>Ga0209819_10000371_pt1 | contig 12882 bp, 11 predicted proteins | sample PPLLak2March2015_FD_187248 | JGI IMG/M metagenome (GOLD analysis project Ga0209819, IMG submission 187248) | Freshwater sediment microbial communities from Prairie Pothole Lake near Jamestown, North Dakota, USA - PPLs Lake P7 Core (1) Depth... | ecosystem: Environmental > Aquatic > Freshwater >... | reverse complement strand
CCCAGCGTACTTTGTGGGACGGCAATCGACGGCTGTGGGCGTCATGGGCGGTGCTGAGCCGTGAGCGACGGTTTTACTTCAGCGGCGACACCGGCTATTTTTCCGGGTTTGCCGAGGCCGGCAAACGGTTTGGCCCGTTTGACCTGGCGGCCATCGCCATTGGCGCCTATGTGCCGCCTGAAATCATGAAAGCCGTGCACCTTACCCCGGAGGAAGCCGTGAAGGCCTTTGTTGATCTTAACGCGCGCGTCCTGCTCGGTATCCACTGGGGGACATTTGATCTGGCGGAGGAACCTCTGGACGAACCTCCGCAGCGCATGGTCGCTGAAGCGAACCGCCGCGGCATCGATGCCGGACGCGCCTGGATTCTCAAGATTGGCGAAACGCGCCGTTGGTAATAATCGTTCGGAAGGGCGTCGGTGTTGAAAATTCTTCACACCCCAATGATCGTGGCATGAGATCGTCCCGCGCGGCGACGAGTGAAGGTTGGCGGACCGCTCGACGGGGGAGAGGCTAACGCTTCTCGCCCAGTAAATTAAATGTTAGCGTCCTTGAAGCCCACAGATATCTTATGAAGAAAATTGCTTTACTTATTTTCTTGCTGATCATGGCGGTCTCTGGATGCTCGGTCTTAGCCAATAGTGAGAGGTTTTATCGAGACCGACCCCCGAGAGCTATCAATTGGCATGAGTACACCAGTAATTGAATATCCCACGGGCGCATAAACATGGTTCGGATCTTTCCTGACAGCACCTCGACAAACCGGTTCCAAACGTAAGGTCGCCGGGTCCTGTAAGTAACCGCGGCGGCCCTTGATTCATCGCAATTGTTAAGCGCCTTCATTTCGGCGGGTGCCGATAGCTCGGCACCTGCAACTTCGTCACCGCTTGCCGAACCCGGAAGCCTCCTTGCGATAAATTTTCTTGATTCGCGACACTTATTGCCGTCTTAAAACATCAAAATGCTTTGGTACGGGCCTTGCCATGATTAAGGTTCAGGAGAAAGACGAGGTTCGAAAGTCCATTGCTAGAGGTTGCGATTGGAACAAGCGCGTTGGCTTGCATGCCAGCGCAACTGTTGAGTATGCGCTCTTCTCGACGTTATTCAGTACTGCCTGAACAAAGCCGTATCCGGTTGGTGAGTACACTTATGTTTAGTTGCTTGGAGCAGTTTATGACTTTCAAAAGAAGAATGTACTTCGTCGTCTTCGTTCTTTTGGGGTTTTTCGCTGAGTTACTTTTTCTTGGTTACCTCGCAACTAAGGTCCTAGAAGCCGATGTTCCCTCGAAGCAGGACTTTTTTTCCGCCTCGTTCACCGGACAGGAACCATATTAAACCGAAGGGAGCAGATCTCAAGGAAGGAAGCTTATCATGGACTTACAATTGAAGGGGAAGAAGGCGCTTGTGTCCGGATCTACCGCCGGCATAGGACTGGCGATAACAACCGCATTGGCGAGTGAAGGCGCTAGCGTGATTATTGCCGGTCGCAGCAACGAGAAACTCCATGGCGCGCGAGAATCTATTCAATCATCTTCAGATAATAAAGTTGATGTTGTCGCGATCGCGGCTGATCTTGCCACGGCTGAGGGCGTCGAGACCATGATCGATGCTGTGTCCGATGTAGATATTTTAGTCAACAACCTCGGTATTTATGAAGCCAAGTCATTTTTTGATCTTCAGGATTCCGACTGGATGTCCCTATTCCTGATCAATGTGATGAGTGGAATTCGTCTCGCCCGCCACTACATGCGCGGCATGCTGGAGCGAGACTTTGGCCGAATCATCTTCATTTCCAGCGAGTCTGGCATCATGACTCCCCCTGAAATGATTCACTACGGATTGACGAAGTCGGCCCAACTTGCGCTTGCCAGGGGACTTGCCGAGCTGACAAGGGGAACGAACGTGACCGTCAACTCAGTTCTCCCAGGACCGACCCGATCCGAAGGAGTCGTCGACTTCTTGCAGAGCATGTCCTCGAAGCCAAATCCCACACCCGAAGAAGCGGAGAGGGAATTTTTTGAGAAGCACCGATCTTCCTCTCTCTTGCAACGTTTGATTGAACCGCGCGAGGTAGCAAACTTGACGGCATTCATCGCGAGCCCGCTTTCGTCAGCGACTAACGGTGCTGCACTACGGGCCGAAGGCGGGTTGATACGGGCGATCTATTGACCATCGTGAGCGGAGACTCGATTCATCGCGTTTAAACGCTATCATTTCGGCGGATGCCGACCTGTCGGCACCCGCCCCTTCGTCACCGCCGCCATAACCAGAGCCTCCTCAGGCGAAAATTTTCTTGATTGGCGCCACTTATTGAAACGGTTTTGCGTCACCAAGGCTTTGGCACAGGCTTTGCCCCTATAATGGTTGAAGGCGATGAATCCAGTGAAAGGCGAAGTTACGCTCTCGGCAGCCGTGCTTCTAATCAAGACGATTCTGTTTGCTCGTATGGCGGCAGAACAGGTGGTTCTTTCGCCAGCGATTGCTTTGAATGGCATAACCGAAGGCAGAAGGCTTTCTTCCCGATCCGCTTGGTACTTCGACCCACGATGTGGGGGAGACCGCCTTTGATGTTCGTAAATCCGACATGGTTCTATCCCGCCGTAGTCCCGGTCGGAGCTTCCGATCGGGCTCAAGCACTTAGACTCGGATTTTTGTTGGTGTGATCCGATCATCGACGTCGATGAGTACGGGCAGGAGATCGTGCTGCATCGGCACGTGACCTGGAACTGACACCCTCTAAAACTCATGTTGAAAATTACGACTCGAACTGACCCGACCGGAATCAGTTTTGACCTAGAAGGAAAACTGGCCGGCCCTTGGGTTCAAGCGTTAGAATTCTGCTGGCGCGAGGCTTCGAACTCGGAACGGTCCGTTAGAATCCTGCTATGCGCGATAACGTTTATTGACGATAAGGGTAGGGATCTCTTGGTTGAGATGCACCAGCATGGGGTAGAACTCGTGGCTGAAGGGTGCATGAATAAAGCTATCGTAGAAGAGATCATTCGAGGAGAACGACCATGAGTGAATATGTCACGGAAGAGAACGCAAGTCGTCTTGCAGTCAGAGAAGCCGGTGTTGGTGGACTTCTGGGCGGAATGGTGCGGACCGTGCCGCGCGCTTGCGCCAATAGTCGAGGCAGTGGCCGAGCAGTGAGCCAAGAGTGCACGTGTCGTCAAGCTGAATGTCGATGAAAGCCCGGCCGTTACGCAGCGCTACGGCATTCAAGGAATACCGACTCTGATTCTCTTTCAGAAGGGGGAAGAGACGGAACGCATTGTTGGCGTGGCGAGTCGGGAAAAGATTTCACGCACAATCGAGGGTATTTTGGCAGTTCCCGGAAGTCGAAATTAGCTTCGCTCGCTCCCGGCCGATCGAGGGAAGTCCCAAGTTTTTGGAAGGCGGGTCATCCTGCTGAGTCGCTGTGCTCCGGCGATCCTGAATCCTGATCACTTTTTTCTCTAGCACTTTTGAGAATATCACGTCTAGTAGAGAGAAGGAGGTGATACGTGAATAACATCATCAAACTTATAGTCCTTGCTTCGACCAGCTTAGCTTTCAACGGTATCAGCTTCGCGCAAGCGAAACCGGCCACGCCAGCCACTCCGGCTGCTCCGACAGTGGAGAAGAAAACCGAGTTGAAAGCCGAGAGAGCTCAGGCCACAGTTCTTACGGGTAAGGTTACGTCGGTGGATGCGAAGGCGGGCAAGCTTACGGTCAAGACAAAGGACAAAGAGGTTAATCTCACCACCGATTCTAAAAGCACTAAAGCTGCCCTTGAAAAGCTTAAAGTAGGTGAGATGGCCAAAGTTTTCGAGAGGGGCGGAACGGTGATCGCCGCCAGCCCGGTCAAGGCTGAAGACAAGACCAAGGCTGCGAAGTGAGAGATCGGGCGATGCGCCGTGCAGACTAATATGAGTGAGAGCCGGGAAAGACCCAGTGGCAATGGCGAAAGCAAACAGGGCCAGCCTTTTACGGCCGGCCCTGTGCTTACCCCGGTGTAGGTCAATGTCGCTCTATGCGTTCGACGCGACTTTGCTTCAGCGTGCTACGATCATTGGCGTTGGCGCTGGCATTGGGCAGGGGGCCCCCGCCATCCTTAGGGTATCCCTGAAATCATCTCCTTCGGAGCGGAGGTGCGCGGTGGTACCATCGATAGATTTCAAAAACGTCAGCAGATCCGCCCGCTGTGTCGCGGTCAGCTGGTTCTGAATCGTGGTCACTGGCGGAAATTCCTTCCCATCCTCCCCCAACCCGTGCAGCGGGAAGACTTCCTCTAGAGTCTGGGCTTGGCCGCGGTGCAGGTACGGCGCGTGATAGTTGATACTGAACAATGAGGGCGGATTGAACCCATTCACCCCAAACGCCGTGCTGGCGACGGCGTTGTCACGGAGCTCCAAAGGATTGGCAACGTCGAACGTCCCCACCTTCTCGAGATATTTAATGGTGCTAGCGTTGCAGGTGAATGAGAAAAGCTCGTTCGCCGGTGCTGCTGCCGACGGCGGCGCCGGCGCTAGCCTGGTGACACCGGGGTCCAACGTAGCCATATTCTGAGCGATGGCAGCGGGGTTGTCGCGGTGGAAGATCTGACTCTTTGTCCACTTGGCTCCCCCGTGGCAGGATGCGCACTTGGCCGCAAAGACCGCCCGCCCATCGGTCGTATTCGCTTGCGGCTGTTTCAGCGGCCGCACAGCGGCGAAGATCCACAGCGTCTGCGCGTCGAGAGCGTCACTTCCCCCCTGCACAATGCCGTGGTCGTAGATAGCCGGGTTGGCGGTTGCCTGGTTCCCTTCTGCGAAACATTGTCCGGGGTCGAAAGCATCGCTAGCAAAGCCGCAGCCCCCCTGGGTGACACGGGAGTTGGCGTTGAAGTCCGTGTTGCTGCCGCGCACGGCACTCCAGTTGAGTATGCGCTGATCATCCGGATTTTGTTTGGAGAACATTCCGTCCAGCGGGATCGTCTGCCGTGGCCCGGTGCCGAAGAACCAGGTTACGCCATCGGCGAGCCCGTCCGGATGGCAGGACCCGCAGCTGCTCCAGGCGTCTTTCGACATCTTGCCCTTGAAATTCCGCGGCACAAAATTGCGGATCGGGGTGCCGAAGATGTCATTGTCTGGGATGCCGAGGGCGGTGAAGAAGGCTAGCTTCCCGACCAGCACGGCGTGCTCGAAGCTGCCAGGGTTAGGGGGCTCAGCGGAATCGATGTCGAGCTGTAGCGTGAGGCACAAGCCATCTTCGATGTTCATCGACGTCACCGAGAAATTAGCCTCATTGTTGGCGTAGCCGCGTGTTCCATCCTGGCGGATGGCCACCCCACTAGGCAGGTTGCCCGTCTGGATGCGGCAGTCCACTGCGCTTTTAGCCGCGTTCAGGATATCGAGTTTGCCGTCCGCATCGAGCGTGGCACGGAACAGCTGGTTGCCGCCCCGGCTGACAATCAAAAACTTGTCGCCGGCGAGGTTCCCATCGATCGCCACGAGGTCGTTGCCGAACGTCCTGTCGAGGCTGGGCGGTGGCGCGGCAGTCTCCACCTCGATCTGCTGGTTAAGGTTGACGGTTTCAGCCGCTACTTCAGCCAAAGCATTCGTGTCTACGGCGTTGACGAGAGCCTGCACGTTTACATTGAATACTTCCGGAGGCTCGGGCTGGGCGCCGATGTTGGGCACATACAGACGATTGCCGCGAATCAACGCCGACAGGAGTTGGTTAGGGAATACTCCCTGTGGGTTGTTCGTGTTTATGGGGTCAGTTAGATCGTGCGGGTTTGGGCAAAAGATGAGAGAGTGGGCGACGGCGGCGTTGCAGAAGTTAAAAGGCGTAACTCGGTTGGCGTTAAAGCCGGAATCGGCGATAGCTGCTAAGGTAATTTCGGTGATCGGTGGATTGGCATTGCCTGCCGGGAAGGCCTGGACGACCCCTCGCTTTCCGCGATCGCGTCCTTCACCGTTACCGTCGAACTTGGGGTCGTTGAAGTTGGGGTCGAGTTCGGCGAAGATCTGCGTGACGAAGACGGTTTCGTCCGCGTCGTCGGCGTCGCCGTCGTTCGTGACCGCAAGCGCGGTGGGATTACGTCCAACTTGCACGGCCCCATCGAGGACCGGGTTGAGCGGATTGCTAGTGACGACGATGGATACGGTGCCCGCCGTGTGGTTAGCCACATAAAGTAGCGAGCCGTTTGGTGTCAGGGCGCAGCCCCGCGGTTCGGTGAACCCCATGATCGTCGCGGCTACCCTGCCCCGCACGAGGTCAACGACAGAGACAGTGCCGCTGATGCCGTTGGTGACATACGCCACTTCGTCGTTAGGGTGAACAGCCACGCAGCGAGGGTCTTCACCGACGCTGATTTCGGTCAGCTTTTCGGCGACGTCATTGCCATTCGCATCTTTCACTCGAATGATTGATACGCTGTTCGCCTCGCGATTGACGACGACGAGGCGCGTTTCGTCAGAGGTCAGAGCGATAGTGGTCGAGCGACTAGGTGTCGCCGCTGTGGAAGTTGTGACGACCTGCTGCTGAGCGGCCGCATTAAGGCCGATCAGCCCCAGCAAGACTGCCACGAGTGCAATGACGGGGCGGAGCGCCACCCAGCCCTCCTCTCCACGTAGCCGCAACGACCGCATCAAACTTGTCAGAGTGGATTTGATAAGATTCATAACTTCCTCCTCCTTACCCTTTACCCAAACACAGTGTAACAGTTGAAGCTTGCTGCTCATCCAGTGAAAAACTGTTGGTCATCGCAGCGGAGGGGATACGTCATGAACCACGAGTTGCAGAAGCGAGACGAAATGAAAGAACTGAGGTGCAGTAGAAAATCTGGATGCTAAGACAATTCTCGGTGGCTTCATCAGCATGCTCCTTCCATGGAACCCGGACTAACTAGCCACGAGCAACGGTGAAAACTATAATTACGGTATCAAGTGACTGACCTGCGTCAAGTTAACTCTTTGTTACGAACTTTTGCTAAATTTTTCTAATCTTTGCTATTCTATGTAGACTGTTTAAATTCTTTCTTTTACTTCATTCCTGCATCGGTTCGAGCGTCTCGTCTTGTTCATAATCAGCACGGCTGTGGTCGGGCGAGATTAGTCTTTTGAGCGGAGTTTACTGGATGTTGTAATGGTCACCGCTCGTACGTTAAGACGGACGGAAGACATTTCCGTAATTTTTCGGCGACAACCAGACTGCACGCTACCGTGCCCAGCAGAAACGAGCGGAGATCCGGTCAATCAACAGCCTGTTAAATCTAGATGAATTTTTAACCGCGGGAACTGAAAATTTGCTTTACGCTTCAGCTCACCCCAAAATTCGGCGGAAATCGAAGAGTCGGCACGACTATAGCGTTGAAAGAGGATGGGCCCTCTGTCACAAGCGAGCCTGGTTGATTTCCGCAGTATTCTCACACAGACTTTAGGTATCGATCGTTTTTGTATATGCGAGGTGAAGCGATGAAGCTTTATTACAATCCCCGGAGTCGCGCGGTGATAGCCAAATGGATGCTTGATGAATGCGGAGTAAACTATGAGATCGCGCCCATCGACTTCGAAAAGCGCGAGCACAAAACGCCGGAGTTTCTTAAGATCAACCCGGCGGGCAAGCTGCCCGCGCTTGTCGACGGCGATTCGAAGATCTTCGAAGGCGCGGCGATCTGTCTCTATCTCGGCGACAAATTTCCCGAAGCCAAATTTGCTCCCAAGATCGGTGCGCCGGAACGCGGTCGCTATCTCTCTCTTATGGTGTATTCGACCTCTCAACTCGAGCCTGCCATGGGCGACGCGCTGCTGGGTGTACAATGGTTGCCGCAACGCGGCTGGACGGATTTCGAGACGGCCAAGGACGTGATCGAGGGCGAGTTGGGTGACGGGCCCTACCTATTCGGCGACTGGTTCACCGCCGCTGACGTGATGATCGGTTCGATGTTTATCTGGCGGCGGTTGTTCACCAGCCAGCCGGACCGGCCAAAGCTGGAGGCTTATGTTGATCGTCTGCTGGCGCGGCCGGCGGCGATGAAGTTCGGTGGCTAGTCATTCTGGCCTTTTAGCGCGCGCTTTTTCGAAGCTTGTGCGAAAAGCTGCACCTGTGACAGCCCACCTCGTCTAAACGTTGCGCCCTGCTCGTTGCGAAGTGCTCGCTGGGAAGGCAGGGCAAAAATCCTACAACCCATGGGTTCGTCGAAAAGCGCAGAAGTACGAGTCCAAACCGTCGATTGGGAAAGCGTGTCGCGCGATCTCGACGCGCAAGGCAGCGCGATGATCAAGTGTCTTCTTTCTCCGCACGAATGCCAGACATTGGCCGCTCTGTATCCGAAGGACGACATCTTCCGCAGTCGTGTCGTGATGGAGCGGCATGGTTTCGGGCGCGGCGAGTATAAGTATTTCAATTATCCGCTGCCCGATCTGATTGCAGCTCTTCGGACAGCCATCTACCCGCATCTCGTTCCGATCGCCAATCGCTGGAACCATGCCATGAATATTGATGTTCGCTACCCGGACAAGCATGCGGACTTTATTGAGCGTTGCCATCGGGCCGGCCAGGTCCGGCCGACACCGCTTCTGCTTCAGTATGGGACCGATGACTACAACTGCCTGCACCAGGATCTCTACGGCGAACATGTGTTCCCACTCCAGCTCACGATTCTGTTGTCTAAGCCCGACAAAGACTTTACCGGCGGCGAATTCGTGATGACGGAGCAGCGGCCGCGCATGCAGTCGCGGCCGATAGTTGTCCCGCTTCGCCAGGGAGATGGCGTTGTGTTCGCGGTTTATAACCGCCCCCTTAAGGGCACTCGCGGTGCGTATCGCGTGAATCTCCGCCACGGCGTGAGCCGCATACGGTCAGGACACCGTTATACCCTAGGCATCATTTTTCACGACGCCCGATGAGAGTGATCAATCTGGTTCGACAGCCTGGCCGATGACTTACGGCAGAAGCAGTGCCGGTGATCGACCAGATTCTATAACGCGCTACAGCAGAAACGCCCGCCTCGTCTTCATCAGCTGTTCTAAGCTCTGCCTCGCATCAATTTTGAGCGATTGCGAGGGAATCAATCTTCCTTAGGCTCCTAAGAAATATCGAAATACAAATCAGGTATTTCCCAACTTGATCTACCTCAATGCAATGCTAGCGTAGTGATAAGAGGTTTACTTCTGTTCCATGGAAGGAGCAGACTATGGCACGACCCAAACTCCACGCCGAGCGCTGGCGGAATTGCCGCGCACCTCCGACCGTCAGGGAATATTCATGTCGTCATGTGAAGTTCGGCGACACATTTCAAACTGTTCTGTTTCACGGTTCAGAGAATAGAAATAGAAAGGAACATGCGATCATGAAAAGGCATACGCTTTTGCCACTCGTAGCCGGCTTTGGCTTGCTGTCGGCTATGGTCTTAGCCCCAGTTTCCCAGACTGCGCAAGCCCAAAGCCAAAATTCAAACAACCTTGTCGTGCCGACTGTATTCCAGGCGGCTGGGCCAACCGCCGACTCGATTCAAAGCTCAGTCGATGCGTACCGCGCTGCTCTAGGCGATCCCAATAACGGCAACAATCCAGGACCGCTCCAAACCGGTCGCCGCGAGATCAATTGGGACGGCGGTGTCCCCCCCGTGGACGTCACTACCGACCCAGTAACGCCGTTCACCGGGTTCCTGAACACACGCGGCGGCCAGTTCACCACACCGGGTATTGGTCTTTCCCAGGCACCCCCATCAGGCGGGCCTCAGGACGGCCTTGCAGGGCTGTTCAGCAATCCGACCTACGGCACCACCTTCGGTGCCTTCAGCCCTTTGCGTTTGTTCACTCCGGTCGGCAGCAACATCACCGAAGCTTTGTTCTTTATACCCGGCACCATGGGGTCTATCCCGGCAACGGTCCGTGGCTTCGGCGTGATCTTCTCGGATGTTGACGAGTCAAATGGGATCGGCCCCGCCGGCAAACGTGCAAACCCTCGTGGCGCGAGCACAGTGATGGAGTACTTCGACCGCGAGGGCAAACTGATACTCAGTAGTTTCGTCCCGGCCGCGCCAGGCGATGCGGGCTTTTCGTTTTTTGGCATCCTGTTTGAAGACGCGCGCATCGGACGAGTCCGGATCACAACCGGCAACGCAGCTCCGGGGCCTGATGATGGGGAATTTGACATCGTCATGATGGATGACTTTATCTATAGCGAGCCACAACCCTATTAATTCTAAATGGGGCACGCTCGCTGAGTAGGACGAAGCAACGGTGAGCTTCAATCCTGCGTCTATCTGGGAAGTCAGGGTTATTGTGACAGTGCGAAACAATGGCCCTGACTGTCCCGTGTAGTCAACACGCATATTGAGAGGGACCGGTCGGGTACAGTTGTAGTTTTCCGATAATTGGCCGCGTAACATAGCGGCGTTTGATCTCCCCAGGCTTCTTCCATAGACGTTAACCCTCCGCTTGTTGCGTCTTGTTGAACCGGGTCTTGATCGTTGTATATGCTTGAAGTTGTGAATGAGCCAATACTTCCGCCTCAAGAGGCGGATCTCCTGCAGAGCCAGTACCAGGCTCTGCTCGAGATTTCTGAGGCTATTTTCGTGCACCGGGATCTGAACGAGCTGGTTCATGATCTCGCCCAAAGACTTCCGCGTATCGTCCCGTTCGATTTTATCAATCTCGTCTTGCATGATCCCATGCGCGAGGTCATGCGCTTGCACAGCTTGGTGGCACCGGAGACGGCCACGATCAGACCGGGCCTGGAACTGCCTGTTGATCAATCTCCGGCGGGATGGGTGTGGAAAACTCAGCAACCCTTGATGGTCGAGGTCGAGGACGTGGCCGCGGAAAGCCGTTTTCCCACGTTGATACCGATGTTGCGCGAGAATGACGTGCAATCTTATTGCCTTGTGCCTCTCACCACGGCACTGCGCCGTTTGGGCGCGATGGGATTCGGGAGTCTGCAGCTAAAGGCCTATCCAAAGGCAGACTTCGACTTCATGCAGCAGGTGGCCAAGCAAGTGGCGGTGGCGGTCGACAATGCGCTTAATTTTGACCGGGCCCAGTCGGCTCAAAGGCAGCTCAAAGACGAGCACGACCGCTTGAGGCTTTTGCTGGATGTCAACAACACAATCGTCTCGGCGCTGGATTTACGTGAACTGCTCAACGCCGTCTCGGCGTCGCTCCGGCGCCTGGTGCCGCACGAGTATGCGAGCCTTTCGCTCTATGACGCCGAAACCCAGCGCTTGCAGATTCATGCGCTCGATTTTCCTGCCAGCAAGGGCCTGATCCAAGAAGGCCTCTTAATTCCTGTCGAGGGTACGCCCCACGGCCGAGCCTTAACCTCACGTCAACCGCTCTTCGTCACCCTCCAGGAAATTGAGCAATTTGACCTTACGCCGCGCATCCGTGCGGAGGGCCTCAAGTCCGGGTGTTTCTTGCCGCTTATTTCGCGCGGCCGGCCTCTCGGCACGCTGGTGGTGGCGAGTTTACAAGCTGAGACTTTCCCTCAAAAGGATGCGGATTTGCTCCAACATGTCGCCAATCAGATAGCGATTGCCGTTGAAAATTCCCTTGCCTATGGTAGCGTCGTGGAGCGAGCCAAAAAGCTCAGCGAAGAAAAACTCTATCTCCAAGACGAGATCCGCACCGAGTATAATTTCGACGAGATCATCGGTGAAAGTACCGGCTTGAAGCGGCTCTTGGAACAAGTTCAGATTGCTGCGCCGACCGATTCCACGATTCTCATTCAGGGTGAAACCGGCACTGGAAAAGAAATAATAGCTCGTGCCGTTCACAATTTGAGCGCCCGCCGCGAGCGCACTCTGGTCAAGGTAAATTGCGCGGCGATTCCAAGCGGCCTGCTCGAAAGCGAGCTGTTTGGTCACGAAAAGGGCGCGTTTACGGGCGCCATTACACAACGAATCGGTCGATTTGAACTGGCGCACCGGGGCACCATCTTTCTCGACGAGATCGGTGATATTCCCCTCGAGCTCCAGCCCAAACTCTTGCGCGTTTTTCAGGAACAAGAGTTCGAACGTTTGGGCAGCACGCGCACGATTCACGTGGACGTTCGCATGGTGGCGGCTACCAACGCCGAACTGGCACAAAAAGTCGAGCAAGGTCAATTTCGCAGCGATCTCTATTACCGGCTGAACGTCTTTCCGGTGACAATCCCCCCGCTGCGCCAGCGCATAGAAGATATCCCTCTGCTCGTGCGTTACTTCGCGCAGAAATACGCGCGGCGTATGAAAAAAACAATTGATACAATTCCGACCAAAGCGATGAGAGCTTTAGTGGACTATCACTGGCCCGGCAATGTGCGCGAGCTCCAAAACTTTATCGAGCGCGCCGTCATTCTCTCCCAGGGCCCGGGACTTGAGATTCCTCTCTCGGCGTTCAAACCGCGAGCCAAAGCCGCTGCGGTCGATCTGCCAAGCAGTCTTTCCAGTTTGGAGGATGCGGAGCGGGAGCACATCTTGCGGGCTCTGGGTGAAAGCAATTGGATCCTCGGCGGGCCCGCCGGCGCCGCCTTCAAACTCGGGATGAAGCGGACGACTCTCCAATCCAAAATGCGCAAGCTTGGCATTGCCCGACCGTCTTAGGCCTTGCCGTCATGTCGGTGCTTGCCGCAGCAGCATCGCTCTCGATCGCGCTCTGTTAGTAAGCAGAGCAATCGAGCGGGATAATGTTTCGAAAGCCTAATTTTTTGGAACGAACTCTCAATAAGGCGTTTGGCGCTCTGGTAAGGCTTGGCATCGGGCTACGCCACAACTACCTCGTAGAGGTGCGAGGCCGCAAGACGGGACGCTTATATTCGACTCCAATCGATCTGTTGGAGTTCAGGGAAAGGCGCTTTCTAGTCGCTCCCCGAGGTCGCACGGAATGGGTCCGAAACGCTGAGAATGCGGGCGAAGTCGTTCTCTAAAGAGGG
>Ga0209819_10000370_pt1 | contig 12890 bp, 11 predicted proteins | sample PPLLak2March2015_FD_187248 | JGI IMG/M metagenome (GOLD analysis project Ga0209819, IMG submission 187248) | Freshwater sediment microbial communities from Prairie Pothole Lake near Jamestown, North Dakota, USA - PPLs Lake P7 Core (1) Depth... | ecosystem: Environmental > Aquatic > Freshwater >... | reverse complement strand
CGCTCAGGACTGAATTTACCGAAAGTGCGTAAGGTGACTAATAATATCATCCCTTCGGGATTCTTTTGGTATGGGAACATTTTTCTACCATAATATCATCCCTTCGGGATTTTCCATCATGCCGGAGGTGTATTGCTACCATAATATCATCCCTTCGGGATTTTCCATCATGCCGGAGGTGTATTGCTACCATAATATCATCCCTTCGGGATTCTATTTCCCGGTGAAAAATTCATTCTACCATAATATCATCCCTTCGGGATTTTCCATCATGCCGGAGGTGTATTTCTACCATAATATCATCCCTTCGGGATTTTCCTGGTATAAGTAAACTGAGTTAATAAACAAATAATCTATACTGCTCCCCTCGAGTTACCTGACACATCATGCCTATATTGTAATTCAAGGGGTGATTTTCCAAAATTATTGTCTTAAAATACTTACCCGGTTTTTTGAAATATGAGAAATCATGTTTATCAAAACGAATCACCCCTTGTCCTCAATACTCCAACAACTCTCAACTCCCAACACCTGACTCTCCGAACTCTCTCAACTCTCCGAACTCTCTTCCTTACCTCTGCAGCTTAAAATACAGCGGTACCTTGACCCAGACTTTAACAATCCTGCCCTCGTATATGCCGGGTGCAAATTTTAATTTTACAACTTTCTTCCTGACCTCATCATAAAAAATTTCAGGACCTGTCATATCCCCTATCTTTCTCACGAATCCAAGCTTATCAACAAGTATTCTGACCATTATCTTGCCTTCAACACCCATCTTCCTGGCGGAATCGGGATAGACAAATGAATCCTGCACCTCGCTTAAATTGAGGCATTCGGGGGGACTGTCAACGTCGGATTCATCCATGGCATCTTTGTCGGTAGAATCTGTTACGGATGTGTTTATACAAGCGTGATTGTTAAGCTTCACATCACATGCAGGAGTGAGTGAAGCATTGCAGAAAATAATCACGCATGCAAGCAGGCATAAACGTGAAACCGGTAATCCAATTAATGGTACCATGATTTTCTTATTTACTTATACAAAAATAATACGAAAATGTGAGAAATGTACATTTGGAAAAAGCTGCATAGAGAACAGAGTTGACAGCCTCAGGTTAACATGCCTTTGACAGGCCCGCATGCAACTGCCAGGCAGACGCACGCCTTCACACGCGCAATCCCCGTTATGTCATTCCTGCATACTTCTGGCGGGAATCCATATTGCAATGATACGAACAATCTTTCTTTATAATGTGAATGGTTTCCAGTTCTCTCAGATTAATCAATATCTTCAATGTTTAATGTTCTATTGTACTTATCACAGTGGATTCCCGCCAGAAGCATGCGGGAATGACAGATGAAGGGTGTATCCGTATCATTTATGAGATCCCCGTTTACACGGGGATGGGTGGCGGTGAGGATTTTCCGTATCATTTATGGGATTCCCGCTTTCGCGGGAATACTTTGAGGGGTTACTTCACCTTCTCGAAAATATACTCCTCGATATTTGCAGTGCCGGTCAGGTCATAAAAGATTAGACGGTTATCATCAGTCAGTTTAAATTTTGCCTGCTCATTGCTTGCGTTAAAAAGTTCACTGAATTTAACAGTAACTTCTCCGTAAGGTAATTTACTGCTGTCCCCTGTTACTTTGTAAGATGTTCTGATTAAAGAATCGGGGTTGTTTTTGAATCCATATGCACCTGTATCAGCGGGATAGAAAATCAATACAGCAGTATCTAAGTACTTATGCCTGCTCTCCCATGTCCCGTATAGTTTTTCCTGCGGTAATTTGGTAGAACATGAAGAAAGAATGAGGAGTGTGATGAGAGTGAGAAGGATTGATGATAATGATTTGAATATAGTTGTTAATGCCATTTGTTTTGAGTTTTAAGGAAAATACGATTAGTAATTTTTAAATAAAATATAAAATAATAGATAAAGAAATTTTATCTAATTATATTAATCGTACATTTTTTATTAATTTCGTAATCTTTTTTAAAAACATTATCGTTAGTAATTTTTCTTTCCGGATCGTATATGTTGAATAAAAGATGATTATAATTTTTGTATTTAATTATATCAGAAGCTATTTCATCGGTAATAGAACTAAGAGATATTTTGTCTCTAAGATATTTTGACTCAAGTAGTAAATCAGTACAATTAAAAGAATGATCTGGAATTGTTTTAACGTTTGAAAATTTTATTACTGGATATTCTCTTTCATAGTTTTCCTTTTCATGGACCAATAATGCATTTATAAAATCATTGAGTTCATTTTCATTAAATGGTTTTCTATTTTTATAAGCAATTGGTATTGAAGTATTTATTTTTTGTATTATTTTCTCCACAAATCTTACAATTGGTTCTTTAAAATAAGATTTATCTTTAACTAAATTCAAAAATGATTTTTCCGTATAAGCATTTTCTTTAAAAGGTTTATCATATTTCATTCTCATTTTATCAATCGCTGTTTCAATTTGATTAGAATGTCTTTTTACAAGTTCGAAAATTATATTAACTAAATCATCTTCATTAGAATCATTTACATATCCACTTAATAATTCAAGATCTTCTAATTTTTTGCTGTAAAAATTATCAATATTCATTTTGGAAAATTCTAATGCTAATCTAACATAATCAATTATTTGATTCTTTATCACTTCATCAGGAATATCATCTTTAATAAAATTAAAATTATATAAACCAAGTTCACCGTCATACTTTTCCATAGAATTGCTATATACAGCAAATATTCTTTCAATACATTGTGAACAACCTCCACAATGAGAATGATTTTCATCTTTTAAAAATGTTCTACTACAAGAAACTGCACTACTAATATAATCTTCTTTATTTAATATTTTGAACATTTCAACTACGTCTGTTTTTGTTTTGTCGAAATATGGTTGACAAATATTAAACTTAGGATTAAATTCTTTCAAGAAATCACTAATTAATCCTAACGATTGGGGGTGTGTTGTTCTGCTAGCTCTTGAGTTGATCAAATCTTGCCTATCTAGAAAGTTAATAGAAGTCATTCCATTTTCATAGAAATAAAATTCGTTTTTTGAATATGCGGTAGATAAAGCAAAAGCTATGCAAGAATATAAAAATGATCTAGTTCTTTGAGTTTCTTCAGCAGCCCTTATTCTAGTTAAATTACATTTAAATAAATAATGCTCAAATCGATTAGGAAAATCTTTTTTCAATCTCTTTACTATTTCTTTTTGTGTATGTGTTATTCCTGGTTGACTTGATTTGTGACTCACTAAGCATATATCATTATTAGAGTTTATTAATGAATCTAATACCCCACTTAATGAATCTAAACCACCTGAAAATAAGATTACTTTGATTTTATTTATTGGGTTAAATTTAAATTCTTCTTTATCGAAAAGATCATTTTCATGAATTGGTCTGTCCTTTTCAAATGTAAATGAAAAATCTTTATCACCTGAAATAAATTTCAGAGCTTTTGATAATTTTATTTTAACTGTTGATTGATTCCAAAATTCAAAATCTCTAACTTTAATAATAAAATGAAAGCTTCTGCTCCATTTATTGTATTCCACACTATTTATGTCTCCTCTGTACGTCATTCTATCAGCTGCATAAACGAAAGAGGCTATTTCTAATAAATCTTTTACATTATTTGATAAATGTCTTACATCTGTTACGAAATTTGGTAAGCCTATATGTAGTAATGTATTTTCATCTTTTATATCATAATTAATATATGCAATGTTTTTATATTTGAGGTTTTTTAAACTTCTCGGAATTTTTGCTCCATTACATACAAAAATATTTAATTTGAATTTATCCATTTTTCTGCTCTCTTTCAAACTCCGCTCTGAGTTTGTTAAAAGCAATTGAAATGAATTCTTTTATTTTTTTGTCTGAAGGGAATTCTTTAATCACATATTTATTATACCAACCAGCAGTATATGATTGTGTTATTTTTGAAGTCTCAAATGAATGTTGAGAAATATTTTCAACATATTTTTCTAAATTTTTATTTAATGATTCTCGTTCAGATACACTACTGCTATTTGATGAAGCTTCTCTTTCTAAAAAATACTTTAAATATTTTTCAATAAATTTCGAGAAATATTTTCTAGATAAATCACAAAAGCCAGTTCCATTAGATGCTTTTTCCCAAACATTAAATTGGTTTTGTTTCGCTTCGAATAAATTGCTTTGGCTATATTCATTTTTTTGATACCAATAACTTATTGCATCAATAGCAGCACTTTTAGCAAAAGAAGCATATTCTTTAGAATCAACTTTTTCATCTATCCATATCCTTAAAGATTTTGTTATTTGTAAAGGTGTTAAATTATCAGATAACTCGATTCCGTTTTCTTTAAGAAAATTATGTGGATTTTGTGTTCGAGTAGAATAAGATAAAAGAAGTAAAAATTTAAATGTCGTGTTTACTCCTTTATCATTTTCAATTAACTTAAATCTGTCCTTAACATTTTCTAAAATGTTATCTGCGATTAACGAAATATTATTGTTTTCTATACTATAGTTCGAAATTTGGAAAACAATATCTCTCCAACGTTTTGATTTTGGTAAAAAAGCATTTCGTTTATGTCCCATAATTTTTATATCAAATTATATGTAACATAATAGATTAAATAATTATATTACTATCACATTGTTAAATTATGCATTTTAGTAATGTGATTTTTTAAATTTATACAGGTTTATACCAAGGACACTTTTCTTCATTGCCTATTATTGCAAAAGGACATTCATTATTTGGTATAGCATTTGGAATTCCCATTTTATAAAATGTCATTGTCATTTGGAGATTTAATGTTTGGTTATCTGCTTTTAAATTACAAATATGTATCGGATATTCAATCACTCCATTCAATGTGTCAATTTGATGGATTTCGATAGATAAGTATTTGCATTTTTTCATAAATATTAGTATTTAATTTTTAAGAAATATTGTGAATTAAGTAAAATCAATTTAAAAAAAACAAATTATTTTAAAATATCTACATTTTAGATTTTCTAATAAGGTTAATAAATACAATTATGTATTATTTAACTAACTTATGGCTCATTTAGTCAATTAATGAGCTTCCAACAGCATTATCCAGTAGTTCTTTTCCGGATGTATCCAGCAGTCTAAATGATGAGTGAGATGTGCAGCTGTAATATAATGATTTTTGTATATTTATAAGCAACTAAAATATATAACAAATGTCTTTAGTTGCCGGTGAAATACCAACAACGATGATAATTTTTTGGTTTGAAGCCGGGCAGAAAATAAAATAATGAATCAAAAAAACTCCGGCTTGTACCTCAGCGGTATATTTCTATACTTCATAATAAGGTGTAGCCCTGTTCGTATCCATTACAAGTCCGATTGCATCCAGGCAATGCTTCTTACTAAAATAACCTTCTGCTGAATCTGCTATTTTATTCCCGTTCGATGATTTTAAAAACCATCTCCATTCACCTGCTTTATCTTTATAAATATAAAAAACCATATTATTTCCCTTTCGTTTAAATAATAATATTTGGAAAATATTATTTATTTCCCTTTTCCCATTGCTCCGTATGGTTTTTGAGGAGATATATTTTACAGTATAATTTTGTAGTTCTTTTCCGGAAGTACCCCGCAGTCCTAAATGATGAGAGAGATGTGTGAATGTAATATAGTAATATTATTGATTAAAAATCAACCAAAATTCTGCAGAAGAAAAAGTAACTATGGGTTTTAACCCGTGACAGTAGAACAACATGCCTGCCGGACTTCAGTCCAAAACCGAAAAGCAGATTATTTGGGGGGCTAAAGCCCTTATCCTGCTTATCGGTTTTCCACGGGTTAAAACCCGTGGTTACTAAATATTTTTTTCCTGGTAAAACCCGTGGTTATTTATAATCTTTTCTTTGTAAAACCCGTGGTTACTTAAAATTTTTTCTCTGATAAAACCCGTAGTTACTTTATATCTTTTTTTCATGGCTAAAGCCCAAATCTAGCTTTTTCATTATCCACGGGTTAAAACCCGTGCAATTTTATATTCCTTTATTCCGGTAAAACCTGTGGCTGTTTTATATACTTTATTCATGGCTAAAGCCCCTTATCATGTGTATCCGTTTTCCACGGGTTAAAACCCGTGGTTAATTTTATTGAAGCAATCACTTTTTTTGTTTTCCGGAACAATCCAATTCCAACTTAAGCAACATCCAACCTGCAACATCCAACATCTAACCTCTAACCTCCCCATCTCCTTAAAAATGATGTCAAAAAAAATGAATAATATTTATTAGAATAGATAGCTATCTTTCATTTATGTCAGATTTTATTTCACGTATAGAGGATATATTCGCACCTAACGGATTATTGTCGCAAATAACGCCGTTCGAGTACCGCAGACCCCAGCAGGAAATGGCAATGGCTTATGCTGAATCGCTTGAAACAGGCAAACATGTGATAATCGAGGCACCTACGGGTATCGGGAAATCGTTTGCGTATCTTGTACCGGCAATTTTGTTCTCCAAAGAGCACAACAGGAAAGGGATAATTTCAACGTGCACAATCAACCTACAGGAGCAATTGATGAGCAAGGATATCCCCGCACTGCGGAATATACTGCCAATCGAGTTCTCCTCTGAAATCCTCAAGGGCAGGAATAATTACATCTGCACGCGGCGGCTCAATGCGACATTAATGCGTAAATCCAGCTTGTTCGAAGACCACGAGCAGGATGAACTGCAGAAGATTTACAGCTTCGTGCAGAAGACAGGCAAAGGCACAAAGCAGGACTTCCCGTTCAGGATACCGGATAATATCTGGACGCAGATTTTTGCTGAAGAAGGTGTTTGCACTGCAAAATCTTGCGGCACGGAAAACAGCAATTGCTTTTACCAGCAGGCAAAGGTTAAGCTGAATAAAGCCGATTTGATAATACTAAACCATTACCTGTTGTTTACACTGCTCGGATTTTATGAGAAGAGAACGTCGGGATATTTGTATGCAGATGATTTCGCGGTGTTTGATGAGGCGCATATGGTTGAGCCCATTGCCGCTGAGAATGTATCCCCTTCCGTATCGCGTGAAATGATAAGGTTCTGGTTCAATAAGCTTTACAATCCCAAAACAGGAAAGGGATTTCTCGCTGATGCAAGGTTTGATGTAATGCAGAGACAGCTCAAGAAGCTCTCGGATGAGAATGAAATATTTTTCGAAGATGTGAAAACGGTAATTTACAATCTCAACAGCAGGTTTGCAGGGGAGAAAATGATAAGGATTCGCCAGCCGATAAATATGAACGAGCATTTTGTCGTTTCATTGCAGGAGTTTTCGGCAGATATGCTGAAGCTCACACAGCGTGCAAGGAATGATGACGAAGAGAACGAAATCAAGAATTACCATACAAAGCTCAATGCACTGAAGAACACAATCATCACATTTCTCAGGCAGAATATGGATGGGCATGTTTACTGGGTTGAACAAAACCAATGGGCGCACAAATCGAACATGACACTGAGCATGTCACCAATTAACATGGCAGAGTATTTCAGGGAGAATATTTTCACTGATGATAAATGCTCACTCATGACATCGGCAACGCTTTCAATTAACAAGTCGCTGGATTATTTTAAATGTTCCATTGGTGCTGAACATGTTGATGGATTAATCATGGACTCCCCTTTCAACTTTGAGGAGCAGATGCAGATATTTATACCTAAGAATGTACCTGAGCCAAAGCTTAATCCAAATGATACACTTTCATCAATGTTCGAAGAAACGGCATACGAGAAATCATTGAAGCAGATGATACCGGAATATATCAATAAGACAAAAGGCGGCGCGCTGGTGCTGTTCACAAATGTAAAGATGCTGAAGAAGATTCATACCCACCTGCTGAAGGAATTTGACGGCTCTGATATTGATATACTTGCGCAGGGCAACGGAATGCCGAAGAATAAATTACTTCTGGAGTTTAAGGAAAATGAAAATTCCGTTTTGCTTGGAGTGGACAGCTTCTGGATGGGTGTTGATGTGCCGGGCGACAGTCTGCGGAATGTGATAATTACCAAGCTGCCGTTCGATGTACCGGACCACCCGATTATTGAAGCTAAGATTGAAGCGATAAGAGAACGCGGCGGTAATCCATTCCTTGATTTTACTTTACCCGGTGCAATATTGAAATTCAAGCAAGGCATTGGCAGGCTAATAAGAAATAAAACCGACAGAGGAATACTTGTTATCCTTGACAGCAGGGTTATTACCAAGTTTTACGGTAAGCTGTTTATAAATTCATTGCCGGAGTGCAGGATTAATATTGAGTAGAGTGAATAGAGTGCTTAGAGTGTGTTGAGTGTTTAGAGTGTGTTGAGTAAATACTTATTTATAATTACGAAAAAAGATTATCTTTGTATTAACACATTATTATTTATAAGCAAAATATAATTGACATTGAAACAATACAAACTGCCCGGTTTTTTAGTTTTAATCACATTAATATTGACTACACAATCTTATTCACAGGAATTAAGAGATGACCAGCCGGCAAAAATTAATTACGGCATTTGCACAGATATTAATTCGAAATACCTGTGGCGCGGTATAAGCAGCAGTGAACATTTTGTGATTCAGCCGTGTGTATCTGCTGATTACAAAAATTTCAATATGTATGTTTGGGGTAATTTAGAGCCGGGCATCAGGGAAGGCAATAAGCTAAACGAGATAGATATTTCTGCGGGATATTCTGCCGAGATAAAAAAACTCACCATTGAACCGTCGATACTGCTTTATTATTTACCCGGTGATGAAGAATCCGAAACTACAGCAGAGCTTGTTCTGAGATTTTCACGCCCGGTATTTAAAAACATTGGTATCTTTACAACTCACAGCTTTGATTTTATAAAATATTCAGGTTCATATTATGGTGATGCCGGTTTTACATTTGAGAAATGGGTTAGCCGTGATATCGGTATGAATTTTACTGCAGGTATGGGTTGGAGCTCGAAGAAGTTTAATGAATATTACAACGATGTTTCCAAAAGTGCACTTAACGTTTTATTTTTAAATATGGGTACGACGTATTATTTTTCAAAATACTTTTATGTAAAATCTAAGCTGGAAGTGCAGATTATTTTAGATAAAGAAATTAAGGAAGCTTCGGGAAATAAGGAATTATTTAATATCGGAATTACTTTAGGCTCGGAGTTTTGATATTACTAAATATATGGAGTGCAGTAACCGTGTTCCTACTAAATGATATGGAGTGCAGTAACCGTGTTACTGCTAATAAATATGGAGTGCAGTTACTGCAAATCAAAAATTATCATCAATATTTATTTTATCAAATGGATATTTTTCTTTAATTGAATCCAAATATTCTTTTTCTTCTTTAACCCTTTTATAATAACTTCCATGAATCCAATCTTCAGCAAATTCTACATAACCATGTTTTACAGGATTAAACCATATATAATTTAACCTTGCGAAATATGAATTTTCATAAGTTATGCAGGTATCCCAATAGTTATACCATATTACTTCTTCATTTTTTGCCTGAGGTATATTTTTTTTAACCCAAAGTGCATTAAAACGGTGAATTTCCTTTATTATAAAACTTAATGTCGAAGAATCACCGTTAGAATTTACCATTAGGTGATAATGATTATTTAAAATAACCCAATCTTCAAGCTGCCAGTCTAAATCAGAGAATCCCTTTTTTATAGAAGATAATAAGGCAAATTTTGATTCATCATTAATTAAGTAATGTTTTCTCTGATAAGTTGCTCCTGTAACAAAATATTTTGAATTTGGAACAAATAAATGGGGTGGATTATGCTTGTATATTTTAAATATTAATTCTTCCATTAAAAAATATTATTTATTTAGCAGTAACATATTTTATTTAGCAGTAACACGGTTACTGCACTCCATATTTTATTTAGCAGTAACACGGTTACTGCACTCCATATTTTATTTAGCAGTAACACGGTTACTGCACTCCATATTTTATTTAGCAGTAACATGGTTACTGCACTCCATATTTTATTTAGCAGTAACACAGTTACTGCACTCCATATTTTATTTAGCAGTAACACGGTTACTGCACTCCATATTTTATTTAGCAGTAACACGGTTACTGCACTCCATATTTTATTTAGCAGTAACATGGTTACTGCACTCTATATCATTTTATAAGTACCATCCGTTTTGTTTCAATAAAACCATTTGTAGTCAAGGTATAAAAATATATTCCCGATGAATAATGACTTGCATCCCAATTAACTTCATAAGAACCCGGAGAAAGTTTTTCATTTACAAGAATAGTAATTTCTTTTCCGAGTAGATCATATATAACAAGTCTAACATCTAACATCTGACTTCTAACTTCTTGCGGTAAATCAAACTTTATTTTTGTAGCCGGGTTAAATGGATTGGGATAGTTTTGATATAAATTAAATTCAGACGGTATTTCGGATGAGATATTTTTTATTCCGATCACTTCACTCAACGGGCGTTTCCAGACTGAATAATTGTCTAATCCTGCAAATATAGAATTATCGTTAATTAAAAGTGCATTAATAAATTTCTGGCTGGGAAATCCTTCATTCGCAGCAGTCCAATTTGCACCTCCATCAGCAGAAATGAGTACCCCGTTTATATTCCCTATAAATAAGATAGAATAATATTTTACAAAAGCATCCGGAATATTATCGTTAATCTTATTCCAAGAATTTCCGTTATTAGAAGAGACAAATAATCCGCTGGTAATACCATTCCATCCGCCTGCATATATATTTTGATCTTCAACATAAATGTTCATAACTGAGTTACCGGAAAAATACGCGACCGGAGACCAGTTTGTCCCGTTGTTAGTAGAACGGAATAAACCATTACCAAATGTAGCAGCAAAAACATTATTTCCGGAGCCGGCTATTTTAAATATCTTTATATTGTCAAGTCCGATGGGCAGCCAGTTTGTGCCGTTATTGGTTGAACGGAATACACCTCCGGTATTGTTATCTCCTGCAAAAATCAAAGCACTGTTAGCGTAAATACATGAAAGCTGATTATCATCAAGACCAAGACTGTTCCATGTTGACCCATTATTTGAAGAAAAAAACACTCCATCATAAGTAGAAGCAGCATAAATTTTAAAATCTTTTACTGTAAAATCAGAAATAATTTTACCACCCAAACCGCTCTGTTTCCAATTGGCACCTCCATCTGAAGTTTTAAAGACCCCATTTGAAGCAGTTCCGGCAAACAGATATGTACCATCGCTAATAAAAGAAGTAACAGTTGGAGTTATTAAACCTGTAAGTGACCATATCATTCCGTTATCATTTGATCTATAAAATCCTGATGGTCCGCCTGCATAAACAACAGCACCGCTTCCATCCACAGCAATAACTTCCCTGTCATTTAAATTTGTAGGGTTCCATGTTGAGCCATTATCATTAGAAATAAATAAACCCCGTTTAGTAGCAGCATACATGATAGGTAATGAAACGCCAATAGAAAAAATTGTATCATTGGGCAGACCGGATTGAGCCCAATTAGTACCATAATTTGAAGATTTCCAAATACCGTTTTTAGTACCTGCAAAAATGATAGAGCCGGCAAATTTTATAGTATGAATATACTTGCCCGATAAACCGGCACCTGTCCAGGTTGTGCCATCATTTGAAGATATCCACATTCCATTTGACGTTCCTGCAAATAATTTCGAAAATTCCCATTCCAGGGAATATATAATATCTGAAGATAATCCTATTGATACCCAGTTTAATCCGGTGTTAGTAGACATATAAACACCGGTATTTGTTCCTGCATATTGATTAGTATTTGAACGCGTAAGCGAATAAACAGATTTATTATTAAGATCGGTTTGAATCCATGTTGCTCCATCATCAATAGAACGCTGAACACCGTTAGTGTTTAATCCTGCAAATACAATTGATGCGTTTGAAACAACAACTTTAACATTAGAACTTGAGCCAATTAAAGATAGCTTTGTCCAGTTTTCACCTCCATTTGTAGATTTATATAAACCACTGGATGTTGTACCTGCATATATATTTGTAGAGTTGCTGCGTAAAATGAACTGAACATTTCCTGCAAATAATCCGGCATTTTGAATCCATTGTGAGTTTATATCTGAACTGTATATGGAAAATATAAAAAAAAGAATGAATAGCAAAAAAATACGTTGTAGTTTCATGGCAAGTTAATTTATATTATTTTATAAATTTATTGAATCCGCTTTTTCATTAATTGGCAGGTAAAACGGTGTATAAATATAGCTTTACAACTTATTTAAAACAATTTAAAAACCAATATCCGGGTTAGTGTTTTGCTCACATCCGTCCAAAACGTTTAAATAAAAATTTATAACCCCCTCTCCTTGCGAAGCGTTCAGGAGAGGCTTAGGCGTCAAGTTAAGGATGAAGAGATTCCATCTTTGTTTCTTGCATGATTAACGCTCAATTAATTATCATTCTATAAAAGGAAAATTTTGATTAACCTGTGATTTAAAAGATGGAATCTCTATTTATCCGGTAAGAAGATGTAAGATAAAAAACTATCCCATAATATCAAATTAACAAGAAGTAAGAAACATCCAACACTGAGAGATTCCATCTTCAGATTCTCCATGTAAGTGTGAGTATTCTTTCGTAGAATAATAAGTAAGTAAAAATTCAATCCTTGAAGGAACAAAGATGGAATCTCTTCATCCTTAACTTGACGCCTGTGTGCTTACTCTGTGTTAAATTGTGATTGGCAAGGGGTAATAAGAAAATTAATGATTAGAGTTATTTATATGATATATACATAAATCGGGAAATAAGCATATCAATAATATTACCCCTTGTCTTTTATCTATTTCGAATTTT
>Ga0209819_10000369_pt1 | contig 12891 bp, 17 predicted proteins | sample PPLLak2March2015_FD_187248 | JGI IMG/M metagenome (GOLD analysis project Ga0209819, IMG submission 187248) | Freshwater sediment microbial communities from Prairie Pothole Lake near Jamestown, North Dakota, USA - PPLs Lake P7 Core (1) Depth... | ecosystem: Environmental > Aquatic > Freshwater >... | reverse complement strand
TACCTGGCCTTCCAGTCCGGTCTCCTCCCTCACCTCCCGGATCGCCGCCTCGTTGCTGCGCTCCCCCTCTTCGATGTGTCCTTTGGGCAGGCCCCAGCGATGCCGGACATGGATCAACGCGATCTCGATGTTATCCCGGTGCTTTCGATAGATCACGCCGCCGGCCGATACCTCTCGCACCGCGCGCATGGTCGCCTCACGCTATCCTGTACCGCCGGTCGTTTGCTCGCCCAACCATCGCAGATAGTCCTGACTACCATCGACGATCGGTAACGCGACGATTTCGGGAACGGCATAGCTGTGCAGCTCGCGCACGCGTTTCTCTAGAGCGGCAAAAAACTCTTTTGGGGTCTTGATAATAAGAAGCTGTTCTTCGCTCTGCTCAAGTTTGCCTTCCCAGCGATAGACCGAGTGAATCGGCCCAATTCGGTTGACGCAAGCCGCGAGCCGTTCCTCGACGAGCGCCCGCGCGACACGGTCCGCTTCGGCGGGTGATCCGGCGGTCACATAAACGATGACAAATTCCGACATGGCAGGCAATATTACAACGTATTGAGCGAAAGCCGCAAGAAAAGATATAGAATAGTATTACTGAAAGCATTACGGATTGAGATGAAAAGCAAAGACGAGATACGAAAAAGGGTCTGGGCGCGACTCGAAGAAAAAAAAGCCGCGCGGTTCCCCGGGGCTGAAGGGCGGATACCCAATTTTAGCGGCGCCGAGGCATGCGCCAACCTGATATCGGAAACGCCTTATTGGAAAAATGCCAAGACTCTCAAAATCAACCCCGACTCGCCCCAACGAGCCATCCGCCAAAAAGCCCTGGAGCAGGGCAAGGTCCTTTATATGGCCGTGCCGCGCCTCCGCAGCGAAAAACCTTTCATCGAGTTAGATCCCAAAAAACTCAAATGCTCGCCCTACGCTGCTTCCTCGATCAAAGGCGCTGCGACGTTTGGCCGACTTGTGAATCTGAAAGAAGTCAAAAAGATCGATCTCATCGTCTGCGGCTCTGTGGCCGTCAGTCGCCACGGCACCCGGGTCGGCAAAGGCGGCGGCTACTCGGATCTCGAATTTGCTCTTTTAACGGAAGAAAAGAGGATCGGTCGGGACACCCCGATTGTCACCTCGGTCCATCCCCTGCAAATCGTAAACGAATCCATTCCGATGACCGAGCACGACATCCCTCTGAGCGCGATCATCACCCCAAACGAAGTCATCGAGATCGCCTCCACCCTAGCGCGACCCAAAGGCATCTATTGGGACCTACTACCACCGGAAAAGATCGCGGCCATCCCGGTACTAAAAAACCGGAAAAAACGGTTGGCCAGATGAATGCCCCTGCAGCAAGCTAGCGGATACAAAAAGCCCATTCCAGAGCTTATGCACGCGACCGGAAAGTGTTGGACTGATTGACAACAGATGCCCGGCGCTGTTACCTTTCCTAACAGTGAAAGCCGCATTGCTCCTTCACGAACGGCACCCACTCGATAGCAAATCGTTCGTTGATATACGCGTCTGGCGGGTGCCGCGATCGGTGCGGGCAAGCGGGCATGAATTCAAGTATTCCCTGGCCTACGTGGTAGAGGGCGAATGCGTGCTGCGCTATGACAATGAAGCAGGCAAGGGCGATCATATCCACTGGGCCGATGAGGATCGGGTCTATAATTTTACCACCCCGGCAAAATTACTAGCCGACTTTTGGTCGGATGTGGATACATGGAGGTCAAAATGAAGACTGTCACTTTATCAATCGCTTCTCGTGACGAGGTAACTCGGCGCGCCCGGGCGGCTTTCAAGGGTAAGAAGCAGGGCGTTCATATTTCTTTCAACTCAGTCGAGTTGCTCTGGCAGACCTTGACAAAAAAACGCTGGGAAGTGCTCAAGGTAATGACCGGGCAAGATGCCATGACCCTTCGCGAAATAGCTCGGCGCGTCGGTCGCGACGTGAAGGCGGTCCACCGCGACGTGCACGCGCTTCTCGATGCCGGCGTGCTCGATCGCATCGATGACGGCCGCATTCATTTTCCCTACAGCGCGGTACGCGTTGATTTCACCTTGAACAAAGAAGTAGCGTAACACTTCTCGCCTCTCGGATAGTTAACGTACGGGCGGAGCCCCTTGCGGGCATTAGGTGGACAAAGTGCAATTGGGCGAGCGCACCGACTCTCTCTACAATCATCGTTCTTGAAATCAGACTGTGAAGGTATCGGTCTCCGAATTGGTTGAGCGCATGAAAAGATTCCGGCCACCTTTTTATCGCCAAATGTCAAAATACAAGACGCGACCCCAATTACTCCGACCCCAATTACTCTCGACGATCGTCACACCGAATCAGGTGATCGAAATCGAATCAACCCTGCCAACACCCAGAAGAATCTACTGGAAAATGTTGGCGGCCGAAATAATCGCGGCCATTCCAGTACTGAAGAACAGAAAACGTTTGCCTAAATGAATTTTCCCGCAGCAAACGGGTAGATCGAGGATCAAGAAAACGGCAGATGGACTTTGCCGTTCCGGGGTAATATGCAAGAAGTGCATATTACTTTTCGGGACGTACGGGATCATGAAGTACAATCCTGATACTCATCACCGACGTTCGATTCGCCTGCGAAATCACGATTATTCATTACCAGGGGCATATTTCGTGACCGTCTGTACACAGGAACGGGCGTGTCGGTTCGGCGACATAGTGGAGGATCAAATGCGATTGAATGACGCCGCACGGATGATTGAACGATGGTGGTTTGAGTTGAACCGTAAATTTCCGACGGCCGAGACCGACGAATTCGTCATCATGCCGAATCATTTTCACGGTATCGTCGTCATCTCTGTAGGGGCCGACCTGCGTGTCGGCCCTGTGTCGAAAGGCGCACGCACCGCCCATCAGGGCGCACACACAGGTGCGCCCCTACCCGATTCACGTCCTGCCAATCAGGCCACACACGCAGGTGTGTCCCTACCAACGGTTATCCAATGGTTTAAAACGATGACGACAAACGAATATATCCGCGGCATTAAAGCCGCGTCATGGCCTTCCTTTAATGGGCGATTGTGGCAACGGAACTACTACGAACACGCGATCCGCGACGAGGACTCTCTGAATCGTATCAGGCAATACATCGTCGACAACCCCGTGCGCTGGGCATTCGACCGGGAAAATCCAGCTGCCATCCCGCCAGGGCCGGAGGATGCATGGCTGGACTGACCGACACCCGTCTTCGAATCACCAAACCGTCTGGTTGAATCCCCGCGGAAGGTGTGCCAATTTACTGCGAGGAATTCAGGGGTTATGCAGAAAATCAATTTTGAAAAGGGCAACGGCCTGGTACCGGTCATCGTTCAGGACTATCGCTCCCGCGAAGTCTTGATGGTCGCCTACATGAACCAACAGGCTTGGGAAAAGACCAAAAAAACCGGCAGGGCTCACTATTATAGCCGCTCCCGTAAGGGTCTGTGGCAAAAGGGCGAAGAGTCGGGCAATTTTCAGGAAGTGAAACAGGCGTTCATCGATTGCGATAACGATACCCTGCTGCTTCAGGTGCGGCAAATTGGCGGCGCCGCTTGTCACGAAGGTTTTCGCAGCTGCTTTTATCGTAAAAGAGCCAATGGTAATTGGAAAGTCGTCTCTAAACGAGTCTTCGATCCCAAGGAGGTTTACAAGAAGTGAGCGAATTAAAGCTTGGGATCCCCAAGGGGAGTCTCGAAGAGATGACCATTGAGCTCTTTAAGAAGTCGGGTTGGAAAATCTCGACCACCAGCCGGAGCTATTTTCCGTCTATTGACGATGAAACACTACGTGTCAGCCTGGCTCGCCCTCAAGAGATGTCGCGCTACGTGGAGTCCGGGACGTTGGATGCCGGCATTACCGGCAAAGACTGGTCTCAAGAAAACGATTCGGATGTCCACGTGGTCTGTGAGATGGTTTATTCCAAGACCAGCTTTCGGCCGACGCGATGGGTATTGGCCGTGCCGCAGGATTCTCCCGTCAAGAAGATCGAAGATCTCCGCGGCAAAAGAATTTCTACGGAAATGGTCAATTTCACCAAGCGTTACTTTGCCGAACGACAGATCCCTGTTGAAGTAGAATTTTCCTGGGGAGCCACGGAGGCCAAGGCCGCTGAAGGCTTAGTCGACGCGATCGTCGAAGTGACCGAGACGGGCACGACGATTCGGGCTCACGGCTTGAGAATCATTGCCGAGTTGTTGGAGTCTTGTCCCCAGCTCATCGCCAACAAAGATGCGTGGAAAGACCCGTGGAAGAAGGCGAAAATCGAACAGATCCAACTGCTCCTGCAAGGCGCTCTTTCCGCCGAGAACAAAGTCGGCATCAAGCTGAATGTCCCCGAGGCTGATCTCGACAAGGTGGTTCAGCTGATTCCCAGCATTACCGCCCCAACCATCGCGACCTTGTATCAATCCGCCGCGCTCAAAGGCGTGAAGTGGTACTCGGTGGAAAGCGTAATTGCCGAGAACGTCGTGCGGGATCTAATTCCGAAGCTGATTCAAAACGGCGCGGTAGGGATTATTGAGTATCCGCTGAACAAAATCATCTAGCAGGAGCCAAAAACGTTCGAAGAGAACTCACCGCGGAGGCGCCGAGGACGCAGAGCAAAGAGTTCTTGATCAAGAGAATGGTCCGATCTCTGTGAACTCCGCGTCTCTGCGGTGAAGTAAGGCTTTCGGCTTTGCCGCGCCAGTGAGATCACGCCGTCACGCCTTCCGACTCGTGCTTGGTCTGGCCGCCATCCCGGGCAAGGAAATAATCTTTGGCGATTTCCGGAAACAACGCGTAGGAAAGCACATCTTCTTCGCTGGTCGCCAGACTATTGATCTCTTTTCGGGCCTGCTCGAGGCCCGGCTTCAAAAGGTCTGCGGGCCGGCAATGGATCGGCTGCTTCTTTCCCAGGATTTTACTCTTGATCTCGTCACTGATCGGACCGGGCGGCTCGCCGTACAGTCCCATAACATAATTTTTCGTCTCTGTTGCCACGACCGAATAACGTTTTCCCGTCATGACGTTGAGCGCCGCCTGGGAGCCGCAAATCTGGCTCGTCGGCGTCACCAGGGGCGGATACCCCAAATCCTTGCGCACGTGAGGCATTTCGGCGAGCACCGCGTCGAGCTTGTCTTCGGCGTTTTGCTGGCGCAACTGCGCCACCAGATTGGAAAGCATCCCGCCGGGAATCTGTGACACGAGAACATCGGTTTTGATTTGATTGTTCACCGGACTTTCGAACTCGGCGTACTTGCGCCGCACGGCATAGAAATAGCCCGCAATCTCATCGAGCGCCGCCAGATCCAATCCTGAATCACGGGGGGTCCCCTTCAAGGCAGCGACCATCTGCTCGGTGGCCGGCTGCGAAGTCCCCTGGGACAAAGGCGCCAGCGCGGTGTCGATAATATCGACCCCCGCTTCGATGGCCATCATGTAGCTCATGGGCGCCAAGCCCGCCGTGCAATGGGAATGGAGATGCAGCGGCAAAGGGATCTGCGCCTTGAGTTTTTTCACCAGTTCACCGGCAACGTACGGCGCCAGCAACCCGCCCATGTCTTTGAGGCAGATAATCTGCACGCCCATAGCCGCCAATTTGTCAGCCACCCGCAGAAAATAATCGACGGAGTGCACCGGGCTGATCGTATAGCAAATCGTTCCTTCGACGAGCTTGCCCGTTTTCAGCGCCGCTTCGATAGCGGTCTTCATGTTCCGGACATCGTTCATGGCATCGAAGATGCGGAAGACATCGATACCCGTGTCAGCTGCCCGCTGAACAAATGCCTGCACGATATCATCCGGATAATTTCGGTAGCCGACGACATTCTGCCCGCGCAGGAGCATCTGGAAACGCGTCTTGGGCATCGCCGCGCGCAGCTTTCTTAGGCGCTCCCAAGGGCTTTCTTTCAAGTACCGCAGGCAGGCATCGAACGTGGCCCCACCCCAAGTCTCCAACGACCAGTAACCGATGTTGTCCAACTTTGACGCGATCGGAAGCATATCCTCGGTGCGCATGCGCGTCGCGAGCAACGATTGATGAGCGTCGCGCAGGACCGTCTCGGTGATTTCAATTTTTTGTCCCATAGTGAACCCGCTGTTTATAGATTAACCGTAAAGCTCTGTTTGTTTTTCTTCGAGCCGTTCTTTTTCCTTAGTGTCGATGACATAAAGCCCGTTCACCTGCTTGATCTTCGTGATGTCGTAAAAATACTCGGCAGCTTCGAGCCCGTCCTCAAACTCGTACATCTTGATGGCATCCCAGGGGCAGATCTTTTTGTCCAGGCGATCTTCGGATTCGGTGCCGACCAGCTGAAGTTGAATTTTTTTGGGCATGGCATCGGCAGGGACCGGCTTTTTGTTACTGTCATAGAACCGGTTCGCGTATTCGTAGTAAATCTCCCCGGTCTCCTTGTGCTGATGGATTTTCGTCAGATCGTCGCTGTAGCACATCTGGCAGCCGATACATTTGTCGTTGTCGACAAACACGCGGTAGGGCTTGAGCCCGCCTTGAGGCAGCTCTTCGTAGAGCAGGTTGATACAGTCTTCCACCGGGCAGTGGGCTTCGCATATCGGCGAACCAGCGCAGCTCGAGCAGTTCTCGTCCATCACGGCCAGGAGAGCCGTTCCTTTGCGCTTTTTCGTCGCTTCAGCCATTGGATTCTTTCCTCGCTTTCTTAAAACGACCCCTTAAAAATAAGGCTATCGCAAGCAAAAGTAATACCCAGTAAAAACGAATGAGTCCGATTCGCCCCCACTCCAGCCAATAAACAAAATTTGGCGATCGCGCGATCAGCTGGCCCAAGGCTCTCTGCGCGCCCGGATAATCCCTCGCTTCCCGTAATGCCTGTGATAGCCCGTAAAGCGCGCCATCGTCATTGGGGTTGATTGTAAGCGCCTTCTCGAAGTCGTGACGCGCATCGCTCCATTGATTCTGTTCGGCGAAAACCCAGCCGCGGTTGCTGACGGCTGCGCTGTAATCCGGCTTGAGCTTCAGAGCTTGGTTGAAGCTCGCCGCAGCCTTCGCTAAATCTCCTCGGCGCTTTTGGGCTACCCCGAGATTGTTATAAGCCTCGGGCAAGTCCGGGCGCAGCTCGACCACTTTTTCGTATTCTTTGATTGCCGCATCAAGGTCACCGCGGATTTCTGAATCGATCCATCCCAGGAGCGTTCTGGCCTCAACATGATTCGGGTCAATCGTGAGGGCCTTTCTTACCGCAGCTTCAGCGCCCTGGGGCTCGCGCAATCGCAGCAGCGTAATTCCCAGAAAAAGATGAAGATCGGCTTCTTCTGGGTATTGCTTGAGCAGCTCTTCAAAAGTCGCCTTTGCTTCGCTTGCCCTACCCTCTGCTAAAGACTTTCGCCCCTCCTCCCACCGTTTTTCATTGAACAAGTGAGATTTCGAGTCAACAGCAAAAGAAATCCCTATGCAGGTGAGGACGGCTAAAAGCGCTAGCCCGCCTCTCAGCATCACCTATTTCCACATTTCATGGGGGATCTCGTCTTCTTTACCTTCTTCGATGAGCTTGTCGTTCTTGAGGCCTTCGCGCAGCCCTAACCAGGTAAAGAAAATAACGAGAATCAGCATCGCAACGATCGGAATATTGTCGGGCTTGGTCAAGATCGTTAGAAAATTCTGTAAACCGCTTGCTTCTTCCATAAAATTAAGCGCCCGTAGAGTCGATATTATCTGAAAAAGGTATTCGATATCCTTGCCAAAGTCAACTTTCACTTTGGCGTAATCGGGCACGGTCAAAGTCAGTTAACCTTACTGAATTGGACTCGCAATTCAAGGGAATAGAAAGTCTCCCTTTGTAAAGGGAGATTTAGAGGGATTTTCATCTGCTCAACACGACCTTGACGAGACCCAGTGGCGTAACCAATGATGAGATTCGCTTGACGACCCGAAGCCATTCTGCGCCCGATCTTTGTGCGGGCACACGTCTAATTAGGACCTCGACGGCGTCGCTTTTCGCTTTGCCCAATAGTCCGCAGCTGCTTTCGATTCGGCTAAAGCCTCGAACGTCTCGAATCCTGCGGCCATGCCGCCAGAGGTGCCGGCCAAAACTTGATGATGCTCGATGTTGAGGAGGCGAAGCCAGCTCTGCTGGCCCATCGTCAACGCGATAAAACAGCCCAACTCGACCAATTCAGGCTCCGAGAAGTGCTCGTAGAGCCGCTCCCAAAACGCGTCATCCGTATCAAGATGCCAGGTGATGGCCTCGGCGTACGCAAGCGCCGCCTTTTGCCGTTCATCGTAACGCGTCGACTTCTCAAAATTCAGCAGGTCGTCATATTGCGCCTCTTCGAGGCCGGCCTTGGCGGCTTTGAGCGAGCGCTGGTTGCCGCAGTATTCGCAGTTGATCGATCGCGAAACATAGACCCGGCAGAGCTCTTTGATGCCATGATCGCAGACGCCGTTCTTGAATATATCGCGCCAGGAATTGGCGAATGACCAGAAGCAAGCCGGAACGTGGGCGCGAATCGCCGAACTCTCCGGGCGCGGCGTGCCCTCGCGCCGGCAACGATCGAGCTCCTCGAGCATGGCCGGATCGGTGATCGTCGCATGATCGACATAACGGATGCGCTGCTTGGGCATGACTCACCTCCCCTAATAATAAAGCGAGTAACAAGCAAAATCGTCACGTTCAGGTGAACGTTTCCCGTCAGGTTAGTTTGCCCTGGTTCTAAAGTGCCCGTCAAGAACCTGATCACAAGTTCACTCTTTCAGCTATTTGACTCGATCACCTGTCCGGCCATTGATGCCGAGCAAGAGTGCAAAGATTTTGATCATAAACATCACGCCCAGATCGGGTCATTCGCGCCCTTGACAGGAAGATCGAGTTGCTACAACCTGTTGGTGAGTAGTGGAAGACATTTTGAAGAGGCTCTATGGCGTCTACTTTCCCTCAAAGCATCCCTCAAGGCAAAATCCTCCTCACCTATGACGACTACTGTCTCCTGCCCAACGACCGTAACCATTATGAGATCCTTGACGGAGAGCTTTCCGTGACGCCGGCGCCAGCTATAAAACATCAAACGGCCTTGGGCAACCTTCACCGGCTTCTTGCCAACCAAATTGTTGCCAACCCGCTTGGAAAGCTTTTTATTTCGCCCACAGACCTCATCCTTGCTCCCACGACCGTCGTCCAACCGGATCTCATCTTCATCGGCAACGATCGCCGACACATTGTTACAGAGCGCGCCATCGAAGGGTCTCCGACTCTCGTCATTGAGATTCTCTCACCTACGACTCACCGCACAGACCGCGTGACCAAGGCCCAGCTCTATGCCAAGCACAACGTGCCTCATTACTGGCTCATTGACCCGGATCAGCGGACCCTCGAAGCCTATGAACTGGTCACAGACCACTATGACTTGGTCGCCAGCGCCCGAGACGCTGAGGTGTTTACCCCTTCGCTTTTCCCCGGGTTCTCCATCCGGCTCGCCGATCTTTGGGCCTAAACGGAAACATCGGTCCTTACAGACAGTTGGATGAGCGTGCTATCCACCCATGACCATCTAAGCGTTCGCTCAAGATTCCTCGTCAGCAACTAAGTACAATCGCACGATCAGAATTTCCGAATTAGCTTTGCTCTTCTCGTAATCCAATATCGGCAATGGTTCGACTTCGCTCACCACGGCGTCTGAAATCAAAATGGTTCATCTGATTACTCGATCCGCTCGCGCCAGGACATTCGGCGGGATCGTCAGGCCAATCTGTTTCGCGGCTTTCAGATTGATGATGAACTCAAACTTCTTCGGCTGCTCCACCGGTAGATCCGCGGGCTTGGCGCCTTTGAGAATCTTGTCCACGTAAGTGGCAGCGCGACGGGCCAAGTCCGTAATGCTCACGCCATAACTCATAAGCCCCCCGGCTTCCACATATTCTGCCCCGTCGTATATCGCCGGGAGCCGGCTCTTTACTGCAAGTGCTGCAATACGTGGTCGCTGGGAACTGGCCTGCGGGCCTGGGACCCGGAAAAGGACCGCGTCAGCCCCTCCCTTAGCTGCGGCTTGGAATGCGATCTAGACATCCTTGGGACTAAGGATGTCTAGGTATTGAAGCTTCACTCCGAACGCCCCCGCGGCGAGTTCGAGCTCTTTCTGAATTTGCGCGTAGTCCGAGCCGGCCGAACTCGCAAAGACGGCCACGCGAGAAACCCTGGGAACGGTCTCCTTCAGCAGCTCCACTCGTTTTCCACTTAGCTCCGGGCGAAGGTTTGACAATCCGGTGATGTATCCCCCCGGCCGCGCCAGACTGGCGACGAAACCGCTTGCAACAGCATCACCTGCCGCAATCATGACAATTGGAATTGTGGCGGTTGCCTCCTTCGCTGCGCGCGTATCTCCCTGACCGCCCGTAACGATGACGTCTACCCCGAGACGCACTAGCTCGGCCGTGAGCGCGCGCTGGCGATCGAGTTTTCCCTCCCAAGATCGCCACTCAATGACAATGTTTTCCCCCTCGATGTAGCCGAGGTCGCGCAGACCCTGGCGGAATGCGTCGTTACGCGCCAACTGAGACGTGAGGGAGGCACCAGTTAGGATTCCTATCCGTGGGACTTTCTTCGGCTGCTGCGCGTGAGCGAAGAGAACTGAAGCAAGAATCACAATTACAAATATGAAAATACTCAGGTTTCTAACCATTCCACCTCCGCGAGCGCGAACTTGTGTTCATAAGAGGGACTGATATAAAATTCTTCCGATGAAACCGATGCACAAAAAAGTCTTGGAAGAAGCCCTCCGTCTGCCTGCTGAAGCACGTGCCGCGCTTGCCGGTCATCTGCTCGAAAGCTTGGATGACTCAGTCGATGAGGATGTCGAATTGGCGTGGAGTAAGGAGATTGCGCGACGCATCGATGATCTAGATCGGGGAAAAGTAAAGACCGTCCCCTGGTCCGTGGCGCGGCGTCAGATCCTCGGACGATCCGTTGGCCGCTCCAAGCGTTAGGCTCCATCCTGAGGCGATCGCTGAGGGAAAGGCTGCCTACGAGTGGTATGCCGAACGCAATCCCGCTGCTGCAAACGCTTTCATCTCTGAACTCGATGACGCCATCAGTCAAATCCACACCAGTCCGCAGCGTTGGCCTGTGCATTTGCATGATACGAGGAAATTTCTCTTCCGACGTTTCCCGTATGGGGTAATTTACCGGATCACCGAATCCGCCATTCAGGTGATCGCGGTGGCCCACGGGCGACGCCGTCCCGGTTATTGGAAGTCGCGGCGGTTTCAAAACAGATAAGTCCATTCCACGAGTTCGTACGGTTGAGCTATACCGATTTCAAAATTCAAATATTTTACTCATGACTTCTGCCGGAGCTTGCCCTGAGCCCTTCGGACTCCTTCAGGATAAACTCTGTCGAAGGGGCTCACACCTATCGAATCACTCTGTCCGCCCGTGCCAGCACATTAGGCGGAATTGTGAGGCCGATCTGCTTGGCGGCTTTCAGATTGACGATAAACTCAAACTTCATCGGCTGCTCCACGGGCAGATCGGCCGGCTTAGCGCCTTTTAAAATCTTGTCCACATAGGTAGCGGCGCGCCGGTCCAAGTCGGGCAAGCTCACGCCGTAGGCCATAAGCCCCCCAGCTTCGACATATTCTCGCCCGCTGACTATCACCGGGAGCCGGCTCCTTACCGCGAGTTCTGCAATCCGTGATCGCTGAGAGTTGGCGAACGGACCTGACACCATCATAAGGACTGCGTCAGCCTGCGCCTTACCTGCGGCTTTGAATGCGTTCTCGATATCCTTGGGACCTAGAACGTCTAGGTATTGAAGCTTAACTCCAAACGCCCCCGCGGCGAGCTCCACCTCTCTCAATCTTTGCGCGTTGGCTGGCTCAGTCGAAGTCCCGAAGACGGCCACACGGGAGAACCTAGGAACAATCTCCTTCAAAATCTCCAGTCGCTTTCCGCTTATCTCCGGGGCAAGGGTGGCCAAGCCAGTAATGTTCCCGCCGGGGCGCGCAAGGCTGGCGACGAATCCATTGCCAACGGGATCGGTATCCTGGGCCATGACAATTGGAATCGTGGAAGTTGCTTCCTTGGCGGGACGGGTTACTGCCGAACCAGCCGTGACGATGACGTCTACCTTGAGACGTACTAGCTCGGCCATGAGCGCGGAGAGGCGATCCAATTTTCCCTCCGCAGATCTCCACTCAATGACAATGTTTCTCCCTTCGATGTAGCCGAGGTCGCGCAGACCCTGGCGGAATGCGTCGGTGCGCTCTGAGATAGCGGAAAGTGAGGCAGCAGTTAGATATGCTATCCGGGGGACTTTCGCTGGTTGCTGCGCCTGAGCGGAAGAGCACGGAGCAAGGAGCAGGGAGCATAGAGCAAGGAGAATGATTTTCTTAGTCATTGCTGTCCGTCCTACTTTTTCCGATCTCTGACGTCTGACTTCTGATCTCTGATCTCTGTCATTTGATGACCCTGTCCGCTCTCGCCAGCACATTCGGTGGAATAGTCAGGCCGATTTGCTTAGCGGCTTTGAGATTGATCACGAACTCAAACTTGATTGGTTGTTCAACGGGAATATCCGCCGGCTTGGTTCCCTTCAGGATCTTGTCGACCATGGACGCGGCGCGCTTGGACGGTTCCTCCTCGTCGGCTCCGTAGGACATCAAGCCACCACTCTCGACAAAATCGACGCGATAGTACATCGCCGGCAAGCGATTTTTTGCCGCCAAATTTGCGATCCGTTTTTGATTAGAAGAGGCCAACGTGTGCTGCGTCACGGCGATGGCACTGCTACGCGCCTTTGTCGCTTCCTTAAACGCGCCCTCGTATTTGTCGGCGCCGCTTACCTCCATAGAATGAAGCTGGAGACCCAGTTCTCGTGCCGCCAGTTGGCTGTCCTTCCATGCTTGTTCAGCTCCTTGACCACCTTTTGGATTC
>Ga0209819_10000367_pt1 | contig 12913 bp, 7 predicted proteins | sample PPLLak2March2015_FD_187248 | JGI IMG/M metagenome (GOLD analysis project Ga0209819, IMG submission 187248) | Freshwater sediment microbial communities from Prairie Pothole Lake near Jamestown, North Dakota, USA - PPLs Lake P7 Core (1) Depth... | ecosystem: Environmental > Aquatic > Freshwater >... | reverse complement strand
TGGCGAGGGGACACGGTCCTTCATGTTTCCCCGGAAGGTACACTCGTTCCGCTGTTCAACCGGCGGGAATGGGTAAAAGTGTGATGCGCCGGCGGCCAAAACGGGCTCGATGGTGTCAAGGCCACCACACTCCGAAAGTGAGTAGGTGAATACTTTCGTATTCGGATCAAATTCAGCGCCAGGGGCCGGAAACAGCTCGGAGATTCAAACGGCGGTGACACTTTCACCGAAACAAGCCGGCGGCAGAAATGGTAAAGTTCTCTTTGACCGTACTAGGTAGAACCAGATGAGACATGTTTCGAGCAAGAAAGAAAGAGACAAAGCTGTCATTATGGCGGTCGTCCGCCGGTTCGGACCATTATCCCGCGTGGATGTGCACGAACTGACGCAATTTCGCCCGAGCGGAATCTCGCTCCTGGTCAGAGAGCTTCTGGAAGAAGGCAAGCTGCGGGAGGCCGGTCCTTCCAACAATCCGCTTGGCCGCAAGCAAACCCTGCTGACGATTAACGAGGGATTCGGTTTTGTGGTCGGAGTCGAGTTCGATGTTGACACGCTCATGGCCGCTTCCCTGGACCTCAGGCCGCAGATCATCGCCCTCGTCACAGAACCAACCAACCTGACCCAGGGTGCGGACGGACTGATTCGACAGCTGCTGTCTTGCACCCGAAAGGCGATCGAGCAAGCTTCATCGACCGGGCCGATCCCTCTCGGAATTGCCGTAGCCGACCCGGGGCTGGTCGATAGTGAAAAAGGCGTCACCATCACCTCTTCCCAGATGGAATTCTGGAAGAACATCCCGCTGCAGAAGATTTTTGAAGAGGAGTTCGGCGTCCCCTTCCTTCTGGAGAGCAACACCCGAGCAATCACGATAGCCGAGAGAATGCTGGGGGCCGGCGAAAAAACCGACGACATGGTTTACATCGATTACAGGACCGGCCTGGGCGCCGGGGTGGTCGCCGGAGGTTCGATCCTCAGGGGCTCGGGTGAAAGCGCGGGAGAGTTCGGCCATACCCACGTGATCGAAAACGGTCCCGCCTGCAAGTGCGGGAGTTTCGGCTGCCTGGAGGCGATGACCTCGGCCGCCGCCCTGGCAAACAAGGCTCGAAAGGGCGTCCTGGAAGGCGGGACATCGGAAGTCCTCTCTATCGCCGGCAAACCTGAGTCCATCACCGGGGCTCATGTGCTCGAGGCGGCGCGACGTGGAGACCGCATGTGCAGCTCACTCGTGGAGGACATGGGAAATCACCTGGGTCTTGGCATCGCCAATCTCGTCAATCTCTTCAACCCGTCGGTTGTCGTGTTTGGCGGGCTCTTGGGATTGGCGGGCGAATCCCTTCTGGAACAGATCTTCCGAATCGTGAAGAGGCAGGCCTTACCCCATGCCACCGAGAATCTGCAGTTCAGATTCGGCAAATTGGGACCGCAGGCCGGCGTTCTGGGAGCCGGACTGCTTGTGCTCGAGAAACTCTTTGAGATCCCCGCGCTAAAACCCCCGAAGTTCATGGTGAGCGCCGCGGAAAGGCGCCGCGCGCCGATTGAGGGGCTGTGATAGGCCCCCGGCCACAATGAGCTCCTCTGTAATTCACACGCTCACTTCTCATACGGCACTTCGCCAAGGTCGTTGGTGACGTACCCGAAACGGCGGACGTACTCCTCAGCCGGGAGGAACTCGTCCCGAGTTTCCTCGATCTTATGGTGCAGAATCTCGTCTAGCGATTTTCTCACGCGCGCAAAATCGGGGTCGCTCGAGCGGTTGACCTGCTGGTAAGGGTCGTCGATGTTGTCGTAGAGCAGCCACGGCCCCTGGAGGTCCCGGACATACGTATGAGAGGCCGTGCGCACCCCTCGAAACTCCCGCCCGCCCTTCTTCTTCGCCCAGTCATGGAAGGGGCTGTAGCTCGCGATGAGGGCCGCCTCTTTCTCGGGACTGCTCACGCTTCCAAACATATCTTTGCCTTCGACCGATGGGGGAATCGCGATTCCGCATAATCCGAGCAGTGTAGGCATGATGTCGGGAGTGTTGAGAACGGCATTCACCGTCCGTTTGCCCCGACCAAAGCGCTTCGGAAACCGGAGGATAAAAGGAACCAGGATCGATTCGTCCCAAGGTCGCTGTTTCGTGGTCTGGCCCTGGGAGCCGAGCATGTCGCCGTGGTCGGAGGTGAATACCAGGATGGTGTTTTCTTCCAATTCCTCCCTATGGAGCGTGGTCATCAGCTGACCAAGGCAATCGTCCAGGGCCGCAATATGAGCGTAGTAGCCGGCCAGCGCTTGCCGGGCCCAGGTGTTCGAATCAGGAACATTGGGGCGCAGGCGAATCTGCTCGGGCTTGAACCGTGCCCTGTACTCCGGCGGAGCTGTTTGATAGGGATTGTGCGGCGGTCCCCAGGACAGAAAAAGCGCAAAAGGTTTGCTGCGGTCGCGGCCCCGGAGGTAGGCCTCGGCCTCCGCGGTCTGCGCGATCGCATCGTAGCCTTTCCAGGTTCGCTGGGTCGCGTCGTCGCCATAGTAGAGTGAATTGTTGTAGTCGTGAGTACACTCGAGAACCCGCCAGAATTTGAAGCCCTGGCGGTTTTCAGGCGGAATAAGAGCGGAGCGTCCCCGCCCGTTCAGATGCCACTTGCCGATATAGGCCGTCTCGTAACCGGCGCCCGAAAATACCTTCCCGATGGTAACGGAATTGTCAGGGAGGTGCAGATCGTTCAGAAAAATACCGTGAGTGAGCGGATCCTGTCCTGTCATGAGGCTGGCCCGGTAGGGACAGCATACAGGACAGCCCGAGACAGCGGCGGCAAACTGAAGACTCTCACCCGCCAGGCGATCGAGGTTCGGAGTCGCCACGTTAAGATCGCCCGCATAACCGCACGCCTGGGCGCGCATCTGATCGGCGAAAACGAAGACGACATTCGGCCGATCTTCGGACGCCGCCTCCCCGCGGCCACTCGTTAGGCCGGCAACCAGGCCTGCCGCAGCGCCTGTCTCGCCCAGAAACTGCCGGCGATCAATCTGTCGGCACCGTGTCGTTGTTGTGTGCAGTGGTTTCATGGTCTTCCTTAGGTACCGTCCGGCCGCCAGGCCCGGACTACCACGGACGAACACCGACGAACACGGACATGGGGCTAGTCCGTGTCAGTCCGTGTGCGTCCGTGTTTGTCCGCCCGCGCTTCCAACGCCTTCCGTGCTTCGCCGAAGACGCTCAAAATGCCGCGCCTTCGTCCCTCGTCCGCGCGGGTCGCAAAATCAGTCGCCCAGGCCTCGGCGCCCGCAATCAGCTTCAACAAGTACCCCGCCACCGGCGCCGAGAAGAGATCTTTTCCGGGCACGGTGACATACACAGGAGACGTGTGGGCGGCCAAGGCGAATGGCCACGTCGCCGACGCGGGCGGAAGCGACAGGCAGCGGGCGGCCAGCCAGCCCGGGCCGCGGACGGCCAGGCGGTCACTCAGACCAAGGGTCAATTTGCCGCCCGGTTCCTCGGCTGACGCCACGACCCGCCCGTTGCAGACGATTTCGACTCGATGGATCGGATGACTGCTTCTGGCTTCAACCCGGAATGCAAGCGTTGCGCTCTCCGCTCCTAAACGAATCTCGCTCCCGGGCGGTTTTCCTTCTACCTCGAAGAGCAACAGCGGACCGGTCGAACAGAACGTGTTGCCGGACCGGACCGCCGCCGCCCAATGTTCGAAAGTGAACTCCTGATCCCCGAGATATGCATAGGTCCGATTCGCACCAACCGGTGTTCCTGCCGACATCTTGTCGGTGCCCCCGACGGCAGGCAGCCGGTAGCCGCAGTTCAGATAGCGGTACCACTCTTGAAAAGGAAAGCCGAAACCGGTTCCCCTCGGCCACAATTCCACGCCATCAATACGGCCGGTCACGATGTCAGCGGCAATTTCGCCTGGCGGATTCGGGAAGTGAGGAGCGATAACCAGACCCTCCCGTTGCCGGCAGGCGTCTGCCCATTCAGCGAGACTGAAGCGCAGCGGATCCCCGAAATAACTCGTCGCCGGTCCGCCCGAGGACAGCGGGAACACCGGGTCGCCGCGACCGTGCAGCAGACTGATGTGACCGAGCAGGTGCTCACGGTTCTCGGTTCCCAGCCACACCAGGTGCTCTCCGTCTCTTGAGGCAAGAGCCCCGCCGGGCAGATCACCGACGTTGGCAAAAAGATCTCCGAGCTGGGCAGCCATCAGGTTCACGAGGTTGACGCCTTCGGCCTGGCTTTCCAGCAAGGCCGTTGAAGGAGACAGGAAGTGAACGTGAGTGTCAGCTGTGACCCATCCTTTTGCGCGCAAATCAATCCAGCGCGCGAGTGTGAGGTCTAGCGAGCGGGTGTCAGGTCGTATCTCGAGGCGCTGCCTGACCGGGCTGTACTCGAATCCCTTGCTGATTTCGACCCACACCTCGCCGACCGGCAGCTCAGCTTCAAAGGTTCCGTCCAGGTAAGCGAACGAAGAACGGCCGACTTTCAAATCGGCGCCGTAGTCCTGAAACCAGCCGGTGTTGATCTCCGCACGATGCCCGTAGGGCGGAATGTAGCGGCCCTCGCTGCTCCGAAACGAAAGCCGGGCTGGTGTGGGACTACCCGCGTCGTCGAGAATCCGGCCGTGGACCCAAACCTTGTGCCGATCGACAATCTCGAGTCGCGTCCCTTCCTGGGAGCGCAGGCATCCTGCCTGCACTGGGGCCGCAGGCATCTTGCCTGCTTGTGCCGCCTGCACTGTCGATGTTGCAGACGGCGCAGGCAGGCAAGATGCCTGCGGCCCCAGTGCAGGCAGGATGCCTGCGCTCCCAGGGCCTGCGCTCCCAAGGTTGTTGGGATCCAGCTCCGATAAGTCGAACTTCCTGACAGCCCCGCTGCTGCGATCGGTGACTGAGAGGGTGGCCGCTTCGCTCGCGGCAAGCTCCAGGTAGCGGAATGGCGTGGCGCGCAGCGTTTTCGACTCTCCCAACCCGGCCCAGCCCGCTTTTAGCCAGGACTTGGGTTCAAACGGAGGCAGCACATATTGCCGGGCGATGACGCCCAGATCAATCTCAATCGTCCATCGTTTGAAATCCGCGGCCGATTCGTCCGGAAGCGCGAGCCGGTAAGTCGACAGGCGCTCGTACCTCAAGGGGTGCTGCTGCCGATGACAGAGAGTAAGGCCGCAAACGACCAGGGTCGCCTGGCTGGCGGCCACGAGCTTGATCGTGGCGATCGAGCGGTCCGGCCGCGGGTTCTTGAGCGGGCAGAGCCACAGGATGGGCGGCCGGTACACATTATCGAAAAAACCGGTCTGCAGCCCACCCCAGTCCGTTCCGCGCTCCAGGGACTCGTCGAGCGGCTTCGGCACCGCGTCAGAGCCGGGCGACGCCGCAAAAGAGAAATGGCCCCACGGAATAGACGGCGGGCTGACCTCGAATCTCCTTCGAATCGAAAAGACCTCTTCTGCGCCGTCCTCGTAAATCAGAACCGCCGTCGCGATCACTTCACCGACTGGCTCAAACCGGTCCGGATCCGGGTTCTCGCCTCGTTCCAGAGGCCAGTCGCAGAACTGCGCGAGACAAACGAAAGCGGCGGTCTTTCCAACCGGGATCTCGACCTCGGACCGCGTGCCCGACCGATCAGCCTGGCTAATTGCCAGCCAGTCCTTGTGGGCCGCGCCCCGGTCGCCAAACAGGAACGGGATTCCGCGCAGCCGAATCGGACCGGCTGGAGTACGGAGACTGTCGGGCGCCAGGTCAGCGGGGCGGTTCGAAAGGCTGAAATCGACGGAGGAGGCGGAATAATGACGACCGAGATCGATCGGCGAGAATTTGTCGGAGTCAGACGTTGCCCGGTCTGCGGGTTGAGCCTCGGCCGCCGGGGCTGAGAACGAAAGGAGGCCCAGAGCCGGCCCCGTTGCGAGACTCCCAAGAAAGCCACGACGTGTCACATCTGGAAGGAAGCGCATCTCGAATCCTATTAGAAGTCTTTGCGGTACTTCGCGAGGCAATCGTTGCGGTTTCCCGGAAACAGGTAAACGCGGCCTCGCAGGGTTTTTGTCGCGCCGCGCGGAAGGGGGCCCACCTTGATCGCAAGGTGCATACACTTCCACGGATTGTGCCCTTGAACGGCGACGTAATCGTCCCAGGCGATACCGGCGACCCAGTGACCGTCCTCCGACTCGCGGATCAGGAGGCCGCCGCAGGCATTTTTCGGGGAAGTCGGCCACTTCGGGGTAAAGACGAACTGCCCGGAGGGCGACAACTGGTCGATCAGAGGCCGCAGATCCTGCCGGAAGTGGATTTCCCTGGTCGCCAGCAACTCGAGCGCGTCGCCGGCCAAGAAATAGGTGCGAATGTGCTCCTCGTCGTTGAATCCTCTGCTTCTCAATGCCGCAGGACCGGGATTGAAGCACGGTATGATCGCCGCCAGGGGCGGCCAGTCGTGATCGGAGCTGTTGGTGATGATCAGCTGAACGGTTGCGCCATCTTCGACCGCCTTGAAGCGGAACTCGATACCGGCCGAGGAGACGGAGGCCTCTTCCTGATTACCACTGATCACCCTCTCCGGCAGAACCTTTCCGTGCGTGTGCTCCCCTTTTTCGACCGCATCAAAGAGGTTCCACTCGTACAACCACAGGAACATCGCCACGGCAGGATTGTCCTCTCGGCGAAGTTGAAGGCCACCTGCTCCCCAGAGAGTCTCCTCAGAACCCGGCGGAAGCTCCCAGGGAAAGAAGGCGAAGGGAGACTGAACCCGCTGGGAGCGCAGGCGCTGGGAGCGCAGGCGCTGGGAGCGCAGGCATCCTGCCTGCACTCGGGCCGCAGGCATCTTGCCTGCCTGTGCCGCCTCCAACATCGATCGTGCAGGCGGCACAGGCAGGCAAGATGCCTGCGGCCCCAGTGCAGGCAGGATGCCTGCGCTCCCAGCGCCTGCGCTCCCAGCGAAGAGGGAACCCATCAGCATGGCTTTCGCACGGATTGCCTTCTGGTTCATTTCGGACGCCTTTGCTTACGTCACCGGCAGCGGCTTCGAGTCGCGGATGAAACGGTCAAGGACGTTCCGTGTGATGCGCTGCACCCGCTCGTCCGGGCCGAACGGCCCGGCGATTCGATATCGGGCTGGGATGTGTCCGGCCGGGTGGCTCAAACCCTCGGCCCACCAGATCGTCCCCGCGTTGAAAACCCAGTTGCCACGTGGCCCAGGAAAAACCACGCCGGAATGCTTCTGGTCCTTTTGCCGGTAGGCGGGACCCACTCCGTCACCCGTCCATCCTTCGGTAGGAAACAGAGGCGCCGACGCCACGACTTCCAGACCTGGAATCGCAGCCGGCGTGCCATGGAACTCCCAGCCGATCAGGCCGCGCACGGCGCTTGCGGCTGTCACCTCCGCGCCTTCGTAGACCCAGTGCGACGGATTGGTGACGACCCAGTCTCCATAGCCCGGTCCGTAGGACCTCGTCCCCATCAACAAGTCCTCGTCCAGGAACAGCTGCTTTCTGCGAAACACCCGGTTGGCAGCGTTGTTTAGCGTACTGGGTCGCACCTCAACCTCGCAGCACGCCGAGTTGCCGCAAAAGAACCCGAGGCTGACGCCCCGCTCCCGGGCGGCCATAAGATTCGTGTAAGACTGGCGAGGCCAGTATTCGTCATGGCCTATCGAGAGGAAAGCCTTACAATTGAGCACCCGCGAATCGAAGGCCGTGTCCAGTTCAGAGCAGTACTTCATGTCGTAGCCCTGCATTTCAGCCCAATAGGAAAACGGATACTCCCAGAGCAGAAATTCTCCGGAGCCGGACGAAAGCGGCGCATCGAGAATCTGGCAATACTTGGCGTAAGGACGGTTGAAGCTTACCTGCACATCCATCTTGTAGCTCCACACCTCCATGGTGCCGTCGTCGTAGAGAGAATCACGACCCGGCCATTTGTTGTACGCCTGCCAGTCGAGATCGCTGCACTGAAACAAGAGGTCGCCCGCGCGGTAATCCTTGACAACGAAGATGATGTAGCTCTGCTTGGGAAAGGGTTCCTCGCGCGTCAGCTTGGCCAGGTAGACTCCGCTCGTCCATTCCTTCGGGATCGTAAGCGACGTGGTCACTTCCCAATCGCATTCACGCAGGCGCTGGACCGTCGCCGAAGGCATCGGCTGCGGCTTGCACTTGAACGGGCCCAGGCGGACCATGTGCCGGCCTGCCTTGCCGCCATAGAATCCCATCCGGTAGATGTCGACGAGGACGCCGATTTCCTTGTCCGTGCTGATTTTGAAGTCGATTGATTCACCTGCGGCCACGCTCGTCTTCGAGGCAAAACCTTCGACAAGCAGGGAGCGCAGCCCCCGGATCAGCGGATACCCTTCCCAGGCGGGCGGGTAATCGAACTCGGTGAACTGCAGCTGCCACTCATAGGTGCCTGGTTGCTGATTCTCGCGGACGATTGGGTTGTCCGGGCCTGTGAACTTTCTGATTTGGGGTACGTTTCCGGCCGTTTGTGCCCCAATTCTAGGGGCCAGTGCGGCTCCGACTCCTGCTGTCAGTCCACCCGTCCGAATGAAATCCCGTCGCGAGGTTTTGTCGTTGCGCATGTCATTCCCCCTTCGACTTGCCAGCTTTACTTTCCGACCGCATCGTAAGCCGCTGCTATCTCCCTCAGCCTCTCCAGAGGATTGAACTTGTAATAGACATCCGAAGTCCGGGCATAACGGTCGTCAATCACGTACTGTCCCTTGATGGCATCCATGAAGCGAGCCCGCTCTTCCCATTTGTGAATCGCATCGTCCAGTCGACGCCGCGCCTCGGCCCGCTCAGCCGGCGCCCAATCGCCAGGGTTCTTGAACGAAACAATTTGGGTCGGCGAGGCGAAAATGCCTTTGTCGTTCTCGATTTCGATCACCCCGTGTTCGGCCAGTTCCAACATCTGTTCTACGCCTTCAACGGAGAGTTCGGCATAGCGGAACGCTTTGGCAAAGAATTCGACTCGGCCTTTCTGCCCGTCTGTACGTGCTGACGCCAGGGCCTGAGCGAGCAGCGTTTTAAGCTCTGCGCGTGCGGTGGGGTTATACGAAGCCAGGTAGTAAGCGAGGTGCTGCGGCGTGGCCTCCGTACCCACCTTCTCCACCGCCAGTTTCCAGAGTTCATCCAACCGACGGAAGTATCGTCGCATCGGGTCGGCGGCCGAGCCAAAAGCCTTGTCGCAGTAGTCGTCTAATATCTTGTCGGCATCGAGGGTGGGGTCCCAAAGCAGCTTGGACGCCAGGTAGTAGTTGAGACCGCTCATCCCGAAGTCAGCGCGCGACTGGCTTCGGAACAGACGGATGCCAAGTCGGTGGAACCGTGTGATTGATTCCGCAATTAGAGGCGCCAATCCCCTGGCGGGATGGTGTCCGCCCCAGACGTAATACTCATAGATGTCGAGATTTGGAGTGAGCGCCGCCCATTGTTCAAGCATGCCGACCCGCTCGGCCTTCCTTCGCGGATCCCAGTGGAAATCCGAGTTGTCCGCATACTGGATCACCAGGTTCGGGTGCGGCTTCACGCGCCGGGGCGGTTGTCGGTAGGGTCCATAGGCGAGAATCAAGAGTCTCTTGTCAGGGTGAGTAGCCGCCACGCCCTCTGCTACGGCATTGGCAAAGGTGAAGATCCGGTCCGTGATCACAGGGTGAGGCCGGGATCGCATCTCGATCAACTCGCCCGGCTTCATCGGTTCTTCGTAATCAAGCGCTCTGCACCGGTCACACTCGCAAAAACCAAGTCCGTCGTTCGGGCTGATGGAGACAATGTCGACTCCCGGATTATCCTGAAAAAACTTTTGAACCCACTCCACCGCCAGCCGGACGACCTCAGGATTGCTCGTACAGAGCTGGTACTCATGGGCCCCGTCGAACTTAGTCCAGTCCCGCTCTCTTCTCCCGCCGACCAGCGCGTAGTACTCGGGATGCGTCGGGCCATATACCTTCGGAGGCAGGATCTGGCCCCACGTGTGAACGCCGACGATGCGCAGACTCGAGCCGAGTTTCCACTTTCGGCCGAACCGCCGGTAGTCAGATTCGATGGGAGCATCTTTGTATTCCCGCGACAACGCCATCGTCCGGCGCTTGAAGTACGGCGCCTGGCGATCGTCGATTGGCGGCAAACGCAGGGTTTCGTGCCGGGGAACGTCTTCTCCATGCTCGCCGGGGAAGAACCAGCGGACACCGCAGTACTTCTCTAGAAATTCGTACGCTGAGAACTGAATCCCGTCGTCATCCGCGCCGAGCAGGAAAAGACCTTTGCCCTTGGTCTTGATCCAGAAGCCTTCTTTTTCCAGCCCGAGTTGGTCGGATCGAATTCCAGAATCGGCAGGCAACCGTGTTCGGCCCACGCTGATGAAGTTGGAGTCGGGTGGCAGCTCGCGGTCATCGCCTTGGACCTGGAAAGGCGCGCCCGTGATGCGCGTCAGATATTCTTTGAGCTCTGCGCCAACGAACCGCTCGGTCTGACTGGCCGGATCGGCCAAGACGATGATAGCCCGGGCTCGCCCCGATTCGGCAATGACGAGCTCTTGCGACGAACCCGAGTCAGCAGTGCCGGCACCCAGGCAGGTGAGAATGACCAGGAACCCGGCAGCTGACGCTCGCATAGTCGCGATTACCGTATTCCGGGCTCTCGATATTGTCAACGAAAAATCAGGCTAAAATATCAGTTTTGTCAGTAAATCCTGTTAATGCTGTTAATCCTGTCAATCCTGTCAAGAGGCTTGTAACAGGACTAACAGGATTACTGCACAGCCAACGGCACTTTTACTCGGACCGGCCCGCGGTAGGCGGGCAAATCAACCAGCTTGTCTTTGATCTCACCCGCCTGCTCAGTAAACACATGAAACTTCGTCGGCATGTCCGTGAAGCCGCGCCAGTCCACCGAGAGCGTGCCAGTCGCCGGGTCCCAGGAGGCTGCAGTCAAATCGCCGGTGCGAATGTTCTTCCCGTACTGGTTCAATTGATCAAAGCCGCACGGGATGACGTTGTGGAACTTCCTCAGGTTGCCCATGACTCCTGCGAATGCCCGATCGAGTTGGCCGGCGCCTCCCTCCAGGAGCCCGATGTTCAGCTCGTGAGTGAAAAAGAAGGCAGGCCCCATGCTGTCAAGCGCCAGCCGGAGCATGTCCGTCCCGTCGATGATCATACCTTCAACTTTCCGGCTGTCCTCGAAACCAGGCGCGCGCGAGGGGCGCAGCCAGTCGACCTTTACCGAGTTCGAGTCGCTGGTTGTACAAAACAGGGATGGATCCTTTTCGACCCAGTCCATGGTTACGCTCGAGCGGTACACGAAGTTCCCGTCGCCGTATGACGAGAACGAGAGGTCGAAGTACCCTGCCCGCTGGTACAGCTCATAGGGCCAGAAGCGATACTCGCTGGTACTCGGCATCGTGGCCGGGCTGATTGCGTCGAATTCCACTCCCATCGCCCTCAGATAGGGAAGAGCGTTAGTGGCAGTGGAGACGTAATGCGAGGTTACGGTCCTCGCGTACTGAATATTGTGCTGCCGGTGAAAAGCCTCCAGCTCTTCAAAATTCCGGCGCAGGACCTCCTCGCTGTACGCCTTGCCCCGATTGAAGTCGTTAAAGTCGAATTCCCAGAAAAAAAAGCCGGTGAAGCCGGCGCGTTTCCTCGCGTGGATGAAGGCCTCAGCTTTCCCCGTGCGCGTGTAATCGCCCAGCTTGTCGGCAGCGCTTGATGGCGTGTCGTTCATCATGAAGGCGATGTGCGGGATGATGCCGTACTTGTTAATCGTGTCGATGTAGGCAAAATCCATGTCGAGGCCCGCGCTGTCGTCGATGCGCATGCTGACCTGCGGGATGTTTCCCTGGAATACGAACGGCTTTCGGGCCACCCAGACCAGCGAGCGCCACACGATATCGTCGAGGCCGTTGAAAAACCCGAGCACATTCGGATCCAGCCAGCGGTACGTGGTCCACTGCACGATCCTTCCCTGGCCGTAAGTTCCGGAGATCAACAGGGGTTTTCCGCCGATCTTCATCAGCACTTTTGCCTGGTCACCCAAGCCGGCAACACCCGGGACTTCGAACTTCACACGCCGCGCCGGAACGGTCTTCAGGGCCGGCCGGTCAGCCTTTAGAGCGGTTATGTAATGCTTGAGATCAGCCGGTTCGATCGCCACCGCCTCATCTACGATTCCGGGTCCACCGGGCTGCAGCGAGAGCAATTGGCCGCCCAGGTGGCTTCCGGACGCGGGGAACAAGGCCGTGTCAAAAAGGAAGAGCCCGCCGCCGGTCCGGACGTATTCGGCGATGTGCTCGCGATCCCGATCTGTCAGCGACTGAAGACTCCCGTCGTGTCCGGCTATGACCAGAGCGGCCTGTTCCCAACCTCCTGGCAGCCCGCCTCCCGCCATATCCAGGACCCGGTAGGGCACATCGAAGTACTCCAGATAGAGCTTGAGAAAATGGTCAAAATCCATCCTGGAAGCAGCCTGAGAGTTGACGAGAACCACCGCGGCTGCATCTCGTGCGCCTGCCGCAAAAGTCGTGACTACGGCCAGGCTGAATAGAAGCAATCCAGCAGCGAACTGTAAGAACCTTCGATTCATCTTCCGGCCTCCTTTATTGTGGCCGCGTGCCTATGTGCGAAACAGAAATACTCCCCGAAGCGCGGTTCGTCAATCGAAAGTTTTAAAAGTGTTGGAAACTTTGCATGCATTCCAGTTTCGAATGGATTTTTTCTGCTGCCACTGCTATTAATACCCGCAAGATGAGAAGCTTCTTCTTTCCATTTCTCGTCGCGTGGATGGCAAGCATTGCAGTTCCTCCCCTCCTTGGCCAGCCAGACACCCGCGCTTATCGCTATCACCAGGACTTCAGCCTCACCGAGACGGCCGGAGTTCCGCGAGCCGGAGAGCCGGTGCGTTTCACGTTACCCACGAAGATCAGCAGCGCCACAGCCGGCGCTCCCCTGCTC
>Ga0209819_10000365_pt1 | contig 12936 bp, 9 predicted proteins | sample PPLLak2March2015_FD_187248 | JGI IMG/M metagenome (GOLD analysis project Ga0209819, IMG submission 187248) | Freshwater sediment microbial communities from Prairie Pothole Lake near Jamestown, North Dakota, USA - PPLs Lake P7 Core (1) Depth... | ecosystem: Environmental > Aquatic > Freshwater >... | reverse complement strand
AACGGGCGGGTTCGGCGCGTCATCAACGGGGTGCTCCAGCCGGGGCAGGTGCTGGATGTCGGGGTGGACAGCGCATCCGAGCGCGGTCTCCTAGGAATTGCCATCCATCCGAACTTTCCTGCGTCACCATTTGTTTATCTCTACTATACGGAAAGCAGTAACGGGAGCGATACCTCGGGCTCTCCTGCGCCTTTGGCAAATCGGGTCTACCGCTATACCTGGAACGGCAGCACATTGGTTAGCCCACAACTGATTTTGGATCTCCCGGTTACACCTGGACCCAACCACAACGGGGGAACGATGACCTTTGGTCCTGATGGCAAGCTCTATGTCGTCATCGGGGACTTGAACCGAAATGGACAGCTGCAAAACTTCTCCGGTGGCCCGGCTCCGGACGACACCGGGGTGATTTTCCGCATCAATGATGATGGCAACGCTCCCAGTGACAATCCTTTCTTTAACCAGGGCGGCAATCTTGCCAGATATTTTGCTTATGGGGTTCGAAACAGTTTCGGCCTGGCGTTCGATTCTGCCACCGGCAAGCTTTGGGATACGGAGAACGGTCCCGCCAATTACGACGAGGTTAACCTGGTTGAGCCCGGATTCAACAGCGGCTGGGAGCGGATTATGGGTCCGAGCAGTCGCGACGCGCAGGGAACCAGCGATTTGGTTGTATTCTCAGGCTCGCAATACGCGGAGCCGAAGTTTTCGTGGTTGAGCACAGTCGGTCCAACGGCGATGGTATTTACGAACGCCGCAGCCCTAGGCGTTGATTATCAGAACGATGCGATTGTCGGAGATATTAATAACGGCGACCTGTACCGGTTTAGACTTAATGGTACCAGAGACGGGTTTATTTTTACGAACCCCAACCTCGGCGATCTTGTGGCTGACAACAATGGAGAGCTTCAGGAACTCATCTGGGGAACTGGATTTGGCGGGATCACCGATCTAAAGATTGGTCCGGATGGACTGCTCTATGTTCTCTCTTTTTCGGGGCGGATTTTCGTTATCTCTCGCTTCCCGTCATCTCTGCTAGCAGCGGTTTTGCCTAGCAGCCGCTCGGTTCAGGTGGGAATTACAGCCACTGCTTTTGCCACGATCATCAATGCGGGCTCGGTGACGGCGACCGAGTGTGGCCTCGCGCCTTTGACGAACCTGCCGGCATCCTTTAGTTACCAGACGACGAACCCAGCTACCAACCAGGTTGCCGGCTCTCCGAACACGCCGGTGGATATAGCGACCGGCACGGCTCAAAGCTACGTATTCGCCTTAACCCTGAACGCACCGATAGCACCCACCGACGTGCAGTTTACTTTTGACTGCACGAACACCAACCCGGCACCCATCAATATTGGGCTGAACACCCTGCTGCTATCGGCCTCGGCCACGCTGGTTCCAGATATCCTCGCCTTGGCGGCAACGCAGAACAATGACGGCATCGTGACCCTTGCCAGTGCGGCAGTGTTTGCGGTGGCCACGGCGAACGTGGGGGCGAGCGGGAACATCACGGCATCGGCGGATACGGGCAGCGCAGCGCTACCGGTAAACATCTCTCTCTGTCAGACCGACCCGTCAACCAGCGAGTGTATCTCGGCGATTAGCCCCAGTGTCACCACACAGATCAATGCCAACGCCACACCAACTTTCGGGATCTTTGTAACTGGAACCGGTAATATCGCGTTCGATCCATCAGCGAACCGAATTTTTGTGCGGTTCAAAGACGCTGGCGATGTAACTCGCGGATCTACCAGCGTGGCGGTTCGGACGCAGTAGGGTTAGGAAGGTCTTATGTTTAGGAAGGTCTTATTGACACGACCTCGCCACATCCAGTATAAGCCTACCGCTGATACTTGACGGCTAAAAGTGTAAAAGGGCTCTTTATTACAACGGGGATCACATCGGGTATTTCAGGCTACTCTAAGCCGGCCGAGACTTGCACTTCAATACAAGTCACGTGCTGGCTTTTTCATTTTATAGGGAACGAAATATGGGAACGCGCAGCTTTGATCAACTCACCGGATTGTTTCTAGCTCTTTCAGCCGTATGGCTACTGATTCCACAGCGTTGCCTCGCCGGTTCGGTGGCGCCTGTCGACCATTCCAAGGGCATCCAGTTTAAACGCCCGCCGCTGAGATTCGAGATCAACGAGGGACAGACCGACCCGCAGGTCCGCTTCATGGCGAGAGACCGCGATGGCGTGGCCTATCTGACTTCAGACGGAGCGGTATTTCAGATCTCCAGACCCGTCGGTACACCGGAGATAAAGCCCAGGTTTAAGAAGGCAAGTTACACTTCCGAGACACGCGGTTTTGAATCGTCGTTCGTGCGCATGAAGACGGTGGGGGCCAATCCCAATCCTCGGGTGGTAGGCCTCGATCGTCTGCCGGGAGTAACCAATTACTTTATCGGCAACGATCCAACCAAGTGGCGGACCAACGTTGCGGGATACTCCAAGGTCAAGTACGAAGGCGTCTATCGCGGCATCGATCTGGTGTACTACGACAATGGAGAAGGGCGCCTTGAATATGACTTCATCGTCGCGCCCGGAGCGAACCCAAAACAGATCGCCCTCTCGATCGAAGATGCTCAGAGTGTCGAAGTCGATTCCTCCGGCGATCTCGTCATCAGCGCCGCCACGGGAACAATCCGCAAGCCCGCTCCCAAGGTCTATCAAGAGATCGACGGCAAGCGCCAAGAGATCGCCGCCGGCTACCGACTACTGGAAGGTTTCAGATTTGAACAGGAGAGAACGGAGCAAACTGAGCAAGAGATCGGCATCACTCGTCACTCCTCCCTCGACCCCCGACCCTCGTCCCTAGACTCCCAACTCTCGACCCACAACTCTCAACTGCTCTCCTTCGCCCTCGGCCCTTACGACCGAAACAAACCGCTGGTCATCGATCCGCAGATCCTTTACGCGACCTATCTCGGCGGTTCTTCGACGAGTACGGTAGCGAACGAAGGAGCAAGAGGGGTGGCGGTGGACGCTCAAGGTTCGGTGTATGTCGTCGGCGTCACGATATCGACGAATTTTCCCACCAAGAATCCGGCGCAGGGTTCTCTCCAGGGATTCAGCAACGCCTTTATTACCAAGCTCGACGCCAACGGCCAACTCGTCTATTCGACCTATCTGGGCGGCAGCGGCTTCGACGAAGGGGTCGTCATAAAAGTTGATGACACTGGAGCCGCCTACGTGGGCGGGACAACGGGTTCAATAGACTTTCCGACGGTCAACCCCGCTCTCAGTAGAGGAGGCAGGAATGACGGGTTCATCACGAAGCTCAGTCCCAGCGGTTCGCAGATCGTTTATTCGACGTATCTCGGGGGAACGGACAACGACAGCGTCGAGGATCTAGCTATCGACGCGCAGCAGAATGTGTATGTTGTGGGCAATATCGCCCCGGCACTGGGCGTCCCGGCCAACGATTTCCCCGTCGTCAATCCGATCCAGGCGACCCATGGCGGCGGGTCCAGAGATGGTTTCGTGTCGGTGATTAGTGCAAACGGCTCTAGCCTGCTTTTTTCAACCTATCTTGGCGGAGACGGCGATGATTTTTTTCAGTCGATAGTGCTCAATCCGACGACCAGAAAAACAAACTTAGGTTTTTTTTCGGACTCTACTAATTTTCCGCGAAGCAGTCTCACCGCGCAAGCAAGAATTTTTACCGACGTTAAAACCAACGGTCAGACATTTCATTCAGGAGTTGCAACGCTCATACAATTAGAGGCGGAATTCAAACTCGTTGAGATAGGCGGAGTGATTTTCATCTTCACCACAGAGTCTCCTGATGAACTAGTAGGAATGGCGGAACAGATAGGTGCTGACACGTTTCGGTTCGTGGGGACTGACGAGCTCTCACTTCCGATTCTCCCAATCAAGACCGGGTCCATGCAATCGCCGGCTTTCCTCGCGCAAGGAGCGCTGCCCCAGGGGTTAGGCGGCTTGGACCTTAGGTTGCACATGTTGGACGGGGACTTGAACATCACCAATACCGTCTTCTTCGGCGGGAGCGGCGAAGAGACGACTAGTGGATTGGCAGTTGATTCCAAGGGTGCCGCTTACGTCATAGGCAACACGAGATCCACCGACCTTCCGGTGGTAAATCCGATCCAGGCCACTCCTTCTGGCGGCAACACTCAATTTGAAGGGTTCCTCGCCGTGTTCGCGCCGGGCACGTTGCAACCCGTGTTTGCTACTTACCTCGGCGGTACCGGGATGGAGTTTCTCAACGGTGTTACCGTGGACCCGCAAGGCAATATCTACGTCGTCGGGGAAACCTTCGGCGGTTTTCCCAATCCCACACCAGGCGCAATCCAGCCCCAGCTCAGCGGCCGTACCGATGCGTTTATTATCAAAATCTCCCCGGTGGAAATCCCCGATGATGTTCTTCTGGTATCCTCCGTTCTTCCCTCCAGCCGGTCAGTGCAAGTGGGCATCCCGGCCACGGCCTTTGCCACCATGATCAACGCGGGTCAATCTACGGCCACGTCATGCAGTGTTCAGCCCACCACCAACGTACCCGCGAATTTTCTCTACCAGACCACCGACCCCGCCAACAATCAGATAACCGGTACTCCCAACACGGCAGTCAACGTTGGCAGCGGTCAGGCGCAGAGTTTTGTTTTGGCGTTTACACCGACCGCGCCTTTTCCGCCGACCGATGTCCAGCTTAGTTTTGATTGTACAAACAGCAACCCGGCGCCGGTCAATTCGGGACTAAACGCTCTTGCTTTCGGCTTCCGACACACCGGTCCCCGATATCGTTGCGTTGGCGGCGGCCAATGCCGGCATCGTCGACATTCCCGGAACGAACGGCGCAGGAGCATTTGCCGTGGCCACGGTGAACGTGGGAGCGAGCGCGAGCATCACGGCGTCGGCGGACACGGGCTCAGCGATCTTGCCGGTCAATGTCTTTCTATGCGAAACGAATCCAGCCACCGCTCAATGCATCTCAGGGATTGGTCCTAGCGTGACGACAACGATCAACGCTAACGCCACACCGACATTTGGGATCTTTGTGCAAGGCAACGGCAACGTGCCGTTCGATCCGGCGGGGAACCGAATCTTTGTGCGTTTCAAAGACGGCGGCGGAGTAACCCGCGGCTCGACCAGCGTGGCGGTGCGCACGCAGTAGCCCGTCGACGTCGGAATATCTCCCGCAAAGCATGCCCTGAGTGACATCGAAGGGACGCAAAGACGCAAAGAAATTAAACTTCCGGACTTGGAATGCTTGGCGCCTTGGCGCGAGCAAGTCTCCTTCGTTTGACACAGCCTATTGTCCTTGCTATAGACGCAGCGCTTAGCAAGAAGAAGACAGTCTCCCCGTTCTAGCGGGATCAACGGGTAATGACATCAAAGAGGGGACGTGAAACACATTTAGGGCCAGCCGCGCTTGCGATTTGTCGCCAGCGCAGCTGGCTCTTGTCATTTCATTGTCGCAGTAATGGTGATTTCAAGTCTGTTTCAAAGTCCGTCATTCCCGCATGCTTTTAGCGGGAATCCAGGCGGGGACTCGACCGGTCTGCGTGCAACGCACAGACAGGTTAGACCCCGATAAAAACATTCGGGGCGACGAGAGGAGAATCGTCACGAATCTTTTGGAGCCAAGCATGGCGAGGGGACGGCGATAGTTACAATGGAGTATTCGGAAATGAGATATAAGCTCTTGCTGCTTTTTCTAATTCTGTGTCTCACCGGGTTTTTCGCTCCAACCAGTTCTAATGCAGCAGATCCAGGGCTTCCAAAAGTGTTCTTCAGCCCGGCGACAAACTTTCCAGCCGGGGTTGGCCCCGGACAGTCGGCTACGGGGGATTTCAACGGGGACGGTCGGCTAGATCTGGCGGTGACAAATCAGAACACCAACAGTGTGTCGATCCTTCTGGGTAACGGCAACGGGACGTTTGGCGCGCCGACGAATTTTGCCGCGGGCACTAGCCCACGATCGCTGGCAGCGGGGGATTTCAATGGGGATGGGAGTCAGGATCTGGTTTTGGTGAATGCCTTCAGCAACAATGTGTCGATTCTGGCAACGGGACTTTTGGTACCGCGACGAATTTTACAGTAGGGCTCTTTCCTAGCTCAGTGGCAGTAGGAGACTTTAATGGGGATGGTAAACAGGATCTGGCGGCGGCAAATCTTAACAGCGACAACATTTCGATTCTATTAGGCAATGGCAATGGGACGTTCGGTGCGGCGACGAACTTTGCTGTGGGAGATGGGCCGTTCTCGGTGGCGGTGGGAGATTTCAATGGGGACGGCAAGCAGGATCTGGCGGTAGCGAATGTGACCAGCGACAATGTGTCGATCTTTTTGGGCAACGGTAACGGAAGCTTCGGCCCGGTGACAAACTTTGCAGCAGGAAATACGTCGCAATGGGTGGGTACAGGGGATTTCAATGGCGAGGGGCGAGAAGATTTGGCGGTGGCAAATTTTGACGACAACAATGTGTCGATTCTGCTCAACACGACGGCGTTTCCCGTGTCCGGCGCGTTTGGACCGGCGACGAACTTTGCAGTAGGGTCATTTCCTATCGCAGTGGCAGTGGGGGATTTTGATGGGGATGGGAAGCAGGATCTGGCGGCGGCGAATGTGAACAGCGACAATGTGTCGATCCTGTTGGGTAACGGTAATGGGATCTTTGGCGCCGCGACGAATTTTGCTGCCGGGGATGCGCCGACGTCCGTGGCTATAGGGGATTTTAATAGGGATGGGAGGCAAGATCTGGTCCTTACAAATTTTGCCGGTGACAATGTGACGATCCTGTTGGGTAACGGTGACGGAACCTTTGGTGCCGCGACGAATTTTGCTGCCGGAGATGCGCCGGCGTCCGTGACTATCGGGGATTTCAATAGGGACGGGAGGCAGGATCTCGCGGTGGCGAATGTCGGCAGCGACAATGTGTCGATCCTGTTGGGTAACGGTAACGGGACCTTCGGTGCTGCGACGAATTTTGCTGCCGGGAATGCGCCGCGGTCCGTGGCTATAGGGGATTTTAATAGGGACGGGAAGCAGGATCTGGCGGTGGCGAATTCTAGCAGCGACAACGTGTCGGTGCTGTTGGATAATGGCGATGGGACCTTTAGCGCGGCGACGAACTTTACGGCAGGGAAGGTCCGCAATCGGTGGCGGTGGGGGATTTCAATGGAGATGGGAAGCAGGATCTGGCGGTGGCGAATTCTAGCAGCGACAACGTGTCGGTGCTGTTGGGTAACGGCGATGGGGCCTTTGGCGCGGCGGCGAATTTTGCCGTTGCGATCACCCCGTTCTCAGTGGCAGTAGGGGATTTCAATAGAGATGGGAGGCAGGATCTGGCGGTGGCGGATTTCAACTTTAGTGTCGAGATTCTTCTCAATGGCACGGGCTTGGCAACGAGCGGCCCGCTGGTTGCCGCTGTTTTACCCAGCAGCCGCTCCGTGCAGATCAACACTGCGGCCACCGCTTTTGCCACGATCATCAATAACGGCCAGACACTGGCGGTGAGCTGCAGTATCGCGCCCGCCAACAATGTGCTCGCGACTTTTTTCTATCAGACCACCGATCCGGCCACCAATCAGGTGACCGGGTTCCCCAACGCGCCTGTGAATATTGCCGGCGGTGCGGCGCAGAGTTTTGTCATGGCCGTCACCCCCGTGACTTCCATAGCGCCCACCGATGTGTCGTTTGATTTTGCCTGCGCGAACACGGATCCGGCGCCGATTCATACGGGGTTGAACACTCTGCTACTTTCGGCATCGGCTACACCGGTTCCCGACATTGTGGCGTTGGCGGCAACGCTTCCGCCGGATCCCGGCATCGTTAATATTCCCGGCGTAAACGGGATGGAGGTGTTTGCGGTGGCGACGGTGAACGTTGGGACGACCGGGACAATCACGGCATCGGCAGACACAGGGAGCGCGACCCTCCCCGTGAATATTTCCCTGTGTCAGACCAACCCTGCTACAGCGCAGTGTATCTCCGGTATCGGTCCCAATGTGACCACGCAGATCAACGCCAACGCCGACCTTTGGGATCTTCGTCCAGGGCAACGGCAACATCCCGTTTGATCCTGCGGGGAATCGGATCTTCGTGCGGTTCAAAGACGCCGGCGATATAACGCGCGGATCAACCAGTGTAGCGGTGCGCACGCAGTAGCCCTCGATCAAAAAAGAACTCACCGCGGAGGCGCGGAGGGCGCCGAGTAAAGAGTGTTTGATTAAGAAATTCTCCGCGCTGTGAACTCTGCGCCTCTTCGATGAATACTACCACTTCCGGTAAGGGAGAAACTTGCCGTTGTAGGTTACGACGACCCGGTCGCCTTTCGGATCGGGTTTTTTCTGAATGTCAATTTCAAAATCGATGGCGCTCATGATGCCGTCGCCGAACATTTCGTGGATCAGGGCTTTCATAGTTGTGCCATAAACCTGGGTAATTTCGTGAAAACGGTAGATCAACGGATCTACCGGAACGGCGGCATCCAATGAACCCTTCGTCGGCATTTCTTGCAGAGAGTCCGCGATCTGGCCTGCGAGCCCCTCACCGAGGCCGAGAGTCTTGACGGTCTTCTCAGCCTCATCCTTGGACATGGTCGCCTGGCCCATGATGGCGGCAGTAACCCATACCTTGTCGCGACCGACGGCCTTGCTGATTTCGTCGAAGGTCAGCCCCTTCGCCTTTTTCGCCGCCAGGAGATAATCCGTCGCCTCTTGTCGGCTCATTAATTTTCCTTGGTCTAGCATATCGTCGCCTCCTTATCTGTAATAGTGGTTTCTCACACCTCATTCATAGTCGAATAAGAAGAAAACCTCACCGCGGAGGTGCTGAGGGCGCCGAGTAAAGAATTCTTGTTGAAAAACCGTTCCGATCTCTGCGGAACTCCGGGTCTCTGCGGTGGGTTCTCGCTCCAATTTTGGCTCATGTCTCTGGCTTTCCTTCCGACCCCTGGGTCATGAGGAAATGCAGGACGTGATTTCTCAGCCGCGTGTATTCCGGCAGATCGATGATCGTCGCCCGGCTGCGCGGTCTTGGAATATTCACATCCAGACATTCGGCAATTTTCGCCTCCGGGCTGTTGGTCATCAAGGCAATCCGATCCGATAACAAGATGGCTTCGTCGACGTCGTGAGTAACCATGAAGACGGTGCTTTGCGTCGCCGACCACATGCGGATCAGTTCTTCTTGGATCACGCCCCGGGTCAGCGCATCGATCTGGGCGAACGGCTCGTCCAGCAGGAGCACTTTCGGTTCCACGGCGAAGGCTCGCGCCAGACCGACTCTCTGCCTCATACCTCCGGAAAGAAAAGTGGGTCGCTTTCCTTCGGCGCCTTTGAGCCCCATCAGATCGATATACTTCTGCGTGTGCTCGCGAACCTTGGTTTCGTCCCACGAAGGGTAGGCGGCCTTGACGGCCAAACGGATATTGTTGAAGGCCGTGAGCCAGGGCATCAGGGCGAAACTCTGAAACACCACCATACGATCCAAACCCGGCTGGTCGACCTCTTTGCCGTCCAGAACAATTCCGCCTTCCGATCCTTTGTCGAAGCCGGCGATGATGTTGAGGAGGGTGCTTTTGCCGCAGCCCGAATGGCCGATGGTCGTGATGAATTCGCCTTTGCTGACGCGCAGGCTGACGTTCTTCAAAACACAAAAGGTCTTGCCGTTGCTGGAAGAGCCCGATCCGTTTAGCAACGGAAAGTGTTTGGTCACGTGATCGATGGTGAGATAATCCACAAGAGTTTCTCATTCAGCGTAACTGACCAATCGAGCCAGGCGGTTGAAGCCGAAATCCAGGATAACGCCGACGACGCCGACGATGAGAATCGCGAACATGACTCCCGAGATATCGAGGTTATTCCACTCGATCCAGGTCAAATAGCCCACTCCTAACTCGCCGAGCAGCATCTCGGCGGGGACCACGGCGACCAGGGCGCTGCCGAACGAGATGCGCAGGCCGGCAACGATGGCGGGCGCGGCCGCGGGTAAGATGACTGTCAAAAGCCGCCGCCACCACGAAAGCTGGAGCAGGCTGGCGACTTGAAGATAATCCTTACGTATGGTGCTGACGCCGAAGGCGGTGTTGGCGATGGTGGGCCAAAGGGCTGCCATGAACACAACGAGAATCGCCGTCCAGGTTGGATCCTGCACGCTGTAAAGCATCAAGGGCATCCAGGCTAGAGGCGAGATCGGCTTGAGAACTTGAATGAACGGATTGAGGGACCGATACAGCAACGGCGAGAGCCCGATGAGCACTCCGACCAGAATGGCCACCACTGAAGCCGCAATGAAGCCGGCGGCGAATCGCGTCACTGTGTAACGGACCAAATGCGCGATGCCATGATCGTTGGTTCCTTTCTTTTCGAAGGCCACCGACAGTTCATCAATAGTTTTTTTGAAAACAACCAATGGGCCGGGGATACCGCGAGATTTATCGGGGTTGTACCTGTAGCCACCGTCCCCGGTGCGAACGATGTCGCCTTTGAACTCCAGCCCTTGGAGCTGTTCTTCAGACAGGCCGGCCGGATCAAAGGCGGGTTGGACCGTCACTAAATGCCAACCGAGCAAAAAGACGCCTAAGATGACTAGAGAAATAATCCATGCCGGTTGCGTCGAACTTTTCATCGCAGCGGTCGATTAGGGTCGCCTCTCTTCACAAATTGCTTATTGCAAAACTGCGAGCGTACTCGTCGGGCTTCGACGGGTCGAAGACCTTGCCGCCCAGCAGGGTGTGCTTGCTGTAAGTTTGGCCGTGGGTCTTATAGCCTAGTTCCTTGGAGATCTTGTCGCACTCCGCGGCAAGGTAGACCTGTTCGGCGACTTTCTTGTAATCGAAATCGGTCTCTACATGCTTCCAACGTTTCATCTGGGTCAGAATCCAGACGGCCATCGAATGCCACGGGAACGGATCGAAGTCGATACGGTCGGGGACAGTCTTGATGTTGCCCAGCCCGTCGGCAAACCTTCCCGTGAGCACTTGCTCTAGAACGATCTCCGGCTGATTGAGGTAGTTGCGCGGCGCGATCGCTTTGGCTATTTCCTTTCGGTTCTCCGGCTTCGAAGCGTAGTGAGTCGCATCCACGATCGATTTAAACAGCGCTAGAAACGTATTGGGATAGGTTTTGGCGAATTCCTGGGAGATCGCGAAGGCGCAGCAAGGGTGGCCCGGCCAGAGCTCCTTGGACAACATAAAGATGAAGCCGACGTTCTCGTACACCGCCCGCTGGTTAAACGGGTCGGGCGCGAGGTAACCGTCGACATTGTCGGCGGTCAGGTTGGCGACCATTTCCGGAGGAGGCACGATGCGAATCTGGACATCTTTGTCGGGATGAAGTCCCGCCTCCGCCAGGTAATAACGCAGCAGGTAATTGTGCATCGAGTAAGTGAACGGAACGCAGAAGCGAAAACCCTTCATGTCCTTGGCGCCTTTCACGCCCTTGTGCTTATTGTGCAAGGTGATCGCCTGGCCGTTGATGTTTTCCACGGCGGGCATGAAATAAGGAACGCTTTGCGAGCCCGCTCCGAGAGTGATCGCAAGGGGCATGGGGCTCAACATGTGAGCCGCATCGACCTCTTTGTTGATCGCCCAGTCCCGTATCATAGCCCAGCCGGAGGCGCGGCGTACGGTGGCATTTAATCCGTGCTTCTTATAAAACCCCATCGGCTCGGCCATGATGATCGGCGTGGCGCAGGTAATTGGAATGAAGCCGACCGTCAAATCCTTCTTCTCGATATTTTTGGCTTTCTCCTGCGCCATCGCCTTCGCTGCGCTCATGGGAAAGATAGAGTTCAGCACCGCGGCAGCCGTGCCCGAGCCGACGAGCTTCAAAAATCTCCTGCGCGCGATGTCGTCGTGGCCGAAGACGGCGCGGACCACCGCGCTCTCGACGGCGCGGTCCATGATGGCCTCCGAATCGGAAGGAATCTCTGGCCTAGCATCGATGGTCGCATGAACTGGCGATTCAGGGTGGTCGGAATGCACCAGCGATACATTCGAATCGTAGGGATTTTTTAGATTGAAATCGGACATGGGCTTGGCCTCCTCGTCCATGCTTTGATAACGACCTGGCTTGAGGGAAAAAGAAAAGGCGCTCGAATCCCATCTTGGTGGAATTGCGGCGCCTTTGCCTGTGTGCCCGTAACAACGTTGTTAGAGGCAAACGAAAAGAGAACCATTCCTTGTCAGTTAGCAATCAGTCCAGAAGGCTGGATAGTTCCCTGCAGTTAAAACGAAACGCAAAGAGCGTACCAGTTAATTGAGTTTGTGCACTGGTCCGAGCGACGTTGGAACTTTAGTCGTAACTGGTTTTAAAAAAAGAAAAATTGAAACACGATTCGAAAAGGCTGGCGTATTGGTTGGGCAAGAAAGAATATCCCGATGAAAGCGAGTGCCGAAAGTTTAGGCGGCTGTCCTATTTTCTAGGCAGATCACCGTGGAATGCGACTTCACGCTGGGATCTCTGCTGGACCGATTTGCTAAATGAAGTGCCTCACCCTCACGATGAAATGATTCATGACCTTACGCTTGCCCCACAGAACATGAAAAAGAAGATCTTCGTCATGCCGGCACGGATGGCCGGCATCCAGATTCGCAAGGATGCGTTCGGAGACATCCATGTCTAACTGGATTCCAGCACTTCATGCTTGGAATGACGGAATCGAGGGTTTCCGCTTGAATCTGACGCCCCGAGGGTCTGGGGAGAGATTTGCGTTCGGACCTGCGCTAAACGTTGACGACAACGACGCCCTTGGGTTCGAGATAGTAATCCAGAGCCTCGGGGCCGTGCTCGCGCCCGACGCCGCTGGACTTCACACCGCCGAAGGGCAACTCATCGTAGCCGTAGTGAAGTGAGTTAACCCAGACGTTGCCGGCCTGGAGCTTATCGATGGCCTTGTTGGCGTAGATGAGATTGCGTGTCCAGATCGACGAGCCGAGACCAAACTCCGACGCGTTCGCTTTTTCG
>Ga0209819_10000363_pt1 | contig 12973 bp, 17 predicted proteins | sample PPLLak2March2015_FD_187248 | JGI IMG/M metagenome (GOLD analysis project Ga0209819, IMG submission 187248) | Freshwater sediment microbial communities from Prairie Pothole Lake near Jamestown, North Dakota, USA - PPLs Lake P7 Core (1) Depth... | ecosystem: Environmental > Aquatic > Freshwater >... | reverse complement strand
CATTCGCCAGGCGAGCAAATCCCTGAATGAGCCCGCCCCGCGGGTGCCTTCCGTGGAACTGAAGCCTGGCGAAGGGCTGCTCTGGAGACGCCGAGAGCAAAAGGATCCGGTCTGGTTCAGGAGCGAGCCTCCCCGGACCGAGCTGCGGCGGCACTACAGGAAGTACGCCGAAGGCGAGTTGGAGCCTGAGAAGAGCTTTTATTTTCGAGGCCCGGACGGCAAGCTCAACCTCCGCGCTCAGAACCTGAATCTGTTTCTTCAGATCGCCCAGGGTGTTGACGATGAGACCTGGATGTACCACCTCAAACGCGGAGACTACTCCCGCTGGCTGGGAACCGCCCTGCAGGACGAAACCCTCGCAGCCGAGGTGGAAGAAGTGGAACGCCGGCGCAAGATAACCCCCAAGGAAAGCCGTGAGCTGATTCGCGCGAGGATAGAGGAACGATACACAGCGCCCGCGTAAGAGGCGTTATCGCCACTTACAGAACCGTGCACGCAGCGGGTGTAAGCTGGAGTCGCGTTACAGAGCCGCGCACGGAGTGGAGGGCCGCGGAGCGCTTTCTGCGAAGCAGCCTGGAGCGGAGTAAGCGGCTCTGTAACGCGACTCCAGCTTTTGCGTTATGCTTGTAAGTCTATGCGCCCCTGGGTGCCGCGGATCATTCTCATGGCCTGCCAGTGCGTCCTATTTCTCCGCGCCGATGTCGTTGACCAGATTGCAGCAACGGTGGATGAGGACGTCATCACTTTCTCTGACCTGCAGTGGCTGATCGAATTCCGCGGATTCGAGGTTCCGGACGATGCTCAGAAGCGCCGTGATTTTTATCTTTCGATCCTCGACCAGGTGATCGATCAGAAGTTGATTTCAGTAGAGGCCGAACAGACTCCGATTATCACGATTACGAACGAGGATGTCGAAGCCCAGGTAACCGCGTACAAGGCCCGTTTCGCCTCGGAGGAGAAGTTTCGGGAAAAGCTGACGGAGATGCAGATGTCGCCTTACGAGTTCCGCCAGCTGATCCGACGGCAGTTGGCGGTCAACGAGTTTATCGAAAAACGATTCAAGCCCTTTATCATCGTGCTCCCCAATGACATCGAGCAGTACTACCGGGAGCAGTTTCTTCCGAAGCTGAAAGAACTGAATCAGCCGATACCGGCTCTCGACGTGGTGGAAGAGTCAATCCGGCAGATCCTCACCGAACAGCGGACGAATGAAGAGCTGGAACGCTGGCTGAGAACCGCGCGACGCCGGGCGCGCGTCACCAATCTGCTCTTTCGGGAAAACCCGTACGCCCCGAATCTGCCGCCTGGGATGGCGAAAGACACCAAACTCCAAAAAGTCCCGGATCACGATTGATCCAGGCGACCCGTTTAGATCAGAAGAATTCTTTCTTTGAATCGACGATGAGAGTGACCGGGCCGTCATTGACCAGGCTGACTTTCATCATCGCCTGGAACACGCCGCTTTCGACCGGGATATCCTCAGAACGGATCTCGCTGACCAGTTGGTTGTAGAGTTCCCGGGCCCGCTCGGCGGGCGCCGCCCGGGTATAATCCGGTCGATTTCCGCGCCGTGTGTCACCGTGAAGCGTGAATTGGGAGACAAGCAGGATGCTGCCTCGCACGTCTTTGACCGCCAGATTCATACGGCCATCCTGATCGTCAAAGACCCGGAGATTGACTATCTTTTTTTTCAGAAAAGTGAGGTCGTCGGCAGTATCGCTGTTCTCGACTCCAACCAGGACCATCAACCCCCGCGAGATCCGGGCGACGACCTGACCATCAACGGAGACCGACGCTTCATCCACCCGCTGAATGACGGCTCGCATAGACCGCTAGTGTACAAGACCGCTCATGCCGGCACCCCATCTTTCATGCAGAATCCGCTCAAAGCGGGGCAGGAGAACGATATCGAACGTCTGTTGCTTGTCGGGGAACATCGTGAGTATGGCTTTCTCCGTGTTGCGAACCATAGTGCGCGCCTCTTCGAGCGTGAGCGTCTGGTCCTGATATAAGACACTCGTGGTCAGGTCCACGAGGAAGCGTAGCCGCCTGATGTTCTTTTCTTCTTCTTTAATGAGTCTCTGTCTTTCCTGCTCATCCATCTGCCCACAATAACATGTCAAATGTGCCGTCAGTGTGATGGCGCGTGCTCCCAGGGCGTCGGCAATTTCCCGCTTGACACTTCACCTTTTCTTCACCTACACTGCAAGAAGGGAGGGAAACAGATGTCGATGACCAGGCGACAGCAAGAAATACTGGCGTTCGTAAAGGACTTTCTCACCCAGAACGGGTACTCGCCGACCCTCGAAGAAATAGCCCACCATTTCGGCATCACTTCACTGAACGGGGTGTACAAGCATTTGAAGTCGCTCGAGCAGCGAGGGCTGATCCGCAGGCTGAGCAACCAGGCGCGCTCCATCCAAGTGATCGACAAAACAACGACCGCTGCGACACTACCGCTTCTCGGCCGCGTCGCAGCCGGCAGGCCAGTTGAAGCGGTGAACGCACCGGAAGAAATCTGCGTCCCGCAGACATTCCTGACCGGCAAAAGCAATTACGTGCTGCGGGTCAACGGCGCCTCCATGATCGACGAGCAGATCCGGGACGGAGACTATGTCGTGATGGAGCAACGCGAACAGGCGAACAATGGAGAAATAGTCATAGCCCTGGTGGACGGCGAGAACGCTACTCTGAAGAAATACTATCGCGAGGGGCAACAGATCAGGCTGCAGCCTGCGAATGAGCGCCTAGATCCCATTCTTCTCGACGAAAGCCGAGTGCGTGTCCAGGGAGTCGTTGTCGGTCTGATGCGGAAATACTAGGAGGGGCGAGACGATGTACAGAGTTGAAGTGGCTGGACGAATTTTCGAAGGGACCGACGCGACCGCGCTAATCAAACTCGCTGTGCAGGTCAGGAAAGCAGTCCTTCGGAGCGGTCGCGAGCGGCAGGCATCCCCTGAAAACATCTCGCTTTACGCGCAAACGTCTGGTAACAGAACACTTAGGCTCCTGCACAAATCCTATGCAAAGTGCTGAAAAGGCAGATTTCATGACCCGTTAGAAATCGGTGCCGGCATTTTTCCACTGACTTTTCCACAAAAGCGTGGACGAAGTGGACGAGATGGACAAAGTGGACAAAATGAACCTGGTCGACTTCGTCCACTTTGTCCACTTGGTTCACGTCTCGTCCAAAACTGGGCCCCTACCGCCCAGCGCGATTACAGCTTCCTCGGCGATTCCCCACCGGTGTTGGCCTCTCGCCCCGGGATGGTCACTTGGATGTTCTGCTTCTTTTTGTCCCGGATGATCTCGAGCTGAATAGTCCCTTCCTCCAGCCGCCCGGACAGATCGGACAGGCTGTCAACGGTCTTCCCGTTCATGGAAACAATCACGTCACCCGCCTTCAGCCCGGCCTTCTCGGCTGGCGTGTCCTTCTGGACCTCGAGGATCAGGATTCCCTCTTTCCCGGGAACAGCCAGAAACTCCGCCATCTGGTCGGTAAGATTAATTCCGTTGATGCCGAGGCGCGCTCGCCGGGGAGTGATGATCATACCTCGTCCGCGCTCGTCACCTTCGAACTCAGGGACCTGGAAGCGGAAGTTGTCTGAACCGCGTGGACCTTCAGGCATCCGGAAGCGGTACGAACGCCCGAGCCGTCCGGTTTCGCGCTCAGCGATACGCACGGTCTTGGTTGAAGCCTGACCGTTACGGACAACAGTGATGGCCACTTCACGGTCGGGCGGCGTCTCAAGAATCAAACGGCGAAACTGCCGCGAGCTGATGACCGGCGTGCCGGCGTACTCGGTGATCACGTCTTTAGCAGCCAGACCGGCCTTCTCGGCAGGACTGCCCGCCTCGACGTCACGGACGTAAACTCCTGCTTCCTTCTGAAGCTTCAGCTCCTTCACGTCGTCCACCGTCACATCCCGGATAGTGACGCCGAGATAACCTCCCTCCTCGTCTCCCAAAATCGTCACCTGTGGAGCAGCGAACGCGGAGGGGAAGGCGAGGATCGAGCCAACTACCAGCATGAGCAGCTTTTGTTTTATCATTTTCTTGACTCCTTCTATCGAGAATTACACGTCGAGCAGGCTCAGCAGTTCCCAAAAAAGGAAAACGAGGCGGTTCTGACGAGCAAATCCATTTCTGATATCCTAGGGTTCTTTAAGTGGAGGATATCTTTCAGGATGAATAAGTTCGTCTGTTTTTTCAGCATTTTACTGGCGCTACCCGCAGCCGCCTTAGCTCAGGAAGCGAGCTCGACGGCCACGCAGCCGTCGGCTCCCGGGACACTTGCGGAGATGAGCGGGTACAAGCTTACTGATCGTGATTTTGACGTGCTCCTTCAAATGCTCCCGAGTGTCAACAAGCAGACCATGACTCCCGAGCAGAAGCAGCAACTCATCAAGAACTGGATGCAGGTGGTCGCGTTTTCCAGGGAGGCGCAAGCAAAAGGGCTTGACCAGGACCCGGTCGTGGCCGAGCAGATAGAGATGTTTAAGAAGCGGCTCCTCTTCGAACGGTTTCAAAAGGAACTGTTGAGCCAGGTCAAAGTCACTGGAGAAGAGACGCGCAAGTATTTCGAGGAAAACAAGCAACAATTCCAGACGCCCGGCCAGGTGAGAGTCAGCCGGATCCTGGTGCCGACGAAAGAGAAGGCTGATGAGGTCCGGAAGGGGATCACGCAGGGGGTCCCGTTCGAGCAATTAGTCAAAGAACAATCGACCGACGGAGTCAGCAAGCAGCAAGGCGGCGATATCGGCTGGGTAAAACCAGGTCATCAAGAGCTGGATCTCCTGCGCGCGGTTCAGACTCTCGAAATCAATCAGATCAGCGAGCCGTTCTCCAGCCCGATTGGCTGGCAAGTAGTCAAAGTAACGGACAAACAACCGGCCGTGCAGAAGGAGTATGCCGACGTTGAGAAGCTGATCTCCCAGCAACTGCTCGTGAAAAAACAGCGGGAGATCCTGGAAACGACGGCCAACGAATTGTCCAAGAAGTACGAAGTGAAAATTCACGAAGCCGCCAAATAGGCTTCGGCCGACCGATGCGACGGGCTCCGAGCCCGCTCGCACGCGTCGAAATCAGCAGCTTTCGGTGCAGCCGGATTTGCAACTTTTCTGGCTGCCTCCAATCAATAGTGAAAGAAAAGGAACATAAGGCAGCCAGTGATCGGAGGGTTGGTTCCGGGCCTAGTCCGGAACAGCTCGATGCGTTGGTGAACTCCGCAAAGGGCGGGGACATTACAGCCTTTTCGGAACTCTATGGTCTGTACGGAAAGAAGATCCTCAACTATATTTTCCGACTCACCGGATCAAGAGAAGAGGCCGAGGACTTGATGCAGGATACTTTTGTTTTGGCGTTTAAGAACCTCGACTCTTTGAAGGAGAATGCCAAGTTCCAGAGCTGGCTGTTTCGAATTGCTCAGAACAACGTGTTTCAGAAGTATCGTGGAAAGACCCCGCAAATCGAATCAATCGACGTGGTGCATGACTCCAGCGGCGAGTCAGCATCAAGCGTTGCTGAATTGGCCACCCCCACCAAAGGGCCTGAGGACAAGATCCTCTCCGCAGAACTGGAAAAGATCGTTCAGAGGGCAATCAACGAGTTGCCTGAAAAGTACAGGCAGGTCTTCGTGCTTTCGGCTGTTCAGCGCCTATCCTACCAGGAGATCGCCGAAATCGTCGGACGTTCTCTGGCCTCCGTTAAATCCGATATCCATCGGGCTCGCGTGGAAGTGAGGGACAAGATCAAGGAGTATCTCGGAGATAACTATGGAATGTCGAATTCACACTGAATCCTTGACCGCCCTCATGGACGGTGAATTGCCTGGCGAGGAAGCCAGTGCCATTCGTGCTCACCTGCTCGTCTGCCGGAGTTGCGACGCCGAGTATCGCTCTCTCCTTTTTTCTTACGATCTCGTCGGCAAAACCCGAATGATCGACTCCCAACCGGCTGCGTGGTCACTAATTGAAAGCCGGATCCGAACTCCCCAGGAAAAGCGCGGGTTTTTGCGCACCTTTCTCTTCCCGAACATCTGGGTGCCCGTAACCGCGCTGGCCGGGTTGATCCTTATTACATCTTTTCTATTCCTGTTTGTTCCGTCCGAGAATCGTTCCGTCGCAATGCGCCAGATCCTCAATAAGTACGCCCAGGAAAGAGACCGGGAATTTGAGACCAAAGGAGCCTTCACCAGGCAGGGAGTCGGGACTGTCCGTGTCATACATTACAATCCGTTTTCGGACAAGGATTCCAAGCGGAAAGGCAACCCATTCAAGGCGGAGTAGTTCTACATGGCTAAATCGTTCACCGCTGCGCTAGTGATGATGTCGTTCTCGCTGTCATGGCTGATGGCCCAGGATGATTGGGAGAAAACCAGAAGCATAGCCGAAGCTCAACATGAGATCGTGATGCTCTTGATCAAGAACAAGCAGTACGACAAAGTTCTGCCGGCATCGAAGAAGATTTTGACTTTGAATTTTCCACCTTCCCGGGAATATCAGCTGGTCGATCATGCCCGGCTGGCCAGCGCGGCGCTGACCGAGCAGCAGAACTACACGCTTGCCCATCAACTGCTGGATGAGGCGCTGAAATCGGTCCACACGAACAAATCAAAGGCAACTCTGTACAAGGAGAAGGCCCTCATCTGCAGCAAGAACGGCCAGGACGGTCAGGCCATGAAGTTCCTCGAAGAGGCAGTGCGCCTCGAGGAGAATCCGTAGCTGGGAGCGCAGGCATCCTGCCTGCTTGCGCCCGCCAGCACAATCGATCCTCTGAACCGGCACAAGCAGGCAGGATGCCTGCGCTCCCAGGCGTGTTCCGCCGCCCCGCCCTTCCCACCTTATCCGGTACAATAAGAACAGGTAAACACCTATGAAGTTGACCGAAAAAGGCGCCAGCCAGGCCCCTGCTCGCAAGAAGGAATTCAAGACAGTTTCCGGAAAGCCGGTCCGCGAACTCTACCGCCCCGAGGATCTCCAGGAGTTCAAGTACCAGGAAAAGCTGGCAGACCCCGGGCATTTCCCGTTTACCCGTGGCATCTATCCGACCATGTACCGCGGACGGCTTTGGACGATGAGGCAGTTCTCGGGCTTCGGGACTCCGGAGGAGACGAATCAGCGCTTCAAGTTCCTCTTGAACAAGGGTCAGACCGGGCTTTCGGTCGCATTCGATCTTCCCACCCTTATGGGCCTCGATTCCGATGATCCCCTCTCTGGAGGAGAAGTCGGCAAGTGCGGTGTGGCCGTCGATACTCTGGAAGACATGCAGGTCCTGTTCGACGGAATCGACCTGGGTGAAGTCAGCACTTCGATGACCATCAACGCGCCGGCGGCCGTCCTGCTCGCGATGTATGTGGCCGTAGCCGAGCTCCAGGGCGTACGTCCTGCTCAGCTTCGCGGCACCCTTCAGAACGACATTCTAAAGGAGTACATCGCCCAGAAAGAGTGGATCTATCCGCCTGAACCCTCCATGCGGCTGGTGATCGACACGATCCAGTACTGCACGGAGCACCTGCCTCAATTTAACAGCATCTCGATCAGCGGGTATCACATCCGGGAGGCAGGTTCTACTGCCGTCCAAGAGCTGGCTTTCACGCTCAGAGACGGGATCGAGTACGTGGAGTGGTGCGGGAAGCGCGGCATGGACGTCGACTCATTCGCCCCGCGACTCTCATTCTTCTTCAACTGCCACAACGACTTCTTTGAAGAGGTGGCCAAGTTCAGGGCAGCGCGCCGGCTCTGGGCGCATGTGATGCGGGAGCGGTTCAAAGCCACTGATCCTAAATCAATGATGTGCCGGTTCCACACCCAAACCGCCGGCTGCAGCCTGACGGCACAACAGCCTTTCAACAATGTCATAAGGACCACGATCCAAGCTTTGGCAGCAGTGTTGGGAGGGACCAATTCACTCCATACGAATTCGCTGGATGAGGCGCTCGCGCTTCCAACGGAACAGGCAGCTCAGATCGCGCTTCGCACCCAGCAGATCATCGCGCACGAGAGCGGGGCGACACACACGGTCGACCCGCTGGCCGGTTCGTATTTCGTGGAGAGTTTCACCGATGAAATGGAAGCGGCTAGCCTCCATTATTTCGAGGAAATCGACGGCATGGGCGGCATGATCCCCGCGATTCAGAGGGGCTTCCCCCAGAAGGAGATACAGGAGGCAGCGTACCGGTTTCAGAAAGCTGTCGAGTCCAGGGACCAGGTGGTTGTTGGCGTAAACGAGTTTTCCACGCCGGAGGAGGAACCGATCGCCCTGTTGAAGATCGGGCCCGAGGCGGAACAGCATCAGAAGGAGCGGCTGATACGGGTTAAGTCGCGTCGCAACCGTGAGGCCGTCAGCCAATCGCTGAGCGCTCTCAGGAAAGCGGCGGCCACGGATCAGAACCTCATGCCTTTTTTGATTGCCGCAGTACGCGAGTACGCGACTTTAGGGGAGATTTGCTCATCCTTAAAGGACGTTTTCGGCGTGTACGTGGAGCCGGAGTTTTGAGGCAACTGACAGACTGACAGACTCACAAAAAGGCGGGCGGGCGCATTCGCAGTGGCCCTTCTGCGTTTTGTCTGTCAGTCACTCTCTGTCAGTTTGTCAGTCTGTCAGTTTGTCAGTGCTCGCGAGTCGGGAATCGGTCGAAATGAACAACAGCGTTCGCATCCTCATCGCAAAGCCGGGGCTTGACGGACACGACCGTGGAGCCAAGATTGTGGCGCGCGCGCTGCGCGACGCCGGCTTTGAAGTCATTTATTCCGGCCTGCGCCAGACACCCGAACAGATCGTGAACGCGGCCATACAGGAAGACGTGGGGGCCGTTGGTCTTTCGATCCTCTCCGGAGCTCATCTGCACCTTTTCGATCGAGTGGTGAAGCTGCTTCGGTCGCAAGGGGCATCGGACATTTTGGTTTTCGGGGGAGGCATCATTCCTGAACAGGACATCCCGCAGTTGAAAGAGATGGGAGTGGCGCGGGTCTTCTTACCGGGAAGCGACACCCGGGAGATTGTCAAGTTCCTGGCTGAAAGGTTCTCTGGTGAGTGATCGGCGCCAAACAGAGCTGGACGCGGCTTTCATCGACTGCTACGCGAAGCTGAGAGGGAAAGCCATTCCTGCATTTTCCGTTCAGTTTTACCCTTACTCGAGCTTGCGTCACACCATAAGGCTCAGAAGCGGCGAGCTTCTTATCAGAATCAGCGACATCCTCTCCGACGCGCCGGAACAGGTTCTGCGCGCGCTGGTCTCCATTCTGGTGCATCGGCTGTACCGGCGACGGACGCCGAGCGAATTGATCCAGACATACAGCAATTTTGCAAATAGTTTGGAAGTCCGGCAGAAAGCCCGGCAGGTGCGGGCGACGAGGGGCAAGAAAAAGGTCGGGTCTCCTCGCGGCAAAACTTTCGACCTCGACACCCTGTTTAGAAAGGTCAACCTCGAATACTTCGAAGACCGGGTACGGATCAGCCAGCTGGGTTGGAGTCCGAAACGCAGCAAGAGGCTTCTGGGCCATTACGATCCGGCGCACCGCACCATTGTCGTCAGCCGGTCACTCGACCATCCGCTGGTTCCGCAGTACGTCGTCGAATACGTCCTCTACCACGAAATGCTGCATGTGATCTTTGACGACGAAAGCGGAAACGGCTACAGAAGAGTTCACCACAAGAGCTTTCGCGAGGCCGAAAAGCGTTTCACCCGGTACGCAGCCGCTCAAACCTTCATTCGGACGGAGCTGTGATAGTAGGCATCATTTCCGACACGCACAACCTCTTGCGATCTCAGGTGTTCGACGTCTTTGCGGGGGTCGACCAGATCATTCATGCGGGAGATATCGGGTCCGGCGATATTCTGACAGAGCTGGAGACCATTGCCCCGGTTCATGCGGTCTACGGAAACACCGACCGCTTTCCACTGATCGAGAGGCTGAAGGACCGGGAACAACTGAGCTTCGGCGACGTGCACGTTTTTGTAACTCATATCGGCGGCAAGCCTAAAGAGATGCGGCGTTTCTACCCGGAGGTTGCGCTCGCAAACGTCGTGATCTTCGGGCACAGCCACCGTCCGTTGCAGGTCGTTGACGACGGCGTCATCTTCTTCAATCCCGGTTCTGCCGGCCCCCGCCGGTTCTCGCTGCCCGTCACGGTGGGCAAGATGGAAATCAGGGATGGGAAGATCGAGGCACAGATTGTGGAGTTGAGAGTCTGAAGTCTCGGACGTTTTTTTCTCACAAGAGAGACACAGAGAACACGGAGAAAAGCAGGGGCAAAGGAAAGGAATAGGAATACGGCTGCCCCTTTGCCCCTGCTTTTCTCTGTGTTCCCTGTGTTCTCTGTGTCTCTGTGGTGAGAAAAACCTCTGCGACTTCGGACTCTCACCCCGCGTAATTCTCAAGGCTCGCGCGTAGTTCTTCGGTGGTCGCCGATGCCGTCCCTACTTTCCCCACGACAATCCCTGCCGCATGGTTGGCAAGGTCGGCGGCTTCGCGCACGGTCGCGCCGGCTGCGACGGCCAGGGTCAGCGTAGCAATGACTGTATCTCCTGCGCCGGTCACGTCGAATACTTCTCGCGCGAGTGTCGGTAGGTGGAAGTGGTGCCCCTTCTCGATCAGCGTCATGCCCTCTTCGCCACGCGTAATCAGGATATGACCAGAGCCAGTCTTTTCGAGCAGCCGGTTCCCCGCTTTGACGAGCGACTCGTCATCCACAATAGTGAACCCCGACGCTCGCTCGGCTTCACGCTTGTTCGGCGTAATAATCGAGGCACCCCGGTAAGTGCAGAAATCGTCGGCCTTCGGGTCGATGGCAAGGAACAGGTTGCGTTTCCGGGAGCTTTCGACCAGGCAGTCGACCAACGGAGCAACCAGCAGCCCTTTGAGATAATCCGACAGAATCACCGCCGAACACCGTGGGACGATGTCAGCTCCGGCTTCCAGAAGTTTCTTAAGGGTTTCTCCCACGACCGGGCTCCGAGTCTCGCGATCGGCCCTGCAAACTTGCTGATGATGCGCGATGATTCGGGTCTTTACGGTGGTTACACGCGATTCCTGAGTAACCACGCCGCCCGCGTCGATTCCGAGGCGGGCGAACTCGTCGAGCAGGGCACGTCCGGCTTCGTCCGTGCCAATCACTCCTACTGGGACGGGGCGAGCCCCGAGCGAAACCAGATTGCTCGCCACGTTAGCGGCGCCGCCGAGGTGAACCGTCTCGTTCATGATCTCGATGACCGGAACCGGAGCCTCCGGCGAAATGCGCTCGACCCGGCCCCAGATGAAGCGGTCCAGGATCATGTCGCCGGCGACAGCGATCGGCAGGCCTTTGAAGTTAGAGATGATTTCAATCAATCGTGACTTGCTGGTTGCTACCATACAGGGACCTCGCGGCCTCCAGGACCGCCTGCGGCGAGACTGACCGTATGCACAACGGCTCTTCATAGTGGAGACAACGGTAACCGGGACAAGGGACGCAAGGCAAATCGTGTCTTATCAGCCGATGCTCGCTCTGCCACGGATACCAGACCCGATAGTCCGAGGAGCCAAAGACAACCACGATACGCCGGCCGAGAGCTGCCGCGATGTGCGTCGCTCCGGTATCGTTTCCGATATAAAGCTGACACAGCGAAGTGACAGCGGCAAACAACCGAAGCGGCAATGGGGTCAGGAAAAGCGCGGTCCCGGGATCGCGTGACCGGACCTGCTCCAGGACGCTCTCTTCGCCCGGTCCTGCCGTCACGACGACCTTCACTCCCTCGCGGCTCAACTCCCGGCTGACCTCTGCAAAATGCTGGGCGGGCCACTGTTTAGTATCGAAAGCGGCGGCGGGATGGACGAGAACAAAGGGAGGATCGACCCCGAGTTCCCGCAGTTTCTGCCGGCCCTGATCTAACTCGTTGACAGTCAGCCGTATCTCGGGCTTCGGTAACGGCTCGACCGGAAAGCCCAGGTACTTCAGGAAGGCGAGTTGGTGTTCTACCGTGTGGAGTTCCTGCTTTTGCCATACCTCGCGCGAGTCCGGCACCTTCACGTTGTAGAGGTAGGAGTTGCGGCTCGAGGTATAGCCAACCTTTTGAGGCGCCTTGGAGAAGAAAGTCATCCAGGAACTGGTTGTCCCCCCGTGGAGGTCGATTGCCATGTGCGGTGCGAAGGCGCGGATGGCCCGGACTGCACGCAAACGTCCGAGCAATTCGTTCTGGCCCCGCGGGATGACGAAAAGATGATCCACGTTCGGGTTGTTAAGAAGGATCTCGTGGAAGGGCGATTCAACGGCCACCGCGACCTCGCAATTGGGCCTCCTCTTCGCCGCCGCGAGCAGCGGTGTCATGAGGACGGTGTCACCAAGGGACCGGAGTCTCAGGAAGACGATGCGAAGGGGTTGGTTGGTGGTTAGCGCGTTAGCCGGCGTCATTGCTTGTCAGTGCACAATCGAGTTCCGAGGCTCCCGCGAATGACGCGGATAAACGCGGATAGCGCGGATCTGCATCCGCGTTATCCGCGTTTATCCGCGTCATCCGCGGGCACTGTTCGGAACTACCCTACTTCTCCGCCTTTTCCCCTGGCGGTTCGATCTTGGCCTCTTCTATCAGCATAACCGGGATATCATCGCGGATCGGATAGACCCGGTGGCAGTTGACGCACTTCAGCCCGGATCCGTCCGGGGTCAGCTTCACGTCTGACTTGCACGCCGGGCAGGCTAGAATGTCGAGAAGTTCCTGACTGATAGCCATTTGCTGATCTCCTTTGACCTACGATTTTGCCTCGAGTCGGGCCGCGCGCAGCCTCGTGTACCGAGCACCGTCGGGCCTCAAGTCACTCCTGAACAGGACAACCTCGTCGACCGGTACCGTTCCAGCCGTGGCCGACGGCCCCGCCTCTCGAAGATACTCCTGTAGAGCCCTCAGGTTATCCTTCGATTTCAGTCGGGCCAGGGTCAGGTGGGGCCGGAAAGGGCGGTCCTCGGGGGGAAACTCAAGTTCCTCGAGGACTCGTTC
>Ga0209819_10000358_pt1 | contig 13049 bp, 12 predicted proteins | sample PPLLak2March2015_FD_187248 | JGI IMG/M metagenome (GOLD analysis project Ga0209819, IMG submission 187248) | Freshwater sediment microbial communities from Prairie Pothole Lake near Jamestown, North Dakota, USA - PPLs Lake P7 Core (1) Depth... | ecosystem: Environmental > Aquatic > Freshwater >... | reverse complement strand
CCAGGAACAGTTGATGTTTGCAGCCATGGAGCTGGCAGGGTATACAGCCTCCGAAGCGGATGACCTGCGAAAAGCCATCTCGAAGAAGCAGAAGGATAAGCTGCACAAGCACCGAGAAAAATTTGTGAGCGGTGCGGCTGAAAAGAATATTCCTGAGGAGACCGCCTGCGCAATTTTCGATGACTGGGAAGAGTTTGCCAGGTATGGATTCAACAAGAGTCATGCAGCAGATTACGGCGTTATCGCAGTCCAGACGGGGTACTTGAAATGTCACTACCCGGTCGAATACATGACCGCTCTCATGTCGGTGACGAAGAACGAGACCGACAAGGTTGCTCTATACGTTGCTGACTGCCGGCGGATGGGGATCAAGGTCGAACCGCCGAGCGTCAACGACAGCGGGTGGGACTTCACGATTCAGGACTGCCCGGATGGCTCGGCTGCCATTCGCTTTGGCCTGGGAGCTGTGAAGAACGTAGGCCAGGGTCCGGTGGAAGCTATCTTGAAAGCACGCGAAGAAGGGCCTTTTGTGGATATTAACCAGTTTGCCCGCCACGTCGATCTACGGATGGTTGGCAAGCGAGCACTGGAAAGTTTGATCAAGGTCGGAGCGCTCGACACATTCGGCTCGCGGACCTCCCTGCTGGCAGCTCTCGACAGAATCATCTCAACCAGCGGGACACATTTCAAGGCTGCTGAAGCGGGGCAGATGAGCTTGTTTGGTGCACACACGGGTGTTGTCGAAGAGATTTCCCTGCCAAAAATTACAACGGAGATCAACCGCCGCGAGATCCTGAATTGGGAGAGGGAGCTGATCGGGCTGTACGTGTCTGATCATCCACTCAGCACGGTTATGGAAACGTTGAACCAGATCACCACCCATTTTTCGGGACAGCTGTCTGAAGTTGGCCCGACGGAAAGGGTTCGTGTGGCAGGCATGATTACACGGGTGCGGAACCACGTCACCAAAACCGGCAAGCCGATGGGATTTGTGACCGTTGAAGACTTACAGGGACCGGTCGAGCTGGTACTCTTCCCACGCACCTGGGACCATTACGCACGGCTCATCGAGATTGATACTGTGATTGCGGTCGATGGCCGGGTGGATAACAATGGCGCTGAGCCGAAGATCCTGGTCGATACGATATCAACCGAGCTAACAGTGATTACATCGCTGGAAAGTTCTCCGGTGGAACCACAGGCGCTGCCGAACCAATCACAACGCCGGCAGTCTCAGCCGCAGTCTCCATACATGAAACAGCCCGCTGCAGAAAAACAAATACCTGCAGATCAATCACCTCCGGACAAGAAAACTCAGGCTGTCCGAGAAGAGCCAACCAGGAAGAGCCTATCCAACGGAGAAGGGCAAGGCGCACCGCCGCCGCCTGATGATTTCCCACCTGATTGGGATTCCTATTATGAGCCTTCACCTGCAGTACCCTATCAAGCCGGCTCTCCAAATCCTGCTCCTGCCGTTCTTGATCCGGTCGTGGAAACTCCATTTGATGAAGATGAGGTTGTTCTCGAGCCTGCATCACAAGCTTTACCTGTAATTGACGAAGATAATGTCTACGTGATTTCGGGACAAGACGATAAGACCTACGATGAAAATGAGCCAACCTCGATTTTGGAAGGCAGCCATCTGGAAGTAGAAAGTATTGTCACCCAATTCGAGAATGGAGTCATCAAGACAGAGGAATCCCCATCTCCGGACAAGCTGGGACCACTTCCTCCCTATCTGCTGCATACGACACAACCGCGCGACGGCGAGGCTGTCCATATGGTCACGGTCATTCTGCGAGCCAGCGGCGACAAAACTCGAGACCAGCTCCGGATGCGGCGCATCTATGGTATTGTCTCCAGCTATCCGGGAAACGATCGTTTCGCCTTCCATGTGTTCGAACGCAGCCGCGGTTACCTGATCGAATTTCCCAACTTCACGACCGGCTGGTGCCCTGAGCTGATTCAAAAACTTAACTTTCTGGTCGGTTCTGAAAACGTGAGGGTAGAACCGATTACGTTTCAATAACTTGTTTTAGTCGATCGAAATTGCTGAAGCTCGCCTGGCAGGATAACTACCAGGCGAGCTTCGCTAATCCCCCAAACATCTGGGTTTCCTCCCTACCCATTTATCTGATCCCCAGCTTTCCTGATCTGTATATACTGTAGACAGAGAATAGGAAACTCAATGAACACCTTTAGCCCCGGAGCTGAACCTCTGGACTGGTGTGCGAAGCCCTTCGGGCTTAATAATGGCACTATTTATCTAATATATCAGGAGGTTTTGGTATGGCTACAAATGAAAATTCCCTGGTTGCTCTTTCTGATGCAATGGCAGAGGCCGTTGAGAAAGTGGGTGCAGCTACGGTGACGGTTGATGCACGCCGGCGATTCCCTGCCAGCGGCATTTTGTATTCAAACGATCTCGTTCTCACCGCTGACCACGTTGTCGAGCGGGAGGAGGATATCCAGATTTTTCTACCCGCAGGTGGAGAAGCAACCGCTTCGATCGCAGGCAGAGACCCAGGCAGCGACCTGGCGCTCCTGCGCCTCAGCCGGTCTGCTTCACAAACCGCAGAGATGTCGCAGGTTGATCCAAGAGTAGGGCAGCTCGTTCTGGCAGTGGCTCGACCGACCGCAGAAGGTATCCAGGCGAGCCTTGGGATCATCAGTGCAATTGGCGGACCGATCCGTACCGGCCGAGGAGTCCGTTTAGAACGCTATATTTCGACCGATGCTGTCCCTTACCCTGGCTTTTCTGGTGGACCGCTCATTGACGCTTCCGGACGCGTTATTGGTATGAATACTTCTGGTCTGACACGCGGCGCTTCTATTGCTATTCCAGTATCACAGGTCCGGCTGGCGGTAGAAAGCCTTTTACAGCATGGAAAGATCCGGCGTGGTTACCTTGGTGTACGCAGCCAGCCCGTTGAGCTTCCGGTGAACGGCATGGAAGCACTCGGGCGAGCACAGACTTCCGGTTTGCTCATCGTGGGAATCGAACCGGACGGACCTGCCAGTGCGAGTGGTTTGATGGTCGGTGATATTCTGGTTGGGATCGATGGCGATCCCATCTCAGACCATGACGAGCTGCTCAGCCGGCTTTCTGGCAGCCTGGTTGGAGCCCAGACCCAGGTAGAAATCCTGCGAGGAGGCAAACCTGTGTCTGTTCCGGTGACAGTAGGTGAGAGGAGTTAACATGGAACTGCTAACCAATCTGGCACATGCTTTTCAAGAAGTAGGTGAAAAGGTACAGAGCAGTCTTGTCGTGGTTCAGGGACACAGGCATGGAGCTGGAGCAGGTATGATTTGGCGGAAAGATGGTATGATTTTAACGAATGCCCACGTGGTCAACCACCGGTCTCCGCTGGTCTACCTTTCAGATGGGAGAAAATATACTGCCAGGGTGCTTGCCCACGAGCCGGAAATTGATATGGCGCTCCTGAAGATCGAAGCAGATGATCTTCCTGCGATGTCATGTGCGAAAAAGGGTTCTGTGAAAGTTGGTCAGTTCGTCTTTGCAGTTGGGCACCCATGGGGGCAGAAAGGCTATATCACCAAGGGAATTGTCAGTGCGCTTACATCAGCACAAACCCGGAACTCTGATCGACAACTCCCAATCATACGAACCGATGCTGCCCTGGCTCCCGGTAATTCTGGCGGACCGCTTGTCAACGCAGCCGGTGAGGCGATCGGTATAAATACAATGATTGTCGGTGGCGATCAGGGTGTGGCAATTTCAGTTGAAGTTGCTGATGAGTTTGTCCGCCGAGCGCTTGAAAAAGCAGGTGTATCAGAAAAGACCGTTTAAAGGAACATATGATCCGTGTCGCCATCCTTGCTCAAACACATGCCATGCGCCTGGGTTTACGCCAACTGCTTGCACAGGATGAGCAAGTTGAAGTTACTGCAGACGCTGGCAGCCCGGCAGGACTAAGCGACTGGAATATCGATGTTCTGATCGAGTCTATCAATCATCAGGAGGAGGGATTCCAGGCTTTTGAAGTGGAATCCCTCCTTCGCGATTCCAAAGCATACCCCGCTGTTTTACTGCTCTGTGATGATCCTGGTGCGGTTCAAGAATACGCGAATCTTCCTTTCCGGGCTATTGGAATCCTTCCCCAGGATGCTACTTCGGAGGAGATGTCTGCGGCTGTAAGAGCGTTGAATGAAGGCCTATCTGTCGGCGAACGCTCTCAATTGGAGGGGCTTTTAGAGAGCACGAAGTCTGAGGCTCCCCGGTTGGCTTTGGATCGGAGTGCAGAGACAGGATCGATCGAATCCCTGACGCCGCGGGAGACAGAGATTCTACAGCTTCTGGCTCAGGGACTGCCGAATAAGCAAATCGCATATACCCTTGGAATCAGTGAGCATACTGTTAAATTCCATATTTCATCCATTTACAGCAAATTAGGCGCTTATAATCGTACTGAAGCGGTAAGGATTGGGGCGCAAAACGGGCTCGTGGTGTTTTAGGGGAAGGTAAGCTGGATTTCGTCATACTTTCCTTCTGTAGTTTTCGTAAAATATTCGTCTAAAAGTAGTAAAATGAATTATTAAAAGAAATTAATAATTCTGTGTAGTCAGGGCAATGGAGAACAGGATGGAATTCAAACTTGCGTTGTTGGCAGTTAAAGATGTTGAAGTATCAAAACAATTCTATGTTGATTTGTTTGAGCAAAAAGTCGCATTTGATATGGGATGGAATGTCAGTTTCAGTGGAGGCTTTGCAATTCAACAAAATTTTGCCTGGCTCCTTGATCTTCCACAGGAAGCAATTGTTGAAAAATCAAATAACATGGAATTGTATTTTGAAGTAGACGATTTTGATGAATTCATCCATAAGTTAGAAGCTCACCCCGGTATAGAGTATGTCCACCAGCCTAAGAAGCACGATTGGCAGCAACGAGTTGTTCGCATTTATGATCCTGATTACCATATCATTGAAATAGGCGAATCAATGGTAGTCATTGCAAAACGCTACCTTGCAAATGGAAATACTGTTGATGAAACAGCGAAAATAATCCAGCACCCGGTTGAGTTTGTAAAAATGGTACAGTCTTCTATGTCTTAGCCAGACTACCCCAACCCAAAGAGCGCTGTCACTAAGACAAGTCGATGGGTAATGTCTTCTGCTTCAGCAGAGTTGCCAGCAAGCCAGTAGGAGAAACGATTCTACAACCCGCATACCTAACCTGCACGTCGAACTAAAGACTGAGAATTCATTTCTTATCACAATAGTTAAGCGAGTGGGTTGTATGCGAAATCCCAAGGCATCAGCAAACAAAATTTTGCGATATACTACCTCTCAGACAAAAGGAGAGGTATGCCCAGTTTTAATAATTTCATCAACCTTTGGAAAAACATAGGCGAGCTTGACCTGCGACCTATACGGACTGCTGCTGAAAAATCTATAGAAATATCCGTTGTGGGTTCGGAAGGTTCAGGACGCCAAATGTTAGCGGAAAAGCTGCGGGTTGACCCTGCTCGCCCGCAGAACCGTACAGAAACTCCTGTTTATATCTCGGATATCGAGAATTTCCAGGTTACGCCTGAGCTCAACCTGGTGGTGGTTTTAATCGAAGCAAGCTCACCTGATACGAGCCGAGAGCAATCATTGGTTCTGAACCTGCTGCAGCAGAAGAAAAAAACCATTGTCCTTGTGAATGCTCAGGGATCGCCAGACCGGTCTCTCGTACCGGCGAAAAATGTTAACTGGAGTGGGGCAAAGCTTCTTTACGGGTCCATAGAGGATAAAGATTTCCTTTTGAAAACTTTCGTACCAGCGGTCTTAGATCTCCTGCCCGACGATCATATCGCTCTTGGGCGGCAATTCCCGCTTTTTCGGATACCTGTTGCGACGCGGCTAATCAGTGAAACGTGCGTTTCGAATGCTGCCTACTCGCTCAGTACCGGTGTAGCTGAGATTGTACCGGGGCTCGGGATTCCCTTGAATGTAGCAGATATGGTTGTTCTATCAAAGGCACAAGCATTTCTGATTTATAAGCTCGGGTTGGCTTTTGGTTTTTCCACCCGCTGGCAAGATTATGTCAACGAATTTGGCAGCGTGACTGGCAGCGGATTTCTCTGGCGGCAAATCGCACGGCAGCTGGTTGGGTTGATCCCCGTTTGGGGAATTATCCCTAAGGTCGTGATTTCTTATGCCGGTACGTACGTGGTTGGGAATGTGGCGCTGCAATGGTATCTGACGGGCAGGCACATCACCAAGGATCAAATGCGCGAGCTGTATCGGGATGCTGCTGTCCGTGGGAAAGCATTTGGGCAGGCATTGAGTGAAAAGAGGCCAAAGCTGCTTTTAGGCAGGCAGAAGAAACGAGCTTTACCAGCACCAGATTTTAAGGCATGCCCTAATTGTGGGAAGACGAATCCTGTAGACGCGAATTTCTGTTATGGATGCGGCACAGCTATTCCGAGCGCAGCAGGAACCTCGATCGAAGCGTCTTAAAGGATCATGGTTTAGGTATAATTATTTGTGTCACAAAATCTTGGGGAGAAATCGATATGGAAAAACATCTAACCGTGGTCATACCTATGGCGGGTTTGGGAACTCGCTTGAGACCACACACCTGGAGTAAACCAAAACCGCTGGTTAGCGTTGCTGGTAAAGCAGTTTTGGGGCATGTGCTGGACATGTTTTCATCACTCCCGGATTCTAAAAATGTAGAAATGGTATTTATTGTCGGTTATCTAGGCGACCAGGCAGAAACTTATATCAACGAGAACTACCCTCAAATTAAAGCTCATTTTGTAGAGCAAGATGAAATGCGAGGCCAGTCGCATGCTATTTATTTAGCCCGTGAACACGTATGCGGTCCGGTCATTGTTGCCTTTGTCGATACACTCATCGAAACAGACCTGGGATTCCTGGCGAATGAACAAGCAGATGCAGTTGCTTGCGTTAAAGCAGTACCGGACCCTCGGCGGTTTGGTGTCGCTTCGGTTGGTGAAGATGGTTGGGTAGAACGGTTGGTTGAAAAACCAGATGATATGAGCAATAACCTGGCTGTTGTAGGGTTTTATTATTTTAAAGAAGGGGAAGAATTGCTCGCTGCGATTGAAGAGCAGATGAAGCGTAACATACAATTGAAGAACGAGTATTTCCTTGCAGACGCAGTGAATATCATGCTGGAGAATGGATTGAAGATGCGAACCGAGCCGGTAGATATCTGGTTGGATGCCGGCACTTCTGAAACGCTGCTGGAAACAAACAGATACCTTCTCGATAAGCGGCAAGATAATAGTAAGGATTTTTCAGAGCGGAGAGACATGGTAATCAACCCACCCGTTTTTATCCATCCTTCTGCTCGAGTGGTCAGCTCGATCATCGGTCCTTATGTTTCTCTTGGCGCCAGCTGCCATGTCGAAAACAGCATCATCCGTGATTCTATTTTAGAAGATGAAGCTTCTGCAGTTAGTGTGATCCTGGAAGGCTCAGTGATCGGCAGGAAAGCGTGCATCAGTCGCAGGCCAGGCGTGATCAATGCTGGAGACCAGACGGAGGTATTGCTCTAAGTTAATGGGGCAGTTGGTTGAATCCTATTCAGGAATCGAATATCCTGAAACACCACGTGCATTGTATTGGCATGGAGAGCGCCTGGAAATCTCCGAGATACTGGGAAGCTGGCGTACTCCGGATGGAAAAGGTTTTCGGGTGCAAACGGAAGACCAGCAGGTCTTTGAACTTTTTTATGCTGAAGATAAACAAGAATGGATAATTGGTCAGCCAATAACAAAAAAAGGAGAATGACTTTATGAAGGACAATTATCTGGCGAGCCGTGTCGTTGGGCTGAAGCCATCTGGCATCCGAAAATTCTTTGACATCGTGGCAACGATGAAAGATGTCATTTCCCTGGGGATCGGTGAGCCAGACTTTGTTACCCCAGAGCCGATCGTCGAGGCAGGGATACGCTCTCTAAAAGGCGGATACACCCATTACACCTCCAACTCGGGTCTATTCGAGCTGAGAGAAGCGTTGGCGGATCACATCAACGACCGCTATGGTGTAGCATACGATCCCCGCAGCGAAATTATCGTTACTGTGGGGGTTTCTGAGGCACTATACCTTGCGATGACGGCTTTGCTAAACCCGGGGGATGAAGTCATTGTTCCAACACCATGTTTCGTTTCATACCAGGCGGAGGTTATCCTGGCAGGCGGCGTCGCCGTTGAACTTCCGACATGTGTGGAAGACAATTTCCTGGTGAGAGCAGAAACCTTGGAAGCGGCTGTGACACCGAAAACGAAGGCTATTTTGATCGGTTATCCGAATAACCCCACCGGGGCGGTAGCAACACACGAGATGATGATGGAAGTTGCACGGATTGCCGAGAAGTACGATCTCGTCGTCATTTCTGACGAGCTGTATGATCAGCTTGTTTACGGCGTTCCGCATGTATGCTTCCCTTCGTTACCGGGAATGAAAGAGCGGACGATCCTGCTGGGTGGTTTTTCAAAGAACTATGCCATGACTGGCTGGCGAGCCGGATTTGCCGCAGGACCCGCAGAGATGATCCAGGGACTGGTGCGTGTCCACCAATATACGATTATGTCCGCCCCTACCATGTCTCAGATGGCAGCGTTAGAGGCGATAAAAAACGGGCAGCCTTATGTTGAAGAGATGAGAGCTGAGTACGACCGCCGCCGGAAACTGATTGTCGGCGGGTTGAACCAGCTTGGTCTGCCCACCTTCGAGCCTCACGGCGCTTTCTATGCTTTCCCACAGGTTGCGGTGAGCGGCATGAGTGACGAGGTATTTGCCCAGATGCTGTTGGAGGAGGAGAAGGTTGCGGTTGTGCCGGGAAACTCCTTCGGCGCTGGAGGTGATGGGTTTGTGCGCTGCTCATACGCGACTGCTTATGAGAAAATAGAAGAAGCGCTGCACCGGATGGACAGGTTTATGAGGAGACATGGGTAAAACCAGGGAACTGTGAAAAATCGGTACGAACCTGTAATTGGGCTCGAGGTCCATGCTGAGCTCGAGACAAAATCGAAGATGTTCTGCGCCTGTCCGGTGGTCGATCCTACCAAATCGCCGCCGAATATTGCTGTATGCCCGATCTGCAGCGGTATGCCAGGCGTGCTTCCTGTTGTCAATGAACGAGCGGTGGAGTATGCGCTGCGGGTAGCCCTGGCCCTACATTGCGAGATCAATACAACCAGCATCTTTGCTCGAAAGAATTATTTCTATCCAGATCTGCCGAAAGGCTACCAGATTTCGCAGTATGAACAACCGCTGGCAAGGAACGGTATCCTTCCGATCCAAACCTCTGACGGAGAGAAGATCATCCGCATACGGCGAGTACACCTGGAAGAGGATACGGCCAAGCTTTCTCACGTAAACAAGGATGGTGAGACCTATTCTCTTGTCGATTTAAACCGGGCAGGCGTACCTCTGCTTGAGATCGTGACGGAACCCGATTTTCGTACCTCTGAAGAAGTGCGCGCCTATGCCGTAGCCCTGCGCTCTTTGCTGCGTTACCTTGAAGTCAATTCCGGAGATATGCAGAAAGGCGTGATGAGGATCGAGCCCAATGTTTCTGTACGCCCGGTTGGCAGAGAAGAATTCGGGATCCGGGTAGAAATCAAAAACCTCAACAGTTTCCGGGCATTGGAACGAGCCGTTGAATATGAAATCAAGCGCCAGGCTGAGAGCCTGGACAACGGAATACCTGTACGGCAGGAAACCGCGGGCTGGGATGTGGACAAGGAAGTCACGTTTATCCAGCGGGTGAAAGAGGGTGAGGACGATTACCGGTACTTTCCGGAACCCGACTTGCCTCCGCTGGTAATCGAACCTGCCTGGTTAGAAAAAATAAAAGCGGGGCTTCCGGAGCTTCCCTTCGAAAAGTTCCACCGGTTTCAAAAACAGTATGGATTGAACGGGTATGATGCGGGAGTGCTGACCGCAGAAAAAGAAGTGTCCGTTTATTTTGAAAAAGTATTGGAGAATACAGTGAGTGCTTCTCCAAAGATGGCAGCGAACTGGCTTACTGGAGAACTGTTCGGCCTGCTAAACCAGGCAGGTGCGAGCATTGATTCCCTGCGGATCCCACCGAAAGCGTTTGCAGAACTGTTGGACATGGTTGCACGAGCGGAACTCAACAGTACAACTGCCAAAAATATACTCGTTGAGATGTTCAATACCGGGAAATCCGCCTCCGTAATCGTGGAAGAACAGGGTTTGAAGCAAATTTCGGACGTCGATTTTATTTCGGGTATTGTCTCCAAAACTCTGCATGATAATACAGACCAGGTACGGGAGTATTTGAGTGGGAAAGAGACGATTGCACGCTGGCTGTTTGGTCAGGTGATGCGCACTGCGGGCGGCAAGGCAAATCCTTCTGTTGTGCAACAGGAACTGCAGAGGCAGTTGAAGGACTTGAAGTCATAGCCATACTACCGGCAAATGAAGGTACTGCTAATTTATTTGTGAAGAACGTGACAAACTCACCAGCGAAAATATGGCATTTGCCATATTGACGATAAACACAGGATCAGATAACGTTAGATAAGCTTTGCTAGGAAGTGAGAATACAGGATTGGGCAAGCTAAATATTAGAAAGTTGGAAAGATAAATGGATGCGGGCACCAGACCGGGGTGCCCGTATATATTTTTCCAACCTAACAAAAATAAATAAAACATTACCAACCTATTCAAGGAGAAAGCTTCAAATGTCAGAGACAATCAATGCTTTTCAAATGGCGCAGCGCCAGTTTGATGGTGTTGCCAGGCTCCTCAATCTCGATCCGGAAATAGCCGAGATGCTGCGTTGGCCTTCTCGGGAATACAAGTTCATGATCCCCGTAAAGATGGATAACGGAACACGCAGAATTTTCTTCGGCTACCGTGTACAGCACAATGACTCTCGCGGCCCTGCTAAAGGCGGCATTCGTTTCCACCCTGCTGAAACATTGGATACAGTCCGCGCTCTTTCGATGTGGATGACCTGGAAATGTTCTGTTGCTGACATCCCACTTGGCGGCGGTAAGGGTGGTGTTCCGGTTGATCCGTCAACGCTCTCCATAAACGAAAAAGAAAAGTTGTGTCGCGGCTGGGTCGATCAGATGTGGCGCAACATTGGTCCCCGCCAGGATGTCCCGGCGCCTGATGTGGGTACAACACCACAAATGATGGGCTGGATGATGGATGAGTACTCGAAGCTGGTCGGTATGTATACTCCTGGCGTTATCACCGGGAAGCCTGTAGGTGGAGGCGGCTCATTGGGCCGTACTCAGGCTACAGGCTATGGTGTTGTTTATACCGTACGGGAGGCGATGAAGCACCTGAATCTGGATTCGACCAAGATGACTGCTTCCCTTCAAGGCTTTGGGAATGTTTCACAATTTGCCGCCATTGGTTTCCAGGATTTGTTGGGCGGCAAGGTCGTTGCTGTTTCTTGCTGGGACCGGGACGATCGTACTTCCTATACATTCTTCAGCCCCAGTGGTATCGATATACGCTACCTGCAGTCGATCACCGATCAGTATGGAACGATTGACAAAAGTAAAGCCAAAGAAGCCGGTTACGCTATCGAAGATGGCGGAGAGTGGATCTGTAAAGATGTCGATGTTCTCATTCCTGCTGCGATTGAAGGCCAGGTCACCGCAGAGAATGTACGATCGATCAGCAGCAGGGTGAAGATCGTTGCTGAAGGCGCGAATGGACCTACAACTCCGGAAGCAGACGAAGTTCTCAAGAAGAACAATGTCTTTGTCATCCCGGATTTCCTGTGCAATGCAGGTGGTGTGATTACTTCTTATTTCGAAGGCGTCCAGAATGATATGAACTACTACTGGACTCTCGATGAGGTTCTCCAGCGCCTGGACACCAAGATGACCCAGGCGTTCCAAAGCGTGCTAGAGATGTCCACCGGCGAGGGTGTTTATATGCGCGATGCCGCTTATATGGTTGCTATCGACCGTGTTGTAAAAGCCATGGAGCTGCGCGGCTGGATCTAAAATCATCCGTTTCTCTACGGAATTTCACACAAAATTGGGATGAGTTGGCCTGAAGCCAGCCCATCCCAATTTTGTGTATTAAGCCATATCAAGACATAAAAAGTAAATTCGAGGTTTGCCTTATTTTTTTCCTCAATTTGTTTGTTATTTAATGCCACATTTGGTGGATACCTTAAGAATATTATTCGAATAAAATGATGATATGGTTCGTATTAAGTATAGGAATATGAAATATGGATAACCCGGCTTCAGCCGATCTGGATTTTGAGAAGGAATTGATCGTGGCTGCCAAGCAGGGCGACCGGAACGCATTCGGTGAACTGGTGAAAATATATTATCCAGGAACGATCAATGTCGTTTTCCAGATGTGTGGAGACCAGAGCCTGGCACAAGAAGCCGCTCAAGAAGCATTTATCCGGGCCTGGCAGCAGATCGACAGATACCAGCCGCGATTTGCCTTCCGGAGCTGGGTTTACCGGATTGCGATCAACGCTGCTATCGATCAACTTCGTAAAGATCGACCTGCTGATGATATCGAGACAATATCTCTCAAAGACGGCAGGGACAGTCCGGAAGCGGTGGTAGAGAAGGATGAGAGAGTGGAAAGGGTCAGGAGTGCAGTATTAAATCTTCCGGAAGCAGCCCGAGCAGTACTGATATTACGGGAATATGAAGACCTATCTTATACAGATATCGCAGCTGCATTGAATATTCCGGTAGGCACGGTTATGTCTCGCTTGAATTATGCACGCGGCCTGCTGAGGAAAAAGTTGGCTGACGACCTGGAGAATTGATGGATAATCACGTCAATAATTGGCTCGGCGTATATATGGATGGTGAGCTGTCCGGCTCACGGTTGGAGACTGTAGAACGACATCTGGCAAGCTGCGCTGAGTGCCAGGAAGAGCTGGAAGAGCTCCGGAAGCTGTCTATCCTGCTGCATCATGTACCTGCTGCCGAGCTCGAACAATCTCCTACCCGCTTCGCAGCACAGGTGAAATATCACCTGCCGCGTACCCCTGCCCGCTCACCCTGGTCACGCTTTTGGGAATTATCCTGGAGAGCGGCA
>Ga0209819_10000357_pt1 | contig 13085 bp, 10 predicted proteins | sample PPLLak2March2015_FD_187248 | JGI IMG/M metagenome (GOLD analysis project Ga0209819, IMG submission 187248) | Freshwater sediment microbial communities from Prairie Pothole Lake near Jamestown, North Dakota, USA - PPLs Lake P7 Core (1) Depth... | ecosystem: Environmental > Aquatic > Freshwater >... | reverse complement strand
GCGCATTGGGAAAGAACGCGTCTACCTTGACTTTTTGCTTCAGATATACCGGGAAGTCAAGCAGTTTGGACGTATACCTCAGTTCTGGGGAGATATTATCCTCCAGCATCCCGAATTAATCCCGGAGCTGCCAAAGGATATCATCGTGCTGGAGTGGGGATACGAGGCGGATCACCCCTTCGATAAAAACGGTGCTCGATTTGCTGCCAGCGGGATTCCCTTTTATGTTTGCCCGGGAACTTCGTCGTGGTGCTCGCTCGCGGGGCGCACAGATAATGCAGCAGCCAACCTTCTGAGCGCGGCAGAGAACGGGCTGAAGCACCAGGCGACCGGTTACCTGATCACAGATTGGGGAGATTATGGGCATTGGCAGCCATGGCCGGTGAGTCTCCTTGGTCTGATGGCCGGCGCTGCGTATGCCTGGGCCTTGGAAAGCAACCGATCGCTGGATATTCTCAAGACGTTAAGCTGGCACGGATTCCGAGATTCGAGCGGTGAGATGGGAAAAGCAGCCTACGACCTCGGCAATATCTACCGGCTGCTCAGTACCGAGCCGCATAATTCTTCTTTGTTATTCTGGTTCATGCAGTGGCCGCTGGAAAAGATACGCTCAACCCCGGGTTTAGATGCTGAGACTTTCGAGAAGACGATGGAGGCTATCGATCTGGCATACGCTCCAGTACCGGGAGTAATAATGGACCGGCCAGATCACGAGTTGATTCGGGATGAATTCAGCCTCACAGCTCACTTTCTGCGCCATGCATGCCTGAGAGGATTGCTGGCTTTCGAGACGGACCCCGATAAAGTTGAAAATCTGAAGCGGGACCTGGATAGTAATTTAAGCGAAATTATAAGAGACTTCCAAAAAGTGTGGCTTCTGCGCAACCGTAAAGGTGGTCTCTCAGAGAGTCTGGGTCGTTTGGAAAAGCTGCGCGCGGAATATGCCGCGGCAGAACAAATAATTGGAGATAATCAATGAATTCTACTGGTTCATCGTTTGATCCGGTGATCTTAACCGAAACGCGCAATCCCGCAACGAATAATATCGATCTGCTTTCCACCCTGGAAATGGTGCAAGCCATGAATGCCGAGGATGCGAAGGTCGCTGCAGCGGTAGAGTCAGAACTCGCGAACATTGCTCAAGCAATCGATGCGATCGCTGAACGGATGCGCACTGGAGGACGTTTAATTTACTTAGGCGCAGGGACCTCAGGCCGGTTGGGCGTGCTGGACGCCGTAGAGAGCGTTCCTACATTCAGCATATCTGACGGAGTTGTGATCGGAGTTATCGCAGGCGGTGTGAATACAATTGTCCGGCCGGGAGAAAACGCAGAAGACGATACGGGTGCAGGTGTTCGAGATATTGAGGCTCTCAACGTTACGCCGGCGGACAGCCTGGTTGGGATTGCAGCGAGCGGGCAGACTCCATATACACTCAGCGGGATGGCGGAAGCAAAACGCCTGGGAGCACTCGTTATCAGTGTTGCCTGCAACCATCCTTCTCCGATGGCTGCGCTGGCAGATATCAGTATTGCGCCGATCACCGGACCGGAAGTACTGAGCGGTTCCACCCGTCTAAAGGCAGGGACGGCTCAGAAAATGGTGCTAAATATGCTGTCGACCGGGGTTATGATCAGGCTTGGAAAGACCTTCGGAAACCTCATGGTCGATGTCCAGGCCACGAACGCAAAATTACGAGAACGCGCCCGGCGTATCGTCGCGCAGGCCTGTAATCTGATCCCGGAAGAGGCAGCTTCTCACCTGGAATTTTGCGGTGGGGAAGTAAAGGTTGCAATCGTCTCGAAACTGGCAAATATCTCTCCCGAAGAGGCCCGGGATCGGTTAGCCAAAGCAGATGGATTCGTCCGGTTAGCTGTTCAATGAATTTCGCTTCTGTATACGAGTGTTTTGGATGGCTTATCTGATCGGTGTTGACGGCGGCGGCAGCAAGACAACTGCTCTTATCGCCAGTATTGATGGAAATGTCTTGGGACGCGGTATTGGGGGTTCGTCAAACTACCATGCGGTTGGAATTGAGGCAGCCTGTAAAGCGCTCGACCAGGCGCTGGAGAACGCTTTTTCCAGTGCTAACCTGAGCCCAGACGCAACCATGGTGAAGGCAGCTTGTTTCGGCCTGGCAGGAGTCGACCGTCCTGGAGACCAGGCTCCCCTGCAGGCATGGGCAGAAAACCGCTGGCCCGGAATGCCTGCTATTTTTGTCAGCGATGCCAGGCTGGTCTTGGAAGCGGGCACTCCCCTTGGCTGGGGGATAGGCGTCATTTGTGGTACCGGTTCTATCGTATTTGGCCGCAACATGGACGGACAGACAGCCCGCGCTGGTGGTTGGGGATATCTGTTGGGGGATGAGGGGAGCGGTTATGATATCGGGCTGACAGCCTTGCGCAGCGTCGTACGGGCAGCAGATGGGCGAGGACCAAAGACCTCCCTGACGCAGACCATTTTATCGCACTGGGGGTTAGGCGCTGTCAACGATCTGGTTTCATATGTATACCGGTCAGCAGTTACCAAGACAGAGATTGCCGCGCTGGCTGCCCTGGTTGAAGATGCTGCTATGAGGGGAGATGGGGTTTCACAGGGAATCTTGAATTCGGCCGGTCACGAGCTCGCTCTCGCTGCACAGGTTGTCATTCACAGGCTGAAGCTGCCACAACCCGTCCCCTGTGCACTGGTCGGGGGCATTTTCCTGAATGGGAAACTGGTCCTTGATCAGTTTTTTGCTTCCATCGGAAAGCTCGGCCTGGTCCTTTCTCCTGTACAGCAGGTGGCAGAACCCGCCCTGGGTGCTGTCCGGTTAGCTAAAGAACGAGCCGGCGTCCGTCAGTGATATTTCGGAAAATTATAGCGGAAACTCATATAAGACTGCTGGTAAATGTACCTTAACTGGCTTCTCCTAAGTGCGAGCTTATATTTATACCAGGGCACAGGCTGCACAGAGGAGGAACGATATTCGTCGGAATCAGGGTCCACATATCTGAAGGAAACCAGTTCTTTTTTTAGAAGCTGCTCTAATTGCGATTGGATATCCGGATTCAAGTATTTTTTGTATCGTCCGATTGGTTCTTGGGAAAGCCCCTTGAATTCTTCCGTATAGACTGAATTTCCACCCCACTGCTTGCCGTGCCGGGTTGGCTGAAGCAGCTGATTGGTATATTCAATCTCCAGGAAGCCGCACAACTGCTTCAGCGTTTTTTCCGTATTCCGCAGTAAATCCTCATACCGGAAAACACAGAAGTTCCTGTAATTTTTTTGATACTCGAGGGCTTTGTTCAACCTGGTCTGCCAGTTTACACAAAAGTTGATCACACCTGAGAGATCCTGATTGCTCTTTCTCCCCCGTTTTTCCTTCCACCTGGATATACTGGTAAAAACATCCCTTGGGTCTCGGACCATGTAAATAAACTTGAGCTCGTTCCCGAACATTCTCTGCATCAGGGGAAAGTAAATCTCGTCCAAGGGAGTCTTCGAAGCCCAGCGGCTCTTCGTAGAAGGATCGATATGATCGACTTCAGCAAAAGCGCCTACCATTTGAATAAGCAGTTCTTTAAAGTTATGACTTTCCTTCAGGACCTTTTCGAACAACTGGTTAAATTTCTTGTTGTCAAACTCCGGATACCCTTCACGGTAAAATGTACGCCAGTGCGACCACTCGGGTAGTTCCTCATCAGCCAGGAACATCTTGAAACCAGATTTTTCTCTTATAGCTGAGGCTTTATCCTTCTCAAACAGCACGTACTTGAAGAAATTAAGCTCTTCCGGAATCACAACCAGCTCCGGATGTCCATCGAGAATCGACAAGAAGAGTGTGGTGCCTGATTTATGAAAACCGCTAATAAAGATAGGTCGATTCAGATAACCCAAATCATTTTGCATAAAGTAATGACCCCCCGAAACCTGGCATCAAAAATTTTACCATATGTTGAGCAAGATTGTCGTAATTACTTTCGAGCTCCGATGGCTGCAAACCCGAGCAAGAAGGAAAAACAATGAAAAAAACGAATTTAGAAGTAAAGATCGCCCAGGATAAGTTGGGCGATCTTATAAGGGTGGGCAACCTCAATTGATAGTTGCTGCTTGATAATTATCTAAACTGTCTCGGGAATTGATGGATGATGCCCATGCTGAGCATATCCGCCATTTCCAGGATCTGTTCGTGGATTTTGTCATAGGCGGCGATATCGGCTTCAAAGTCTCCACTTAAGCGGGCGGATGCCTCTTCGAGAGTCAGGTCAAGGTGCTCTCTCATCATATTCCGCATTTCATTCCGAGGCCAGTGGTCAGGGTTCGCAGCGTTGAGAAAAGACGCAATCTCATCTGCATTCTCATACCAGGCAGTTACGGCCTCTTCAAAATCCGCAGAATCGTCAGCCTTGGCGGCGTCTATGATATCCACAGCCGTGAGAATATGTTCTCTTAGCAGTTCCGTCAACTGGTCTCCAGCTGCATCTCCATAGAATGGTTTAATCGCATTACCTATATCATCCTGGTTCTGGAGCAGCCGCTGTGCCGTAAGATCGCGATCGGGCAAATCAGCCGCCGCGCTGATGATAAAGAGGCGTGTCCAGATGATATGATCCTCCCACAATTTACGCATTGTATTTTGAAAAGCCACTTCATTTGTGGTGACCCTATTATTATTGGCTGCTGCTGTACTGAATGCTGCTAGAATAACAATCAGAGTTACGACAATTGTGATGAGACGTACTGACTTTATTTGTATATACTTCATAACGACCTCCATCTTGTCTGACATACTAAAATTCAAGGTGCTTAATCAGGAAGTATTTTCTTGTTCTATTAATTAGTCACAGCCAGGACGAATTTCTTACCATATAAAAATTAGACCTGAATTAAGAGTGGACCGGCGGTTGAAACCAAAGCAACAACGATCTAAAAGCCCCACGTTTGTTTGAGGCTTTGGTAGATAACCGGTAGATGACAAACTGACCTGGGAGGAACTTGGAAATTATCTTTGCGAGCTATCTTCGTCTTTTACGAAATCTCGCAGCGTTTCGTACTCATCATAGCAGGCACGGCACTGACCGAGGTGCTGCTGGACCTGCCGCAAAACACCTTTTATTTCAATGCCAGCCAATTCCGCATCCACATAATCTGAAACCAGGTCGAAACAAACTGAACAAGAAATTTCCTCTTCCTCAGTATCGATGATTTTCTTGATCAAGCGGTTGAATTTCTTGTTGTCCACAATCACATCCTATGCATAAGTACCATGAAGTGTAAAAATCTTACCATTCTGATTGAAATAGATGTACCACATCTTCGATGCTGATCCCGTGGGATTGTAACTTGAGCTTGAGCTTTTGGCGGGCATCGTGCAAGAGCTTATATACTGCATTCCGGTTGGTGTTCAAGCGCTCCACTATCACATCCATCGGGACTTCGTCAAACACAATTAATTTAAATACGGTCCTTTGTTTTTCAGTCAGATCATTACGTATTGTGTCAGCTATGAGGTCGCTGATTTCTCTCCTGACCGCCATGTTATCGAGATTCGTATTCTGCCCTTTTCCACCCTGCCACCGGAATTCTAACTCTTCGTCCATGAGGTCGTCCAACGAAACCCCTTTCCAGCGTTCGCGGCGCGCCATCGTCAGTGAGATGTTAACAGCGAATTTATAGACCCAGGTGGTAAATTTGCTCTCGCCCCGAAATTCGGGTAAATGTTCCAGGACGGCAATCAATGCGTTTTGAGCACAGTCTTCTGCTAACTGGTTTATCTGTTCCTGGCTGTAATTTGCCAGATCTGCTTTATTCCGTTGGAAGGTATACAAAGATGCACGAAACAGGAAATCCCTCAGCTCCTCGATGGCTGCATTCTGGGCATCCCCTGTTGATTCCAGATCCTGGCGCCACTCCTGGTTCGTACGCGATAATGCCATGAGGTAATTATACTCAGGGAGTAGGGATTGGGGATAAGGGATAAGGGATGGTCCTGTTGACGGCGCTCTGCGCCGTCAATCTCGATTCCCGCTCCGCGGGTTTACCTGGGGCCAGCTTTATGTACTCCTCTGCCCGCGGAGCGCCGTCACGAAGAAACGTGAGCGGGAGACGAATATAACCGGCGGAGACCACCGGCACGAGTGCCACTATCCTTAGAAACTAAATGGAAATCTACGCTATTCCACCTGATCGACCAGAGCTTGAAGATCAATCTTGATCGTTTCGAAGCTCAAGCCATTCTCACTGCAGAAATCCCTTACAAGCATACCAGGAGCCGCAGGGAGGGGAAACCCCAGGACTTCCTCTAATGCATCTTCCGAAACACCCCACTCCAGCAGGTCGGCGAAGGTGGTCTTTCCTTTGACCATGCGATCCGTGCTTTCGGTGTGCGTTTCTTTTTCTGTAGGAACTGGTTGAACTTCCACTGAGGCGGGCACGGGTTCTGAACCCTTTTTTGAAGGGATGAAATCAACCAATCTTACCTTCAAGTTATGAAGAAGCCGTGAAGAACGTGCATATTCGTTGTGAAGAAAGATCTACACCGGTTGGATACCTGTTTCCAACAGGTTTAGAAGGTTTTTGAGCCTGGGGATGATTCACATTAAAAAAATAGGGTCCGCAGATCACCTCACCACATCAATCTGCGAACCCTTATATTTCCCCCAACTCAGAGGAGAATGGCTGGTACGTCTATTCCTCTGGTGCGAAAACGACGACTACCAAATTAGATAAATACTATCATGTTTAGACAACTTAGTTTATTAGTAAACTATTAGTGAAACATGGAGCGTATTCTGTCCCTATACGGCATTGGCACAGAATGAATTCTGCGCCTGAGAAAGAGCCCAAACCGGCTGGAAGCCGGTTGAGAAGGGGTATTGAACCTGCTTCCAGCAGGTTTAGAGATTTTTGAGCCTGGGAATTGATCCCCAGGTTTCGATGGACCCCCTCAATCCCCATCCGCGCCGTGCAATGCGGCACAGGATAAATTCTGTGCCCATATCGCGATCCCATTCAGCGTAACATTGTTTGTTTGGTTCATCGCCATTCCATACAATACAGTGCATGTGGTGCGAGATGGCTTGTGAGAGCGAATCTTCGCCCGGGTTCACCGCCTGGGGATTAATCCCCAGGCTAGAAAACCTTCCAAACCTGTTGAAACCAGGTTTAAACAACCTCCACCCAACCGGTTTAGGTTCTTTCTCAGGCGCAGGTTTCATTCTGTGCCGTATTTATGCCGTATAACGCACCCTTCTGACGACCGTTACAGCTCCTTGCTGCGTTTTACACAGAACATAATGGAATTAATTCAGTAAGATCTGTTTACTGGCTTCTGGCTTCTGGCTTCTGCCTACTGATTTCTGCCTTTACTCGGAAACCGCCTACTTGTGACGAATTTAACAACAATAATAGGACATTTGATACCTTACTTGGTTTTTTATCTGATTATAATTACATTACCATTGCCATATTACATGGCACGAATTCTTGAAAAAATGACCACCGCCGTCTGCTTCGTGATTGGAGGAGAATTATGCCTCTCTCTTCACTTAACACCAGTTTAGAACAGGTTCAGGCCCTCCTCGACGATCTCGAAGACCGCATCGATCATCTCTCCACTGAAAGACAGAACCTCGTCTCAATTGAATTAGAACACATGGCCACTCAGATCAGAGATTGGCTGAAAGAATCTGGGAAGCCGGTCGAGCCGCACGAGATCGATCAGAAAGTGTTAGCTCGCAAACAGGCCGAGGAAGCGCTTCGGGAAAGTGAGGAGCGCGCAAGATCCTGGGCAGCCGAGCTCGAAGCGTTAATGGACGCTGTACCAGCCATCATCTGGATTACCAGGGACCCCGAGGCGAAGGAGATGGTTGGCAACCGGTTTGGGTACGAATTCCTGGGGATGTGGGAGGGAGCCAACATTTCGAAAACGGCTCCTGTTGCAGAGCTCATGCAGCAGCCCTACCGCAACTTCAAGGATGGTGTAGAGATTCCGCATGAGGATCTGCCCATGCAAAAAGCCGCCTCGTCGGGGGTGGGGACGAGTAATTATGAATTTGATGTCGTCTTCGACAATGGGGTGACAAAAAATGTGCTTGGAAATGTCATCCCGCTGTTCGATCAAAATGGGAAGCCCTACGGTGCGGTTGGGGCATTCCTGGACATTACGGAACGCAAGCGGATTGAAAATGAGCTGCGGAAAAGCGAAACCCAGCTCCAGACCTGGAAAGAGTATATCTCCTTCTGGGACCAAGCCACGAACTCCATTCATTGGTTTTTCGGACCTGACGGCACATTCCTGGATCCTATCCTTCCGGATGTAAGTTTCAATGGTAAGCCCCGGGTCGTGGCTCAAGGATGGATCTGGCTGGAAGCCATCCATCCGGAAGATCGGGAAGCATTACGCAGAAAATGGCAGGAGATGATCGAACAGCAAAGCTCCTCTGAAGCTGAAGCACGCGTCTGGCATGAACCATCCCAGCAGTTTCGCTGGTATTTTCATAAAGCAGTACCCTTCAGCAAGGACGGTGCTTTTCTAGGTTGGGTTGGGGCTTCAGTGGATATCCAGGTCCGTAAAGAGATTGAACAGGCACTGAAGGACAGAGAAGATCAGCTTGTTTGGAGCGAAAGACGCTTCCGAGCAATGGCGGACGGAACACCGGTGATCATCTGGGTATCGAATACAAACGCGCAGAACGAGTTTGTCAATCAGGCTTACCTGGAGTTTTTTGGTGTCACATTGGAACAGATCCAATCAGAAGGCTGGCAGCCACTGCTTCACCCCGACGATGCTGCCAGGTATGTGCAAATCAATGAAGAGTGTTACCGGGAACGAAAGCCTTTTCACGCTCAAAGCCGGGTGCGTCACTTTAACGGTGAATGGCGCTGGATCGATGCTTACGGGCAGCCTCGATTTTCGGAAAGCGGTGAATTCCTCGGCATGGTGGGCAGCGCCCTGGATATCACCGAGCAAAAGCATGCGGAGAGATACCTGGAGCATTACACTAAAGAATTGGAGCGCGTCAACCAGACTCTGAAAGACTTCACATCCATCGCATCGCACGACTTGCAGGAACCCCTGCGGAAAGTAAAAGCTTTTGGGCAAAAGCTGGATATGCGGTACAGCGACGAGTTAGGGGAACAAGGGAAAGATTACCTCGAGCGCATGACCTCGGCTGCCGAGCGGATGAGCGACATGCTCAATGACCTTCTGGATTATTCGCGGGTGACCAGCCACGGCGAGCGCTTTACCGATGTAGATTTAAACCAGGAGATATCCGGAGTCCTCTCAGACCTGGAAGTGCGGCTTCTGGAAACCGGCGGAATGGTGGAGATCGCAATGCTGCCCCATATCCAGGGTGATCCGATGCAGATACGGCAGTTATTTCAAAACCTGATCGGGAATGCATTAAAGTACCACCGCCCAGGTGAACCACCGCTCGTCACCATCCGTGCGGACAGGAGTGAGAATGGGGAGACCGAGATCACCGTTCAAGATAATGGGATCGGCTTCAACCCGGAATCTGCAGACACTCTCTTCGAGCCATTCAAGCGGCTGCACGGCAGGTCGGAATATGAGGGCACAGGGATGGGGCTGGCGATCTGCAAGAAGATCGTCGAGCGGCACGGCGGAAGGATCTTTGCCGCCAGTCTCCCAGGCGAGGGGGCTGCGTTCACGGTGACTTTTCCAATGAACCAATGAATCCTCCAAATGTATGCCCCGAATGCAAAGCCGTCTGGGATGAGGGAACAGCCTGCCAGGAATATTTCCACCAGATGCTCTTCTGGGAATCGGAAAACCCCAGCTACGGCGTGGTTCACCACCTGATGGTGCTGTGCTACCATCTACAGCACCCCAGCCTGTACTCACCAGACGGACTGGATTACTCCAGGCAGCTTCTGGTTGATTTCCTAGAACACGGCTTGAGCACGCAGGAAGTCCGCCAGCGCAGCCGCGATCGTGTGAGCTCAACGAATCGCAAATGGAAAGTGACGGGCAGGCCGGGTTCGCAGGGAGAATACAAACACCCGGTGGAGTGGAAAATGACTGCGAAGGATGTCGTTTCTGGAGGCGCAGAGAATTACGTGGTCAATGTACAGAAATGGGCTGAGAGGGTGTTTGAGGATTTACGGGTGTCGGGGAATGTGAGGCAAGAAGGAGAGTCTTTTTGATTCATTACGAAAATGCCTTATGTTCGGTCCGTGCAATAATCTCATCTTGCAGAGCTTTGCTGAGATCGCAGAAGTAATCACTGTACCCTGCAACCCGTACAATCAAGCTGCGGTACTGTTCCGGGTGCAGTTGAGCCTCACGTAAGACCTGTGCATCAACCACGTTAAACTGGATGTGGTGTCCATCGAGCGTGAAGTAGCTGCGAATCAATTGGACCAAACGCACCAGACCCTCATCGTCTTTGAGAAGCTGCGGGATAAATTTCTGGTTGAGGAGTGTACCGCCAGTGCGTACCTGGTCCATTTTGGCCACAGATTTTATGACAGCAGTTGGTCCGCAGTGATCCGCCCCCTGTACCGGTGAGACACCTTCCGATACAGGCTGCCAGGCAATACGTCCGTCAGGGGTTGCTCCGGTGACAGAGCCGAAGTAGATGTGGCATGTGGTTGGCAAGAAGTTCACCCGATAAGACCCTCCGCGGGTGTTCGGGCGGCCGTCGATCAAATTCATAAACACATCAGACAGGCGCACCATCAAATGATCCGCGTAGTCATCATCATTCCCGTAACGAGGTGTGCGGTTGAGTAATAGCTGGCGTAGACGCTCCAGACTCACAAAATTTGTTTCCAAAGCATCTAACAATTCGCCCATCTGCAGGTCTTTTTTATCAAAAATGTGAAACTTGATGGAGGTCACTGCATCCGTCAGGGTTCCAAGCCCAACAACCTGGATGTAACTACTGTCGTAACGCGCTCCGCCATTGTGGTAGTCTTTCCCTTTGCGGATGCAATCATCGATGAGTAAAGAGAGGAATGGGGCTGGCATATAAGCGGCATATAACCTCTCAATCACCTGGTTACCGCGTATTTTGATCTCGATAAAATGCCGCAGCTGTCTTTCAAAAGCTGCAAAAAAGTCTTCAAAATTCTTGAAGCTGCGCGGATCACCTGTCTGCAGTCCTATCTGCTTGCCGGTACGCGGGTCAACTCCGTCATTGAGGGTGATCTCAAGTATTTTTACTGTGTTCAGATAGCCGGTAAGGATGTACGCTTCTTTTCCAAAAGCACCCACCTCCACGCATCCACTCGAGCCGCCGTTACGTGCATCGGTCACCGACTTACCCATACGGACAAGTTCCTGTACGATCAGGTCAGCATTAAAGACAGAAGGCTGCCCAAAACCGGTCCGTATGATCCGGGCTGCCCGCTTGATGAACTCATCCGGGTTCTTCTTACTGACCTGAATGGAAGCAGAAGGCTGCAAGAGGCGCATTTCTTCGATTACATCCAACAGAATGTAGGTCACTTCGTTGACCCCATCCGAACCTTCCTCTTTTAATCCCCCGGTATTTATCTGGGCAAAGTCGGTGTACGTGCCGCTCTCAGCTGCTGTGACCCCAACTTTTGGCGGGGCAGGCTGGTTATTAAACTTGATCCAAAAACACTGCAGAAGTTCCACTGCCTGATCTCGGGTAAGAGAACCGTCTTTAATACCTCTCTGGTAGAACGGATAGAGGTGCTGATCCAGCCTGCCGGGGCAGAAGGCATCCCATGTGTTAAGTTCTTGCGTAACGCCCAGGTGGATAAACCAGTAATACTGCAGCGCTTCCCAAAATGTGCGCGGAGCATTTGCTGGCACCCATTCACAGATTTCGGCTATCTTTCGTAATTCCTCCCGGCGTTCAGGATCAGCAGTCTCAGCTTTTTCACGAGCTAAAGCAGCATAACGAGCGGCAAAAGCGATGATTGCCTGAGCAGCGATGCGCATCGCTTTGAGCTCTTCTCCTTTGCTGTACGCTTCCGGGTCATTAAGATAATCCAGCGCCGTCAGGCTTTGATCGATGTCAGCAATAAAATCGAGCATCCCCTTCCGGTATATTTTATCGTCCAACACAGTATGACCAGGCGCGCGCTGTTCCATAAACTCAGTAAAGATACCTGCCTCGTAGGCATCTTTCCACTCTGGGGTCATTTCATCGAAGAGCAGTTTCCGCATCGAGCGCTCTTTCCAGAAAGGTATTATTTTTTCGGAATAAACAGATCGCACCGCAGGAGAAACCGAGAAGCTGATCTTTTCACGGTTGTTGAGGATATCCAGATCTTCTAGTGAGTGACAGCACAACTCAGGAAATGTTGGTGCAGCCTTAGGATAGGGCCCTTTTTCGCCAACAATCAGCTCACCCTGCTCAACATACAAGGTTTTATGCTCAAGAAGGTAGCGAAAAGAAAGCGCCCGCTTCACAGGCGTAGATAAAAAGCCGTTTTCTTTACTGTAGAACTCCGTCATAATCTCAGCACGCTCACTGGATAGTGAGTGGATGGTATCCATGCTTGCCTGACGCAAACGCCTGACACGATCCGTCATTGCCATAATTAACTCCCTCCGTACTTAACCTGTAACCCGAAATCTTCTAACGTTTGAACAATCTCAAGCATATTCTCCTCAAGAGGTGGGTTAAGGTCCTTCAATATGTACGCTTGATCCAATCCTTTATATTTCTCTGTTCCTATCGTATGATAAGCTAACAATTCAAGGTACTCAAGAGCTGGCAGCCGGCTTAAGAATGAACCTGCCTCAAGGATATTCTTACGATCGTCGTTAACCCCAGGTATCACAGGCATACGCACGATGATTTTGTGCCCGGTCCGCGAGAGCTTTACCAGGTTATGGAGTATGCGGTCATTGGAAACTCCGGTGTACTTCCGGTGCAAGGAATCATCTATTACCTTCAAATCATAAAGGAACAGGTCCGTATAAGCCCGCACCGCCTCGAAAGATGACCAGGATGCATACCCGCTTGTATCTACTACGGTGGGAATGTTCATCCGCTGACAAGTTTCAAGCATTGAAGTCAAAAATCGGACCTGCAGCATGGGTTCACCACCAGAAAAAGTAACCCCGCCTCCCGATTGATCATAAAAAACCTGGTCTT
>Ga0209819_10000356_pt1 | contig 13086 bp, 9 predicted proteins | sample PPLLak2March2015_FD_187248 | JGI IMG/M metagenome (GOLD analysis project Ga0209819, IMG submission 187248) | Freshwater sediment microbial communities from Prairie Pothole Lake near Jamestown, North Dakota, USA - PPLs Lake P7 Core (1) Depth... | ecosystem: Environmental > Aquatic > Freshwater >... | reverse complement strand
TTAAAGAACTTTGTGTTTCTATAAATCTTTACAAACCTTACAAACCTTACAAACCTTACAAACCTTACAAACCTTACAAACCTTACAAACCTTACAAACCTTACAAACCTTACAAACCTTACAAACTCTCTACGCGTGTATTTCTTTTCCTCTGTGTTTCTCTATTATCTGTTCAGATATCGATTTCGGTACTTCGGCATAGTGGTCAAATTCCATATGATAAATTGCTCTTCCCTGTGTCATCGATCTCATTGTTGTTGCATATCCAAACATTTCTGATAACGGAACCATCGCTGCTATCACCTGCGCATCGCTTCTCTGGCTCATGCCTTCAATCTTCCCTCTGCGTGAGCTTAAGTCACCCATTATATCACCCATATATTCTTCAGGTGTAGTAACTTCAACTTTCATTATCGGTTCAAGCAATACAGGGTCAGCTTTTGCCGCACCCTCTTTGAATGCAATAGAACCTGCAATCTTAAATGCCATTTCAGAAGAGTCAACTTCATGAAATGAACCATCGAACAGCTTAACCTTAATATCTTCAACCGGGTATCCTGCAAGCACTCCGTTTTTCATTGCCTCTTCAATTCCGTTTGCAACTGGATTAATATATTCTTTCGGTACAGTTCCGCCGACTATTCCATTGATAAACACAAAACCTTTACCTTTTTCACCCGGCTCTATTTCTATCCATACATGTCCAAACTGACCGCGTCCGCCTGATTGCCTTATAAACTTACCTTCCTGTGTAACTTTCTTCGTAATGGTCTCTTTATATGCAACCTGCGGTTTACCAATATTTGCTTCTACTTTAAACTCTCTCTTTAACCTGTCAACTATTATCTCAAGATGAAGCTCGCCCATTCCTCCAAGCAGTGTCTGGCCTGTATCTTCGTTCGATGATATCTTTAAAGTCGGGTCTTCATCTGCAAGTTTAGTAAGGGACTCGGATAACTTATCCTGGTCAGCCTTAGTTTTCGGTTCAATAGCAATCTGTATAACCGGCTCGGGAAATGACATCTTCTCTAATACTATCGGGTCCGATTCATCACATAATGTATCACCTGTTCTTGTATGCTTTAATCCAATCGCTGCAGCAATATCACCTGCAAATACTTCTTCGATATCTTCCCTGTGATTTGCATGCATCTGAAGCAATCTTCCGATTCTTTCCTTCTTAGCCGAATTAGGATTATAAGTATAAGAACCTGCTTTTAACCTACCCGAGTAAACCCTGAAAAATGTCAGTTTGCCTACAAACGGGTCAGTCATTATTTTAAATGCTAATGCAGAAAATTTTTCTTCATCAGAAATATCTCTTGTAATATGGTCTTCATCATAAACGTGATGCCCCCAGACTTCTCCAATATCATTTGGACATGGAAGAAAATCTATCACTGCATCAAGCAATGACTGAACACCTTTATTTTTAAACGAAGAACCGCAAAGAACGGGAATTATCTTAACTTCTAATGTTGCTTTTCTTAATACTTTTAAAATTTCTGCCGGTGATATTTCTACACCGTCAAGATATTTTATTAAAAGTGAATCGTCTATCTCTGAAACAGCTTCTAATAATTTTATTCTATATTCTTTTGCTTTCTCAAGTAATGATTTAGGTATCTCGCTGTCAACCCATGTTGAGCCTAATGTTTCATCATTGTAAATCAAAGCTCTCATGCTGATAAGGTCGATCTGACCTACAAACAAATCACCCTGTCCTATCGGAAGCTGAACAGGAACAGCATTAGCTTTTAACCTGTCCTTCATCATATCAATTACATTATAGAAATCGGCTCCAACCCTATCCATCTTATTAACGAATGCTAAACGCGGAACCCTGTATTTATCCGCTTGTCTCCAAACAGTTTCGGACTGCGGTTCAACACCACCGACGGCACAAAACAACGCAACCGCACCATCAAGAACTCTTAAAGAACGCTCTACTTCTGCTGTGAAATCTACGTGACCCGGTGTATCAATAATATTTATCCTGTGGTCTTTCCAAAAACACGTTGTAGCAGCACTGGTGATGGTTATACCTCTTTCTTTTTCCTGTTCCATCCAGTCCATTGTAGCCGCACCTTCATGTACTTCACCCATCCGATGAAGCTTTCCCGTATAATACAGAATTCTTTCGGTCGTTGTAGTTTTACCGGCATCAATGTGTGCCATGATACCGATATTCCTGGTCTTTTCTAATGAAATTTTTCTTGGCATTAATTATTCTTTTCTTTTTATCTTATATTAAATCTTCGACCTTGTCTATCGATTAAAATATATTTACGTTTACTAAATTCTTACCATCTGAAATGAGCAAATGCCTTATTAGCTTCAGCCATCCTGTGAACATCTTCTTTTTTCTTCACAGCACTGCCTTCATTATTGGCAGCAGACAGAAGCTCATTTGCCAGCTTTTCAGCCATTGATTTTCCTGCTTTATCTCTTGTATAGGTTAATATCCATTTAATAGCCAGTGCAGTCCTTCTCTCAGGTCTTACTTCAGTAGGCACCTGGTAGTTTGAACCTCCAACCCTTCTTGACCTAACTTCAAGCACGGGCTGTACATTGCTGACTGCTTTTTTAAACACTTCAAGCGGTTCAGCACTGCTTTTCTCGCGGATAATTTCAAAAGCACTGTAAAGTATATTTTCTGCTTTTTGTTTTTTGCCGCGTTTCATAATGCTGTTAATGAATCTTCCAACTAATATATCGTTGAATTTTTTATCAGGAATTCTCAGTCTTTTATCAGCTTGTTTTCTTCTCAATGTATAATCTTTAATTTGTTTATTAACCGCCCGGACAAAAAGGCAGGTAAAAAATAGGAATAAAATTTTCAGGAAAATTCAAATTGAAAATCCCTGATGAACAATCTTAAATTTATTTTTTCGCGGTTTGCTTAACTCTTTTAGCGCCGTATTTAGACCGGCTCTTTTTTCTATCAGCAACGCCGCTGGAATCTACAGCACCTCTGACAATGTGATATCTAACACCGGGAAGGTCTTTTACTCTGCCGCCGCGTATCAATACAATTGAATGCTCCTGGAGGTTATGTCCTTCTCCCGGAATGTATGCTGTTACTTCTATACCATTTGTTAACCGTACTCTTGCTACTTTTCTTAATGCAGAGTTTGGCTTCTTTGGTGTTGTTGTATATACTCTCGTACATACACCTCTCTTTTGCGGACAGGCTCCCAACGCTGGCGATTTGCTTTTGAATTTAAGCACTTTCCTGCCCTTGCGTACTAGTTGATTAATTGTTGGCACTGAATAATAATTTGGTTTTCAAACTACAAAATTAGCTATTTTATTCAAATTAGTCAAGTTATTGATTAATATATTACATATTCCTGTGAAAGTGGGTAACCATGCATTGATACGTACAATCTGCGGCTACAGAATTTCCAGCATAAGCGGGAATCCCGGAAATGATTAGAATATTTCATCCGGGGATCCTTTACCCGGAAGTATGAATTAGATGAATCATAAAATTATACGTATCATCTTTGGGATTTCCACTTCCGTGGAAATGTAGCTTGTAATAAATAAAAACACCGTCATGGGGACGAGCGTGGTATACTTACTTTTTAGCTCGTGCGTCCATGGCGGTTAAGGAGGAAAACAACGAAATATCTGGAATATTAATCCGGAATGTTTCAATTATTAGAACTTCACTTTTTTTGAAAAAGTTGCAAAATATTTCCCAAATTTGTTAAATTTTTAATTTAAACCGTAAATCCGGGTGGCAATTTTGGCAAAACGGATTTAAGCTATTGTAAAATATGCAAAAAATTACTTTATACTTAAGTAACATTATGCACTTTCGATAAATTCAGACCTGAGTCCCGAGTACTCGCATAGCCGTCAAGTTAAAAGTAAGGAGATTTGAAATTGATAAAAGACAAGGGGTAACAGTATTTATATGAATGTCCCATAAATAATGTTAAATATCATATAAATAACTCTAATCATTAATATTCTTATTACCCCTTGCCAAAATTAATTAAACGAAGAGTAAGCAGAGTTTCACGCAGAGTTATCGCAGAGAGTTAATTCAATTATTATGCATCTTATATTATGCATCTGATAATTTCCTGATATTCCATAAATTCATCTGCTTATAACTGCTATAGAGAGATATTCGGGTAATTGAAGTATGCAAGGGGTAATGGAGTAGTTTAAATCCGCGTTGCTTATCAAGATTATTCCTGAATTTGAATATATAAATATCAATACTGTTACCCCTTGTCTTTTATCAATTTCGAATCCTTTTTTCCTTAACTTGACGCCTATGCGAGTACTCGGGAAAGGACAATATTTATAATGATTCGAAATATTTTGGTGAATATAAACCCTGTGTTATCAGCTATCAGAGATTATCCGTATCTACTTTACTATTGTCCTTCGACTCCGCTCAGGACAGATTTTCATTAATTGCGTAAGGTGATTTAATTAGAAATTAATTTGTATTTATTAAGCACTAAATAACATATTGATATTACTTAGATTATAAAATATTTTATAATGACGAATAATGAAAAACAGGTATGAAATAAATACATCTAAGCCGCTTACAGTTCATGATATTCCGCATGAAGAGCGACCGCGTGAAAGACTGAAAGAACTTGGCGCTGAAAATTTATCCTCTCATGAATTAATTGCACTCATTTTAGGAAGCGGCATGCCGGGTGAATCTGTTTTATCTTTGTCTCAAAGACTCATTTCTCATTTTGGCTCATTCAAAAATGTTTTTAATGCTTCAATGGAAGAGCTGCTTGATATTGACGGCATCGGGCAGGCAAAAGCATCACAGCTTATTGCATGTTTTGAAATTGCCAAACGTGTGGTCAAAGAAACATTGAAAGAGGAAAAAGAAAAAAAAGAATCAAAATCAATTATATCGCCGGAAGAAGCAGTTGATATAATCAGAAGCAGGATATCCGATTATAATAAAGAGCAGTTTCTTGTTGTCTCATTCGATACAAGACAAAAAGTAATTGGAATAGACAATATTTCAACCGGCACATTAACAGCAAGCATAGTTCACCCGCGTGAAACTTTTGAGCGTGCTATCAAACGCCACGCAGCATCAATATTAGCGGCACATAACCACCCTTCAGGAGACCCCGAACCATCGGAAGAAGATATCAGGATAACAAAGAGATTAACAGAAGCAGGAAAGATAATCGGAATAGAACTGCTTGACCATATAATAATAACCCGCAGCAGCTTTTACAGCTTTAAAGAAAAAGGAATGATTTGAATCAATTACGAATGACGAATTACGAATGACGAGTTGGAATAAGAAATAAAACTTAAATTAAATATTATTTTTTTAAATTAATAAAGCCATGAAAGAAAATGTCATTCAGGATAAAAGTTATGACTTTGCTTTAAGAATATTAAGGCTTCACAGGTACCTTGTTAAAAATTATAAAGAGGGGAAAACCGTGTCGACCCAGATACTGAGATGCGTCACTTCCATTGGTGCTAATGTTGAAGAAGCGGAAGGCGGGCAGTCTGGTAAAGATTTTCATGCAAAAATGACAATTGCATATAAAGAAGCAAGAGAAACAAGTTTCTGGTTAAGATTGCTCCATGATGGGGATTATTTAGATGATAGAATGTTTAACTCTCTGTTTAAGGACTGTGAAGAGATACTAAAAATCCTTGGCAGTATTCAAATCACCATGAAGAATAAAATTAATCGATCATAATTCATTATCTGTTATACATTCTACAATTAGTCAATGAATAGGTAAATATTTCCTAAACAGATATACTATACCATTTTTTTCCAATTCGTCATTTGTCATTCGTAATTCGTCATTGTTATCTCTTCCCGTGAACTGCGATAACCGTAGATTGCAGGCCTCCTCTGACAGAAAACTCACCTTTAATTTCCATCCATTTTGGCTTTAATACTTTTACAAGGTCATTAAGTATTCTGTTAATTACATTCTCGTAAAATATTCCTTCATTGCGGAACGACTGCAGGTAATATTTCAGTGATTTTAACTCAACACATTTTTTAGCGGCAATATAAGAAATTGTTATTATTCCAAAATCCGGCTGGCCAGTTTTAGGGCATACTGAAGTAAATTCATTTGCTCTGTGTACAATAAGATAATCCCTGTTTGGAAATGAATTTTCGAATGTTTCCAGTAATTCAATCTTGTCAATATTTGTTTGATGAGGTATTATTTTGCTCATTTTTCAATAGTTTACTGCAATATCAGGTAAATTCGTCTATTTATAAAGGGAAAAAAGATGATTTTCCTCATATTATAAATAATTATTTCCTATTAAATTTGAATAATATATACGTTTATATTTATAAAAAATAACCCTAACAACAAATGAAAAAGATATTCTTTCTTTTAATTTTATCCGCCCTAATCAGTCAGAATTTTATATATACGCAGGAAATACCTTTAACTGGAGGATATGCATGTTCAATGAAAAAAATGCATTCACATCTTCCAATTTTAGATACCGATGTTCCAATCAGGCACACTTTTGATGTAATAAAATACACAATAAATCTTGATATTCGAAATTGTTTTATATCTCCGTTTCCAAAGAACTTTAATGCTACCATAAAAATTGATTTGCGTGTTGATACAGCTTTAAATGCAATCAACCTGAATGCTGTTAACACATCACTACAGATAAATTCTGTTGGACTTAACGGAGTATCATTTACACATACAGGCAATATACTTACAATCAACCTGAACAGAACTTATAACCCGGGTGAAATGGTATCTGTATTTATTAATTATTCTCACCTTAATATAGCAGATGGTGCTTTTTATGTAGGTACATCTATACCATCAGTAATGACCGATTGTGAGCCCGAAGGTGCAAGAAAGTGGTTCCCGTGCTGGGATAAACCGGGTGATAAAGCATTATTAGATCTTACTGCAAAAGTTCTTACAGGCATTAAGCTTGCTTCAAACGGAAGGTTAAATGATTCTACCGTAACTGGTGATACCACATATTACCACTGGGTAAGCAAAGACCCTGTTGCAACATATTTAGTAGTACTGGCTGCAAGAAGCAATTATAAGCTTGATATTGTTTACTGGCATAAGCTTTCAAATCCTGCTGACAGTATACCTATCCGCTTGTATTATATAAACACAGAAGGAAACAATGTAAAGAGTTATATCGCTGATATGACCACATATTATTCACAGAAATTTACTGAGCATCCTTTTGAGAAAAATGGTTTTAACACAGCAGCAGTTTCCGGATTCGGGTGGGCAGGTATGGAAAACCAAACTATGACCACATTGGGACAAAGCTATTGGGATGTGAACACAGTATCACACGAATACGCACACCAATGGTTCGGCGATATGATAACATGCGCAACCTGGGCTGATATCTGGCTTAATGAAGGTTTCGCTTCTTATATTGAATCTATCTGGCTTGAACATACCAGTGGTTATGCATCATATAAAGGACATATTAATTCTCATGCTTCATCTTATCTCAGTCAAAATCCCGGATGGGCTATGTGGAATGCTGACTGGGCAGTTAATACTCCTAATGTAAATACACTGTTTAATTATGCAATTACATATGCTAAAGGAGCATGTGTACTTCATATGTTAAGATACACATTACAGGATACTGCAGTATTTTTTAACTGCATAAGAGGTTATGCAGGAGATACAGCTAACTTCAGATTTAAATCTGCTACCACTGATGACTTTACAGCAAAGATAAGTTCAATTGCAGGACAGGACCTTTCATGGTTCATTAATGAATGGGTGAAGCAGCCGAACCATCCTGTTTATGCTAATGTATATCAGATCAGCGGTTCAGGTTCAAACTGGACTGTCGGATTCTTAGCAAAACAAACACAGACTAATACAATTTTCCATAAAATGCCTTTGACCATAAAGATTACATTTTCAACAGGACCTGATACAACTTTCAGGGTGATGAACGATGTAAACAACCAGACATATTTCTGGAACTTTACCAGGCAGCCAACTTCTTTCTCTTTCGACCCTAATAATGATATAGTATTGAAACAGGGAACTACAGTACAGGGAATAGTAAGCGGAATAGAAAATGAAAATGAAACTCCTGTTGCTTATAACCTGTACCAGAATTTCCCAAACCCGTTTAACCCCGTAACGGTAATTAACTATGATATAGCTAAAAGAGGAAATGTAAGTATTAAGATTTATGATGTACTTGGTAAGCTGATAAAAGAACCTGTTAATGAAGTTAAAAATGCAGGAAGATACCAGGTTTCATTTGATGCTTCTAATTTACCCTCAGGTATTTATTACTATGAAATTAATTCAGGCTCATTTACGGATTCTAAGAAGATGGTACTTGTAAAATAAATCCGTAATAAAATTATACAGAAAGGCATTCCGCTGAAACGGGATGCCTTTTTGGTTATTTGAACTATAATTCCATGATATTTAGCAAAGAATACATCCTTTTTAACGAAAAATGGTGATTTTCATCATATCTTTAAATTAGATTTTATATTAATTTGTATAATATTATCCAAAGTCTTACAAAAAATAATCCTAACAACTAATGAAAAAGTCATTACTCTTAGTCATTTTATTTGCATTTACATCTGTAATATATCTACAGGCACAGGATGTTCCTATGCATGGATGGGAAGCATGTTCACAGAAAAAAATGCAGTCACAGAATCCTTTACCATTGGGTGGGGATTCTCCAAATACACCAAAACATAAATATGATGTAATAGAATATAAACTGAATTTAGACATCAGAAATTGTTTTATTACTCCTTTCCCCAGGTCATTTACAGGCAGTGTAATTATTAAATTCAGAATAGATACTACATTAACTTCAATTCAATTGAATGCAGTAAATACTTCACTTCAGATTGACAGTGTTGGGTTATCCGGTGTTTCATTTACTCATACCGGCAACATACTGACAGTCACTTTAAACCGTTCATATAATCAGGGTGAAGTAACACAGGTTAAAATAAATTACAAGCACTTGAATGTATCAGACGGAGCAATATATACGGGCAGCACTTCTAACCCGGGCGGTTTCTTCACTGATGCTGAGCCCGAAGGTGCAAGAAAGTGGTTCCCGTGCTGGGATAAACCTTCGGATAAAGCTATGATTGATATGACCGTGAAAGTTCCGGCAAATGTTAAGATAGGCGGCAATGGAAGATTAAACGATTCTACACTTACAGGTGATTCTCTTTATTATCACTGGGTAAGCCGTGAACCTGTTGCTACATATCTTGTTGTACTGACCGGTAAAGTGAATTATAACCTTAACATCGTTTATTGGCACAAAATATCAAATCCTTTAGATAGTATTCCTATAAGATTCTATTATAATGCAGGTGAAAACCCGACCAATATACAAAATATTATAGGCGATATGACCACTTATTTTTCAACGAAATTTAGCGAACATCAATTTGAGAAAAACGGGTTTACAACAGCTCCTGCCCCCGGATTTACCTGGGGAGGGATGGAAAACCAGACCCTGACAACATTATGTGCTAACTGCTGGTCTGCAAATTTAGTATCACACGAATATGCTCATCAATGGTTTGGTGATATGGTAACATGCGGCACATGGGGAGACATCTGGCTGAACGAAGGTTTTGCAACCTATGCAGAAGCTTTATGGTATGAACACACAACAGGTTATACAGCATATAAGAATGATATTAACAGCGACGCAAGTTATTATCTTTCAAATAATCCAGGCTGGCCGATGTATAATCCGTCATGGGCAGAAAATACGCCGGATGTTGGTATTTTATTCAATACTGCAATAACCTATAATAAAGGTGCATGCGTACTGCATATGCTGAGATATGTTTTACAGGATACAAATACATTCTTTAATTGCTTAAGAGTTTATGCTTCTGATACACTGAACTTCAGAAATAAAAATGGCGTTACGGATGATTTTACAAATTTAATAAGTTTAGTAGCAGGACAAAATTTAGGCTGGTTCATAGACCAGTGGGTAAAACAACCGAACCATCCTGTATATGCAAACATTTACCAGATAACCGGTTCAGGCTCAAACTGGACTGTAGGTTTCCAGGCAAGGCAAACACAGACAAATACACCTTTCCATAAGATGCCGATAGTTGTTAAGATTACTTTTACATCAGGTCCTGATACAACATTCAGAGTTATGAACGATGTAAATGACCAGATATTTTACTGGAATTTAGACAGACAGCCGGCAACTGTAGTATTTGACCCTAACAATGATATCGTATTGAAAGTGGCAACAACAGTTCCGGGATTAGTTGGAATTACAAATCTAAATGAAGTCCCGTTTACATATAACCTGTCTCAGAATTATCCGAACCCGTTTAATCCTGTAACAACATTTAACTATGAAATAGCAAAACGCGGAAATGTAAGTATAAAGATATATGATGTAACAGGTAAGCTGGTTATACAGCCGGTTAATGAAATGAAGAACCCGGGAAAATATCAATATACATTCCATGCCGGAAGCTTAGCATCAGGTGTTTATTATTACGAGATAAAATCAAACAGCTTTACCGATACGAAGAAGATGGTGCTGGTAAAGTAACAAGATACAGCCACAAAAAATAAATAATTTTTTAGTTATGAACCCCGTCAGCAGGCGGGGTTTTTTTTATTATATACTTTTGCAAAAGGAAAAAATGTGTATCATTTTAGTTTTTAATAATAATTTCAGATTAAGTCCTCACCCCCCTGACCCCCTCTCCTATGATAGGCGTTAGGAGAGGGGGAGCTGTTATTCGAAGATCATTTATGGAAGACAAGATCTACAATTAATTTCTCCCCCTCTCCTCTCATGTATCATAGGAGAGGGGGTCAGGGGGGTGAGGACTTAATCTGAAATTAACAGAAAATTTCTGCCGGTAATGAAATATTTCTGTTCTGTCTAATATTATTATACACCTATGCGTTTTTAAAGTCACTTTTTGTTAATATATTTGATTATATGAGCAAGCTAATTTCGAAAATATTTTTTATCTCATTAATAATTACAGTAAGTTATACAGAGGTTCATACAGAATACAGCACTTTCTTTGATGATAAAGCTAATATTAACAGGAAACGTGAATATTATAACTACCTGTTCAAAAACTATGATGCTGTAAATCATTTCTTCGATGTACTTAATTATAATATAAACGTTAATATATATAACTGTTATACCTCACCATACACAAGAGCATTTTCAGGAGAGGTGACAATAACTTTCATTTCAACTTCAAGTATTAATTCTATTGACCTGGATGCATCAAGCCACTCTATTATTATAGATTCGGTTAGAATGAACGGAACAACTTTCCTGCATTCAAATAATAATTTAGCCATCAATCTTGACAGAACTTATAATACAGGTGATACTGCAAATGTTAAAATCTATTACAGGCATAAAGATGTTAGCGATGGTTCTTTTTATGCTATAAGCGGGCAGGTGTTCACTGACTGCGAACCCGAAGGTGCAAGAAGCTGGTTCCCATGCTGGGATAAACCTTCGGATAAAGCAACGCTGGACCTGACAGCAAAGGTACCTTCTTCCGTTAAGCTTGGCTCTAACGGCAGATTAAACGATTCAACACTTACAGGCGATACCCTCTATTATCATTGGATAAGCAGAGACCCGCTTTCTACTTACCTTGCAGTTATAACTTCAAGAGTAAATTATAAGCTGGATATCAGATACTGGCATAAGCCTTCAAATCCTTCGGACAGCGTTCCAATAAGATTTTATTATGCTGAAGGACAAAACCCTTATCATATCGAAGATATTATTGTTCCGATGACAGATTATTTCTCACAGCTTTTTGGCGAGCATCCTTTTGAGAAAAACGGTTTTGCAGCCACCACCAGTGCTCCGTGGGCAGGCGGAATGGAGAACCAGACTCTGACAACACTCATGAATTCTATATGGGAAGAATATCTTGTTGCCCATGAATACTCTCATCAGTGGTTTGGTGACCTGATAACATGTGCTGACTGGCCTGATATATGGATGAACGAAGGATTTGCTACATATTCCGAAGCATTATGGAATGAATACAATGGCGGTCAAACCGCATATAAAACTTCAATTGACGGGCTTGCAGCAATATACCTTGCAGGGAATCCCGGCTATGCAATTTACCGCCCCGGTACTTATACTTTTAATTATGAAATAACTTATGCAAAAGGTGCTTGCGTGCTTCATATGCTCAGATATGTTTTAGGTGATTCAGTTTTCTTTAACGCAATAAAATCTTATGCAACTGACCCGCAGTTCAAATTCAAAAATGTAACAACGGATGAGTTTACAGAAAAGATTAGTGAGGTTTCAGGCCAAAGCTTAAGCTGGTTCATAGATGAATGGGTAAAACAGCCAAATCATCCTGATTATAACAACACTTTTTCTTTTGACCCTGCAGAAAATAACACATGGAATGTTACGTTCACGGCAAAGCAGGTACAGACAAATACAACGTTTCATAAAATGCCGGTTGAAATAAAAATTAATTTTGAAACAGGTAATGATTCATTGATCCGTGTCATGAATGATGTTAATGAACAATCATATACATGGCATTTTGACAGAAAGCCGGTAAATGTTGAGTTCGACCCCGATAACCAGATTGTATTGAAGCGGGCTTCAACAAACGGGATAGGACCGTATGCAGGTTTTCCTGCGAAGTTTGCTCTTTACCAGAATTATCCTAACCCGTTCAATCCTGCAACAAATATAAGTTATGATGTACCTGTAAGAGCTTTGGTTACAATAAAAATATATGATGTATTGGGAAAGCTTATTTCAACACCTGTAAATGAAACTAAAAATGCAGGCAAATACACTTTCGAGTTCAGGGATACCAATTTAGCATCCGGTGTATATTTTTATGAAATGACAGCAGGAGTATTTAGCGAGAAAAAGAAGATGATGCTGGTGAAGTAGTTCGTAGAGTTTGTTAAGTTTGTTAAGTTTGTTAAGTTTGTTAAGTTTGTTAAGTTTGTTAAGTTTGTTAAGTTTGTTAAGTTTGTTAAGTTTGTTAAGTTTGTTAAGTTTGTTAAG
>Ga0209819_10000355_pt1 | contig 13110 bp, 9 predicted proteins | sample PPLLak2March2015_FD_187248 | JGI IMG/M metagenome (GOLD analysis project Ga0209819, IMG submission 187248) | Freshwater sediment microbial communities from Prairie Pothole Lake near Jamestown, North Dakota, USA - PPLs Lake P7 Core (1) Depth... | ecosystem: Environmental > Aquatic > Freshwater >... | reverse complement strand
AAGGCCGTTTCTTTCTAAACCGGGAAACAACTCTAAACATTCTTTTCGGGAAAGGATTAGTCCTGGAGCAATCCGCTTTTGAGCATCCGCGATCCCGCAATTACGATCAAAGGTAATCAGGTTGTACGCCGCTAGAGCGGCACACAAAATTTCCTTTCCTCGCATTCCGTGACCGTAGGTAGGGACAACAAAGGGAAGCGGGGCGACGAGATGAGGCGCAATACGAAGGAGCACATTGCGCTCCTTGCTTGATTCGCGAATGCGGGGCAGATCACCATGTTGAAGGTAACGGATCCCCCCATGAACCATTTTGAAGCAATTAGCAGAGGTCGCGTGCGCAAAATCTCCTCGCTCTACAAGAGCGACCGAAATACCGCGTAGCACCGCATCCCAAGCTACGCAAATGCCAAAAATTCCACCGCCTACGATGACGAGATCGTATTCTTTTTCGGCCAACGCTGTGACGTTCCTTTTCACGGCTTGTCACCGGAAGAAAATCTCGAAGCGCGGCTGGTGACGCGTGTGGATCTTGATGAAATGCTGGCCGTTGACATTGGGGTAAGGTTCGACTGCGGCCAGTGGGAAAGATCAAGGCCCAAGTCGTACTACCGGGTCGGCAGTGACAGCTCGCGCCTTATCAGTAGCTTTTCCGAGGATAATAATCTCCGGGCTAAGCCCTGGAATCAGATTCGGCCCGAGCAAAGGTTTGGTCTGAAAGTTTCCGATCGGCTGATATCCTAAATCTCCTCGAAGAAGACGAGCTAAAAGCTGTTTTTCAACAGTATGTTCTTTGAATTGAACATAATGGGCGCTGGTGAGCAACAAATAGTCCGGTGACCTCTCCGGCAAGGTTAGAAAGGTTTCGTCCGTAAAAGGAACCTGATAAGAATTTATGTTGTGCGACAATCGCGGCAGATAAGTGGGCGGGGAGTATGTTTCCACACGGACGCCTGCCGGAACATTCGCCTGTATCCATGCCTCGGCCTTATACCGTGCATCACGCATCATCAGGTAATTCACGTTGAAGCCGTAGAAGAACGAGTACACCCATAGCAGCGTTAATACAGCCACAAATCCCTTGGGTCGCTGTGATCCCCACGACCACGCTCCGTCGAGACATCGCCCACCAAACAAAGCCAGTACCAACACCGCTTCCATCACGAATCGGGCGCGGAGAAAGGGAAACATCGACATCGCGAAAACAATATAGGATAAAAGTGGGACCAGGAAATAACGAGCCCAACGTTCTTTGAATACAAAATAGACGACGCCGATGACGCTAGCGGAGAAAAGAAAGGGATTCATGCTGTCCCACAGCAGCCAAAAGTTTTGTTGCCAACGGTCGAAAATTCCGCTCACTTCCAAAGGAGAATAGGGATAGTTCTCGCCCCATTTGGGGTGGATTCCGTAGAGCCGCCAATTGAGCCGCAAAAGGTTGCCATCCCAATTGAAGATCAGGTGACTGGCCAGTACAAATGTCAGAATGCAGCTTCCTAAGCCGGACAAAATGTTGCGATTGAAGAGAGCATGCATGACTTCGCGCATCGACAGCCTAGACGGCTGCTGACGCAGAATATGGAGGGCGAGAATCTGAAACGGGAGAAGGATGAAAACGCCATAAACCTGCTCTTTCGTAGCCATTGCCATTCCCACGGCGAAGCCGAGCAGAACGTAGTTGCACCGTTGCAGCTTCCCCTGCACCAGGCGAGTGAAGGCAAAGAGGCCAAGAGCACACCAGAAGAGGCTCGGTGTGTCCACATTTGCCGTGTGGCTGTAGTAGATAAAAGCTGGTGAGAAGGCAATGATGAGAGCGGAAAAACAAGCTCCCCTTTGACCAAACAAATCTCGAGCCATTAGATAGATCAGAATAACGATTCCCACCCCCATGAGCACGCTGACTCCATTTGCGATAAGAGTAAGGACTGTCAGAGCCGTTTCCGGGTCGCTTAGGCCGTAGGGATAGACCTCCGCCGGCTTGCCAATACCTCCCGTCACAAACAAGTAAAGGATATACGGAGCATAGACAGCCATGAGGACAAAGAAGTGACCCATAGGGTATTTGTTGTAATACCCGGAGTTCCACCAGTCATCGATAAACATGCGTTTTGCCGCCACTAGAGGCTCGAGCGGAGCAATACCGTCCACAGCCCAAGTATTTGAGCCGTTGGGCAATCCCCACCAGAGCCAAAAGCTATTCACACCCAGGCTGAGAAGAATAATGAGTGACAGCTGCGCATCCTTCCACTTTTGAGTTGGCACCGACATGGATAGAAATTGATTGGCTTTGCGTCACCGCGATTTCCACACTGTTTGCTTTCGCCTGCGGAAATCTGTTTACCCACAGACAAACCCTTCGCTAAGAAGCCTGGTTGTTGGGGCGCTTACTCTCTCCAGGGCCATATTGCGGTCCATTTGGTTGTGGTTTCCGCTGGCCTCTTTGTTGCAGTTTTTTTTGCCGCTCACCGCCCGCACATCAACGTGCCCGCACTGCTTAAAGAAATAATAAGGAGAAATGCACCTATGAGAGATTTCAATTTAAAGTCCATAGTGCTTCCCTTTTTGATCTTGGTGCTCCTTGCTTGCCCCGCCCGATCCACTGCGTACCAAGGCTTTGGAACGGAAACACCGGGAGGCTCAGGAAAGCCTGTGTATCGCGTTACGAATCTAAGCGACTTCGGTCCTGGAAGTCTTCGGGACGCGGTCTCCAAAGGCAATCGCGATGTCGTCTTTGATGTAGCAGGAGAGATTTTTCTTTCGGATCACATCCAGGTGCGAGGGTCCTTTATCACCGTCGATGGTTTCACTGCGCCTCCTCCAGGCATCACGCTCAAGAATCGGGGACTGTACATTCGCGGCAACAACGGCGCCCATGACATTATTGTCAGGGGTATCAGAGTACGCGAGGCCATCGCTACTTCGTCGACCGACTGCATCCAGGTTGCATGGGGCGCCTATAACGTTGTCATTGATCGCGTGTCGACCTATGGTTGCGCCGATGGCGGAATCGATGTGACCGAAAGCGCACACGATGTCACCATCTCCTGGAGCATCCTGGCCGAACCTTTGAGCGGCCACAACATGCTGATCTCGAATAACCCGAGCCGGGTCACGCTCCATCACAATTTGTTTGTTAAGGGGATTTCCAGAAATCCGCAGGTGCGCATGGATGTTCCCGGCACTCCAGCATCCGATACGACGGTGGATATGCGGAATAACCTCATTTGGGATTGGAACGGCGGCTTCGGAACCCGTGTTTGGTATGGACCCAGGGTCAACGTAGTCAACAACTTTTATGACTCCACCACGGGCGTCTCAGATGCTCTGATTGTTTGTCCCGGACCCGAGTGTACCACTAATGACCCCGCCAGCGCGGCTCGTGTTTATGCGAGCGGCAACATCAGCGGCGATGGCATAAATGTGGACGCGAGAGGGAATCAAAGCCAACCTTTTCCTGCGCCTGTCGTAGATACTCAAGACGCCCGCACGGCCGCCTGTCACGTGATATCGGAGGCTGGAGTCCGTCCGCTCGACTCGATCGACGAGCACTACCTCTCTCAAATTTCACTCTCTTGGTGCGCCTATAAGGAACCGGCACCATCACCTTCGCTCCCGCCGTCCGCGCCGTCGCCTTCTCCTGCCCCACCGCCACCACCTTCTCCTCCACCACCTCCGCCGCCACCTCCTCCTCCACCGCCAGCGACTAGCCAGGGGATTATTGTAGATCGCGTAGCGACAACAAGCTTGCAGATGAGCGTAGGAAACACGGCATCGTGGTCACATACGGTGTCCGGCAACGACCGTCTGCTTATTGTAGCGGTGATGTTCAAAAACGCCGACAATCAGACCGTCTCGAGTGTCTCTTATAGCGGAGCGCGGCTAACCAAGGTCGGTCACGCGGCCAACGGGCCCGAGGTGCGTAGCGAAATCTGGCTGCTCACTGCCCCCACAACTGGGACTAATACGGTCACGGCTGCATTCGATACCGCCAATACGACAGCGGTATGGTGGGTGCGTCCATCAGTCTCACGGGTGTGCACCAGACCACACCGGTGGGAGCCCTTGCCTCGGCTGCACGTGCTACGAACGCGCCAACGGTTACCATCAACAGCGCACCCAATGAGCTGGTCATCCACGCCTTAGCCGTAAGGGAATCGCAAAGCGTCACGACGGGTCCGGGACAGACGCAGCAGTGGAATGTCAACGATAGTTCCGATGTCACAGGCTTTGGTAGCACTGAGCGAGGAGCTGCTACGGTTACGATGTCAGCCATGATGGGGGTCTCAACTGAATGGGCGCAAATCGGTGTGTCGATTAAGCCGGCGGCAGTATTGTCTCCTTAAAAATTTAGAGAAACACGGAGCCTCGGCATGCCTGTCTCGATTTCAGGACTTAATAAGGATTGTAAGCGGGAGTCAACCTTTCGGCGATGACAACCGGATGTGTGTGTTGCGGAAAGCATACTCTTTCCACTTTAAAATTGATGCTCGCACAGAAGCGGGTCATCCCCTTGATGTCGCATACAACGTTTCCCCAGGTTTTGTTTTCCGGCTCATAAAATTCGGAAGACGGGTTATTCGTCTGACCGATCCTGCTAAGCCGTCGTGTGTTTCCTTGCAGAATCAATCTTTGGATTGTGCTGTTCATGATAGCCTCCTTGAACCTATGAAGAGGTCCGAGGTGGTATAAAACGCAACAGGCCATCAAGACATCCTTATCGTGAAGAAGCTCGAGGTGATTGTTGATATCATCCACTCGACGAAATTCAATGTTTCCGACGGGTCGTCCTAATCTTCTAAAAATCTGCGCGACATCCCTTGCCTGATTGATGGCCTTGGAGTTTACGTCAACCCCCAGGACATAATCGGCGCCCTTACAACTAGCCTCGATCGAGTAAAGGCCGGCATTGCAGCCAATGTCAATCACCCGCTTTCCTGCGAGGTCGGGAAGGCTCACGATCAGGACGCCATTCTTGGTCTTCTTCCCTAAGGCTTTGCTTGCCGAGAAACGACATTCATAGAGCATGGATTTCCAGAGGGCATAGTTGGGCCCACGCGTTCTAAGCATGAAGCCGAATCGGATGTTCTGATACCACTGATCATACGAATCGATGATCTTCTTAATTTCGCCACGGCCGATTTTTTCCGTCATCCCATCCATAGGTTTGCTAGTGTGCGTCGCTCGATCCATCAGTTTTTCTCCCAAAGCCCTGCTACTCATAAGACGAAGCTGGCCGGACATTGCCGGTAAACTTTCCGCCTTGCATTAGAACTAGAACTACGCCGCGGTTGCCGTCCACAACGACTTTAGATCCATCCGGCACAAGCCCGTTAACACCTGCTATGTTGATCACTGCCGGGATGCCGTATTCGCGGGCAAGTGTAGCACCGTGAGAAAGAAGGCCCAGTTCCTCAATTACGATGCCGGCTATATGAATGAGTGCCGAGCTCCAGGCGGGGCGAAAGCGTCTGCAGATCATAATATCGCCGGTCTTTATTTGTTGCAGTTCGCTCGGACCCCTTACCACGCGCGCGAGTCCCACGGCGACCCCCGGGCTGCACGATTCCCCGATTAGCTCCACCACCCTTGGCTCAGCACCCTCAGAAAGATTGGATTCATCCAATGCTCGATCGCGGTTGGTTGTGCCGGTGGCCAGCCGGCTCTTCTGATAAACACGCTTTCTCTGCTCCACCTGCCTGCCCAAATGGGTAGCCGCAGTAGGCGCACCGGCTGCTTTTTGAATTTCCTCCCATGTGAGGAAAAAGACGTCGTCTTGGAATTGCAGGAGGCCCTGTTCTTCTAAGCGGCGGCCGATTTCTCGAGCGTACTTCTGGATCACCATCACCGATTGATAGACATAATGATTGCGATTTTCTTTATGCGGGAAAAAAAGTTCTGCTCGCCGGAGGCACCAATGAAATACCCTCCAACCTAGCTGAAGTTTACCCTGCGCTAAGAGATGAGCTGACGCCGTCTGAATAGCCTGAAGCCGGCGCTGCTTCTGCCGTGTATGCATCTGAACCAAATTTTCAGTCTTACATGTGTCCGCAGCGCGGGCCAGAGATGCCACAAACCTTTCACCGTTTAGCCTCCATGCGGGATCGCGCGGGTACCTATCCGCGAAGATGTAGCCGTAGGTAGCCAAGAAGTGCTGCAGTTCACTCGGAAGCTTAGGCCCGTTGCCGTTTTTCTCCGTTAAGGCTATGACATCCAGGCTATCGGCACTCGACCCTCCCTCGGGTGTGGAGATTTCCTTCATGGCCTGCGCCAGCCGATAGAATTCCACGTCTCGCTCAACGGTTAAATTATCCAAGCCGGCGAGAAAATCGTTGGCTCGCAGACGGATCTCTGCGCCAAAACAAAGGCGGCAGACACGGTCGAGCATCCTCGCAGAAGCGACGGCAAGGGCACCGACGGGATAGCTGGCAAACTGAAGATCAAGATATACTTCGACAGACGAGTTGAAATTGGCTAGCAACCTTTGCATGTCAAAATCGGAAGTTCTCTGACCGTCGAGCGCCTCCAGCTGCCGGACATAACCGGGCAGGACGGCACAGGCATACTGCTTATGGGTGCGGTTGGCCGCCAACCATCGGCAGAGCCTCCAGAGAATCATCCAGAGAGTCACAGGTTTAGATCTAGATTCCGTCCACGGAGATTTGTAGTAGAGAAAGCCATGCAAGCTGATCATCTCAGGTTTAAATCTCGTCCGGTAATAACGATTGATGGCACGAACCCAGTACCCGTAGCGGCGTATGGCCAAATCACACCCCAAGGGTGAGAATGGCTCGTCGTAGGCGATGTGCCAATCCCGGGTAAGATTCACGGGTGTTTTATCTTCTTCGTCTAATCTGTGGGTAACCGGGCGGGCCTGCACTACCCAGACACAGTCGCGATCATCCAGGCACCATTCAATGTCTTGGGGACTTCCTTGGTGTCGCTCGACAGCTAACCCTAAAGAAAGCAGCGGGTCCAACACAGAAGGGCCCGCAAGCGTCTCGGCGTGAGATGCTTCGAGCACTCTTCGGGTCTTTTTATCTACAACGAGTCTTTCTCCGCCGATCTCGCCGTTGACCAACGATTCCGCATTCCCACGGACAAGCTCCACCACCATTGCATTCGACCCGTAGTACGCCGGAGCCTGTGTAAACAGCACGCCCGCCAGTTTTGGCTGCAGCATAGTCTGGATCAACACCGCCATTCCATGCTCCGCGTTTTCGAGCCCCGCCTGTTCCCGGTAAAGCACTGCCTCCTCGCTCCAGTAAGAAGCCCAGCAACGTTTGATGGCATCCAACAACTCCGCTTCACTCTTTACATAAAGAACCGTAGCGTATAGGCCTGCAAAACTATGCCCTGCCAGGTCCTCCAATGTAGCGGAGGAACGCACAGCCACAGGTGCAGGAACGCGATCCGTGAGGCGATGGTAGGCCTCTATGACGTCTTCGACCAAAATGGGATCAAATTCTAGACGAAGGATGTCCCGGTAGATGGAACCATATGTCTGTCCATCTCGCGATTTTGATTGGGGTGCCGTGATTTTGCAAAGCGCGATATGCTCAGTATAAGCCTCGACAGTTACACAGAATCCATCGGGAACTGAAAACCCGCTGGCCATGAGGCGAGCCAGTTGCGCACACTTTTGCCCACAGCTTGTTGTCTGTTGGTCACTGAGTTCAGATAACGATCTCACGTGACCTTTCTTAATCAAGCGACTCATCAGCACCTCGGTACAGGTATTTAACTCCGTTCGGCTCATCTTCGACGACCGCCGCCCCTTATCAATCACCGGCATCGCCGAACCGCCAAATCAAGTTTTGACGCCAATGACCATTTAGCTGAATGACAATACCGAGACCGATGCCGATCAGACTCCAGAAAAAAATCTGTAGAGTTAGATTGTGGAAGGTATTCATCGCATTCATCGACACCAGAAAGCCCAAGACCGAAGATATGATCGCCCATAATATGACCCTTAGCTCCGGGTCTTTTATACGATTATAGGCTCGCTTCATGCTCATCAGAGCGGAGAAGATGATCCACATGAGAATCACCCAACCGATAACTCCACGTTCTAAAATCCAGGTGACATGCATGTTCTGGATGGAGACCTCCTCCTCTGGAGCGGAGGTAAGATGACTATCGGGGGATTCTGTTGACCGCAGCGTCTTCTTTATTGGTCCCGACCCGCCGATCAGCCACTGCCTGGCGGGAATGGTTCGAAGAACTGGTGTTTTTTCGCTGAGCCATTTCGTCACTTCTCCGTGCATTCTCGGCACAGAGAAGCGCGGGACTCCCAGCGAAATCAGGAACAAAACGCTGAGGAGAAAGACCCCTAAGAACGATACGGCGTGGCTCAGGCGGCGCGAGAGAAAAACAGTGCCAGTCACGAGCAAGGCAAAAAGTCCGACGCGAGTCTGGGTGAAAAAGATCCCCACAAAGGAGATGGTTGCACAAACGAGCCAAAAATCCCGCTCCCTCTGGGTCCGAGCGCAGCTCACCTCAGAGAGAAGGAGCGGGATACCAAGAACAAGGTAGACCGAAAGTACAACAGGATTACCCAGGGTCGATGAGAGCCGGGTATAATCCTCGATCATTTTTTCCTTTGTCACAAGGTCAGAGGCCAAGACATAGGCGTGATTGAGGATAAAAATTTGGAATAGACCCAACAGGGATATAAAGACCGACGTCAGCGCGATGATGCGAATCATCCAGGCAATGAAGCCCTTGGTCACCTCATTGTTCACGATCATCAAGGAAACCAAAAAGCCGGTGACCGCATAATATCCGGCTCCCCGCAGATCGTCATAGGGCTCGGCCGAAAAAGCAGCGGAGAGGATGCCGAGCACAAGGAAGAGAAGCAAGGGAAGGTTGAGCGGGCAACGGTAAAAGGTGAATCGTGACGGGCTATTTTTAAGAAAGATCCCCGTCGCTACCACGATGATGAAGACGTAAGCCAGATTTATCTCGGTTCCGAAAAGAGAGAAGAACAAAGCTAGCTGTGAGCTGGCGGGAACCAAGGAAACAAAAAGAAAGAGAAACAGGATGAAAAAACCTGCGCTGAGCCAGCGGTTCAGAATCTTAACGAACGTCAAAAGCACGAGTTTGAAATCGAGGAAGAGGCAGCGATTTTTGATATAGATAAGATCATAGCGCAGTTTATTCCTAGGGGGGGTGTAGTAACCTCCTCGAAGCTGGGCGATCCCGGTTATTCCCGGAGGCACAGCGAAACGCCGGGCATAATTTGGAATTTCCCGCTTGAAGTCCTGCAGAAAGATGGGTCGAAGAGGGCGAGGGCCCGCCAGTCTCATATCGCCTAAGATTACGTTGAAGAGCTGGGGAAGCTCGTCGAGCTTGGTGCGCTTCAGAAATCTTCCGATCCTGCTGTAGTGAACCTTTCTGTCTTCAGCGTTGATCAGCCGTGCCCCAATTTTTTGCTCCGCTCCCTCCATCAGTGTCCGAAACTTGTAGATCCGGAAAATTCGCTCGCCGTTTCCCACGCGCTCTCCCCGGTAAAACACAGAGCCCCCGTCGGCGAGCTTGATCAAGGCAGCGATGAGCAGAAAGGCAGGGCTCAACAGAACGAGACCCACCAAAGCCAGGAGAGCCTCGATAAGCCAAGACAAGATCTCGAAACGCGACACCCGTGCGATATCGGGCCGGTCGGCTTCGGAGTCGGTCTGGATTAATGCAGAAGGATGTTGATTCATCAAAGCGGGCAGCCGGAAATCGGCGTCGAACCTGAACGGTCGCGACCGAGGAAAGCAAACAGAGGTTTCTTAAGGTGAAGTTTTAGCGCTCAGCAGAAAGGCCGAAAGGATTTTGACAGGTTCATCAGTCTAGCGTGTCAGAAGCGCTGATAAAGCCGACTTATATCCAACGACTGCTTGAAGCAGCATTGACGCAGTCTCCACAGCGCCATCGTCGACCCAAACTTTGGAATTCTCGGACCTCTTTTATGCCTAATGGTTCCAGGTGTTTCTGGAAGGCCAGCCAGAGTGATAGGGTGATTGAGTTTGGCTGGCTTTGAGGGCGCGGCCGGATGTCTGCAGGCTGTTCCACACTCCCTGCTTGGCGGCGTGCAGAGTGGCCATCAGCTCTTGTTGGCCATTGAGGTCCAAGAGTCGGGTGCCCTGGAAATCAGGAGCTACCCAACGGTTATGCCGTTCCCGCACATACTTTTCCGGCTCGCGCGCCTTCTGGTGACGAGTGGCATTGCGCTCTACAACCAGCTCCAGGGGAACATGTAGTCTCACTGCGATGTCGGGAGGAGGAATCTGTTGGTACAGTTTGCGTTCCAACCGCGCGAGTAGCCGGATCAATAAGCCACTTTTGTTCAGGTGAGCTAGATCAAGCTGCGGGCTGTCAACGAGACCTACCGTGGTTGTGGGATATCGGTCGCTGATGACAAGAGTGCCTCTGGACGCCAGTCGTAACGCCCTCGCCAACAAACGCCGCCGGTTGAACGCTACCATCACAGAGCGCAATCCAAAGACGAGAAGCCGCAGTTTTCCCAACTGCCCGTGATCCGTCTTCTCCAATTCATTCTTTATCTGGTGAGTTCGGTACCGGGGTAGGAGGAGCCGCAACATGGGCGCAAGGCGATCCGGCAAGAATGTCCAAACTGTTGAGGGAGATTTGCCGGCGTGAATGTTCACTGCAGTAAAATGCTCTCCGAGCCACCGGTACAGTTCGGCTACCACGGTAGACTTACCGCTTCCGTCAGGGCCCACAACCGCGATCAGCGCCCCGCCGCGCAACAGGAAAGCTTTGGACTGCCGGTCCAACGCGCGCAGGGCAATCCAGCGGAAGAGGCGCTGAGCGCTGTTGAACTCGCGCCAGAGCGGAGCTCCCAGGAGATAGTGCCGCAATTCATATTTGACCCGAAGCGCCCAAAGGAAGCGTCCGGCGAGTGCGCCTCTTCGAGCCAGTGCCCGGACAGAATTTTCGAAGGTATGACGTCGCAGAAATGGGAGCGATCGCTGGAGTAGCGCGCAGGCTTGCGACAAAGACTCTCCCTCCAAAAGCCACTCCAGCTCTTCACGTGTTTGGCGCAAATCGCGAGCCACAAAGAGGGATTCCAAGGGGGAACTACACTCCAGCATTTTTTCTATTACAAAGACAACCAGTTCCGCAGGTTTATTGGGTATACAGATGGGACCGAAGAAGCCGGTGTTCTCGAGCAGGAGCCGCTCCAGTGGAAGCCCGTACGGCTTTACCAGTATTCCTCCGATGACAATCCTGGTAGAGACATGTAGGTGCACAATCCGCGAGTTACCCGAGTCGAGACCAGAGTGGTGGGAAACATAGGGGTGCTCCTGCCAACCGACTCGCATCACCGGCTCGAATCCCAACTCCGAAATGATCGACTCGAAACGCGCAGCGCCAGAGTGCTCGACGAGAAGATTCACATCGCTCATGCCATCGATCGCTTCCTGAAGCTTAAAATTACACTTCCAATGGCAATAGCGAATCCCAGCGGCATTTAACTTCTCGAAGAGGTCTCGAACCAAGTCCATTATGCAGTCTTTCCGAAAAAGGGAAGTTAAGCGAGACGCAAACGCCTGAGTTTTTGCGCCAACCGAATCGTCACTACTGCCCAGCCCAGGGAATGATAGGCCGCGTAGAACACCACGAACCAGTGGAGCAAGCCCACCACGGCACCGAAAAGCGCCAGTGGCATCAGCAGGCCGATTAATCCGAGATTCTTAGCAAACCTGTACTCTAGATGGATTTGCTGCTGGGCAACTCCCCCTACCAGACACTTGAACTGCTGATACTCAATGCGAGTCAGGAGATTGGTAACCGCGGCAAATGCCCCGAGATCCGCAAAATTAGTCGCGGAAATCCACGAGACTGTAGAAGGTTTTAATGATTCAGCAGCTATCCCCATGGAAAACAACACACATGTCATTGCGACGTAACCGCCCACGGCGTCCACCCATTGCCCGTATGTACTTGCTTGCTTCCGCAGCCTGGCAATGTTGCCGTCCGTGCAATCCAAGATGGCGACGAAGTTGAACAATATTGCTCCCAGGACAACCAAAGCAGGGGCACCCGTAGCCATCAATCCGGCGGCCAGAATTGATGTGAGCAAACCAGCGTACGAAACCTGATTGGCTGAAAATCCGAGCCTTACCAGCAGCCAGGCGAGGCGAAACGACAATGGCCGCAAGATCCACCGCGCCCAAAAGGGGTCGGTCAGTCTCTTTTCCTGCGGCGTCGCCGACCAGATATCCAGTAGTGATGGCGTGCCAGCTCTTAACAGTTTCATTGTTTCATTCCTCTCGGCGACAAGCGTCCAACAAGGACTGGCTCGTTGGCGTCATGGATTAGGCTCGTCCGGGCACTTTGATGGAAGACTACCTGCACCTTCAATGCATTCAGGGTTGTAGAACCGAACAAGTTCACCTGTCCGCGCCAGGTCTTCATAACGTTTTAGATCCTCTAAAGTGTCGATTTCCAGCCACCCGTTTTCGATCCCAACAGCTTTTACTGTCCATCCAAGATTGATCAGATTCTGGAGGAAGCTCGTCATGAACATTTCACGAAATGGTCTACCATCATACAATTCCAAGCGATCCATCGAATGGTATGTTTGCGTCAATTTTTTCACATGGTCTGCCCGCACTTTAATGAGGCCGATGTATTGCCCTTCGATGTCATCGTAACTTTTGGGCCGCTTTCCCAGTTCAATTATCCGCCCATGACGGTCGAGCTTCAGCGTTTCAAGGTCTTGTAGGGGTTGCGCCATACGGACTTCCCAAAAAGGACGCCAAGCCTTATCAACAGCGACACAGACTGGAGCGGAGCAGCGGAGGAGAGCGTCAAGCACTCGGGGTTCGTAAACGATATCGCCGTAGGCTATCAAAAGATCGCGATCTCCCGACAAACACAGGCGCGCGCGGAAAAGGCTCTCCACCATATTGGTCGTCGAATAGTCCGGATTGTGAAAAGTGCGGTAACCTTTGCTCGCGATCTGGTTTGCCAGGAAGCCTGTCACGACAAAGATTTCTGAAATGCCCGCAGATGTGAGAACTGCCCGTTGGCGATCTAAGAGACTCACACCCTCCATTTCTATGAGACACTTAGGGCGATTGTCGGTCAACGGACGCA
>Ga0209819_10000354_pt1 | contig 13115 bp, 9 predicted proteins | sample PPLLak2March2015_FD_187248 | JGI IMG/M metagenome (GOLD analysis project Ga0209819, IMG submission 187248) | Freshwater sediment microbial communities from Prairie Pothole Lake near Jamestown, North Dakota, USA - PPLs Lake P7 Core (1) Depth... | ecosystem: Environmental > Aquatic > Freshwater >... | reverse complement strand
GACGTCACGGCCTGTCTTCAACTGGCCGTCTGTCTCCACGGCGATGCGACTGCGCAGATTGTTGAGCACCAGGGTTTGATGCGTCTCCGCAAGCCCCAACTCCCAGGGCAACCCCGCATGCTTGATGCTAGTCTGTGGCGAAGCTCCCGTGCCGCCGTCATGTCCGCTGATCAAAACCACGTCCGCATGGCCTTTCGCCACTCCCGCCGCAATCGTCCCGACGCCGATTTCAGAGACGAGCTTCACGCTAATGCGCGCGTGATGATTGGCGTTCTTGAGATCGTGGATCAGTTGCGCCAGATCTTCGATGGAGTAGATGTCGTGGTGCGGCGGTGGTGAAATCAAGCCCACACCCGGTGTCGAGTGGCGTACTTTAGCGATCCATGGATAGACTTTTCGGCCGGGCAACTCCCCTCCTTCTCCCGGCTTGGCACCCTGAGCCATTTTGATCTGTAGCTCCCGCGCTTGCGTCAGATAATAACTGGTTACGCCAAATCGACCCGAAGCGACTTGTTTGATGGCACTGTTGCGTGAATCTCCATTTGCATCCGGAACGTAACGCGCCGGATCTTCCCCCCCCTCACCCGTGTTGCTCTTCCCGCCGATGCGGTTCATGGCGATGGCGAGGGCTTCGTGAGCTTCTTTGCTGATGGAGCCGTAGGACATAGCTCCGGTCTTGAAGCGTTTGACAATGGCCTCCACCGGTTCCACTTCCTCAATCGGAATCGGCTTCGCTGCGTATTTTAGCTCCATCAGGCCACGCAACGTCGCCATGCGTTCGGACTGGCCGTCGATGAGCTGGGTATATTCCTTAAACGTTTTGTAGTCGTTGATACGGCAGGCTTTCTGCAGCAGATGGATCGTCCGCGGATTGAAAAGATGCAATTCACCGTCTTTTCGATATTGATATTGACCGTAGACTTCCAGGGTATGACCGTTCAGCGGATAGGTTGGAAAGGCCCGTGCATGTTGTTGTTGCGCTTCTCGGGCAACTTCTTCCAAACCGATGCCGCCGACGCGAGACGGTGTCCAGCTAAAGTATTTGTCCACCAGCTCTTGACCCAGCCCCACGGCTTCGAAAATTTGCGCGCCGCAATACGACTTGATGGTAGAAATCCCCATCTTGGCCATGACCTTGACAACACCTTTATAGACGGCTTTGTCGTAACCCTTGATAGCCTCATGATACGTAGTGCCCCCAAGCATGCCTTCGTGGATCATGTCGTTGAGACACTCGTAGACCAGATAGGGATTGATCGCTTGCACTCCATACCCGAGCAAAAGACAGAAATGGTGCACTTCCCGGGGTTCGCCCGATTCCAGCACCAACCCCACTCGGGTGCGCGTGCCGCAGCGGATGAGGTGATGATGCAATCCAGACGATGCCAACAGGGCCGGAATCGGCGCGCGGGTTCGGTCGACCCCTTTATCGGACAGGATCAAGATCGTGATGCCGTCCGCTATCGCTCGGTCGGCAGCTTTAAACAATTCATCCAAGGCCCGCTCCAAACCCGCCTTGCCTTCGTTGGGATTGAAAAGAATCGGTAGCGTGACTGACTTGATTCCCGGCATATCGATCTTGCGCAACTTCTCCATATCCGAGTTTTTTAAAATGGGATCGTGAAGCCTAAGCTGCCGACAGCTTTCCGGCTTGGGATCGACGAGATTGCCTTCCGAACCTAAGGTCAGTGTGGTCGAGGTAATCAACTCTTCACGAATGGGATCGATGGGCGGGTTGGTCACTTGCGCAAAAAGCTGTTTGAAATAGTTGTAAAGCAACTGCGGTTGATCGGACAGCACTGCCAATGGCGTATCCGTACCCATTGAGCCGACCGGTTGAATGCCATTCTGTGCCATGGGCCCGATGTTGATACGAAGGTCTTCGAAGTTATAGCCGAAAGCCTGTAGACGCTGTAGCGTCGCTTGGTGATTGGCTGTCGGTTCCTGTTCCGAGACGTTGGGAAGCATGTCGAAGTGAATCAGGTTTTCTTTTAGCCACTTGCCGTAGGGCTGAGCCGCCGCCATCTGCTGCTTAATCTCTTCGTCGCTGATGATGCGCCCTTCACTGGTGTCGACCAGAAACATGCGACCGGGCTGCAGGCGCCGCTTTTCCAGAACGCGTTCCGGCGGAACGTCCAAAACACCGACCTCGGAGGCCATGATGACGAGATCGTCCTTGGTGACGTAATAGCGCGACGGGCGCAAGCCGTTGCGGTCGAGCACGGCGCCGACAACCGTACCGTCGGTAAAAGCGATCGATGCCGGGCCATCCCATGGCTCCATCAGACTGCTGTGATATTCGTAAAAGGCCCGTTTTCTCTCGTCCATGCTCTCATGATTTTCCCACGGTTCCGGAATCATCATCATAACCGCCTGGGGTAACGAGCGCCCGCTCAATGCCAAGAACTCAAGACAGTTGTCGAATTTCGCTGAATCGCTACCGTCGGCCTGGATGATCGGGAAGACCTTTTTCAGATCATTACCAAATAGCTCGGACTCAACCATTCCCTGGCGGGCGTGCATCCAGTTCTCATTGCCGCGCAGTGTGTTGATCTCACCGTTGTGGATGAGGTAGCGATAAGGATGCGCGCGTCCCCAGCTAGGGAACGTATTGGTGCTGAAACGGGAGTGCACAACCGCAATCGCGGATTCTACCGACGGATCGGAAAGATCCGGATAAAAAGTAATGACCTGTCTCGGGGTCAACATCCCCTTATAGATAATTGTCCGGCAGGACAGACTGGGGATATAAAAGAAGTCCGCGCCCGGAAGTCCGGCATAACGTATCGAGTTCTCTGCCCGGCGCCGAATCACGAAAAGCTTACGCTCAAAGGCCAAATCGTCCTCGATGCCCTCGCCGCGCCCGACGAACACCTGCCGGACGAAGGGCTCGTAGGATTTCGCCGTCTCGCCCAGATACAAATTATCCGTGGGAACCTTGCGCCAGCCGAGAAGGCGCTGTCCCTCGCTGACTATGATTTCTTCAAGGATCTTTTCAAATTGCCGCCGCTGAGTACGATGGTCCGGTAGAAAGAGCATGCCGACACCATATTCGCCCGGATCAGGCAGCCGAAAACCGAGCCCCTCGCACGCGTCTTGAAAGAAAGCATGAGGCACTTGAAGCAAGATTCCCGCACCGTCACCGGTATTTTCTTCGCAGCCGCACGCCCCACGGTGATCGAGGTTTTGCAACACCGTCAGCGCCTGCTCGACGATTTCACGGGACTTCTCACCCTTGATATTGACAACGAATCCGACGCCACAGGCATCGTGTTCAAACCTCGGATCATAAAGGCCTTGTTTGGGAGGGAAGTTGGCAATTTTCATATTCTACCCTTCGCTTGATTAGACCGCTGGTGTTACAAAAAACCAGATGCGCGAGTCGCCATACTGTGGAACGTTGTGGCAAAAAGTTAGGCCATATCGAGAAACCCATCTTGCGTCAATGACAAATTGTGACCGAAGTATCACTTTTTTTTCGCGTTGGAATGTTCTACTAAACTTTCATCAAGATCCAAAGTTTGGCTCTCCTTCGCCGTAGAAAGCACCACCTTGGTAACCGTCCGCGTTACTCCTTCCACTGAGCGAATATCGCCCAGCAATTTCTCCAAAGAACCGGTGTTCGCCGATTTAACTTTGAGGATAAAGCTTTCATCTCCCGTCACATGATGGCATTCGAGCACGTCGTGGTGCTGCAACATCTGCGTGGCGAACTTATTCATGTCTCGTTGGTTGCCGACCGACACACCGATAAAGGCCGTTATGTCCTTGCCGACTTTCTTGCCGTCAACGACGGCCTGATATCCTTTGATGATTCCACCAACCTCCAGCTTCTTTACCCGCTCCATCACAGCCGGCGCCGAAAGCTCTACCTCCTCTGCAATATCAGCAAGACGAGACCTACCGCTATTTTGCAGAATAGAAAGTATTTTTAAATCTATTAGATCTAGCAAGTTAATTATTTTAGCTTTAACCGGTCTAACACTTAAACTTCTTATGTCATTAACAAGAATCAATGTCAAGCACCATGGTTAAGGAAATATAAATTCATCAAAAAAATGCTATATCAAGCGGATCTTATTTGAATTCAAAAGGAAATTAGCTATCAAGAGGAAGACAAACTTGAACTGAAGAGGATAACTGCCCAAGGGAGGCCGCAATATATTCGCAGCCCGAAAGATATGTTTTGGGGAGCGTCAGCCGGTGATATAGCGCTCGAGCTGTTCGATAATAAACTTTTGCTCGGCGATGATCGCTTTTACCAGGTCTCCGATCGAGATCACCCCACACACTTGACCTTGTTCCATCACCGGTAAATGTCGAATACGTTTTTCCGTCATCAAAGCCATACATTCCTCGACGTTGCGATCGGGCTCAGCATACACCACACGAGGGGTCATGATTTCTCTGACCTCGGTGGTCGGGGACGAACGGCCCTGCAGGATGATTTTTCGTGCATAATCCCGCTCGGAGATTATACCCACCAGCTTTGGGCCCTCCATTACTAGAAGAGCACCGATTCCTTTGTCGGCCATAAGCTTCATCGCATCATAGACCGAAGCGCCAGGCTCAATGGACCAAACGTCGCGGCCCTTGGTCTCCAATATGTCTCTCACCTTCCTCACAAGAAACCCCTTGAAGATGATGCACGAGCCCGGCGGTATTACTCGATTGGATTTGCGAGTCGGCAAGGCGAATCTACTGCGCCAAATACATTTTGTAAAGCGAGTTGGGAAGACGGCTTGGACTTTTTGCGCCCAGCGCGAAGTGTTTCACGTATCCTTTACGGCTGCTTCTGTCTTCCGTCGACGAGATTTCGGGCCGGTCTGAAAAACCTGGGTTCAATCCGCAGATTGGATTGATGTCCGACTTCAGTTGCGAAATGTGAGTTCGTTGCCTGGGTTCGGCGTCAACCCCTCCACTACCCAAGGGCAATGCAACGCAAGCTCAGGGTTTTCCTCGATCAGCGTTCGGAGCAGAACACGCGCGCGCTCATCCGACGCGTCCAATCTTGCCGCTTCGACTAACGCCCAGCCTGCTTCCACTATTTTACCTTGCCCTCTCAGGCTAATTCCCAAGTTGCGATATCCGCTGGCTCGTGTCCAGTTGATCTCAATAGCCATAAGGGAATGCCGCTCCGCCTCTGTGAAGCAACGAACGGCATTGAGGCAATAGGCTGCGTTATTGTGGAGCACATAAACGATCTTCTTTTGCTTTGGATTGAGTTCTAAGGCTTTATTGAAATGGTCGAGCGCGGCTTCAAAGCGCTGCTCATCTGTGGCAATCTGGCCGAGGGTGAGATAGCAATAAGCCCTTTGTTCATTGTTGTTGCTCATTTCGTTGAAGCGCTCAAGCAAAGCTTTTGCAGCGTCTATCTTCTGTACCCCTCGGTAAAAACCAACAACAAAAAGCAGCCACCGAAAGTAATCAGCTTCCGACTCACTCTTTCCGAGCCGCTCCAGTAGCAAGTGCTCTGTATCCGCCTCTTGAGCCGGGATTTCCAAGTGGGTTGTTTTTTTGTCGAATGTACTCATGCAGCGTTGTATAGAGCAATGCCGATACCAGGCCACAATTGGCTATGAAACAACCGGATTGGAAGCAAAGTTCTGGTTCGACCAGAGCGAAAGAGTGTTGGAATGGCTAAATGAAGATTTTGCCTACGATGATAAGGCAGCACGGCCCGATCAAAACTCGTCCCCAATCTTTTGGGTGTTCCGAGAGAACGCCCCGGCATCGAGGACGGGCGTGATCGCCGATGCGACCTTCCGAGAGCCAAGCATCATTCTCGGACGTATGAGACAAGCTCTTTGTAGGTTATTTAGCTCGTCACAAGAAGCGTTTTGAGAGGCAAGAGTCTGATCGTTATCATGGTTTTTGGGCTCGTTGTTACAGTTTCCAAAACGGTATGGCTCCGCATGGCAATTCCGATAGAAGGGAACGAAAACGATCAGATTGGATTTAATTCGATAAGAGAGGGATTGCGGGTCACGTGGGAGAGAATTTGCAGCTGGTTAGAAAGCGGCGGGGTAAATGGTGGGTCAAAATTAGAGAAAGCGATTCATTTTCGCCACTTGACTGAAAAGGTAGGCTAAAAAATTAGGACCTTCGAAACCCATTTTGGCTTACTAGCGGTTCTCTTGAGATTTGCTGAAGGCCGTGAAACGGCTTATTGATGAACCCTTGCTAAACACCTTTTTATTGAGACCGTAAATCTGCATTTTGCGGTGGATCGTTCTGGCGTCTACACCGCAGCTTTTTGCGGTTAGATCTATCCGTCCGCCGAACGTCTTAAGTTTATGAATGAGATATGCTTTTTCCTGTTCCTGAATCCATTGATTCATGGAAAGGTCGGCGAATTTTTTGATGCTGCCTGGCGCATCCGTCGCTATGGTAATCCGCTCCAAGTCGAGATCAGCCACATTTAACATCCGGGATTTTGTCAGGATAACCGCTTTCTCCAGCACGTTTTGCAACTCTCTGACATTGCCGGGCCAGGAATGCTGCATCAGGTGATCAATAGCTGTCGGCGATATTCCGGTTATTTTCTTTTGCAGAGCGACCGGGTGATGACGCAAAAAATCCTGGACCAGAAGAGGAATATCTTGTGTGCGCTGCCGCAACGGCAGTAAGCGGACTGGGATGACGTGTATTCGGTAGTAAAAGTCACTTCGCATCTTGCCCTGCGCCACCAGTGTCCTTAACGGAACGTTGCTTGCCGCTATGACACGCATATTAACGCGAGTCCACCGGTTTCCTCCAAGACGTTGAACTCTCTGATCACTAAGAACCAGCAACAACTTTGCCTGCATGGTAAGCGGCATATTCTCAATTTCGTCCAAAAACAAAGTGCCCCCATGGGCCATTTCGATTTTGCCCGCTCTTGCTTGATCTGCCCCAGTGAAGGCCCCGCGTTCATAACCGAAGAGTTCGCTTTCGAGAAGCGATTCTGGAACACCGCCACAGTTAATCGTCACAAACGGACCATCCCGCCGGCTGCTTTGATGATGGATGGCGCTGGCTACGAGTTCCTTTCCGGTCCCTGTCTCCCCTTCTACCACGACGGTGCCGTCTGTGGGCGCGACCATACGAATGGTCTCAAAGACCTGATGCATTTCAGGTGTCCTGCTTAGCATCCCACCGAACTCACAATTTTCCTTGAGATGCCGTCGCAGTTTCCGGATCTCAGTGAACAGAACAGCCCTTTGCAGCACCGTCCGTGTTGACTCTTGAATTGCAGCTGCAGTCAAAGGCTTGACCAAATAGTCGCTGGCGCCGATCTTGAGAACCTCCACTGCAGTTTGGATCTCCGCATATCCTGTCATCACGATCACCGGAATATCGCTCCATCGTTCTGCAATGAGCCTCGTCAATTCCACGCCGTCTAGTGGTCCCGCAAGCCGAACGTCGGTAATAACCAGATCAATGTCTTCCTTTTCGAGCACTTGTTGCGCCTGCTCTATTAGCGAGGCGACCGTGACGCGATAACCATCGTTCGTATATAACCGCTCTAGCTGCTGGCAAATCAATGAGTCATCGTCTACGACCAGAATGTGCGGTGTTGAAACCATAGATTCTGAGGCTAAGCTTTTTCGTTGATTCTTGGTTTGGATATGGGAGGGACGCAAGCTGTTTGTCACGTTCATTCTACTCGGTGCTTACTGGACCGCTCCACTAACTTCACGACCGCGGTAAGTTCGCGGAACATGGAAATTTGCCCCGATTTGCACGGATTGGCAAGATACTAGTCAACAATGGCGATAAAGTAATCTATACGACGCAGGAACTCTCAAAGTCAACAATTTTTCCTAAATAATTTCATTGTGTAACACTATGAAAATGTAAACATTTCTTACACTTTTGCGAGCCTCAAGCCATCCTTTTGTAACAAGTGTATAAGCCTGCATAAAATTTTACCAAACACTCAATATCGAGTTTCCCGGCTTTTCGTAAAACACAAAGGTTCTGATATGGCTCGATCTGCCCGCTCAGAGAGGTAGGATATTCGGGCCCGAGAAATCTCGTAAAGAATTTCGACAATCGACAACGAGCGGACTGTTATTAGCGATCATCGGATAATCAAACAAAGAATGGTCCGTCAATATAACCACACAGTCCATGGACTTAAGTAACTCGGATGTGAGGTTGGCCGAAGCTAAAATTTCGCCCCCGATTTCGACTTTGGAAACATAGGGGTCGGAATATGAGACGTTTGCACCTTCTCCCATTAATAGTTTCACCACCTCTAGCGCCGCCGACTCCCGGATGTCATTAACATCACTTTTGTACGCAACACCCAGGGCAAGAACACGGGATCCGTTCATACTCTTTTTACGTCTGTTGAGTGCATCGGCAATTCGGTTAACAGTGAAACCCGGCATTTGGCTGTTTATGATGGTGGCTAGCTCAATCAAACGGGGCTGAAAACCATTCATTCTCGCCTTCCAAGCCAGATAATACGGATCGATCGGATTACAATGCCCACCAACAAGACCGGGTCCCGGATAGAAGGGTGTAAAACCGAAGGGTTTGGTTTTGGCAGCCTCGATGACTTCCCAAACATTGATGTGTAGTTTGCCGCACATTCCGGCCATTTCGTTTGCCAGGGCGATATTAACGCTGCGAAAAGTGTTTTCCAGAAGCTTGACCATTTCTGCAGATTCCGGCGAAGAGACCGGCACAGTGCGCTCAACAAACTGTTGGTACAGGAGTGTGGCGAGCTCCGTACAGCGGGGAGTGATTCCTCCAATGACCTTGGGAATGTTACAAGTTGTGAAAGCTTTGTTACCGGGATCCACTCGCTCCGGTGAGTAGGCAAGAAAAAAATCTTTGCCGGCCTTAAACCCTGACTTTTCCAGTATCGGTAACACAACCTCTCGCGTGGTTCCGGGATAAGTCGTGCTTTCGAGAACGATCAATTTTCCGGGCCTGAGGTGGTTGTGAACGGCTTCGACGGCAGCGATGATATACGACAGATCCGGATCTTTGGTTTTCCGCAGTGGCGTTGGAACACAAATACTAATCGTGTCAAGAGATTCGACCGCTGTAAATGATTGCGTGGCTCTCAGAGCACCGTTGACGACCATGGAAAGCAAAGATTCATTTGGGACTTCGAGGACATGGGATAAACCTGCGTTAACCGCTTCGACCTTGCCGCCATCGATGTCAATGCCCGTAACCCGAAACCCCTTCTCAGCCATTTCTATGGCCAAACCCAGTCCCACATGGCCTAAGCCAATAACGCCGACTTTGGCTGAGCGATTACGAATCTTTCTTTCCAAAGCCCGTTGAACGTAGTTCAATCTTTTTGCAGGAACAGTCTCCACCATCAACTCCATCTCTTTATCCTCCTTGATCCTCTATCTAACTCGCCAGAGGTGTAACCCGGTGTGCTCATTTAAAGTGGAACGAGTCCTAACCCATTGGAAGCCAAGCTTGGATCCTGAAAGAAGCTTGGTTCGATAGCACGGTTTCGCGGGTGCAAGTGGAGTCCCGATGCATCTACAATTTCAGATCTCTGTCATCATTCGGCCGAGCCAAGATTAAGCATCACTGCTTCTCCGGCCAAGTGGCATGCCTTCATCATCGCGTCTTGGTAACTTAGTATTCCGTTCCACGCGGGTCGCAATGTCCTTTACGGAATAAGCTTCGGACGAGAGAACCGCGTACTGCCCGTCATCAACCGGGACGGATTCACGCGCATAGGGTAAAAAAGCGTTAATCTCCGAACCCACGAACTTCCTTCCGGAGTCGATTCCAAGAATGAGAGGACTTTTTTGTCGGGCGCAAAAACTTTTTTCCGGCTCATTAGTCGAGACCATGGCAATAGCAAAACTCCCTTCGAGGCATCGCAGCACGCCGACGAACGCCTGCTCAACCTCTTCCATGAGGTGGGCAATGACCTCGGCATTGGTGTCGGAAAAAAAGAGACTCTCCACCAATAACGGAGCTACGCCAGTTTCTCCTATGATACCAATGATACCGCCCATGGTGTCCTCCATCAGCCTCTTCTGAATATAGCGCTTAGCGGCAGGCGTTTATTTTCCAGTTATTCGCCGCCGGTTCTGCAGGTCACTGTGTCGGTTGGGCAAGAATCTAGAAACCCCCGTTGATGCGTGATAAAAACACTGCCGCTCAAGATTATCGCAGATAGACGATGGGTTTGTTCTTGGATTGCTCAATCTAGTGAGCTACCAAATTGACTGCTGCTTTCGTTGTATCGTCTTCGTATGGGTATGGGGATACGACGTTATTTCCGGCTCCTAGCTTGATGATCTTATCTTTGAACTCGTGCAGATGCTTGGTAGCGTTTCTGGTGTCCACAACCAACTTCGAGGCGTCTATGATTCTAGGAAAATCATAGACGCTATGATCTGTCAGAATGATGATGCAGTCTTGACTGTCGATGTTAGCCGATGTTAGTTCGATCGATTTCAAAGTGTGACCATTCATTTTTAAACTGGGAACGAAGGGATCGTTGTACGACAGGACAGCGCCTTTCTCACTAAGCATCCGCATAATGTCGAGCGCGGGCGATTCCCGGCAGTCGCTGACGTTTTTCTTGTAGGCCACCCCAAGAATCAACACCTTCGAGCCCCGAATGCTCTTGGAAAAACGGTTCAGTCCCTCACCAACCATGGCGGTAACCACGGCCGGCATCATGCCGTTGATTTCGGCCGCCAAACCAATAAATCGCGCCTGAAAATTCAGCGCCTTGAGCTTCCACGCCAGGTAGTGAGGATCGATGGGGATGCAGTGCCCGCCCAATCCCGGGCCCGGATAAAACGGAATGAAACCGAAGGGTTTCGTCGCCGCCGCATCGATCACCTCGTAAACATCCACCCCCAACACGTCGCACATCAGTGCCAGTTCATTAACCATCCCAATGTTAACACTGCGGAAGGTGTTTTCGAGCAGTTTGACCATCTCGGCGCATTTGGTGCTCGAGACCGCAACCACTCGTTCGATGAATTGCGAATAGAAGATCCGGGCTATCTCGGTGCATTCTGCCGTGATGCCGCCGACTATCTTCGGCGTGTTACGGGTGTTGAAAAAATCGTTACCGGGATCGATTCTTTCCGGTGAAAAAGCCAGATAAAAATCCTTTCCGACCCGCAAGCCCGAGCTCTCGAGCTCCGGCAGGATCAGCTCATCGGTTGTGCCGGGATAAGTCGTGCTTTCTAGTACAATGAGCTGGCCGATGTGCAGGTACTTCCGAATCTTTTCAGTTGCCGCCAGTATGAATGAAATGTCTGGATCTCGGCTTTTGCTCAATGGCGTGGGAACGCAAATGCTTACGGTATCGACATCACCCAAGGCTGTAAAATCCGAGGTAGGGAGGAACCTCCTCGTTTTCATTGCTTCGGTTATGGTCTGGTCCGAAACATCGCCGATATAAGACTTGCCGGCTTTTAGTGTCGCGATCTTATTATGATCAAGATCGATTCCCACAACGTTGAAACCAGCCGACGCGATCTCTAACGCCAAAGGTAGCCCGACGTAGCCCAAGCCAATAACGGCGGCAGTGGCGTTGCGTTCCTGTAGCTTCGTTCTCAAAGCTTCCAAAATTAGGTGACCTCCCGACTAACGGCTCTTTGCTTTGACCGCATCTGTCCTGCTTTGAACTCCTGAATATGAATTTTGTATTTTTCAATCAGTTCATAGAGATTAACCCGGCTGATACCAAGATCTTTCGCGGCACGACTCACAACACCTTTGTTTCGCGCGAGTGCCCTCTTGATATAATCTATCTCCATCGCGCTTTTTGCAAACTTCAGATTAACATCCGATGGGATCCCCTCTAATCTGAGTCCAAGATCAGACGGCTCTAAGACCAGATAGGAGCTAAGGACAACCGCTCGGTTGATCAAATTTTCGAGTTCTCGAACATTGCCTGGCCAGGGATATCGCAGTAGAGCTGCTTCCGCCTGAGATGACAAGTTGATAAGCGGTTTCCGGTTCTCACGGCAATACTTTCTTAGAAAATACTGTGCTAGTGGGATGATATCGTCTTTTCTTTCGCGCAGCGCTGGGACTTCCAGCGGCACGACTTTGAGCCTATAGTATAGATCTTCTCGAAACAGGCGATTCTCAATGTCTTGCTTGAGATCCCGGTTGGTGGCCGCGATGATTCTGACATCGAGTTCAATGGATTGGTTACCGCCGACTCTTTCTATCTTGCGGTCCTGTAAAAAACGCAGAAGCTTAACTTGAAGACTGGGAACCAATTCGCCGATTTCGTCCAAGAATAAGGTGCCTGTGTTTGCCAGCTCGAATTTGCCCTTTTTTTGTGTGTAAGCGCCGGTGAAAGAGCCTTTTTCGTGTCCAAAGAGTTCGCTCTCAAGCAAGTTCTCTGGAATGGCACCGCAATTGACAACGACGAATGGGTTATTCTTCCGGGGGCTTTGTCGATGGATAGCACGCGCAACGAGTTCCTTACCGGTTCCGCTCGCACCGCATATCAGCACTGAAATATCGGAAAGAGCGACTCGCTCAACAAAACGAAAGATCTCTTGCATGCTCTTTGAGCTGCCAACAATCCCATGGAATTCGTTTCCTCCGAAGCAACGCTGCTGTAGACGTTGGTAGATTCGGTATATATGACAGGCGCGCTGGATCATGACCTTCAAATCTTCCAAGCGTACTGGCTTGGAGTAGTAATCGAAAGCTCCCAAACGAACCGCCTGTAACGCGGTGGTTTGATCGTTGTTTCCCGTGAGGACGATCACTCGGGTAGATGGCTCTTGAGCTAGTATATGTTCCAGTAAACCGAGGCCACTTAGATCGCGAGGATTCCCCGGTTTCAAGGAGAGATCTAATGTGACTACCGCGGTTTTTTCTCGCTCAAATATCGTTATCGCTTCGGTCTCGTTGGACGCGGAAAAAACATCGTACTCCGCTTCAAGAGCTGAGGATAGTTGCTCTAGGATATTCTCCTCGTCATCCACCAGCAGAACTTTCGCTTTCACGCGTGTGAGTTCCTTTCCTCGGTTTCATTGACAACGGCAGCTCATTTCCAATGCCCAGTTCTGCTGGCATTTAGTTCTCCAATGCATTTAAAACGTGAGCCAAACATAGCTTAAAAATTTTACAATGAGTGGTAAAGTGCTAGACATGAA
>Ga0209819_10000353_pt1 | contig 13124 bp, 14 predicted proteins | sample PPLLak2March2015_FD_187248 | JGI IMG/M metagenome (GOLD analysis project Ga0209819, IMG submission 187248) | Freshwater sediment microbial communities from Prairie Pothole Lake near Jamestown, North Dakota, USA - PPLs Lake P7 Core (1) Depth... | ecosystem: Environmental > Aquatic > Freshwater >... | reverse complement strand
TTTACAATATAAAATCAATTATTCTATTCCATCACATAATCTTTATATATAGTTCTTATTCTTCCATTTATATTTACCCTGACAACAGCTGTTACTTTTGTGCCCTTTGGCGGAAGCTTCTCTTCATTCCATATTATACTTACCTGATAGCTCTTGAGTATTTGATTGAGAATACTTTTATATATTGGTGACAGATCAGAAGAATTTCTTGCCCACCAGTAAAAACCGCCTGTTCTTGCGGCAATTTCAACAAGGTCTGCTTCATCTTTACTTTTTAAACCAAGAGGTATTGAATGCCTTGGTTCATCAAGCAAGCCGACAGTATAAACTTTCACTCCCTTAAATTCGCTTAGCTTGTATATTGAATCTTTTGTAATATTACCCGAAGAGTTTTCTTCACCATCAGTGAAAGCTATAACCGTTTTCATAACTGTCGGATCTTTTTCATAAGCAGCATCAGAGAGTGCAACATATATTGATTTGAACAGGGCAGTGCCTTCTCTTGGATAACATCCGGATATTATTGCTTTTCTCAATGCATCTTTACTTTTTGTAAATGACTGCATCACATTGATGACTCTTCCAAACTTTATTATTTTGCCCATATTCTTATCATCCATAAGCTCTAGGAAAGTCTTAACGGCATTTTCCATGGCAAGTATCTTCTCGGTCTTTGGGGCATCCTTTTCAAATCTACTGTCATACATGCTGGGTGAATAGTCCATTGTAAATGTGTATGCAATTTTCTTTTTATCATCAATAGGAATAAATCTTACACTTCCTTCTGCAGAGTCTGTTTTTTCACCCGCTTTCCATTGCAAAACAGCAGATACATCTCCTTCTTCTACCCCCTCAATTGGCTCTCCGGATATATCTCTTACAGATAATTCTCCCGTTACTTCATTCTTTGTTACTTGTTTTAGTGAGCTGTTTATATATGTTATATCTTTTTCTTCTGCCTCTTTTTTATTGTAATTGATAACAAATTCAACTCTTCTGTTTAATGAACGTTCAATATCATCGTTATTTCCGTTCACCGGCTCACTTTTTCCTTTTGCCTGCGTAAATATATTATCGCTGGAACAACCCTTCGAAATCAGGTATTGCTTTACAGCTTCAGCCCGTTTTTCCGATAATTCCAGATTGAAATTTTCACTTCCAATATCGTCAGTATGGCCTGTTATGTTGAGCTTTGCATCAGGATTTGATTTTAACTCATCTGCAAGCTTATTAAGCAGTATATAGCTCTCACTTTTGAGTTCAGCACTGCCAAAATCAAAATAAACTGACTGGGCAGTATTCAACGAATCAATAAGACCAATATTTTTACTTTCAACTGTTGAAAAGACAGATAAGATAACTAATACCAGCACAACCAACAAAAAAAATACTACTGCTGTAAATGTACCTTTAGTGTATCCCGCATCATAATTGAAATTTGTAATTTTATTTGTTTTCATATTTCCTCCGTTTTAACAAATGTAATATATGAGGTTAAGCTATCCATATCATTCATTGATACTAATGTAAAGATTATTGCAATTACCGTATTAAGGTTAACCGGCTGATAAAAAATTAAATGAAATAAAAAAACCTCCGTGAAGTATTTCAAAGAGGTTTTGATGAAATGTAAGGGAGAATCAAATTAATATCTGTTTACAGGGAAAAAATTATTCCATGTTAAGGGATTAATTCTGTATTTACTCTTTACTTCAACCTTTTTAGCCGGAAATGGATTAATATATTCTTTCGCAGGTAAAAAAACACAAAATAAAATTGTTGAAAATATTATAACAAGGGGAATTAACATGTCAAATTTGATTAAATGACTCATAATATTTCAAAAAAATAATTTATTAAACAAATTTAATTTAACCACAACTTCATATTCTCTGCCAATCTGAATGCTCTTCTTTTTACAGAATCAGCAGAGCCAAACCAGATATTATAAAGCTGTTTATCAGGTGTTAATTGATTGGGTTTATGGTCAACAAACTCAGTTACAGCATTATAAGCACCCCAAAGCGTGCCTTTAACACCTTTAATATCCGTTCCATATCCTATTTCGCTCAGCTTTTCCACTGCAGTCCTGTTTTTACGGTTATAGTATGTAGCTTTTTCATCTTTCATATCAGGAAATACAGCGGTAAAATATTTATGCATGCGCTCTTTGCTCATTCTCGTCATTACCATCTCTTTAAATATTTGCCCGATATATTTGTAACCGTTTTCAATTATACCCAAAGTTTGCTTTGATTGTTTCAAACGTTCCAGAACATTATTACTGTGCTTTATTTTTATTGTGTATCCATCCATTAATGCTGCCGTAAGAGTGTTGCTGCATACAACCCTGACAGGTGTAAACTTAATTTGAACAGATGATGAACCGTCATGTGAATTGCATAACAGTAAATATTTATTCGTAATATCATCTCCAATGACTTTTATTTCACCGGGCAGCCTGGCAAGTATCCAGATAACTTTATTGTTATTCAATGAGCCCGCTGTGTGGTAAATTGCCTTTTCCCCGCCAACTATAGAATCAAAAAATGCAAATGCTTCAGTATTCTGAACGGGTGTATAATTTTTGCCAACAGTGCCTAATATATTCGGAGTATCACTATTCAAATCCCTGTCTGTTATCATCGCTCTCAGGTCTTTGATATTTGTAAATACCCTTGTTTTTGCAAATAATGGTATCTTAACAACATTCCAATTCAAATTTGCTGCTACAATTGCTTCTTTTGATGTTGCAGGAGACATTAATTTTGTACCCAGTCCATGCCAGGGTACATCACCATAATACATCACTGAAGCCTTTCCGTTTTCCATTGTTAGATTAGCTGGCATAATTTTATAAGTTTAAGTTAAGTTTAAAATATTAATTTGATATTACCATTCACCAAATACAAATTGCTGTTGACCTGTAATGACATGTTTCGCAATCTTATCTGTTACTGTTACAGTAAATCCAAGACTGTAAGGAGATGTTTTTCCATCAGTAAAATTATCGAATGATGAAACTGATCCAAATGCATTCATTTGAACATCATAAACCAATTTTCCAACTTCTTTTACTGTTACACCATTAGAAAATTTTATATTAAGCTGACCGGGAAAATCATCCGTAATTGTAATTCTATAGCACGTGGTTCTTTGCAGTGTTGTTGCTTTAGTATCCTCATTCATTGTTGTCATTCTGCTAAAGCTTATCTGCGGTTTTTGGTTAGGCTTTACCCCGATTGTTGCTGTTGATGTACCAACTTTCATCATTATTGAGCTTTCATCACCCAAAGTAAATGATGAGGCACTTTTTGGCTGAATGGTTTTTCCTGCAAATTCCATTGGTGCATCAAAGGGATTATTGACTGAAATTGATGTGTATTGAGTAAGATTTAGCTTGTTCGCATAATCCAGAATATTAATCTTAATATCTTTATCAGGTTTTTGAATGTTGGGGTCCGGCAATTCATCGATTTTGGTTACCGGGTCAGGATTATTTGTAGTGTAAATTGGGCCTACACTTGACACCGTTACAGGGGTATACTTTGACGGGTCCTTTTCATACTCCTCTTTTGAAACAATTAATTGTGTAGCAGGGTCTATTCTTACATAACTTGCAAAAACAGATTTACTCAGTATAATATTATCAAGTGTATCTACTTCAACAATTGTTTCCTGTTTCATTCTTCGTTCTTCCACTTCAACCAGGTCTATACTTGCTCCTTTTATAGCTACAACACAGATAATAAAAATGTACAATGATTGGTAAATTATAAATTTTACATCACTCTTCTTTTTCATTTTGTTTACTCCTTTTAAGTTTGTGAAACAAAATTAATTAATGTATGCTGCAGAAGTAATAAAGTGAAATACTGAAATCAAGCTTAACTGACTACGTAATTTTCTAAGTAGTGCTACGTAGTAGTTTTAAATGATCTGTAGAAATGTAATGCATGATTTCAAAAAAAGAGTATCATGGGGTGATATAAATTTATAGAAAGGATAATAATTCAATTCCATCCCACATCTACCTATCTAATGGATGCCCCGTTGGGTATCTTTAAGCTTCGCGGGAATATTAAAAAAGGGGATGAAAATAAAATATTGAAAGAGGTGTCATGAGATATGAAAACGAGAAATTACTTCAGCAAAAACCTGTGAAAATCTGTATAATCGGTGTCAACTATGTTCTGGTAAATTCTACAATAAAACTTTATTTTTTAAGCTGAATAACAATAATGCATTATGTCCTTTTAATCCAAGTTTTGTGCAGATGTTATTGCGGTGAGTCTCTATTGTTCGAATACTGTTAAAAAGTTCATCAGCAATTTGTTTATTGGTCTTATTTTCAGCTATTAACTTTAATATACTTTTCTCGGTAGGTGTTAAACTGTCAAAACTTGCGGGTTGCACTGCTGATTTCCTCTTGTTATGCTGAATTTTCATAAAATAACTTGATACGGCAGGACTAATATAATTTTCTCCTTCTGCTACATATTCCAAACATTTTATCAATTCATCTTCCAAACAATCTTTTAAAAGATATCCTGTTACATTGTTTTCAAATGCTTCTTCAAAGTATGCATCCTCTTTGTATCCTGTCAGAATAACTGTATTGGTACAAGATATTTCCCTGTTTATAGCTTTTAATACTTCAAGCCCGTTCATTCCGGGCATCTCAATATCAAGGACTGCAATATCCGGTTTGAGCTCTTTGCATTTTTCAAAAGCTTCAATCCCTGTTGAGCATTCAGAAATTACAGCTATCTTTTCGTAACCTTCCAGTGTCGAACAGATTCCATTTCTGAATATCTGGCTGTCATCTGCAATCAGTATCCTTATCTTTCTATCACCATTCATGATAATATACTCCCTTTTAATTTTATCACAATATTTATATTTGTACCTTCTTTATTTGAATTAATGCTAATTTTGCCCTTTAACATCTTTACTCTTTCACGCAGGTTTAGCATACCGGCTCCGCTGTGATTTTCATCTTTAATTATTCCTGTGCCATTATCTTTAATATTTATATAAATATAACTGTAATCTTTTCTGATATTAACTGAAGCATTGCCTGCTTTTGAATGTTTTGCAATATTGTTTATTATTTCCTGTATTATGCGGTAAAGGTTTATTTCTGCATATGAATTTAAGATTCCGTCAATATTATCAATTGAATAATCAAAACAAATACCGGATGCATCTTCAATTTTGGTAATTAAAGATTCAATTGCTTTTTTTATCCCGAGGTTTTCAAGAATATGCGGGTAAAGGTTTGATGATATTTCACGAACGTCACTGATGGAATCTTTCACCATTTCGGAAATACCCTTCAGCTTTTCCTTTACCGGGTCAGAATCACTCATGGAATTTACAGTACGCATTATGCTGCTGTTTATTACCTGCAGATTTTGCCCCAGGCTGTCATGAAGCTCAGCCGCAATTCTTCTTGAATCATCTTCTTTTATTTCTACCAGTTGCTTGGCAAATTGTTCCTGCACTCTTTTAGCTTTCTGGACACGGACATACCACACATAAAATGTTACAAATAATAATATTATTACAACACCGTAAACACGCCATAAGAACCAATCGGTTTGCCAGATAGGAATCGTTGTCTGTTCAATCTGGAAGTATGCATCTAATATTGCAATCAGCAAAATTGAAACAACAAGTATAACCCCTGCTTCGAACTTATTTTTCATATATTAAAAAATAAGTCAAATAAACAGATAATTAAAGATGAAAATTAAAGAGAGATAGTTTACAATATATTATGCTTCTTTTTTCCTGTAATATGGATTTTTTCCGATATATGGTTATTATATTTCAAAATTCATTAATTTTCTTATAATCAGGACACGTTAATTTATTTATGAATTTCACTCTATTTATGCAGAAAAAATATTGCATTTCGCTGATATTTTATGTTTCACGTGAAACATTTGTATAATTATTGCGACATATATTTACGTAAATTAGCACAATTGGGTAACATAAAGTAACTTAGCTTCAAGACTTAAGTTTAGTTTACGGTATTTGCGTTTTCATGCAGTAATTGCAGTTTTTTAAGAAATATATACTCTTTTATAAACACGTTATCTTCTTATATATATAACGATTACAGGGTATTTCAGGATATTGAAAAATATTTTCAGCGGGTATTTTATATGTATTTAATGTACAGAAATGACAAATTGTTATAATATATCGTGTTTTTGAATGTATTTTAATTTCACATAATCTTCTCCCGTCAGTTTAACCTCTCAACTTGAGTAATGGGGCACAAATGAGAAATTTTATATTTATCATATTACGAATTTTCTAAAACAATAAAATTACACAATATGTATTGTCGCAATAAAAATTTGCTTAATGCTTAAAGGGTTAAAGGTTATGTTCAATTAAGAATGAAGAATGAAAAGTAAAAGATACTTTTTAATGGTATTAATTAATTAAAAGATTTGTAATAAATTAAATAAAGACTACTACCCGGCTTTATATATGAAGCTATGAAGATTATTAAATCATTAATAACACTTATTATTTTAGCAGCTGTATTTTCTTCCTGCGAAACCATCTGGCAGAGCAGCGGGGAAGATGACCCTGTTGACGGGTACTTCTGGGATGTTGAGCCGGATTCGGTGAACGCACCTGGTTACCGGTTTGCTGAACTGTATAATCTTACCTTAAATATTCTTTGTAAAGATTCGGTTATTTATACAAAGACCATCAAATCAGATACTGCATATATTTCTGTTGATTCAATGAAGCTCGACACACAAAAAGAATATTCAATCGGTTATTACTGCAAATGGCAGGGGGCACGGCTTGATTATGCTCTCAAAATGAGTGTGGCAAATTTGTCTTACTTTATCGGCTTCTATGATAATGAAGTAGGGAAGTTTGTTTATAAAGAAAAGCTAAGAATTAACCAGCCTGTTACATATATTAAGTTTGGAGTATGTACATTTTCTCAGGATATAAAATGAAGAAATTGTATTGATATTTATTTCCATAATTTTGCTTAAAGTGAATGTATAATAATGCAATAGAAAAACCCGTAAACAGAAATGCTTACCGTAAATTTTTTGGCAGAGAATATTATATTCTTAAACGGAAATTAATCTGGCTAAATCATTTTCATTTATTTGCATCAGTTGATAAAGAAATAACTTTTGATAATTCAATAATAAAACACAGGTCATTCCTTCTCCGTCCTCTTAAAGACGTTGATATGTACCTTCAGCATAATAAAGTTACAAATCTGAAGATTGCAATAAGTAAAATAAACAGTGTAATAATTAAACCGGGACAAATATTTTCTATCTGGAAGCTTATCGGCAGACCGACAAGCAGAAAAGGTTATCTGGAAGGACTTACATTAGATAATGGTAAAATATCAAAAAGTATAGGTGGAGGACTCTGCCAGCTTAGCAATTTAATATACTGGATGACACTTCATACTCCTTTAACTATTACCGAACGCTGGAGACATGCTTATGATGTCTTTCCTGATATAAACAGGAAGATACCTTTTGCCTGCGGAGCAACTCTTTCATACAATTACATAGACCTGCAGGTAAAAAACGAAACTGAACTATGCTTCAAAATAAACCTCTGGCTGGATGATGAATATTTGAATGGAGAAATAACATGCAGCGGAGAAACAGGATACAACTATGAAATATTCGAAACAGACCACTGTATCAGGCAGCAATGGTGGGGCGGCTACACCAGGCATAATAAGATTTGGAAAAGAATAAAAAATATAAGAGATAACTCACAAACAGAAAAGCTTGTAACAGAAAATCACGCCATAATGATGTACAGCCCCTTGCTTGAAGAATAATTATTATGCTGGCAGCGGAATTTTTTTAAATTGTCTGCCGGCACTTTATACTATCCATAGCATAACAGAGCAATTATTTTAAATTCATTATTTATTTCTTTTATATGCACCTGTCCTCCGAGATAAACAACATAAATACCTCCGGAAAACTCGGGTGCATCATCTTCAATTCGATTGTATGTAAAATCTGTATTGAAGTCCGTACCGCTGCTTGCCATAATTGTCTTTATTCTGCTTGCAAATTCTTTTTCGTTAATTAAATTCTTATTACTTTTATTGTTATACTGTGAACATGAATTATCTTCAATTGGATAATTAACCAGCGATGATATTCCATTGTAATCTTTGATGATGACATAATTCTTAAGTTTAGCAAAAAAAACATCAAATCTGTCTTTTTCCTTCCTATATTTATCAATTAAAGATTGAGCCTGTGAAATATCTCCGGTTTTAACCAAGAAAGTTTTACCTGCATCATATTCCGGATCATCACTTCTGTAATTATACCATAATCCATATTTTCCATTGTTCTCACCAAAAATTCCAAAAGTATTTACAGGATAAACGCTGTATTCTGATTCTTCTATATTTAATAATTTATTATCAGCAATTGAAATGCCCTCATAAAACACACCATCATATAAAATCACAGGTGGGTTTTGCGAAAAATCAAACGCTACCCATCCATTTACTATTCCATAAGCTTCACAACACAAAGATATATCAATCATACCTTCATACACACCTGAATAATCATTTCCTTTAATTGTTACGGATAATTCGTTTTTATCAGTACAATATATTACTGCAATTTGTAAAAATAGAATTATAGTGATAAGTTTAAAATTAATTCTTTTCATATCAATATTTAATAATTAAAATTTTAATATTCTATTATGATTTTTTCAAAAAAGGTTTTCTCTCCTTCAAGAAAAGAAAGTAGTAAACCATTTACAGACCCTTTTTTACCGTTCTTTGTTTTATATTTCAGTGTACAAAATGTTCCTGTAATCTGTCCTTCTTTATTACTTAAATCCCGCCAGTCGGTGTATTTTGCAGTAGCTGTAAAATTATTTCCATCTATCACAACATCTCTTAATGTATCATTTTCAATCATTCCGGATAAAAATTCTTCAATAAATGCATTATTAATGTTAGGTGATTGTTCTAAAAATAAAGTATAACATACTCCATCGGCCTCTGTCCCGTCTCCAAGCTCTGCTGCAGAAGATGCACCATAGAAATAAGTCCCGGTATAATTATCTGTTATCCATTGTGTATATTCAATTGGTGTTACATTTTCGTCATTTGCAGCTCTTAATGTTATTGTTGTTTGTGACAGCGGATAACTGATAATTAAAGATACAATAAATATTTTTGTAATTAATAATTTTGTAAAAAACATATTTTAATCTCCTGATTCATTTTTAATATATTTGTATTCCCCGTTAACTAATCCGAAGAAATAATCACTGTAAGATACCCATCCTTCATCAGCACTTGATGCAGAATAGCTGAGTATATAATATCCGTTTTCATAAGCAAATCCAACAGTTTCTTCTTCGCCTCCACTTTTACTTAACGTGATAGTTTTATTAAATTTTGCTTTCGATAATGTTTCATATCCCGGTATATAAGAAATATTTGTATTAGAAATGAATGATTCTTTACTTACAGGTTCTTCTGAAGCGACCCATTTGAAAATAAATGGGAAATTTGTCATATCGACTATTTCCGTAACATTATTATTTTTTACAGCGCTTTGAAATTTCTTAAAGAAGGTATTAAACTCCGCATCATTTGTTTGAGAATTAATAAAAGAGCCTGATGTAATAAAAAATATTAGTAAGAATATTCTTTTCATAATATGTTTGATTAAAATTAATGTAAGGTTTGTTTATTTAGTCTGAAGAATTTATTTATTTGCTTAATTTCGGAATTGATATATATATTATATTAATTACCTTTTTATTCTTTATTATACATGTATTTGCCCTTAAATTTGGAAAAATAAATGCCATCATTATTCACAATACCTTTCTTTAAACCGGATTTGTACATAATGTTTTTTAATTTGTGGTATATTATAATTGAGCAGATAAGATTTACTTGGCTTTAATTTGTAATCAAATCATTTTCCAAATATAGATTATAATTATTCTATACGGAAAAAAACAGAAAATTTACACAGGACTATTGAAACAGGATGTAAATACAGAAAATTTAAAAGTTTGAAAGGTAAATATAACTAATAATTATTAAAAGTTTGTGCTAAATATAATACTATTTAAATTTGCAGGGGAAGGTAAATAATAACAGTTTTGAAAATTTAAAGCCGTAATTTGGCACAGCTTTGCTGTATTTCAACCCGGTCAATCCGTTAGTTTTTCCTCAATCCTTTTTAACAGCCATATCTTATTTTCAAACTCCGGTGCCGAAGATATTTCTTCAGCCAGCTTTTTCAGCTTATTATTATCCCCGGTTTCAATTGCTCTTACCACTTTTTGAAGATAAATAATGAAGTGTAAAAACCTGTCTTTTACATAACCCGGAATCACTTTATTTGATGAAAGGAAGTGTTTTGTTGCATCTATAGTATTCAATATTCCAACAATTTCATTTGTCTCATAATAAATCTTCAACAGGTGATTATTTACCCGCAGGTAATAATAAAAATCATCGGTCTTAACTTTAGCTAAATATTCCAGGGCAGTATTGTATTTCTTCTTCCAGTAATATAACATTCCCAACGAATAATTATAAGCGTTAGCTTTTCTATCAGGTGTAATTTTATTCGAAAATTTATCAATAAAATTTTCAATCCACTCATAGTCTCTTTCACGCAAGCTGTTTGATACAATGTTAATGAAAGTATTCTCTGACATATAATTATTTTCTTTCGGATATATGTCCCTTGCTATCATAAATTTCATGATACTTGTATTTTCAGGTCCATAACTGTCATTACCTCCAACATATTTTATTTTGCTGTAATTAAAAAGCTCGGTGTAAATTAATTCTGCATCTTCTTTTTCCAGCAGACCGATATTTGTTTCAACAAAATTTTTCAGCTCGTAAAAAACACTGTCATTTTCTGTATTTTTATAAAGTAAGTTTAGTAAATAAAATATATTTGCTGCCGGGTGGCTTTTTATCAGGTTTTCTTTGGCAAAAGCCATCAATTCGTCCTGAAGCTTATAACTATATGAATAATTTAAAAGATTTTCCTGGTTTCTTAAAATTGTATAATACTTTAACATTTTGACAATAAAAAAAACAATAAATTCATCAAGCTCATCATTCATATCCTTAAAATATTCAATTCTTTTTCCAAGCGGTTTTTTTGTCTCATAAAAATTTCTAGTCTCTTTTTTAAGCAAGTAGCTCATCAAATAATAATTATCATTCCTGATTTTATTTTTATTAATTATAGATTTTAGCTTCGCGGCTTTTCTCCCGAACTCTGAATGTAATTGTCTTTTTCCCAATTGCTTTAATATATGTAAATGAAAATCAAAAATATTTTTTCTCATATCAATTATCCCGATGTAAGTTTCAGCCGCCTTATATAATTCTGTTTTTAAATAATTAATAATCTTTTCATTATAGGTTTTGCCGGGATAAAGCTTTTTGAATATTGTATGCTGATTAAATTTTGGCTTATCGAAATCAGGATAATAAAGACATATTACTTTGTAAAATTCCAATAACTTTTTCTTTCTTGTGAAATTAGGCGAGTTCACAAAATTTCCAAATTCTTTAAACTCTTTTTTGTTTAAAGTTTTCAATAATGATACAATTTTAGATCCTTTCATAGCTTTGGAGAGTTATTTACAGCAAAAATAATACATAAATTGATAAAAAATACATATGTACAGCATATAATTTTTGAAATATATAGCTTTCAATTTTTTATGTTTAATAATATGGTAAAAAGCTTCATTTTCGCAGGTATTTCAAATATTTCAAAAAAATTTGATATATATTTTCTAGAAATTTAATGAAATTTCTCTTTGACTTGATAAAAAACAAATGTTTATTTTACAAAAGCCAAAGATTACCGAAAAATTTATTATAAATAAAGAAATTTTCATACCTAAATGATGAAATCCGAAGTCCCTGTAGGGTGCTCCCCCTGCCGGCAGCTACTTCGGGAATTTAGCCATCAGCCTCCTTTGATGGCTATTTTTTTTATCAAATTATTTATTGTGAAAAGTGGATATTTTTTTCTTGCAAAAATATGATAAAAATGCTTAAAAACAGTTCATTTTAAGGAAATTCCGGAAATTTACTACAAAATTTTTTGGGATTTTGCGGGAAAATTCTCTTTGACAATATTATCCTTGAAACTGTATCTTAGGGTAATTGAAATTCCAGTAATCTATGCTGCTCACAATTGACTAATAAATTAGCTAAATATGCTGAAAAAACTGTAAAACCGGCAGATAATATTTATGCCGGGGCTGAAGGATTAATTGAAAAAATTCAGAAAATAATCCAAAAAGATAATATTATGCCAATTGAAATAGAAAGTTCAAATTCATTTGAACAAAGCCATTATAAATCATTTAGTCCTATTATCCTGATTAAGTATGAAATTCCTTCGAGAAGCTTCGTTACATTAATAATTTATGATTCGCGCGGCAGGGAAGTTACATCATTGATAAATGAGATAAAAGACCCCGGGAAACATGAAATAAAATGGAATTCACTTAATCAGTCGAGCGGTGTATATTTTTACAAACTTATTGCAGGTGATTACCGAGAAACTAAAAGAATGATATTAATAAAATGAGCATTGTTCATTTTTTATGAGTGACCCCAATAGAAGTAAATGTTATTATACATTTCATTAGTGATATAAAAAACTCAGGATATCCCGATGACCCCCGGAAACAGGTATTCTGAAGTTTTTAAAGCCATCAATACTACGATGGCTTTTTTTTATTGCCGGTTGTGCACTAGATTAGAAACCTGAACCACAGATTAACCCTGATTAAAAAGCATGAACCCCAGATTAACCCAGATTAATATGATTAGAATGATTAAAGCACTAACACAAAGTTTACAAAGAATACAAAGTTCACAAAGAATACAAAGTTCACAAAGAATACAAAGTTCACAAAGAATACAAAGTTCACAAAGAATACAAAGTTCACAAAGAATACAAAGTTCACAAAGAATACGAAGTTCACAAAGAAAAGCGCTTTTAGAAATAATCACAAAAAAGTAACCACTTTGAAAGAGTAACCACTTTGAAAGAGTA
>Ga0209819_10000352_pt1 | contig 13150 bp, 10 predicted proteins | sample PPLLak2March2015_FD_187248 | JGI IMG/M metagenome (GOLD analysis project Ga0209819, IMG submission 187248) | Freshwater sediment microbial communities from Prairie Pothole Lake near Jamestown, North Dakota, USA - PPLs Lake P7 Core (1) Depth... | ecosystem: Environmental > Aquatic > Freshwater >... | reverse complement strand
CACTTCCCGCGTCTTATCCGTCCGGACCATGGGAGGCCGGTCAATAGAGCCGGAGAGAACGATTTGCGCGCCCGCAGTTATCGCCTGGCGCCCGCGCAGCGCTCCGTCAACCCGTTTCCCCTCTCCCACTTCCCGGAACCTCACGTCGATTGCCGCGGAGGCGTGATCGGGTACGACGTTGCAGGCCGTTCCTCCCTCGATGAGGGTGAAGTTAACCGTCGTTCCTTTTTCGAGATCCTCCAGGCGCTTGATTTCCGCTATCTGCAGCGCGATCTCCTCGATCGCGTTGACTCCCTTCTCCGGCTCCAGCCCTGCATGGGCGGCGCGGCCCTGCACTTTGAGCCGGTACATCCCGCTGCCCTTGCGAAAGGTCTTGAGCCCTCCGCCGGGGAGCGCCGGTTCAGTGACGAGGACGACGTCGCTCTGCCTTGCGAACTCCTCGATGACTTCCCGGCTCTCAAAACTGCCCGTCTCTTCGTCCGTGGTGTACAGGAATCGAACGGCGCGCCGCGGTCGAATAGTCCCCCCTGCAAGAAACTCCTGGATCTTCAGAGTGAGCGCCACCCCGGCTTTCATATCGAAAGCACCCGGCCCGTAAATCCGCTCGCCGTCAATGCGGAAAGGATTTCGCTCCGCCGCCTGTGGAGGCCAGACGGTATCCAGGTGACAAAGGACGAGAATTCGACCCTCGGAACGCTCAGGCTGCCACTCGCCCCAAACGATGTCGCCAACTGCGTCTTTCTTGATGAGGTTGGCAGGGATAAGGCTTTTGCCGAGATGAGCGGTAACAAACCGGCTCACGGAATCAACCAGTTGCTTATCGCCCGAAGGAGAAGGCAGGTCAACGAGCAGCTTGAGGGTGTCTGCCAGAGAAGCCTCGGCGTAGACACATCGCTTGAGGAAATCGGTGTCAATCACCCGTCCTCCAACAGAATATCTTAGAGCTTTCGGCCCCGTCCGATCACTTTGTCGAGGATATCCTGGGCGATCTCTTCGATCGATTTCCCCGTCACGTCGATCACGGGCCAAATCGTGTTCTGTTTGAAAATGTTCTCGGTATGCGCGAGCTCTTCCTTGACCCGCTCCAAGTCGGCGTAGCTGCTGTCGTTCACGCCCAACTGCCTGAGACGCTCCGTTCGGACCTCGGTCAGGCGGCTTGGATCGATCGTCAATCCCACGATTTTGTGCTGATCGACCTCGAACAGTTCCTTCGGCGGCTTCATCCCGAGGACCGTCGTCACATTGGCCACTTTCCAGCCTTCCTGTGCCAGATAGATGCTGACAGGAGTCTTCGAAACGCGGCTGACGCCGACGAGAATCAGATCGGCCGACCCGATGTCCTTGATGGATCTTCCGTCGTCGTGGCGAAGGGCGTACTCGATCGCGTCGATGCGGTTGAAATACTCCTCATCGACCCGATGCAGCAACCCCGGTTTCGCGACCGGCGGCTTCTTGAAAAAACCGGCCAGAGAATCCATGAGCGGCCCGAGAAGGTCAACTGACTGAATTCCCTCCTCATCGGCGCGCCCTTTCAAGAAGGAACGCAACTCCGAGCCGACGAACGTGTAGACCACCAGGGTGTCTTCCGAGGAGGCGGCAGATGCTGCTCTCAGGATCTCGCGGATCTGCTCCCTCTCGCGGATGTTAGCATAGCGGGTAATGACAACGTCTTCCTGGAACTGAGCCATCGCCGCCTTCAACATCCGATACGCGGTTTCGCCAGTTCCGTCACTCATCACCAGGACGTGGTAGCTCGGCATCTGTCGCTTCCTTAGAAGTCAGGAGTCAGGAGTCAGAATGAAGAACTTGACGTCACTCCTGCTCGTCATTCCCTATTATTCTTACTCCTTAATCCTGACTTCTCATCTCTTTTTTTATTCTGACTTCTGACTCCTGACTTCTGACTCCTGCTTTTTATCTGACTCCTGCTTTTTAAGCGGATTCCTTCAAACGGTTTTTCAATCCCTCGATGGCGTCAATCTGCGACGGGTCCTCCTGGTTCAAGAAGGCCAGGTAAACGCTCGCATAATCACCGAGCAAGACCAGGGTCCAGAGGCGCTCAAGCCACGTTTCACCGTCAGTCCAGAATTCGAGGACAGCACCGGAACGATCCGCGAGCATCTCCCTCGTGATCTCCGCTCGAATCTGGATGCGCAGGTGATCTTCGCGATCCCTCAAGAAAACCGGGAGGATTTGTCGAAGGCCCGGAGTGGGATGCTTCCAGCCGACAATCTCGTTGTGATTCATCTCCGGCAGCGAAGCCGAATAGGCCAGTTGCTTCGCGTTTTCCGAAACCTGGCAGCGCCACCGAAGAGCGATGACGTCCAATCGATCCTGGCTGCCGTAAATGACCGGAATCTTCCGGTACAAGCTCCGGGCGAGCGCCTTGGCCTGATTCTCCTCCAAAGGACACTCGGGAGCGAGAAGCTGAATCTTGTGGCGGACCCAGCTGATGGAATTCCTCACCTCGGCAGAATAGTCAGGAGCAAGACCCAGACGGGTCAGGGCCTGCAGGATAGGTATGGCGGAGTACGCAAGCGCAGTTCGGGGCGGGTAACCGGTCGGAATCTTGATGCACGGGCAACCGGCTGCCTCGGCCATCCTCTCGATTTGTCCGCCGGAGGTGATGCAGAGCAGCCTTGCGTCGGCGGCCCTGGCTTCCTCGAAAGCCGAGATTGTCTCCTCGGTGTTCCCCGAGTAACTCGACAGGATGACGAGCGTCGACTCGTCGACGAACCCGGGGACCGAATAGCCGCGGTTGACGAGCATGGGCAGTCGCAGGGATCGGCCGAGGTAAGCTCTTAGAAAATCTCCGCCGATGGCAGATCCGCCCAATCCCGAGATCACGACGTTCCGGACGGAACCGGCGTCGGCGGGGAGATCGGCTGAAAGTCCAATTCGGAGCGCTTCCTCGATTTGCCGATCGAAGCGCCCAAGGATATTGAGAATCCCCCGCTCGTCCAGCTCACTCAGGTGTACCAGGTCGTCCAACATCTCGCTCACAATGGCGCCACTCCCCTGTTAGTTATCTTGAATCGACTGAAAACGTTAAACTTTACCATTCAGCCTGTTGAAGCGCAAGGCGGAGGGGGTTGAGGTTCCGGGACCGCTCATACGAGAGCCTTTGCCCCCGGAGGGGGCGGATGTCTATAGTCTCGGTAGTCAAGAGCGGGATTGGCGCCCCAGCGGGGCGCGATGTTCTGATAAATCACGGAACATCGCGCCCCCCTGGGGCGCCCTTTCGTTCCTGCTCGATTTACTACAAACATCCGCCCCCGACGGGGGCAAGCCTGTTTTGTCAGCGACTATCCGCCGTCTGGCGCCAGTAACTTTCCTCCACCCCCCTACAAATACTCCTCCGGCCCGTTACGCCTGAGTTCTTCGACAATCTGTTTGACGTCTTCCGACTTGTCTTTCCTGCAAATCAGGACCACGTCAGGGGTCTCGACAACGACCAGTCCCTCGACGCCAACGAGGGCGACCAGCTTGCCGGAAGCCGAGTGAACGAGGCAGTCGCGGCTCCCATACTGCACGTAGCGGGTGTTTGCCGCAATCCCGCTTTCGTCCTCACAAAGCAGATCTTCGACGGCGCGCCAATTACCCACATCGTTCCAATCGAGCCCGCAAGGAATGGTTGCCACCTTCTCGGCCTTCTCCATCACGCCGAAGTCAATCGAGACGCGAGGAGCGCGTGAGAACAAGGCTTCCCGCTTTTCGGCGTTTTCCCAGTCGGCATCGATCTCGAGAAGGATTTCGTGGAGCTCCGGCATGTGTTGCCGGAACTGCTCGAGGATCGTGCCTACCGTCCAGACGAACATGCCGCTGTTCCAGTAGTACTCCCCGCTCGCCAGAAATTCGGCCGCTTTTTCGCGAGCAGGCTTCTCGGCAAATCTCGCGACCCTGAAGGAGGGTCTTTCCTTCTGCTCGGGGATCTGTTCCGCCCTTTGAATGTAGCCGTACCCCGTTGACGGAAAGGTGGGTTCGATCCCGAAAGTGACGAGCCAACCCTGCTCGGCCAATCGGGCAGCGTGATGCAGGACTGCGTGGAACTCATCCACCCGGCCGATAGAGTGATCGGCGGGGAGCACCGCCATCACCGCATCTCCTACGGTCCGTCGTAAGTGCAGAGCGGCAAGCCCGATACAGGGAGCGGTGTTGCGTGCAACCGGCTCGACGATCAACTGCTGCGGACCGAGGTCCGGCTGTTGCTTGCGAACGAGCTCCACGTATTGCCGTCCGCAGACCACATAGACGTCTTCAGGCCGGGCTAATGGGGCCAGCCTGGCTACCGTCTCCTGGAGCATGGTCCGCGTCCCGGTGATCGCAAGGAACTGTTTGGGGCGTCGCTCACGGCTGAGCGGCCAAAACCTGGTTCCCTGCCCTCCGGCCATAATCACAAACTTCACTGGGTACCTCCGGACTCGACAAAAAACGCGTCAGCGAAAAGCTTCACGTCTTCCGGCTCAAGCTCTTTGACCCCGCCAAGAAACTCACTTTCGAGATCCGGTCCGCCGCCCGCAAAGACATGGAGGGCCAGGCCCGTGAGGAAAGAGTCGACGTTTTGTCGCTGCAGGTAGAAGCGAGCAATCGAGCGCGAAACGGCAGCCATGAACAGGTCGCGCCGGGGCGGTTCCTTCTTCAGCTCCAAGAGCCTTTTCATAACCTCCTGCCGCCCTTGCTGTGGACCGCCGAGTGGTTCAAAACGTACGGTAATAAAACCGCCTCTTAAATAGGCGGCGTGCGAGAAGTCGGTCAGGAGCGCGGCTCCCTGTTTCTCCCAGAGTTCTTCGACGAGTGGGCCGCCCCAGCCGCCCAGCAGGCTCTCGATGACCTGAAGCACTCTCTCGTCCCGGCTCCTGCGAGCTGGCCCGGCGAAAACGAGCAGGTCAGGCTGTGGTTCACCCACCGATTGGGCCGGTTTGGGTTCTTCCTCCGGTGTCTTGACCTCGGCCGGCTTGAGCCGTCGATCGCTCAGGGTCGTGACGAAGCTTTCAAGGAACGAGGTGCCCTGAACGTCTCCGCGCACCAGGATCAAAGGATGGGTCTCGCCCATTTGTGTTTTCCGCCATTCCTGAACCGTCGGCAAATCGAGCTGGTTCAAGTCCTCCGCCGTTCCGAAACGGTGTTGCCCGTAGGGATGCTCCTTCCAGATGGCCCCGCCAGGATTGACCTGGTTCTGATCCTGGTCAAGCCGAAGCCGTGCAACCGCGTTCACCCGGGCGGCATTCACGTCAGTCTCCTCGACCTGCACCTGCCGGGCCCATTCGATCAGGGTGCGAAGCAGCTCGTTCAGATGATTCGAGAGCACGATCGCCTGAAAGCCGAAGAAGTCGGGTTCGTCCACGACCAAGATTTTCGCTCCAATCTGGTCCAGGTCCCCGGCCGCTGCCGTTCCTTTCTTCCGCAGAGCGGTTTTGATGATCGACTCCAGCATCACCTGGGTGATGCCCCGTTTCCCCACGGCCTCGTTGTAACGGCCGCCGGGATAGAACAGTCCCACGTGGACAAGAGGAGCTGAATGGTCTTCCTGGTAATACACGTCCGGACCGCGAACCACCGATGTCTTCTTTAAGTCGTATTTCAGGTACTTCGACTTGAAGGATACAACGGGCGCGAGGGAAGGTCCCTCAGTCCGAATGGCGAGCTCCTTTGTCTCCGTCAACTTCTTGACGGCCGGAGGCAACAGCGTCCGCATCATCTCCTGGTAGGTCTGCTGGGTGAACGTCCGGGCCTCCGCGCTCTCGGGCAACAATTCGGTAACGGCCAGGTTGGAGAGGTCGAGGTACCGGGCAGCTGCCTTCTTGACGTCGTCCATCCCCACAGCCACGATGCGCTGCGGAATCGCTTCACGCTCCAATCCCTTCCCCAGCAATTCATGCAGCCCGAGCAAGGATGCGCGCTCTTCCATGGTGGCCAGGCGGGAATAATGGTCAGTCAGGAAAAGCGCCTTGGCGCTCTCCAGCTGATCTTCATTGAGGCCGTGCGTCCGAATCACATCGACCCGGGCCAGAATGCCGACCTCCATGGCATCAATGACCCCCTCGTCGGGGACAAGCGTGATGACCAGCGATCCATTCTCCTCAAAAGCAGGATTCGAGGCCTCGGCCAGCACCGCGTGGCCTTCCACCTGGACGGCCGACTGGAGCGTCGAACCGCTTCCCTGTCCCAAGGCGTACGTGACCAGCAGGAATGGATAGAAGTCCGGATCACCGCGTCCGGGTCCCCGGTATCTCAGGAAAACATAGGGCTGACTCACCTTGCCTTGCGAAAAAGTATAGGCGAAACCAGTGAGTGCGGGCTCGCTGGTCACTTTCTTGTCTTCAGCCCCGGCCCGGCCTTTCCCGTAGAGCTCAACCAACTTTTCGAGCAGCTGTTCCCGGATCACTCCACCGACTATTCCGAGGATGGCGTTGGGCTTCCGGTAGTGGCGCGCGTGGAATGCGCGCAGCTTTCCGATATCCAGCTGATCGACCGCACCCGGCTCACCCTTCGCGACCAGCCTGGTCTTAGCCAATTCAAGGGCCCCGGGTTGTCGGCGTCGCTCTTCCTGCAGCAACTGCTTCTCGCGGAGCACGATGGGCTCGGCGAGCTTGGGAAACGAAAGCAGCTCGGAGTGAAGCGTCAGGATTCTGGCGATGTTGTCGACCGGAGCAACCGAAGAAAAGACCGTCGTGTGCGGACCTGTCTCAATTCGGGCCGTGCCGCTCAGCTTTTGGACCCCGTCCGCAAAACCAGAATTTCGCAGCAGGAGACGAGCCAGCAGGGTCGCTGCGCCCGGGTCCTGGCCTTCATCCGCTGTTCCAGCCTGAATGGTCGTCTGGACCACGACCAACGGGTCAGCCGCCTGCTCTTCCACGAGCACCACCAGGCCGGATCGCAGGACTATCCGCGCGGTGTTTCCCTGGTCGTCTCGGGATTCGATAGCGCGAAGATACGCGGGCGGACCGGCTGGCTTGGGCGGCGAGGTTGGACGCCGGGCTCCCGTCTGAGGCTGGAGAAAGGACACGACGACTAGCAGAAGGGATGCCCAGACCATGAGAAAATCCTATCAACCCAGGATTTTAAAAGCAATCGGCCCCCCAAGCGCCCAAACATGACGGAGGCCGTTTCCCGGCAACCCGGCGTTCTGCCTCGGTTTCGCAGGCCGGGGATTTTGATGTATCGTATTAAGCGAGGCACAAGAAGGAAGATGACCATTAGAGAAATAGATCAGCACCAGATCATCGAGGGCCTCAAGAACCAGAACGCGGATACCATCGATGAGTTCGTGCATCAGTTTTCCAGACCTTTGTTCGGCGTCATTCTGAACTACACCAAGAACCCTTCGGACGCGGAGGAAATCCTCCAGGATACGCTGCTTAAGATAATAAGGAAGATAGAGACGTTTCGCGAGGAGAGCGATATCTGGCCATGGATCAAGCGGATCGCGGTCAACAATTCGATCATGTGGCTCCGGAAGTATCGCGCCGCGCGCGAACGTGAGATTCAGCTCGATGACTCTCTACCGCAGTTCACCACCGACGGCCAGTACATTAACCCCCCGTTTGGGTGGAGTGTGGACCCCGAAGAAGTTATGCTCAACCGGGAACTGGGCGGCGAGCTCTACGACGCCATTCAGGCACTCCCGTTCGAGTACCGCGTTCCTCTGGTCTTGAGGGATATTGAAGGCTATTCAATTAAACAGATTTCATCTCTTCTCGGGTTGAAGGAACCAACCACCAAGACCCGAATTCACAGGGCCCGCCTTTTTGTCCGGGAAAAGCTCGCTCATTACTTCGAGGCCACCATATGAAAGGCGATATTAGCTGCAGAGACTGCGTGGACCTGCTGATGGATTATATCGAGCACAACCTCGACGCGCGAACGTACACCCGGCTCGAAGAGCACCTTCATTCCTGTCCTCCCTGCATCCATTTCCTGAAGTCCTATCGAAAGTGCTCGGAATTGGCTGGACAGCTGAGAGATCAGCGAGTGCAGATCCCGCTGGAGTTGGAGAGCCGGCTCAAAGGATTCTTGAAAGAGGAAATCAAGAAACCGCAGCAGCCGGCCAAGTAGCAGCTCACAGAGCCGTGAGCGCAGCGTTTTTCAGCGGAGCGACCCGGCCCGTGCCGTTAGCACCGAGCGCACACAGGGTTATTGCCAACGGCACGGGCCGGGTCGCTGCGCTGAAAAACGCTGCGCTCACGGCTCTGTCACCAATCCCTAGCCGCATCTTAGCAGCACGTACATCGCTCCGCCGCCGCCGTCGACGAGCCGGGCTGAAGTGTAGGCCGCCACGAAGCGCGAGGAGCGACGGCGTGAGAGCCAGCGTTCCACCCGATTCTTCAAAACCGGAACCGGGCTTGGAGAGTTCTTGCCCCGGCCGTGAATGATGCGCACGCAACTGAACCCGCGCCGGCAGCAATCCTGTACGAATTCCTCGAGTCTCTCGACCGCTTCCTTCTGACTGAACCCGTGAAGGTCCAACTCGGCCTGTACCGCGAAGCCGCCTTCCCGCAGCTTTTTCAAAAGCCGGGGGTCCCAGGCTTGGGTACCGCCTTCGACGTACTCGTTCGTCAGGAAGATTTCGGCATCGTCGGCCTCCTGGAGAGCGCGAAGAAAAACGCGCTCGGGATCCTCGTCCTCCTCGGCGGGCCGTTCGCTGCCCGTTCGGTCCGGTTGGGACCAGTTCGTCCTGGTGACTCGGACCTTCGGTGCTCCGCCAGGCAGAGGAGTCACGCCGGACATTGCCTGTCGAAAAATCTCTTCATCGTCCAGGCCCTCGGCCAGGTCCAGATCAGGCGGATAAAACTTCTCTTCGAAGCTGGTCTTCTTTTTCACCGCAGATCCTCGACTGATCATAGTCGGCTCCCGGGACTCTGGGGCATATATATCACACCGGTCCACGCTTTCGGGATTAGCCGCATGACTCAATATGAGACGTCTTATTTAACAGAGATATAATACCAGCACTTGGTTGCATCCCGCGTTTTTTCAACTCGACGCGCTTGTCCGCTTGACTTATTCTTAAGGGCCTATGGACGAGAACCGGGACCGGACTTCAGTGCAATCCTTAGACTCAGCCACGACTTCGGTCGGGGCGCAGGCTATGGCGCGCGTCGGGCGCTACCGATGGGTGATCTGCGGGCTTCTGTTCTTTGCGACAACCGTAAACTACGTGGACCGGCAAGTCATCGGGATCCTCGCCAGGGACCTCCAGACGATCATCGGCTGGTCGGAACTTGATTACGGGAATATCGTGGCTGCCTTTAACGCGGCCTACGCGCTCGGCCTGCTCGTTTCCGGGAGCCTGATCGACCGCTTCGGAACGAAAATCGGTTACGCCCTGGCGCTGACCATCTGGAGTCTGGCCGGCATGGCGCACGCCCTCGCACGCACGCCACTCGGATTTGGCATCGCCCGGGCCGCCCTCGGACTTGGCGAAGCCGCCAACTTCCCGGCCGCTGTCAAAACGGTGGCCGAGTGGTTTCCCAAAAAGGAGCGTGCGCTCGCCCAGGGGATCTATAATGCCGGCACTAACGTCGGCGCTGTGGTCGCTCCGCTGACCGTTCCATGGATTGCAGTGAACTGGGGATGGCAATGGGCATTTATTCTCACGGGCGCCCTCGGATTTTTGTGGCTCCTGTTCTGGCTCCCCATGTATCGGAAGCCGGAAGAGCACCCCAAGTTGTCGAAGGCCGAGCTGGCTTACATCCAATCTGACCCGCCAGACCCGCCGCAAAAGTGGCGCTGGATTCAATTGCTGCCGCACAAGCAGACGTCGGCTTTTGCCATCGGTAAGTACATGACTGATCCTGTGTGGTGGTTCTATCTTTATTGGGCGCCGAGCTTTCTGCGTGATAAGCATGGCGTCGATCTTTCCAGCGTCGGACTCCCGCTCATCGTGATTTACGTCGTCGCGGATGTCGGGAGTATCGGAGGAGGCTGGCTCTCCTCCAGCCTGATCAAGCGCGGTTGGTCGGTGAACGCGGCCCGCAAAATCGGCTTGCTCACTTGCGCGCTCACGGTCCTGCCTATCATGCTGATGCCGTATGCCGGCTCTTTATGGGTTGCCGTAATCCTGTTCTCGATTGCCGCCGCTTCCCACCAGGGATTTTCGGCCAACATTTTTACGTTAACAAGCGATATGTTCCCACGCGGAGCGGTCGGGTCGGTAGTCGGTGTCGGCGGGATGGCCGGTGCCTTCGGTGGCACGACCATGGCCGTTATTACAGGCTACATCCTGCAGAGCACACGCTCGGAGATTTACCCGCACGGTAACTACATGCCTATCTTTTTCGCCGTCGGTCCCCTGTATCTGCTGGCCTTGCTCGTCATGCATCTGCTCGCGCCGAAACTGAAACCGGTCGACCCGGATGATTTGGCTCACCCGAAACCGTACTCCTTCGGCTCATTCCTGGGGTTCGGCTTCGTCGGCCTGATCCTCGGGTCGTTCTCCGGATGGCTGATCGGCATCATTCTTCGCTGGTCCGGGCTGATGCTGCTTGAGTCCATGGGCATCGGGGCTGCAGCGGGTGTCGTGGTCGGAATCATCCTCGGGAATATCCTGCTGAAAGCCGTGAGACAGACAGCTGCCCAGCAGTGAAACACACGGAGCCGCAAGCGCAGCGTTTTTTGCGGAGCGCGTCGGGTGCGAGCCTCAACCGGGAACGGGACCTAGGGCACCAACCCGACCCGCTCCGGAAAAAACGCTCGGCTTGCGGCTTTGTCCGCCCTTCCCCCGGCGGCACTCCACTCCACATGCTGCGCACGAAGCAGGCTGCGATCCATAGGGTCTAGGTTCCAGGCGGTGGCGTTATGCTTGTCGACCGCCCGCCCGATGAAATAACCACCTACCGCCCCCGCAACCGCCCCGACAATCGCCGCTGTCCAGACCTTTCGATCCGAGTTGATCGCGTCATCGAACTTGTCCAAACCGATTACCAGGCCGAGCACATATCCGCCCCCTGCGCCCGCTACCACCCCGACGGTCCGCCACGTGGCCTTCTCCTTCTTCGGCGCCGTTTGCGGCTGCTGTGCCAAAACCGCTGACGACAGGAGAGCTACGATGCTGGATGCTATCCACACTCTCATGTTTTCACTCCTCCTTTCCTGCCCCGAGAGATTGCAACCGCCATTCCAGAAACGGGGGCGGCGAGAACTGGTCTTTGGCGCGTTGCGTGAGGGTGCTTAAGGAAAGCCCTTCAGGCCTCAGGAACTTTTTCACACCCTCTCGCTCACGCGATCTGCGGTGTTGAGGTGCAAGAAAAGCGGACAGAGGATGCAGGACAATACTTGGCTAGTCGGTCAACGTTTTCTGGAAGACCGGTGAGGGGTGAGCCGTCCCGAACTCTCCTTCCCGGCGGGCTATGACTGGAATTCTTAAGTCTCGCGTTTGCGCTACGATTGCACCGCCACTGCGGGCTGAACGCTGTTGGGTCATTCTTGATCTATGTGCCTGGCGGCGGTTATTGTGTGGTGGGCGCGGGGGTCTACCTTGATGAACAAGCCATCCTTTTCGGTCCTCCTCTTGATCGTCGCACTGGCCGCTTCCCTGTGGCTCGCGGCTCAACAGCCCGGACGGTTGCCCGGAACCATCCGAGTCCGGGTGACGGAAGTCCCCGTGGACGTAATGGTGCTCGATCGCAATAACCGGCCGGTGCTGGATCTCAAGAAAGAAGACTTTGCTCTCCTGGAGAACGGCGTCCCTCAGGAGATCGCTCACTTCTCGATCGAGTCGTATGTCAGTCCGGAGGGAAACGAAGGTGCGGGGGCGACCGCGCCAACGCCAAAACCGGGGAGTCCCGCTGAGCCCTTATTCGGGAATCCGCACCACCGGACCTTCCTGATAGCCATCGGCCAGGGGAGGCATCGATATTTCAACGCGATACCGAAGCTGATCGAGTTTATCCGGACGGGTCTGAAGCCCACCGATCGCGTGGCTTTTATGGCCTACAACCGCGCGACAGATTTCCTCACCGATCACCAGAAGCTTGTCGCCCTGCTCGAGAGATACCAGAGAACTTCTCCCTCGATTGATTCGAAAGTCGACCTGCAAAAGTCCGGTCTCGCGGCGGTCTACCGGCGAACCAGCGTTCTCAGCCAATTTCAGAAAGAGATTGACAGATCTTCCAAAGCGATGAGGTGGGATCGCGCCGAGTCAGCTCGGCCGATATCCCGGGGCGCAGGGAACAGGCAGCGCAGGATAGGCAGCTCATGGAGGCAAAGACGCTGCTTGAAATGGATAAGATTGCCGCGGCCAATCGGCCGGCAGGCGGCAGCGACTCGTCTCCCATACGCATAAGCGAGAAGGTCCAGACCGAGCTAATGCTCGATGGAATGGAGTTCGACGAGTACATGGGCCTGCGGACCCCGGGGGACCTGGACCTGGAGCGTCTGATGGCCGCGATCGAGTATCTCCGATACAGGGAGGGGGAAAAGCATCTCATCTACCTGAACGACCAGGGATTGCCCCTCGTAAGGCTCGAACACGATCAGGGGCTCGCGGCTAAGGCGAGCGACGCCCGTGTGCGCATTCACACGATCCAGACTGGAGGAACCTACTTGGCCTCCGCGCAGGCAGGCTTCAGCGCGGCCAGCGGAACAGGGCCAAACGTGACCGGGACACAGGCCTTCCCCGGCACCATGTTCAATGCATTCGCTCTTCAGTCAGCCGCTAACGCCGCCCGGCTCACCGGCGGACAAAGTTTCTTACATCGTGACGTAGCCAGTTGCCTGGAAACTGTGGAGAAATCAACCTCGAGCTCCTACTTGTTAGGCTACATACCGAAAGAGGAAGTACTCGACGGCAGGTTTCGAAAGATCGCTGTCCAAGTCCGGCGTTCCGGACTTCGAGTGTTGCACCGCAGGGGCTACTACGCGGAACGGGTACTGAAGCCATACGACCGAAAACAATTTCTGACATACTCCCGGACGACGGTCGCCGCAGGACTCGACGAATTGATACATGACGTGGATTTCTCGCTCCAGGCAAACGCTGTCGCTCGCTCAGGTTCACCGTTCGTTGAAGCAAAGCTCATGATCCGGCCGGCGGCCCACATCTACTCTCTGAAAGATGATCGCTTCGTCGGCCAACTGGCCATCTCCTATTTCTTCTTCGCGGAGAGCGGCGCGCTGCTCGGGGAGACGTGGGACGACTTTGATATGCAAC
>Ga0209819_10000350_pt1 | contig 13177 bp, 14 predicted proteins | sample PPLLak2March2015_FD_187248 | JGI IMG/M metagenome (GOLD analysis project Ga0209819, IMG submission 187248) | Freshwater sediment microbial communities from Prairie Pothole Lake near Jamestown, North Dakota, USA - PPLs Lake P7 Core (1) Depth... | ecosystem: Environmental > Aquatic > Freshwater >... | reverse complement strand
CCCACGTCGTGCTCGGCAAAGCGGATGGGACCGCTCACGGCGGTCATATTCTCGAAGCCCACGTCTGGCCGACACTGGAAGTGGTCTTGACGGAGTCCCCGAAGCATTTAACTCGCACCACAGATCCTGAGACAGGCCTGGCGCTTATCGATTTGGGGAAATAGACCGTTCGATTGCTTCCCTTGCTGGTTTAAACTATCTACCGCAGTTCGGGTGCCCGCAACCGCACTTTCCCGCGCCGCCGGGCGCGCTCGCATTGGCGCAATGTTCACCACAGAACAGTTCGGAGCCTCGGGAAAACGCCTTCCCTTCTTGAACCTTGCAATCGCACCCCGAATGGGCGCAATTTTTTTCTGCCATGATTGTCACTCCTTCATGATCGAATGAGCGTCACCCGGCCTGCCCTTTCTCGTCTACAATAATAATTTGAACCCGGCGGTTTTGCTGGCGTCCCGCCTCGGTGTCATTAGACGCGACCGGATACTCCTCGCCCAGGCCGCGGGCGCTAATTCGATTCGCGCTAATGCCGTTCTGTACGAAAAAATCCCGCACCGTCTCAGCTCGTCGCTGAGACAAATCGCGATTATAGGCATCCGAGCCGACGTTGTCGGTATAGCCCTCTATTGTGATCTGGCGCTGGGGGTTTTCTCTGAGAAATTCCGTGATTTTGGTGAGACTCCTCGCCGATCCGGCTTTGAGATTGGCTTTGTCGAATTCGAACAATACGTCACTCAGTGTAAGCTCAAAGCCGCGGTCCGTTTGTTTGGCCTTCAATTCAGCGAATCGCTTCTCTAACTCTGCGGCCCGATCAGTCGCAGCTTGGGCTTTTCTCTGCGCCTCCTGGCTGTCCCGGGCGCGAGCCTCAGCTTCTTGTTGCGCAATCTGGACTTCGCGGGCCCGGGATTCCGCCAGCTGCTTCGCCCGTTCGGCCTCACGCGTGCGGGTCTCCAGCAAAAACTTTTCGCGCTCTTGCTTTAGTTGCTGCGCTTCAGTTTCAGCAGCTTTCTGCTGCGCCGTTTCCCGCGCAATCTCGACTCTTCTGTTAGTCAAGTACGCCAGATGTTTTACCTCGATCTCGTCACTGCTCTGTTCCCACGCCTGTTCCGTCCGGCGCAGAGCTTGGCTTGCTTCGTAGGAAGCCACCGGTGCTTGCGCGGAGACTCGATCATCGCGGTGCATCTGCTGGTAATTTTCCCTGGCCTGTTCCAAAGCTGGGGGGGGCACCGTAGCACAAGCCATGGATAGGCTCATTAAAGCCGCTGCCGCACAGAGATCTAGATTGTCTAATCGTTTCATTTCTTCCTCCGTTGTGTCTCCGTCTGGATCACCCGCCGCGGCTTGAACGTTCCGCTTCGCGTCGCAATGTCTCGAGGCTTTGCCGCAGATCGCTTGCCGCCCGCCGGGCATCCTCAGAAGCGGCCTTGGCCTCGGCGACTTGGGCATCGACCAACGCCTCCTCCGCAAGCCGTCGCGCCACGGTGTATTCTTTTTTATTCATAGCGCGCTTGGCCTCATCGAGCTTGTCCATTGCCATGCGCAATTCCAATGGCGAATATTGAGGAGCCTTACTTTTATTCGCCTGCTGTACCGCCAACTCGGCCGCCGCCAGTTGCTCCTTTGGCGGAGCTACAGTGCTGCAGCCGGTGACACTCATTACCGTAAAAACCAACGGACCACTGACCCAAAGCGAAAAAAAATTTCTAGCATACATAGCGAACTCCGCTCAAAACCAAAAGTTTTAACGGTTCAAAGTGCAATCGCAGTGCCATTCATGCGAAGCGAATACAGCGCGCCCGAAGTAAGGATTAGTTAGACGCGATCGGAAGGATATTTTGAGCTTTATCAAGCTAAAACTTCGATGTCTCATCGTTCTTCAAGTCGGTAGTAAATTACGAACAAGTTGTACCAATTTAGGAGACACATCCGTCTCGGCGGCGCTTAAACAACTCGGATGATAGTTGTATCCTTGTGGGGGAGAGTCGCTCATGTGGCATAGGGATTGCGCTCTTAACCACTTTTCTCATCGGAACTTGGCAGTAAAAACGGAGGCTATCATGAAGCGGATGGTCCATTTGAATGTTTTCTCCATCTTGTTTCTTTCGATTAGTTTGCTCCCATTATTCTCTGGTCGCGCCCTGAGCCAAGATGCGACTTCAAAACGTCCTGGTCTGTATCGGGGCGATTTCGCCGCTCTGGCAAAGGCGGTTGGCCCCGTCGTCGTCAATATCTCCACCTCGCAAGTTCGCAAACCTCCTGCGCCGGGATCCCCCAACCCATTTGGCGGCACGGATCCATTCGAGGATCCTTGGGAACGCTTTTTCGGTCAACCTTTGCCGCGAGGGCCCTTTCGTCAGCAGGGCCTCGGCTCGGGGTTTATCATCGAGCCCGATGGCACGATCCTCACGAATAATCACGTGGTGGCCAACGCTGAGAAAATCATCGTAAAACTCCAGGATGATAGAGAGTTTGAGGCACGCGTCGTCGGCACGGACGCCAAAACCGATATCGCCGTGATCAAGATCAATGCTAACAATCTGCCCGTCGTCCCGCTCGGTGATTCCGAGCAGTTGCAAGTGGGAGAATGGGTTGTCGCGTTGGGCAGCCCTTTCGGTCTCGCCAACACGGTTACCGCCGGCATTGTGAGCGCCAAAGGCAGGTGGATCGGGGCCGGTCCCTACGATAGTTTCATTCAAACCGATGCTTCCATCAATCCGGGAAATTCCGGAGGGCCGCTGATTAATTTGCGCGGCGAAGTCGTGGGCATGAATACCGCGATTTTTTCCCGGACGGGAGCCAATATCGGCATCGGTTTCGCGATACCCATAAGTCTCGTCAAAGAGCTGCTTCCCGAGCTGAAGAGCAAAGGCAGGGTGACCCGAGGATGGCTCGGGGTGTCGATCCAACAGTTAACTGCCGACCTCGCGGCATCACTAGGGATGGACAAGCCCGACGGCGCTTTGGTAGCCACCGTCGCAGGGGGCAGTCCTGCCGAGAAGGCGGGCATCAGGGTCGGCGATGTCATTGTTGAATACGACGGCAAACCGATCCGGCATTCGAGCGAGCTGCCGATCTTGGTAGCGCGCACCGACGTGGGTAAAAGCGTCCCGCTCAAGATTTTCCGCGGTAAAGACGAAGTGCGGCTTTCGGTGACCGTCGAAGAGCTCAAGGAAGACGAAGTTGTCGCGTCGTCCTCCAAGAAAAGTGATTTTGGCTTGACCGTCCAACGGCTTCCCGCTGAAATGGCTCGCAACTTGGGCTTAGAAGAAAACCAAGGCGTCCTTATTACTGCGGTAGACCCCGGAGGTCCTGCCGCCGCAGCCGGCTTTCGGCGAGGAGATGTCATTTTGGAAATCGATCGAAAACCGATTCGCGGACTTTCGGACTACGAAAAGGCCATCGCTGAACCAAAAGACAAAAACCTGCTATTTCTGGTTCGCCGCGGTGAGGCCAATATTTTTCTCGCCCTTAAATCTTAAGCGGTGCAGCGTGGTTCGCCTGTGGCGCTGGTGAGCTGCGAACCATTAGCAAAAACGCGGGAAGGCTCCGAACGTTGCTGGGGCAGCAAAAGAGAGAGGAAAGGGGATAATACGATGAAGAACCGCGATCTTCAGGCCGCCTGGGCGTATCATAACGGAACCAAACACTCGTACGAGAGTATCCGCGCAAATCGGCATTATCTCGATTGGGACAACCAGCCGATTCCCTTTAAAATCTATTCCGCGCTGGAGCCGATTCCTCTGCCCCAACGGCTATCATCCACCGGAATGACGGCGCTGGAAGCGATTGCAATGGCGGAAGCAGCGAAAACAGATTCGTCCGTTCCCTCACTACAAACACTGGCGGAAATACTTTACCTATCAGCGGGCATCACCCGGCGCCGGCGCTATCCGGGAGGAGAGATTCTGTTTCGCGCGGCAGCATGCACCGGCGCGCTTTACCATATCGATTTGTATCTCGTCTGCGGCGATCTGCCGGATTTGCCGGCAGGTGTTTATCACTTCGGTCCCCATGACTTCGCTCTGCGCCGGCTCCGCGCCGGCGATTACCGGAATGTTCTGGCGCAGGCGAGCGGCAGGGAACCCACGATCGTCCATGCCCCGGTTAGCATCGTCTGCGCTTCGACTTACTGGCGTAATGCCTGGAAGTACCAGTCGCGGGCCTATCGGCATTGTTACTGGGACGCGGGCACGATCCTCGCCAATCTCTTAGCCGCCGCGGCTCCGCGTCACATGCCGGCGCGGATCGTCATCGGTTTTGTTGACGATGCGGTAAGCCGGCTCCTGAGTCTGGATACAAACCGCGAGGGCGCGCTTAGCCTGGTAGCGCTAGGCCACGCCCCCTCTCAAACAAATGAATTCTCACCGGTGGTCGAGCCACTTCTATTCGAAACCGAGGCGCTTTCCAAACGTGAAGTCGATTATCCGGCAATCCCGGCGATGCACGATGCGTCGTCCCTGGAAAACGAAGCGGAGGTCGTAAGCTGGCGTGGTGATGTGGCGGCTGTGCCTTCGAAACCGCAAAGTCCAAGTCCAATCTCAAAATCGGGCTGGATTCCTCTCGCTCCATTGGGCGACGAAGAGATTCCTCGCGATACCCTCGAGGATGTCATTCAACGTCGCGGCTCGACTCGACAGTTCGCCCGCGAGTCGATCACTTTTACACAGTTATCCACCCTGCTCGACCGCTGCACGCGAGAAATAGCCACCGATTTCGTCCAACCAGGCACGCCACCGCTCAACGATCTCTATCTTATCGTTCATGCAGTCGAGGATCTCTCTCCCGGTGCCTATGTCTTTCACCGCGAGAGCCGCGCCTTGGAGATGCTCAAGGAGGGTGATTTTCGACGTGAAGCCGGCTACCTAGGACTCGGACAAGAGATTCCGGCGGATTGCAGTGTGGATGTGTTTTTTCTGGCAGATCTCAATAAAGTTCTACAGCGCTTCGGCAACCGGGGCTACCGGGCCGCCCAACTGGAGGCGAGCATCAGCGCCGGCAAACTATACCTCGCGGCGTATGCCCAGCGTCTTGGCGCCTCCGGACTGACTTTTTTCGACGACGACGTAACGGAATTTTTCTCCCCCCACGCCGCCGGCAAAAGTGTTATGTTTTTGTTGGCGCTGGGCAAATCGACCAGAAAACTGTCCTAGCTTTTGCCAGGTCAAGGTTTAAACGCAACGCGGGTTAGTTAGAACCCCTTCGCCCAAGCGTCGACTTCTTTCTCGGCTTCGTCCTTTGCAATTCCGTACCGTTGTTGGATCTTCCCCACAAGCTGGTCGCGCTTGCCTTCAACGACATCGATTTCGTCGTCGGTCAGCTTGCCCCATTTTTCTTTTGCCTTGCCTTTGAATTGTTTCCATTGTCCAGCGATCTGATCCCAATTCATCAATCGTCTCCTTTCAGAAGTAATGTTATTCTTTCACCAGTCTCCCTGCCTCAGTTACCGCACCCTCTTAGGTGCAGCCGCGGAGCAGAAACAAAACAAGCAACACGGGTATCGGTATCCCTAATGCCCAGAGAAGAATCCAACCGATTTTACCCCGCTCGTTTTTCATGATCCTGAAAATTGTTCCCTCGGTTCTATCATTTGTCTGCATATCCATCCTCCCGTTTCCACGTAGCCAGCCGTCTTTGACTTCATAACCCGGCCCTGCCCCGGCCCATGACCAGACTGACGAGAAACAATACCAAGAAAACCACGAACAAGATCCACGCGATCTGAGTTGCCGTACCGGCGATCCCGGAGAAACCGAGTACTCCCGCGATCAATCCAATCACCAGGAATGTTATCGACCAATTCAGCATGGCAGTTCACCTCCTCTCGAAAAGCTCTGTATAGATCCCGATAGCAACCGGAATGCCAACAGCACTAATTAGTGGAGAGACCAGCGCTCAGAAGCGAAACTCAGGCTTACGACGATCAAGCTGTAGGCTTTTTAGCGACAAAATATTAGGAAAAATTAAGACAAGCGGCGAAAGTAATAAGCGAAAAAAATACTGATCTACAGGATACTGAGCATGCGCTCGATGGGAAGGCGCGCCCGTGTCGCAAGGTTTGGATCGACGGTGATTTCATGGACGTTGTCGCGCAGCGAAAGGTAAAGCTTTCGAAATGTATTTTGTTTCATATAGGCGCACACCGCTTCGGGATTGGCCGGAACAATGGTTTTATCCGGCGCGGCTTTGGATAATGGATAGATGTTACCGACTTCGGTCGCCATGATCACGACTTTTTGCGGCGTCTCGCGCACGAACTGCGCCATGCCCTGGGTGGAGCGGAACTGCATCATGTGCGCGGGCGTCATCCCTTGGGCCATCTGGCGCATACAGGCGCTCGTGCAGCCGCATTCGGGATGGACGACCACCGCAGCATCGGGGTAATTCCGTTTTTGCGCCTCTACATGATAGGGGCGAATCCGATCGTGCACGTGGCACGCGCCCATCATGAGCCACAAGCGCTCCAACGACTGATTTTGCTGCTCTAAAAGTTTGGCGGCGTAAAAACCTAGATATACATCGGGGAGAAAAAGAATCGGTTGTTGTTCATCGGTATGGGCCAATACATGAAGGATGACCTTGGCAGCGTTCGCCGACGCGCAGCAATAATCGCTCTCAGCCTTCACGTCCAGATAGGTATTGACGTAACTGATAACGACGCCGCTGGGGTGGGCTCGCTTCCACTGGCGAATCTTTTCCGCGTCCGCATGGGCCGCTAGCGAGCAGAGTGCCCCGAGATCCGGCGCCAGCACGCGCTGGTGCGGCTTTTTCATGATCGCCAGGATCTGATTCATGAACAGCACCGAAGCTTCCAGCAGAATATCGGCGTCGGACTCGGCGCCCTTTTGCGCGAGATAGAGCGAATCCCCCACCGCGTCGGCGACATCCTGGATATCGCTCGGCGCGTAGTTGTGCGCCAGAATGTAAGCATTGCGTTCTTTTTTCAGTCGCCTGATTTCAGACTCGAGCCAGCGATGCTCTTCCGCCGGCACGTTTTCCGGGTAGGCATCCGGGGAAACCGACGGCACCTCGATGGGCGGAGTCAGATCAACCTCATCGATCATGCGAATGGCTTCTACGGCAGGGAAGATATCTCCTGAAAACGTTTCGTCCATGGCTTAAGTATTATTTTATTACTAACAGTTTTGGAAACAAGCCAAATGCGGTGCCCCCCTCATCGAATCACACTTGCAACTCTCGCGGCGACAAACAGGGCTTTAGGTTGACTCGGCCGCCTCCATAACGGCATAACATGGGCTCACCGACACTGCTGTCCGGACGGCTGGAGCAATTAAAATCACAATGTGAGAGCGCGCTCCTATGATGAATCAAGGCCCAACCTTACAGGAGGAACCATGCCGAAACCGCGGGTTCGCAAGGGAATGCCCAGTGTCCAATTAACCAAAGAGGAGTTTGCTAAACGTGCTCGCGAACGGTTTTACGATCCGACCTTTGCTTCCGTCGCTTCGGAAATCGACAGGATCATCGAGGTGGCGTGGAAAAACTATTCCGAATACCACAGAAGCCCGCGCACGCGACCGGCAGGAGCCGGCTTTAGCGATCCTCGTTTTCCGCTCGCGATCGAATGGCTCGAAGCGAGAAAAGCCATTCACACGGCAGAAAAAGGATGGAAAAACCCTAAATCGAAAACGCGCATTCTCTTGATCAATGGTTCCACGCGAAGCAACCAAACCTGCCCTGGAGAAATGTCGAAAACCTTTCGGCTGATGAAGATAGCCGAAAAGGTCGTCGCTGCGCAGAAAGGATTCGAGGTGGAGCTGTTGGATTTAAGCAGGTTGGCCTCGGAGTACGCCCGGGTGATCTACCCATGCAAGGCCTGCGTCTCCACCGCGATGCCGTTATGCCATTGGCCGTGTTCGTGCTATCCGAACCATGCCATGGGACAAGTCAATGATTGGATGGCGGAAATCTATCCGCGGTGGGTTGCAGCACACGGCGTGATGATCCTATGTCCGGTTCATTGGTATCAGGCGCCGAGCTCGCTGAAGCTCATGATCGACCGCCTGGTATGCGCGGATGGCGGGAATCCGGATCCCACCTTGACCCGCGGCAAGAATCCCCAGCGCGCCAAAGAAGTGGAGCTCAAAGGATGGCACTATCCGCGTCATCTAGCGGGCCGTGTTTTCTCAGTGGTCGTGCATGGAGATGCAGAGGGCGCGGAAACGCTAAGACGGATTCTGGCGGATTGGTTGATGGACATGGGATTGATTCCCGCGGGTCAAGCGGCGATGGTCGACCGCTATGTCGGGTATTACAAACCCTACGCAACCAGCCACGATCACCTAGACAGCGACAAGGACTTTCAGGAAGAGGTGCGCAATGCCGCGCGTTCTCTGGTCAGCGCGGCGCGCTTGCTGCGCCGCGGAGAACTGCAAAAACCCGACGCCGCTCTGCGAGAACCGCGCCCAAAATAAGAAGTTGTTCTGGGTTTTCTGTGAAGAAGTATTCACCACGGAGGCGCCGAGTTCGCAGAGATCGGAGAATTTTTTAACCAAGAACTCTTTACTCCGCGTCCGGAGCCTGTTCTGAGCGACGTCGAAGGACGCCTCCGCGGTGCAATCTCCGAGTCCTCCTTCACAGGAAAGCCTAAAGACCAAATAAGAAGAGCCGTGAACTCACTGCGATTACTGTTCGCTTGAACGTCACGTCGGAGTATCGTACGGTTACAGCGTCAAAATAACCTGTTTCCTGGAAAGGAGCTTTGATTGATGATGGCTTCGGCAGAACTTATCGTTGACGTGCACCACCACTACATGCCCGCGGCCTTGTTCGACCGGCTCGCCGCGCAGGCGGGCGGCCGCCGCATTGTTACCAAGGAAATCAGTTTGACCCTTCATCCCTCCCGCAAAGACCTCGAAGCGCATCTGCGAGTTATGGACGAGGCGGGCGTCACTGTGTCCATTTTAACCGACCAAGTCCAGGTCATGGGAGCGGAGGTGGCCAGGTCGCTCAATGACGGGATCGCCGAGGTCCAACGAAAACATCCGGCTCGATTTCGGGGTTGCATCCATCTGCCCATCCACGAGCCGGAGGCAGCAAAGCGTGAGCTCGAGCGCGGGATCAACGAAATGGGGCTGCGCGCCGTAGCATTGCTCGCCTGTCACCTCGACGTGCAGCTTGACCACCCGACCATGAACCCGCTCTACGAAATCATCCAGCGAAACCATCTTCCCATCGTCATTCATCCCCAATCGAAACCCACCGGTTCCGACACGCTTTACAATTTGGATCGTTGCGTGTTCCGGCCGCTGGAGACAACTCAGGCGATCGTGCGCGTGATGCACAGCGTGCTGCCCCGTTTCCCAGAACTGCGTTTTGTCATGCCGCATCTCGGCGGCGCCACTTCCTCACTCAAGGGACGGATGATGGCTTTTTTCGAAACTGATGACGCTGCGATTCCGGCCGACATGAAAGGCTATCTCAAGACCCAAGCGGAACAAAAACGCTTCGGTCTCACGGAGCGCTTCGAGAAACTATTTCAGTCGCTCTACTTCGACACGGCGGGAACCGGCGCGTGGCATCCCGCGCTGGCCGCGGCCTTCAACGTCGCCGCCACGGACCGCATCATGTTCGGCACCGACTACCCGCTGGAATGTAAAACCGCGGCAAACGTGATTGAATCGTTGGACATGGTCCGCCAGGCTCCCTGTTCCGCACAGGAAAAGACGGCAATACTCGGTAAAACGGCGGCGGTGTTGTTCAATCTGCAGCAGCCCTGAGCAAAGCCGAAGGGGGTCCTATGGATCCATGGTTAAAGGCCTTGCTCCAAACTCGAAACACGAAATCCGAAACAAATCCAGATGCTCAAAAATCAGAAAATTCCAAACCGGGTGCTCGGATTAGTTGTTTTAGATTTTCTCGGTTTTGGGTTTCATTTGACTTGAGCTTGTTGCGAATTTCGATATTCGGATTTCGGATTTTATTGATGCGGTTTCTTGGCGCCATAAATCTTCTTCAAATCTTTCTGTTGAACCTTTCAAAGGCAAGAATCTACTGACCGGGCTAAGCTAGAGCTTGTTCTTACGGAGGCAACGATCCATGAATAGATTGACATTGTGGGCGGGGATCCTGTTCATTTCGGTTCCGGCTCTTGCCGCCGAACCGCAGCAAGATAGGGCGCGGCTCGACAAGATCGAACAGACACTGAAATCCGATGTGCCGCGGGTGCTTTGCCTGGACAGCAGCTTTACCACCGGCGGGCAACCCACTGAACAGGCCTTCGCCAAGATCGCCGCCAGCGGCTTTCGCTCGGTCTTGAGCTTGCGCGGCCCCGGTGAAGGCATCGACCTCAACAAAGAGCGCGCTTTAGTGGAAAAAGCCGGGCTTCGCTACTTCAATATTCCAGTGGTCTCGAGCGCGCCGCGGGCCGAGCAGGCCGATGAATTTATTAAACTGGTCAAAGAAACATCCAACCACCCGATGCTGATTAATTGCTCGACTGCCAATCGAGTCGGCGCCTTCATGATGATTTATCGTGTGCTGGAACAAGGCTGGAGCCAAGAAAAAGCTTTGGAGGAAGCGCTAAAAATCGGCCTCCGCGGCGACGAGCTCAAGAAGTTCGCCCAGAGTTACATCGCCCAGCATAAGACAAAGCAAAGTTAAGCTGGCTTGAGATTTCGCAGGCACACGTCAACCAGCTTTTGTGGATCTTTCTCGAAGACGACAACACCGCGGGTGGGTTTGTTGCAGAACTGGATCACTTCCCGAATGTGGTCCGCGATTCCTCCGGTCCCTTCCAGAACACCGATGATCTTTCCCTCGTCGTAGGCAATCGTAAATTCGTTGAGCGTGCCGGTCGCCCCGCCGAAGAGCAAGACGACGTCGGCGGAACGCACGTTGACGACGTTGCGCCCTTTGTAGCCGAAGCCGGTATAGACGATTACATCCGCGCCCTCATCCGGTAAACCATAACGTTCCAGATGTTCCTTTCGATCATGAGCCGGTGATACACCGAGCGCAAACCCGCCTGATCTGCGGAACGCTCGCGCCACCAAGTCGGGCAGTCCCGTTGTCGCTCCCGTAACTAAAATGCATTCCCGCTGCGCCAGCGCCGCGCCGAGGCCTTCGGCCAGATCCTTAAGCCGCGCTTTTTCTGATTCAGTTAGGGCGTCATTTTCCGAAGCGCCCATGACCCCGATGACGGGTTTGCGCACCGATCTCGTCTCCTTTCGAGAATCAGATAACCCCATCGCGCCGTAGTTGGGCGATGGTGTCAGCGTCGTACCCGAGATCCCCGAGGATCGCCTCGCTGTCCTCTCCCAGCGCAGGGATTCGGTCATAGCGGGCTTGGCTGTCGGACATTTTGAGCGCGTTGGCGATCACCGGCACTTTACCCACCGGCGAATCCGCTTCGCGAATCAACCGGCGCGCTGCCGCCTGTGGATGGGCGAGCACCTGCGCGATGCCGCGCACTTCTCCGTAAGGCAGTTCGGCTTTCTTGAGCTGGGAGAGCCAATGGGTGTGATCCCTTTCCAGAAAGATTTTTTCGATCGTTTCCTCCAGCTCGCCGCGATTTTTTCGTCGTCCTTCCACGGTAGCGAAACGCGGATCTTCCAGCAGGTCCGGCCGTTCGATCACCTTGCGACAGAAAACATCCCAATCCGACGCGCTCGCGACAGCGAGATTCACGTACTCCCCATCGCCGGCAAGGTACGGACCGTACGGCGTGACGTAGTGATGGCGCATCCCCACCCGCGCCGGCTCTTCACCCGCATGCCAATAGTGGTGGGGAAAATAGCCGAGCCAGGAGACGATAGAATCGAACATCGAGACATCGATGAGTTGGCCTCGACCGGTTTTTTCCCGCTGGTAGAGCGCGAGCAGAATGCCGACTGCAGCGTACATCCCAGCGGCGATATCGACGATCGCAAGACCGGCTCGGGCCGGCTTGTCAGGGTAGCCGGTGGTGGCGATGATGCCGCCTTCACCTTGAATCAATAGATCATAGGCTTTGACGTCGCGGTAAGGCCCGTCCTGACCATAGCCGGAGAGAGAACAATAGATGAGCCTTGGATTGGCCTCGCTCAGCGTTTCGTAGCCAAGGCCTAGGCGTGCCGCGACACCCGGCGCATAGTTCTCGAAGAAGATGTCGGACTTCTGGGCCAATTCCTGAAGCAGAGCTTTGCCCTTTTCCTTCTTTATATCGACCGTGAGGCTGCGCTTGTTGCGATTGAGCCAGACGTAGCCCGAAGAGAGACCGCGAACCACAGAATCCCAGCCGCGAATCACGTCGCCAATCCCCGGCCGTTCGACTTTGATCACTTCGGCGCCCATGTCGGCGAGGAGGCAGGTGGCGAAAGGGCCGGAAAGCACCTGCTCAAAAGCCAGGATCTTGACGCCGTCCAGCGCGCGGCTGGGTTTAGAATTGCCTGCCACTTGAACCTCTCTTACCGATTTGAACGTTTTGAACTAATTGAACGTCTTGAACTCGCTGAAAGGTTCAAAAAGTTCAAGCCGTTCCAGTCGTTCAAGCCGTCTAAAGCGAATTTACTTGGCATCACCCTTTATTTCTGGAAACAAATCCTGCTTCGGCGCGTACGCTTTCTTCCAGACCATCACGCTGCGCGAATAGTCGATCACCACTTTGCCTTCTTGCTGGATGCCCCGGGTGCGAACTTTGATGATGCCCCATTGGGGCTTAGACTTGGATTCTCTCTTTTCCAGAACTTCGGATTCCGAGTAAAGCGTGTCGCCGGCGAAAAGCGGATTGGGCAGTTTGATCTCGTCCCAGCCGAGAGCAAAACCATTTTCACTGACATCGGCAACTCCCATACCCGCGACAATGGCCAGGGTCAACGCGCTGTTAATCAGACACTTGCCGAACTCCGTGCGCTTACCATACTCGTTGTTAAAGTGAATCTGATTGGTGTTGTTCGTCAGCAGAGTAAACCAGATATTGTCCGCCTCAGTGACCGTCCTGCCGAGACGGCAACGATAAATATCGCCGACGTCAAAATCTTCAAAGAAACGCCCTTCCCAGCCGGGTTTGACCGCCATGCTTTCTCCCCTTTCTGCTCCGGTGGCTTTACGCTATAAACTAGAGACTGCTTCGAGCTTGCGGCAGGCTGCTCAAAAAGGCTCAGAGGCGAGGCGCGCGAAAAATCGACGAGCGGAGGCGTACTTTAGCCGGTACGTCGGAGCGAGGCGATCGAGCGCAACGAAG
>Ga0209819_10000347_pt1 | contig 13233 bp, 8 predicted proteins | sample PPLLak2March2015_FD_187248 | JGI IMG/M metagenome (GOLD analysis project Ga0209819, IMG submission 187248) | Freshwater sediment microbial communities from Prairie Pothole Lake near Jamestown, North Dakota, USA - PPLs Lake P7 Core (1) Depth... | ecosystem: Environmental > Aquatic > Freshwater >... | reverse complement strand
ATCAGCATCCCCGCTTGAACGCTTTGCGTGCTCGACAAGCACTCGGAGCGTGACGGAGGCGCCTCCCGGTTGTTGAGCCAGCCAGTCCCAGTGACGCGGGAGCAGCGTGACCTCACGCGCTATGACTCCAAGCTTGGGACGCCCTGGTGAACGCCGCGCGTCTTCGTCCGCATCGACCGCGCCTCCGCCCCCTGATTGCTCTCGGCCCAAAAGCCGGCCAACCACCTCGTTCACCGAGCCGCGGAAATCGACTTCCAGCTGCTCGCTGGTCACGGCATCAAATATCAGAACCGGGCAGGAATCGCCTCGGTCGATCACACCTTTTGCAGCCCGGGCGACTTCGCTGAGAGGACCGGCGGCGATACGTGTAGTCCCCGCAAAGGCAATGTACTGTTTCTCCTGTCGAATCATCCGGCACCTCCATTCGGGATACGGAGCCTAGATTTTACCCGGATAAAACTCTTTCTGTCAATATTGCCCGGGTAAAACGGGACCGAATGCTGTCCGCGACCTTCCTCAGTGCCCGACTTCTAACTCACGCCTCAATCGTCCGTTTCAGGCCAGGCCAGCCGCGCCGGTATTTCAACCTTTACGGACCTCGAGATCATAGACCCGATGCATCAGACCCAGACGGAGAGTGGCTATCCTGAATACGTCGCGTGGTCCGGGCTATAAGCCGTGATACTATTCCGCCCGCACCCGAGAGGGGGAGCGGAGATCGCGTCGGATTGGTCGGGTTATTACTTCTTCCGGTCCGACGACCCGGAACGTCTTCGGATGACGGCTTGCCGGTGAGCTTGTCAATCACTGCCTTCTCCCGATTTCCGCTCGGATGGACTTGGAGGAGTATGGCCGAAAGACTGTCTGTTGCCTGTCTAATCTGTTTCTTGCTCTTTGCATCCTCGTTGGCGGGGACGCCAACCATCATCGACAACCAGACCTCGAAGCTATCGCAGCAGGTCCGCATGATGGACTATCTGCGCCTCTACGTCGGGGCCGGCGATCCTGATCAAATGCCGCTCATCTGTGAATGGACCATTACCCAAGATCCAACTGCGAAGGCGTACTTCACGGCCAACAACAAGACCACTTTCACAGGTGGCGGCGGTGTCGAGCTTGCCTTTCCGTGGATCAGCAACAGTGACGCCGTCAACAGCCCGCTCGTGGGACAGTCGGTCCAAGTCGTTGTCATCGTCAAACACGAAAACATTGCCGACGGCCCGGAGACGGACTCGCGGACGTTTAACATCACGATCAGCGGGATCAATCACCCACCCCTTCCGGTCATCACTGGTACCCTTGGAACAGCCACCGATCGGCTCCCGTCCGGTTCTGCCGTGGTCGTCAGCTCAGGTTCCTCTAGCGATCCGGACCCGAGAGACACCTACAGAAGTGATTGGACCGTGACAGTGGTTCCCGGCCTTCCGCCCATAACTCCCACGGGAACGGAAGGCAGCACGATGAGCTTTACCATTCCGCCGATCAGCATGAACTTAAATGTTCCCATTGTCCTGCAGTTGACCGACGGTATGCACAGAGTGAGAACCACGGCCACCGCTTATCTGGGGCCCGCTGGTCCACCTCCCCCACCCCCGCCTCCCAGCCCATATCTGCATTTAAACAACGACCGATTTGTAGCGGAGGTTGCGTGGTCCACCATCACCGAGGCTTCAGGAGTCGGGCGTGCGGTCACTCTGACCCCGGATTCAGGATATTTCTGGTTTTTTGAGCCTGAGAATCTGGAGCTCCTGGTGAAAGTCCTGGACGGACGGCAGGTGAATGGGCATTTCTGGGTATTCTACGGATCTCTCACCGATGTGCGGTTCACTCTGAAGGTCACGGACACTTCAACGGGTGCGGTAAAGTTGTACCAAGGACAACAGGGACTCCAAACCAGTGGGCACGATACGAGTGCATTCTAAACTGAACGCAGTCCTCTAATTCCGGCTGGCATCTGCAAGGGAAGGGAACCTAGTGTGCTGAGCCAGAAATCCTGACAGCTGTCTCCAACTGACGAAGTATTTCTGACTCAGGACACTAGGAATACGCGCTGATAACCTTCTTAATGGCGGCCGCAACCTGGTGCATGTGGCTTTCAGTAAAGGTAGGAAAAGCAAAACAAGTGAAGGTGTGGGACTCGTGCCATCGCGCGTTGGGTACCTCAACGGAGGAGTAATCGACGCTGCGAGGCTCCGCGTACTCGCGCGACGTGAACGGGAAACCGGATCGGCCGAACGCGTGCCTTTCGCGAAACGCCCGTTCCGTGTGGCATTGAGGCCAGAAGACTTTCCAGACCGGTGCGCCTTCGGCGGTAACCGCTGCGACGAACTGCTTGATGTCGGACTTCATGTTGTCCACGTCCAAAGAGAACGCCATGACATACCAGCCGTTCCGGCGTTCGGGGGTGTCGACCGGCGAGTACTTGATTTGCGGGAGGTCCGCCAGGGCATCCATCACGATCCGGGCATTACGACGACGGTTCGGAAGGTTCCAGGTATCGATTCTTTCGAGCTCCGCCAGCCCAATCGCCGATTGCATCTCGGTCATCCGGTAGTTCCAACCGACGACGTTGTGGACGTAGGGCAGCTTCTGCTCGAGCTCGAGCAGGTTCAGGCGTTCCTGCACGTCGTAGCCGTGATCGCGAATGCTGCGTGCCTTCCAGGCCAGATCCTCATCATCGGTCGTGATCATCCCCCCTTCGCCGCCAGTAGTGAAGGTCTTGTTCTGGCAGAAACTGCAGGCGGCCATATGTCCTAGAGTTCCCGTTTTCCGCCCCTTGTATTCTCCGCCAAAGGCTTCGGCATTGTCCTCGATCACGAACAGGTCGTGGCGACGGGCAAATTCCATGATCTTGTCCATCTCGCACACGTTGCCGTAAAGGTGAACCGGAATGATCGCTTTGGTTCTCTCGTTGACCAGCTTTTCCGCAGACTCGACGCTGACGCAATGGTCTTCCAGGTTCACATCGGCAAAACGCGGAACAGCGCCGGCCTGGACCACCGAGAAACTGGTCGCGATAAAGGTATAGCTGGGAACAATGACCTCGTCGCCTGGGCCGATTCCGCAGGACGTGAGGGCCGTGTGAAGGGCGGCAGTGCCGTTCGTGACGCTGACCGCGAACCTGCTTCCCTGCCATACGGCGAACTTTTTCTCGAACTCCATCCCTTTTCTGCCCGTCCAGTAGTTCACCTTCCCCGAGCGGAGCACTTCCTCGACGGCATCAATGGCTTTCTGGTCAAACTGCGGCCAGGGGGGCAACTTGTCCGTAACGGCCCTTGGGCCGCCGTCAATTGCCAGTCTTTCTGTCGAGATGCTCATCGGGGTTCTCCTTCCTTTCCCCTGTGCCCCTTTACCCCTTTACTACCCTTCCCGTATCTCCTTCTTTGCCGGGTCGTAGATCATGCGTTTGCCCGTTTCAATGGAGAGGTCGGCCATAAGCGTTGCGATTGAGTGTCCCCAGCCGGCATCAAGGGGCGCAAGCGGGCTTTTGCGAGTTCGGACGCAGTTGAAGAAGTCCGCCATATGATGCTCGGGCTGAACAGGAGGCACCGTCGTTCCCGGGGTCAGCTTGTCCGTCTCGCCGGATCCCTCTCCGGTCAACTTGATTTCTCCGCGCCAGTTAGTGATATCGAGGATGCCACGCGTGCCGATGACTTTCATGAAGCTGTTCCCTGCGTTACCGAAAACTGTCGAGTAGCGGGTGAGAAAGCCCTGTTCCGGGTATTCGAGCACGATCTCGACTGAGTCTGGAGCCGTGCGCCTATCTTTCCATCGATAGGTTCCGGCAAACGCTAGACCGCGTAACGGGTACGGTGCGCCGGTGAAGTAATGCACAAGGTCGATGAAATGAACCATCAAGTTGGTCTGAGGCCCGCGCGAGAACTCCTTGTAGCCGTACCAGGCGACGTATTGATCAGGATCGAAAGGACGATACTTCGCGTGCATCAAGAACGCCTTCCAATCGACATCCGCTTCCTTGACCTCGCGATTACCGGTCCCGTGCCAATAGGGACGATAGGCATTGCGGGATTGCTCGATCTTGAGAATCTTCCCCAAGTCACCCGATTTGATGAAGGCGGCGGCCGCGGCTGGGGCCGGCCAGCTTCGGACCTGCGTCCCGATTTGCACAACGCGGTTGTTTCGCTTGACCGCCTCGACAGCGGTTTTCAGCTCCTCCATGGTCATGGCCAGCGGCTTTTCGACGTAGGCATCCTTGCCCGCGTCGGCCGCAGCCTGGAGTTGAGTGCAGTGCTGATGGTCCGGCGTCCCAATAATGACCGCGTCCACGTCTTTGAGTGCCAGCACGTCCTGGTAGTGGACGTAGTCCTTTGGGGCCTGTCCGCCCGCTTTTTGGACCGCCGCTACGGCCTCCTCCCGGCGTTGTCGCCAGGTGTCGCAAATTGCGATGATGTCGACGTTCGTGCGCTCCTTAACCTCCAGGGCCTCTTTAAGAAGACCGCGCCCGCCGCATCCGATATTCGCGACCCTGATCCGATCGTTAGCGCCCAGAATTCGATGGTATGCCGCAGCGCTTATGGCCACTGCACCTGCGGTCTTCCCCGCAAACTCGCGACGATTGAGTTTATGTTCCACTTGGGTCCTCCCTGGATTTACGATTGACTGACTCTCAACAAGGTCGTATCTGCCGTCCGTCCCCATCCGCCGCCGTTACTTGCCTACTGAGCTCTTATAGCTCTCTACCAGGAGCCTGGTGGCCGTCTCCGCCAGCCGCTCTCCGGAGCCGGGTTCGGTCCGGGCGCTGACCGGCTCATAGTTGCCCTCTGCGAACGCTTTCAGGTTGGGAAAGTAGCCCCAAGCTCCGTTGGATAAAGTCGAGATGATCGTGTAACGGAAGGGCGACGCAACTTTGATCGCCAAACCAAATTCAACGAAGATTTCGCCGGGCAGGCCGACCCAGGCCACTTGATCTCCCAATGTGATCACCTGGACCTCGGCTTCTATCGACTGCCCTTTTCTTTCAGCCGTCTCCAGCACTTTGAAAGCATGGACCAGGTCGAGGAACGGCGCGGCCCCCGGTTTCCCGTATTTGGCGGCCACCTGACTCGCCTTCTCGACCTCTCCCGGCTCGATTTTCGGCAAACCGAGCTTTACCGTTTCACTCCGCACCTGAAGAGGCGCGGTGATGACCGGCCCCAGCTTCTCAAACGTCTTCAGGATCTCGGCAGCGAGAATCGTTCCGATCCGGGCTCCTTCCTCCGGCCCCTTCTGCGGAGTCCCGTTCCACACATTGATGTGATTCACGTTTCCCGACGCGCCCATGGTGAAGACTGTCAGGAGCTGAGCGGCGCCGAGTGCCTGCGAAAGGAGATTCGAAAGGGTGTAGGGATAGTCGGCCGAGTACTGGAGTCCACCAACCGTGTCAAGGTGCATCGCGAAGTTTACGAACACGGCCGAAGGCACCTTGGCTCCCGCCCCTTGAAAAACGACGACGGGAACCTGCGGATCGGTCGGGCCGACGGTCCTGACCGTCTCCGGGTTAAGCTTACCTGGGTTCCAGCCGATTGTCCCGTCCTTCATGAGATAGCGACGATTGAAACTGAGGCCCGCTTCCTCGCCTGCGGCAGCCATGACGTCGGCGGGCAGAAGCCGAGATTGGGCATTTTTCACCGCTTGAGCGATCAGCGACGGAAGTTTCTGCAGGTAGGCTTTGCAGGCTTCGGCGGGCTGGCCCCCGGTGCGGGCGAGCCAGGACGACGAGGTCACGGGACCGGTGTGCGAGTGCGTGGCACTGATCATCACCGAAGATCCGGGAAGCCCGGTTTCCTTCTCGATCGCTTCTCGCGCCAGGTCCACGATCTCGCGCGGGATGTGCACGAGATCGCAGGTGACCAAAGCCGCTTTCACGCCATTGTTCTCGAGCACGATGGCCTTTGCCTGCAGGGGATCATGAACCCCTTCATTAAGCCGGACATGGTAGTAACCGGCCATCGGGATGCCCCTGGGAGCAGTGATATCGGTCGCTCCGACTCCCACCCGGAGCTCGGCTTGAAGAGGAAGGACCTGTAGCAAGAAAACGACCACACAAACCGTTCCTATAGGTCGCATCTGACTCTCTCCCCCTTTCGCTCTCTCGATTCGAGGATCAGGCGGGTCAATTTGACAGCCTGTGCCGATTGTTCGGCAGGGCACTTTTCCGGCGGGCGACCGCTTATCGCACATTCGATAAAGTACTCCAACTGTGCCTGGTAGGGGTCCTTCTCGTCAGTTTCCATAGTCTCAGGCTCAGCCCCCGCCGGATAGACAGTGCACGGTCGACCGGCACTGTTGAATTCGACTGTAGCCCGATCGCCGGTAACGGTAAATTCCATTGAAAAGGGATATTCGCCGGGGTGATGCCACCCGCCCGTTATCGACACTGAAGCGATACCCGGATATTCGAGATTGGCGACGATGCAGTCTATCCCCGAAGGCAGATCCTCGTATCCGTTTGCCGAGACGGCCCGAGGCCGGCCGAAAAGATGGAGGCACATGTCCACGTCGTGGATGAGGAGATCAAAGACGCCTCCTCCGCTCTGCTTCGTGTCGATCTGCCAATTTCCCCAGCGAGGCGCGGCGGTCCGTCTGCGGAAAAAGGCGTAGCGGACAGGCCCCACCCGACCGTCCTGGAGCAGTGTCGACAGGTGCCTGTAGCCTGAGAAAAAGCGCAGGACGTGCGCAACCATCAGGGTGCGGCCACACTTCTCCGCCTCGCGGATCATCTCGTCGGCCGCCTGGCCCTCCAAGGCCATCGGCTTCTCCACCAAGACGTGCTTCCCCGCTCGGAGCGCGGCGATCGCCACGGGGGCGTGGAGGTGAGTGGGAAGACAGATGTCGACCGCCTCAATGTCAGGATCTTGAAGGACTTCAGCGACGGTCCGATATTTCCTGACGTGGGTGAAGTTCATCAGCTGGCCGGGACCGCCCAGGTTCCCTTGAATCCCGCTCAAGTCGCCGGCTAGTTTCTTTTCGCTCGCGCTCATAACGGCGGTCAGTTCTGCGTTTGGGATACCAGTGAGCGCCTTGAGGTGCGTACTCCCCATGAAACCGAGGCCAAGGATAGAGATCTTCACGGTGAGCCCATATTAGCACCGGTTCCTGGGCGTCTACAGGCGACCATTGCAAACTAGTGTGGTGTTTCGCAAATCAATCCGTTCACCATTCGACGTTCCTGGGACCAACAGGTCCTCGGAACAGGAGGGAAGGGAGCGGCCGACTTGACAGCTTGATAGGCCTCCACTGCTTCTGTTAGGATCAATTCAGGTAACCGACATATATCGCTTACCTGAAAGGAGCACCGAGGTGAGCAAGCCGACGGCCCTTGTACAGGGCACTCTTTACCTGCTGATTCTCAAGATCCTCGACCTGGAGCCCCGAACCGGCTGGGCCGTTTCGCAACGCCTGCGACAGATGTCAAACGACACTCTGCAGGTGAGCCACGGATCGCTTTATCCGGCTTTGCACAAGCTCGAGCACGAGGGGTGGATCCGAGGCGAGTGGAAAGAATCGCCCACTGGACGTCCGGCCAAGTTCTACTCGATTACGACGGCTGGGCGTCGCCAGCTTCGGGCCGAGGTTGAGGACTGGACACGTCTGTCAGCGGCAATCAACGGAATCATTGAATCCGCTTAGTGACTGAGGAGGGACCATGCGTTGGATCCAAAAACTCAGACTCAGGGTGCGCGCGGTGTTTCGACGCCAGGAGGTCGAGCGCGAGATGGAGGCCGAGCTGACCGAGCATCTCGAATCGGAAGTGCAAGAACTGATTGCTCGAGGCCTGTCCCCGGCAGACGCCCGGAAAAGAGCCCGCGTGACCATGGGCCATCTGGATTTGATTCGGGAGGAGTGCCGCGATTCCCGGGGCACCGCCGGTTGGGAACAGTTCAAACAAGACGTTTTCTTCGGCGTGCGCGTGCTCCTCAAGAACCGAACCTTTTCCTGCATTGCCCTGGCAACCATGGCGCTCGGTATTGGCTCCACTACTGCCGTTTTCAGTCTGATCGACGGCGTCTTTATCCGGCCGCTCCCGTTCCCCAACCCGGAGCGCCTGTTTCACGCAGAGCATGTAGGCATGCGCGGGCCTTTTGAGACACTTCGCTCCAATAGCCGGCAGGCGAACTATGCCGCCTATCTCGACGTGCACGCCTTCAATACCCCGGGGCGCTACTGGCCGGAACGTCTAAAGGGCAGCGAAGTGTCTGCGAATTTCTTCGAGGTGTTGGGTGTCCGGCCCCTCCTGGGGCGTGCCTTTGTCGAAGGTGAGGACAGGCCCGAGAATCTGCATGTCGTGATTCTGAGCGAGGACTTCTGGCTGAGGCAATACGCTGGGCGCCGCGATGTACTCGGACAGTTTCTGAGCCTGAATGAGGCGAGCTACGAGATCGTCGGCGTAATGCCCGCCGGATTTCGGTATCCAGCGCCAGACGCCAACTTCTGGGTTCCGATGAGAATCGACGCTCGGAAGGTCGGGGAGTATTGGGGCTCGGGGGGAGTAAAAGCTGTCGCACGTCTGCGGCCGGGTGTCACTCCACAGGCAGCCTCCGCAGAGCTCCGAGCCTGGATTCCACGAATTCGGGTGATGTTTCCCTGGACGATGCCCGATGACTGGGGACGCGAGGCTGGATTGACGGAACTGCACGACCACCTTGTAGGGGACGCCAAGTTGAGAAGCATTTTGCTCTTCGGGGTCGTCGGCCTCGTTCTTCTGATCGCGATTGTCAATGTGGCGAGTCTCATGATCGGCCAAACCGCAGCGCGGCACAGAGAACTGATCTTGCGTGCGTCCCTGGGCGCAACCCCGGCCCGCCTGGCGCGGCAACTCTTGACCGAGGCCCTGGTGCTCGCGGCGGCCGGCGGACTACTGGGAAGCTTGCTCGGTTTCGGCCAGTTGACGATGCTCAAGAACTTGCTGCCGCCCGATACGCCGCGTCTCGCCGATGTCGTGATAGACGCACGGATTCTGGTGTTTACTGCCGCGATCTCGCTGGGAAGCGGATTGCTCTTTGGCCTCTTGCCCGCGTGGCGGGCGCGCACCAGCCGGTCTCTGACCACCACGGAGGAGACGCGCTCACCACTCAGTCCGACCGGACTACGAACACACGCGGTACTGGTGATGGCAGAGGCGGCGTTTGCCGTTATCCTTCTGGTTGGCGCCGGCCTGTTGCTGCGTAGTCTGTGGAATCTGCTCCAAGTGAATCCGGGATTTCGAGTTGAATCCGTTGTCACCGCTGAACTCAGCCCCAATCAAACAGTGGCGGCTTCCGTGGAGAAGACGACAACGCTCTACGAGCAGGTTCGAGCCAAGCTCGCTGCGTATCCGGGTGTAAGAAATGTAGCGGCGATGAGCCTCTTGCCTTTAACACCTGAAGCCTCATTTTTTACAGCGTCTATCGAGGACCACCCACTCCCGCCGCAGGAACCACAATTTGCCCTTTGGAGCACAACAGTTACGCCGGAGCACCTGGATACCCTCGGCATTCCGCTGCTGCAAGGCCGCCGCTTCACCGCCGCAGACCGGCGAGGAGCACCGCCAGTCGTCATGATCAGCAGGTCTATGGCTCGCCGTTTCTGGCCGGACCGAAATCCGATCGGGAGGCGGCTCCGTCCCCTGGCCGACGGCGAATGGCGCACGATCGTGGGTGTTGTCGATGACGTGAAGAACTACAGCATCACCGGACCGCCGGAGTGGGTGGAAGGGGATGTCTATGTGCCGATGGCACAGGCCCTGTTTCCAACAGACGCGATCTCCCTGATCGCGCGGCTGGATGGTAGCCCGGGAAGCTTCGAGAAGCGTTTACCCGAGATGATCAAGGAAGTCTGCGCAGACTGCGCACTAAGCAAGATCGTCGGGATGGAAACAGTCGTAGCCGGCGCCACGAGGACCCCGAGGTCTACGGCACGGCTTGTCGGTGGCTTTGCGTTGCTGGCGATCGGTCTTGCGGCAGCCGGGATATACGGAGTAGTGAGCCATAGTGTAATCCGGCGGACCCGCGAGCTCGGAGTGCGGCTCGCACTTGGTGCGAGCCGCAAGAGCATCGCATGGCTCGTTATGGGCTCTAGCCTCTGCTACACGATGGTGGGAGCGTTTACCGGTCTGTTCGCCTCGTGGGCGCTGGCACGCTGGATCAGCACACTGCTCTACGGAATAGCCGAACATGATCCAGTCAGTTTCCTGGCGGCACCTGTTGTCCTCGTGGTTGTAGCGATCCTCGCCTCCCTCGTGCCTATGTACCGCGCTTTGCGAATCGATCCGGCCATTTCGTTGAGGGAGACATAAGGAGTGACGGTCCCTGGGAGAGAGCCGGCAGCAATCGGCTGCTCGAAACCCGGGATGGACGCGCTCGTTGTCTGAAGCACGAAGTAAGCAAGAAACCGACAGCAGGCACCGTACACCAATCTTGACATTTGTCGATGGTCGAGGGATGATTGTCGATAGTCATAGTATTGATGCCAGGAAAGGTTACTATGCCGAAACCTACAGACCTCCTTCAGGGGACACTCGACCTTTTGATTCTCAAGACGCTGACCCGGGAGCCTGTGCACGGATGGGGGTTGGCCAAACGGATCCAGCTGCTGTCTGATGACGCGCTCAGCGTCGGCCAGGGTTCGCTGTATCCGGCTCTCCATAGACTTGAACAGCAGGGTTGGATCGTGGCGGAGTGGCGCGATTCGGAGTTCAACCGGCCGGCCAAGGTGTACTCGCTCACGCCGGAAGGCCGGGCGCAGCTCGACCGCGAGCTCGAGAGCTGGAAGCGGCTGTCAGGGGCCGTGGAGCTTCTGCTCGAGCGGGCTTAGGGAGGGACAGGAGCTTGCGACTCTGGCGTGTATTCAGGCAACGCGTCCGTTCACTGTTCCGCCGCCCTCAAGCGGAAGCGGAGCTCGATCGCGAGCTCGCCTTTCACTACGATCAACTGGTGCGCGAAAATCTCGAAGCCGGCATGGGAGAGCGTGAGGCGCGCCAGGCTGCCAGCCGAGCTCTGGGGAACGCTGCGTTGCTGGCGGAAGAGTGCCGGGATCACCGGCGGCTGACATGGCTCGACGACCTGGTGAAGGATTTTGCGTACGCTCTCCGGTCGATGCGCAAAGCGCCGGGGTACACGGCCGTCGCCTCGCTGTCGCTTGCGCTGGCGATCGGGGCCAATACGGCGATCTTCAGCCTGGTTGACGTCCTGCTGCTGCGCGGTCTTCCAGTCGATAAACCTCATGAACTCGTGGAGATCGGGCGGGTGTCGCCATATGGGCCCGGCGGCAACTTCCCTTACCCGATCTACGAGCGCATTCGAGACCAGAACACAGTCCTGGCCGGTGCTCTCACGATGTCCTCGGGGACGATCGAGGCCACGATCAGCGGCCCCGCCCCTGAACCGGTAGGCCGCTTTGTCTCAGGGAATTTCTTCGATTTGCTTGGTGTCTCGCCCGCCGTTGGACGCCTCCTCTCCGCCGAGGACGACCGCATCGGCGCGGAAGGCGCAACGGTCACAGCCATAAGCTATGCGCTATGGGAGCGCGAGTTTGGAGGAGATCCGGGCGTCATCGGCAAGAGGCTGAAGGTACGTACAGTCTCCTTCACGATCGTGGGTGTCCTTCCGCGGAGTTTTCACGGCTTGACTGTCGGCCGGTCCGATGACTTCTTTATCCCAATGGCAAGCGAGCCACTGTTGCGTGGTCAGAGCTGGCTTGGCAACCGTCAGTTTAACTGGCTAACCATCGTTGGCCGTCTCAAGCCGGGCATTTCCAAGGAGGCCGCGAAGGTGAACCTGGATGTCATCTTCGCTCGCTTTCTGGAGGACTTCCCTTCGACCCTCAGTGAAACCGACGCGCAACTCGGGATTCGCGCGCGTCGCCTCGTCATTGAATCCGCGCGGTCTGGTCTCTCGGCGTCGCGCCGGGAGTACTCGCGGCCTGTTCTCCTGCTCATGGGCGCTGTGAGTCTGGTCCTTGTTATTGCCTGCGCGAACGTAGTCAATCTCCTGCTGGCGCGCGGTATGGCGCGACGCCGGGAGATCGGTCTTCGCCTCGCCATTGGAGCGTCGCGCGGGCGACTCGTCCGACAACTGCTCACCGAATCGGCGGCGCTGGGACTGATCGGCGGCGCGGTAGGTCTGGCCTTCGCAACGTTGGGCATCCGTCTCATTGTCGCTTTGGTGGCGGACGGCGACCCGACGATTTTGTTTGATATCGCTCCAGACGCTCGAATGTTGCTCTTCACCGCGGCTATTTCGCTGGGGTCAGCCTTGGTCGCAGGCATTGTCCCTGCCATCCGGGTCTCGCGGATAAACGTCGCACCGGACCTTCGGAACGATGCCCGCATGCAGACCGGGACCCGCGCAGTGAGTCTGTGGAACCGGACGTCGATTGCGGCGCAGGTCGCTCTTTCCCTCGTGCTCCTCGCGGGGGCTTCGCTGCTGGTGACAAGCCTCCAGAACCTGCGGACGTTCGATGCGGGATTCGACCGGGAACACGTTCTGCTCATGGGCCTTAATCCGGCGAAGGGCGGCTACAAGGGCGATCGCGTTCTCATGTATTACAGAGCGGTCTTGGAGCGCGTGCGAAATACGCCAGGCGTCACCGGAGCGGGCCTGTCGCTTATCACGCCAATTTCCGGCGGAGGCGTCGACCTGTCTTTCGGAGTCGAGGGGCGGCCGCAGGAGCCTGGCGCTATCGTTTACGTGAACCAGGTCTCGGACGGGTATTTCCGGGCGATGGGGACGAGGCTGCTCCTCGGCCGCGACTTCCTTCCCGAGGATAGACCGGGATCCACGCCGGTGGCCGTGATTAACGATGCGCTCGCGCGTCGGTATTTCAAAAACGGGAGTCCGATTGGGCGGCGTGTGACGCTGGGCGGTCAAGAGGGCCTTGAGGTCGTCGGAGTCGTCGCCAACGCGAAGTACGTCTCACTGCGGGAAGAGGACCATCCGACGATCTACATACATGCGCTCCAGCAACGGGAGCAGGCATGGGGTCTGACACTTGCGGTGAGAACGTCCGGTGATCCGACTTCGTTAGCCTTGGCGCTCCCTCGCGAAGTGCAGGCGATTGGCGGTTCGGCGCCGGTCGGGCAGATCTCGACGTTCCGGGCCCAGATTGACCGTTCGCTCGTCAAGGAACGGGTGACGACTCGTATCCTCGGCGCCTTCGCCGCCTTGGCGCTCCTTCTCGCCGCCGTCGGGCTTTACGGCGTGCTGGGCTATGCTGTCACCAGACGGACCAACGAAATCGGCATTCGCCTGGCTCTGG
>Ga0209819_10000345_pt1 | contig 13239 bp, 10 predicted proteins | sample PPLLak2March2015_FD_187248 | JGI IMG/M metagenome (GOLD analysis project Ga0209819, IMG submission 187248) | Freshwater sediment microbial communities from Prairie Pothole Lake near Jamestown, North Dakota, USA - PPLs Lake P7 Core (1) Depth... | ecosystem: Environmental > Aquatic > Freshwater >... | reverse complement strand
CTTGGTCATCGTGTATGCAAGGCCGGTTGCGCCCAGGATGATTTCATTCGCCGGGGCTTTGTGTACGCCGCGAGTGTTATCGCTGCGAGCCCATACACCTGCAATATGACCGCATGGCGGTATTATTGCAGGCTGGTTTAGGATCGGGTCATCCACCTGGATCCAGGGGTAGTACAAAGCAGCGTAGCTGGAATCGTACCCGGCGATATTCATTCGCCATTCTTTAATTTCCATTGGTGTTGCATTCGGTACGGAATCCAGGATGGCGACTCGGTCACCCATGTTTTCACAGTGGGCGATCATCGCTGTTTGGACAGCTTTGACCATATCGAGGTCAAGTTTCTCGCCTGGTGGAACCGACATCAGGTCTGGTACACAAAGCATGGTAACATCGTCGAGTGCTTCCAGAGCGCCTACGCCGGTTCGTTCTGCAGTGTCCCCTTTAAACTGAGAGGAGGTGGCTGGCAGAAGCTGTCGTTCTTCGAGGTTCAGGCCCTGCTCTTGCGTGACGGGCCAAACCTTTGCTAATGGCGCAGCTGTTTCCATGACCTTCAGGTCGATCCATTCCGGTCCACGATTGTTCTTATAGGCAACATGGACTTTCTTGGAGCCGTTTTCCTGTACCTCGAGCAAGGTTACGTCCGAAAGTACTTCCTTCACTGTCCAGGCGCCGCTTTTCGTCTGCCGTTCCACGGTCAGAGTAAAGGGTTTCGGCTCTTCTTTCTCAGCCTTCTCAGGAGCAGCAGCTTCTTCCCCTTCTTTCGGTTTGCCCTTTGCTTTCGGGGCTGGCAGCTCAGGTACTTCCACTTTGATGCGCAGTCGTAAACCGTCATAACCTGCTGATTTGGATTTCGCCAGCAAGTGAGGCTTACCATCTGCTCCCAGCAGCGAGGCTTCAGCTCTTCCAATCGTTTTGACGCTTAAGACATAGCATCTTGAACCGCCGTTTTGGAAGAAACCGTATACTGCCTGGGGCAGGTAGGTCCCTTGAACGAAGCCGCCAAATTTCTGCACATACTGTGTCCAGTTGGTAACGAGTTGAGGCTTATTGAGCAAGTCTTCGGTGATAAACTCTCCGTCGATGTCACGCACCCAATCAGCTTTTTCAGTAAAACCGACAAACGCTGGCATCGCTGTGCCAACCCCTTCGATCGGTTTTGGGCCGCGGTCTACTTCTTCCATGTAGACACCCGGTGATAGATATTCAGGCATTTTTTACCTCCTTGAATGATGTCTTTGTCGATAACCGAATCTCTGAACTTCCTCTTCTATCACTCTGTTGCCTCCGGCCTCCTTTCATCTGTCCTCCCTCGTTTTCGAGGGCGCCCGATGTTTTCTGAATAAAACAGGTTAATACGGGTGTGAAATCAACTTGCCGATACTATGAAATTGTTAAATCAAAGTCTGCTGACGGCACCTGAACGCTAAAGCGCTGAGGTTCTTTACCGTCAACAGTAACTTCTAGGGTGTAGCTGCCTGCTCTTAGTCTTCCGATGGTAAATTGACCTTCGGAATCTATGTGGATAGGTTCTCCTCGCTCCAGCAAAACAGCATTGAGTTTCTCGACATCCAATGGATGCGGGCTGCAAATCTTCCCGCCAATCGACCAGAAGACGTTTGATTAATCAATCTCGTCCAGTTTCTCCAAGATGGGTCGTCGGGACTGCCCCGCAAGGAATTCTCGTTCTCTGACGATAGGAACGGTTGCAGGTGTATAAGGGTCTATCGCAATCGTGATCATCATCGAGATTGCCGGTCGCATCTCATTATCCAGTACATTCCAGAACTCAGTAGGATTTTGAAGCTCGTTGTACTGCGCTGCCATGATAGGGATCGGCCGGTTTTGAATTTTCAGGTTATCGGTCAGCAAGTCTTCAGGTAAGTTTGAGATCCTAAAAAGACTCATCAACGTACGCGAGATTAACCGGTGTTCATCCTCTGCTTCCATTGCCCAGGCTGTAATCATATAATGGAGATCGACCCGTACAGGTTTCCGGCGCTGGGTTATCGTTCCATCAAGATTCTTTTCGTTTTCCCACATAGGTTGAGTCTGGCGAAGTTTCTGATTTTCACGCACGTCGTAAAGAAACACATTGAGCGTTGGTTTGCTGACGCGTGCCGACCATTCACGGCTCGGTTGTTGGAAAGCAATATCCACCTCGCCATTGGTGATCGGAAGTTCCCTGATCAGCAACTTACGAAGTACTTCGTCCAGTTCGTCTATCATGCGGCAGCCCCGCTGTAATTCCTATTTATTATCTTGATGCGGTTCGTTAATTCTCGCATAGTTCCTGAAAACGCGCCATAAAAAATGCCGGAGGAAAATCTTTTTGCAATCATTTCAAACAATTAAATCTTTCTCATTTACCAGGCGGCCCATCTTTTGCATCTCTCTGCGGGCACCATGCAGTAAATGATTCATGGTGACAACGCCGCTGTTCGAGGCGGCCAGATAAGCTGCATTCACAATAATGTTCCGGATGTTTCCTCCAGCAAGCTTAAACCGTTGTGCCAGGAGGTTGAAATCGAGATTTTGGTGATGAGGCACACTTGCAGGAAACAGGGTTTGCCATATACGAAGCCTGTCTTCTTCTTCGGGAAAGGGGAAATCCACGATAAATTGAAGCCTTCGGGTAAATGCTTCGTCGAGATTGGAGCGTAAGTTTGTTGCAAGGATTGTCACACCATCGTATCTTTCCATCCGCTGAAGCAGATAGCTGATTTCGATGTTCGCGTAGCGGTCGTGGGCATCTTTAACTTCTGAACGTTTCCCAAAAATCGCATCGGCTTCATCAAAAAACAAGATTGCGCTGCTGTTCTCGGCCTCGTCGAATATCCGCTCCAGGTTCTTTTCTGTCTCCCCAATATACTTACTGATGACACCCGAGAGATCGATCTTGTAGAGGTCCAGGTTGAGCTCACTGGAAAGGATTTCTGCCGCCATCGTTTTGCCTGTTCCGGGAGGCCCGGAAAACAAGATCGGTACGCCTGAACTGGATACAAGCTTTTGACCGAGTCCCCAATCGTCCAGGACGGTAGGACGATTTCGAACCGTTGCGACAACCTCTCGCAGGATATTGATTTGATCCGCTGGAAGGATTATGTCCTGCCATTTGTAACGCGCTTCAATCTTGCGAGCCAGACTGCCAAGACTTGGATTCGAATGGGCGCGGGCAGCAGAGAATAGGTCCTGTGCCTGCACGAGTCGCTGCTCCTGTACAGCGCGGTCTCTGGCAGTTGAGACAGCATCGCGAATCTGACCGCCGCCTAATCCAAATTGACCGGCAAGCGCAAAAATATCACTCTCAACAATATTGCTTTGCGTTAGAGAGAGTGGAATCATTTTCTCGAGGAAATGCTTCCAGAGTGCCTGCCTGTTTATGTAGGATGGTACAGGGAAGGATATCCACAAATGCGCATTTTCTCGTTCGACCCCAGATGCCTGCCAGTGGGCCTCACCTGCGGTAATGACCAGTCCCTGGTAATTAAAAAATGTAGAAAGGATGTCTGGATCGAGTGTCAACCTGCCTGGTTCCCGTCCAGGGCTGCCAGATTTTTCCTCCGCTTCCATACTCCTTCCAAAGTTTAGAAGGGAATCCCAGCCGTCCAGATAGGGTAGCGAAGCGGTCAATGTTGCATCACGTAGTGCCAGGCGCAGGGCTGCGAGAGGGCTATTTCCATTCCTAATTGCTTTTTCAAGGTCCACGTAAAGTAAAGGCATTTTGAGACGGGCTGCCAGCAAGCGTGCGGCAGATTCTTGCCCAGATCTATCCGGTCCATAGAAAGCGAGCTTTGAATGAGTATCCGGAAAATCTGCGGGTATATTTTCATGGAATGCCCTGAACTCTTGGGAACATGCAATCAGAATATCTTCTTCCTCTGGCTCGCTTGAAAATAGAAAAACGCTGTCTGAAAGTTCCCCGCTCGGCCGGTATGTACCCAACAACCAGGTTGTCAGCGTAACATTAACCCGAAGGTCCTGGTTAAGGGGTGATGTATCACTTTGGTTTTGGCTGGGAACTGGTTCCAGCAAGCGATTCCGAATAAGTGGAGCATCTTTTGAAAATTTTTCAAGCATTTTCAGGCGTTCTATGCCTGGTTCGCATAATAAATTCAATATCAGATTAACACTCGGTTGTTTACGGGTGATGTCATCCTGCAGGTAGCTGTAGATCCGTTCGTACCTCAAGTCTAAACAAGGGGCAAGACAGATCAGGAAGCTGTCGAGCTCGAATGGATCCAGCCCAAAAGTATTGACGATGGAGATCAGCCGGAGATGTACGCTCTTTTTTTTTGCTTCTTCGGCCGTATCCTGAGCCTGCTTTCTTACGATTTCGGATAGTTCGATGAATTGGTTGTTTACTTCTTCAGGGATATTTGCTGACTGGCCCCAGCTTGTACCGAAAGGAAGTGAGGAGAGGATATCGGCTTCAGTATCTGTAATCGATAGACCTCGGAATGCGTTTGCTGTTTCCTGTCCGCTCATTTGCCAGCGTATGACTTCACGCCGGATTAACAAATCGAGCCGGGCAAGCTCAGCTTCCAGGTACGCAAAGTCGAGCTCGTATCCGGTTGGCAATTCTGGATCCTTTACCATGTTAAAGAATTGCACGACAAATACCACCTTGAGAGCAGCTACCTGGGATTCTTTGTAAAACAAACGCGTTTAGCCGCCCGGTTTCCAACGTAAGCGATTAAGTTAATTCTATTAAATTGAATAGACAATAAAACGAAAAAAGATGTGTGTAGTACTGATTAACAGTAAATTGAAGCGCTACTTCAAATTCTAGCACAATCAGACAGAATATACAATTTGCAATATAGTTATTTGTCTGTTTGTTACCAATTTTATTCGGGGTTCTTGGGATTTACCGTGAAAGGGTCCAGATTTTCCTCACGGCGATTCCAAAACAGCCTATATTCGACTATTCAACTCAAAAAAACAAATTAAGATATAATATTTTATATAAAGCGTGCTCAGTGGGGGATTATTAACAACGATGTTTCTCTCGGAAGTTGGTGAGTAACGAATATACTGGTGTACGCCGAGATTGTAAATAGTTTCCGAGTGTAATTTTCCTGACATGTCCCCCTACAATCCTGAGGAGGTGAGGATGGGTCAAATTAGAGCATAAGCCTTACGCTTTTCAATAAGGTTTGTTTTTCTATTCAAGGACATTAATAGGAGGAAATATGTCAAGGAAAGTATATAAGCTCTTCGCCCTTTTTGCTACATTGTCCCTTATATTGGCTGCCTGCGGAGGTGAGGCATCCCCAACCCCTGAAGTTGAGGATAGTGCACCAGATGTGACTGAAGTGATGGAGACAGAAGTGGTGGAGACTGAAGTGATGGAGACTGAAGCAGTCTCGGAGGCCACACCGGTTGCGGAAACAGGAAGCGGAACAACAGCTCAGACGACACCGGAAGCTGGCGAAGCTGGTGGCGTTGTTCAACCGGCTGGTTACGGTACGATTACACAAAGGGTTATCGACCGCGGTCAGTTGGTGTGTGGTTCTCGCACCGACCTGGCTGGTTTTGGCTTCCTGGATGAGAATGGTCTGAATGCCGGGTTTGATGTGGATTTCTGCCGGGCTGTCGCGGCTGCGGTTCTGGGTGACCCAAATGCGGTAGAGTTCGCTATCGTGAGTACAGATGAACGCGGCCCTGCACTTCAATCTGCGGAAGTCGACATAATGGCTCGCAATATGACCTGGACGAGCACGCGCGAAGCCCAATGGGGTACCTTTACCTGGATTACCTTCTACGATGGCCAGGGATTTATGGTCCCCACTGACTTAGGGGTAAGCAGTATAGAGGACCTCAACGGAGCAACGGTCTGTGTTACTTCGGGAACGACGACGGAACTTAACCTTGCAGATGCATTCCGGCAGCGCAACCTGGAATTCACACCGGTTGTGTTTGCAGACACAGCTACAGTGTATGGTTCTTATCAGGAAGGACGCTGTGATGCAGTAACGAGCGACCTTTCTCAGCTTGCTGCCCTGCGATCTGGTTTCCCGAATCCAGATGAACACCAGATTCTGGATATCGCGATTTCAAAAGAGCCCCTTACACCTGCTGTGCCTGCCGGCGATGAGCAGTGGGCAGATATTGTTCGTATCGTTATCTTTGGTGTGATAAATGCCGAAGAATTGGGAATTACTCAGGATAATGTACAGGAGATGGTCAACAGCGACAACATTGAAATTCGCCGTCTACTGGGTTCTGAGGGTACCTGGGGACAGGAAGATCTTGGATTACCTGCTGATGTGATGGTAAATGTCATTTCAGCGGTTGGAAATTATGGTGAAATTTACGACCGCTACATGGGAGCCGAGGGTGTTTCCTTTACGCTTGATCGTGGTTTGAATGCCCTCTGGACGGAAGGCGGGTTGATGTACGCACCGCCGCTCCGATAAACGGATCATGATAAGGGGCAGGAAATTTCTCCTGCCCCTCTTTTCAATTGACAGGTATTTGGAAATACCATTAGTTTCGTAAGGGAGTCCGCTTGGATCCGCCGAAATTTAGTGCAGTACAGGAAGTCCGAATTGGAAAAGAATCACCGCTCTGGAGAGATGAGCGGATTATTAGCATTGCTCTTCAGACCGTGTCGGCTGTTGTCATTATCGGGGTACTGGTTTGGGTTGTGACGAACATTGTGAATGCCGCTGAGCAGCGAGGCCTTGGGTTAGGTTTCAACTTTATGGACAGCGCGGCAGGTTTTTCCATCAGTGAATCAGTGATCCCATTCAGCCCTTCTGATTCATTTGCTAGAGCCCTTCTTGTTGGCGTCCTGAATACACTCAGAGTTTCCCTTGTAGGCATTGTTTTTGCGACTATCTTAGGTTTCATCGTAGGAATAGCACAACTCTCAACGAACTGGCTGGTAAGCCGGATCGCTCTCGCATTTGTGGAGCTGCACCGGAACATCCCGCTGCTGGTGCTGCTTTTCCTGTGGTATCGGGGTATCTTTACCAGGCTCCCTTCTGTCAGAGCAAGTATCCAATGGCCTGGTCCTGTATTCATCAATCAGCGTGGGTTGTACCTTACCTGGCCAATCTTTACGGATACTGGCTGGATCTTCATTACTCTTGCTCTCGTTGGAATAGTGGCGGCAGCTCTGGCATGGATTCTCTTGAGAAGGATTCGTGAAGTAAGTGGACGGACGACGAATTTCGTGGGAGTCTCTCTCGGCATTTTTGTTTTGGGATTGGTGCTGGGCTGGGTGTTTTCAGGGGGAAGGCCGTTTGATACCAGCATTCCAGAACTTCAGGGTTTCAACTTTCAGGGTGGGATACATCTCACACCTGAATTTGCAGCGCTTCTGATTGGCCTGACCACGTACACTGCTGCGTTTATTGCAGAGGTTGTCCGCGGCGGTATCCAGGCAATCCAGCGCGGACAATTGGAGGCAGCAGCCGCTCTTGGCCTGCGTGAATCACATATTCTCAATCTTGTCGTGATCCCTCAGGCAATGCGTATCATCATCCCACCGTTGATCTCCCAGTATTTGAACCTGGTGAAGAATTCCAGCCTGGCAGTATTCCTCGGATTCCCAGAGTTATTTTCCATTGGCAAGACGGTTATCAATCAAGCCGGTCGAGCCATTCCCGTTTTTATTCTGATTATGGCTGTTTATCTGATTATCAGCCTGGTCACGTCTCTTTTGTTGAATATCTATAACCGGCGCGTCCAGTTTGTGGAGAGATAGAAATGACGACTGCGACCTCAGAAGATATTCGACCACCCGAACCACCTGGTCTTATCGCCTGGCTTCGGAAGAATCTCTTCTCGAACTGGTACAACAGCATTTTGACGGTAATCGTCGGGGTCCTGGTTGTTTGGGCTGTCTATGCTGGAATCCGTTGGGTCTTTTTCGGGGCAGATTGGAGCCCGGTGACCAGCCGGCCGCTGCTGTATATGGTGGGCCAGTATCCTGTTGGCCAAATCTGGCGGATCGGGCTTTCCCTTGCGCTTGTTTCCTTTTTGTTCGGTGTGAGTTGGGGCGTATGGGGAGGCATGATGCGTGCTTTCTCCCTCTCACTGGCTTTTATTCTTGTGTTATTGGCATTACTGCCGACCGAATCTGCTCAGTATACGATGGAAATCCGTGTGTTTATGGTTTCCGCAGCACTGCTGATATTCCTTGGGTATTCGATCGGGAAGCAAAGCTGGATCTCTTCGAGAATTACCCTATTGATCTGGTTGCTCTCCCTGATCGTGATCCTCGTGCTGCTGCGTGGTTTTGGCGGTGTTTTACCGGTCATACCGACGAATATCTGGGGAGGTTTGCTGCTCACGATGGTGCTTGCCATTGGTGGGATTGTTCTCTCATTCCCTATTGGAGTTCTGTTAGCCCTCGGCAGGCGATCAAAACTGCCGGTTATTAGCTTCTTTAGTTCTGCCTTTATAGAGATTGTTCGCGGCGTTCCCTTGATCGGCATATTATTTATGTCGTCGATCATTTTTCCCCTATTTTTACCCGCCGAAGTGCGCATCGACCGGCTTGTTCGTGCACTGATGGGAATAACCCTTTTCAGTGCTGCTTATATGGCTGAGAACGTCCGGGGTGGTCTCCAGGCAATTCCGTTGGGGCAATTTGATGCTGCCCGTGCAATTGGATTGAATAATTACTACACTACGGTTTTGATTGTGCTTCCTCAAGCCTTGCGAAAAGTGATTCCTTCTATCGTGGGCCAGTTTATTGCACTCTTTAAGGATACAACCCTGGCAGCAGGTGTTGGTCTTCTGGAACTGTTGAGCGTAGGACAATCAATTTTACAGGCAAATCCAAACTTCTTCAGCCTGCAAATGGAAGTCTATATCTTTATCGCAGCGGTATTTTGGGTATTCAGCTATTCGTTGTCTTTCGCCAGCCGGCGGGTTGAAGCAGCCCTGGGAGTTGGCAAAAGGTAATCCGCCAAGAGGTGATCATGAGCAGTCAACCAGGACAGGTTAGTGAACAGAAAAGCGCAGAAGCAATGATCGTTGCCCGTGATGTGCATAAATGGTTCGGGCAGTTCCATGCACTCAAAGGCATCAGTATGCAGGTAAAAAAGGGAGAAGTTGTCGTTATCTTTGGCCCTTCGGGCTCGGGGAAATCGACCTTTATTCGCACACTCAACCGGTTGGAGGAACACCAGCGAGGTCAAATCATCATCGATGGGATCGAGCTGACTCATGATATAAAGAAAATTGAGCGTATCCGGATGGAAACTGGCATGGTATTCCAATCCTTCAACCTCTTTCCGCATCTAACGGTTATCCAAAACATCACCCTTGCGCCGATCTGGGTTCGTAAGTGGCGAAAACAAAAAGCCGAAGAAGTTGCGATGGAGCTGTTGGAAAGGGTGGGTATACCAGAGCAGGCAGAAAAATTCCCGGCTGAACTGTCGGGTGGGCAGCAGCAGCGTGTTGCCATTGCCAGGGCGCTCGCGATGCAGCCCAAGATCATGCTGTTCGATGAGCCTACCTCGGCGCTCGATCCGGAAATGATCAAAGAAGTACTGGATGTCATGGAAGAGTTGGCTCACAGCGGGATGACGATGTTGGTGGTGACCCATGAGATGGGTTTTGCGCGCGCCGTTGCGAAGCGAATGTTTTTCTTCGATGAAGGGATGATTGTTGAAAGCGGGACACCGCAAGAAATCTTTGGCAATCCGAGGGAAGCAAGAACAAAATTATTCTTGTCTCAGATACTCACGCATTAGATTTGTTATTCCCACTTAGCCACACTTACTTTTTCAACCGCTCAAAATTAGACTGGCGAAACTTTGCCACTTTCGGTGCGATAACTACCTGGCAGTACATTTGCCCCGGGTTGTTTGCAAAGTATTCCTGGTGATAATCTTCAGCTGAATAAAACTCGCTGATAGGTTTCACTTCGGTTACGATTGGATCTCTCCATATACCTTCTTCCGTCAAATTCCGGATTACTTCCTCCACCGTCTTTTTTTGTTCTGGCGTGTGGTAATAGATTGCTGAGCGGTACTGCGTACCCACATCAGCTCCCTGGCGGTTTAAGGTAGTTGGGTCATGAATGCTGAAGAAGACATCCAATATTTCCTTGTAACTGATTTTCTCTGGGTCAAATGTTACCTGGACAACCTCCGCATGTCCCGTTCTGCCGGTGCAGACCTGCTGGTAGGTCGGATTTTTTACCTGGCCTCCGGAATATCCGGAAACGACCTCTACAACACCCTTCAAGTCGTCGAACACAGCTTCCAGGCACCAAAAACACCCGCCTGCCAGGGTTGCTGTTTCTTTTCCATTCATTTCTCGGTTCACTTTACTTATACCTCCTCATCCTTTTTCTTGTCATCGTCTTCATCTACAAAACCGGTAGGATCGTAATCGCCCCACTTTCCGCTGAATGAGCTGGCAAAGATCATCGCATTCGTACGGTCAGATTGTTCTACAGCTTTCCGGTAGGTTTCTTCCCTGCGATCAGCTATTTCTTTTGGCAGGGTGCTTCTTGCCGGTTCAACAAGAATCACCCTCACCAACTTAACATCATCCACATGGTATGGCGCCGCCTGACCCGCTAGCAAACCCTCAATAGTTTTAGCGAGGGGAGTGCCGTCGCCTAAAAAACCTTTGTCGAAATCTGCGTAGGCATTGGGGACAATATCGAACTCAAGGCGTTCACTACCCGAAGCGGTTACCAGCTCCAGGATGATGTGTTTGCCTACCCCAGCTCTTTGGGTATTTTTTGGAGACGATTTACCCTGGTTCACTGAATATCCTCCTGATAAAAATGGGTAGAAACCTCTCGAATATGATAAACTGAGTAGAGTATATCACATCAAGAATATTGCGCATAGCCACAATTTTACAAGCATATTTTACCGACAGGGGAGGTAAACATGTACTCTAGAGTAGACAATCAGGCCATCTACGACCTTGAGGCTATCGTTGGGAAGAGTTCGGTTTTGTTTGAAGCAGAACAGCTTGAGCCTTATAGCCGAGATCATGTCGTTGGGTTAAAAGGAAACCCTGAGGTGGTCGTGCTTCCACAAACCCCGCAGCAAATTTCCGCTATCTTTCACCTGGCGCAAGAGAGAAGAATACCTGTTACTCCAAGGGGCGCCGGGTACGGGCTGAGTGGTGGTGCAGTACCGGCCTGCGGCGGGATTGTTATGTCCTTGGAAAAGATGGATCGCATCCTTGAAATCGATAAAGAAAATTTAATGGTGACGGTTGAGCCGGGAGTCATTACGGGTAATATCCACAGGGCAGTCGAGGCAGAAGGGCTTTTTTATCCCCCAGACCCGGCAAGCCTTGACTCGTGCTCTATTGGCGGCAACATTGCAGAAAATGCGGGTGGACCCCGAGCAGTAAAATATGGTGTGACAATCGATTATGTAGTGGGTTTGGAAGCCGTCCTTCCCTCTGGCGAAATCCTGTCCTTTGGCGGTAAGCTGGTCAAGAACGTCACTGGTTACAACCTGATCCAGCTTCTGGTTGGCTCAGAAGGCACGCTTGCTGTCGTGACAAAGATTATTCTTAAGCTGATCCCTCTCCCCAAGTATCGTGTCGATTTGCTTGTGCCTTACAATGATTTTGGGGATGCTGCAAAAACCGTTTCTGCGATTATCGCAAGCCAGATTTTGCCAACGACTATCGAATTTATGGAACAAGACAGCCTGCATGCAGTCGAGAAGCTGCTTGACCGAAAACTACCACATCGTGAGGCTGCTGCTCAGCTCCTGATCCAGCTAGACGGCAGCAGTCAGGCTGCGTTGAATGAAGAGTTCGAGCTTGTGGGCGATATTTGCTTGCAGCACGGCGCTCGTGATGTCCTGGTTGCTCGCGATGCTTCTGCTCGCGATCGTTTATGGGAAGCCAGACGAAAAATCATCGAAGCGCTGAACTATGAATCCCCGGTTAACCACCTGGAAGATGTTGTTGTACCGCGTGCCGAAATCCCAATCTTATTGGCAGGGATCAAGGAACTTGCCGTAAAACACACGGTCCGTATTATTTGTTTTGGGCATGCCGGTGACGGCAATGTGCACATCAACGTCTTGAAAGATAGTATCCCGGAAGATCATTGGGATGAATTGGTCCCGTTCATAAGCGAGGAGATTTACCGTTTGTCGCTTTCTCTTGGTGGCGCAATAACCGGCGAGCACGGTATTGGGCGTACTCGCCGGAGTTTTCTATCCCTTGCCCTCGATCCAACGCAAATTGCCATCATGCGCCAGATTAAAAACATTTTCGATCCAAATGAGATTTTGAATCCGGGAAAGATATTTCCAGATCTTCGGTAAAGACTATATGGACCGCGGCTAACCCGATTGGACAGCTGGGTGATTGACCTCCTCAAAAGGTTGAAGGACGACCCATCCATTTCCTTCAAAGCAAAGCTGGATCGATTCGCCGCTTCCACGCCCTAGGAGCGTCTTAAATGAAATATCCGTGTGGACGCTCGGGGAGAGAGAGCCTGACCAGGCAACGGTTGCGTTTGGATCGGTAAACAAGGGCTCAGTTGGGGTCACACGCAAAGTCAGCGGATCGAAGTGAGTGGTGATGGCTATCAAACCCCTTCCCTTCAAACGGACATTGAAAAGACCACCGGCAAACATGGTCGAAACTCTGCGCATCATCGTAATATCCCAGTCGATGCCTTCCTGGAAAGCTAGAAGGTCATTACCGTTCACGTACACTGTCTCGTCTTGCAGTTCAAGGATGCGGACTTTCTTGCCTTTCTCTGCCAGGTAAACGCGCCCTTCGCCCTCTGCTTTCATGAGCGATGTGCCTTCGCCAGATACCATACGTTTGAGCATTTTCCCTACTCCGTGCTCAAGGACTCCCTCACGAGTAAATTTTACTCTTCCGGTGTAACCGATCATTGTGCCTAACTTTGCCCAGGACAGGCCTTTGAGGTTGATTTCGAGCATATATGGATTTTCAAGCTCGAAATAGCGCCTGGCTTCATCTTTTTGAGCTGTTGCGGAAACGAAATCATTTACAGAGTATGCATCCATGCGAAGACCTTTCCTCAAACGAATATATTTTGTTGTGGATACCTGGAGATTAAAGACAATCCATTATAGTATAGATATTCGAAGAATATGAAGGCAATCTTCTCAGCCCGTATCTCGAACATTCGCGGTCCGAAAAATTCATGGAACATATCACTCAACGCAAGCGTTATATACTAGGCCTGATAAGCCCATAATCTATTTGAAAGAGAGAACCATACCATGATCGCACGCAGATCATCCCATAAC
>Ga0209819_10000344_pt1 | contig 13256 bp, 11 predicted proteins | sample PPLLak2March2015_FD_187248 | JGI IMG/M metagenome (GOLD analysis project Ga0209819, IMG submission 187248) | Freshwater sediment microbial communities from Prairie Pothole Lake near Jamestown, North Dakota, USA - PPLs Lake P7 Core (1) Depth... | ecosystem: Environmental > Aquatic > Freshwater >... | reverse complement strand
GTCGAGTGATTACTGACTTCTGCCTTCTGTCCCCAGCCCTCTCTCGGGTATAATTTCCTCAACAACACAAAAAACGGAGAGACTTTATGTCCAGTATCGGACAATCGATCAAACGAATTGACGCCCTTGGTAAGGTGACCGGCGAGACCCTTTACCCGGGTGATATTGATATGCCGGACCAGCTTTACATGAAAATCCTTTTCGCCCTACGGCCTCATGCAATCATCAAGAATATTGATACGAGCAGAGCAGAAGCTTTAGAAGGGGTGGTAGCCGTTTTCACAGCCAAAGATGTTCCAGTTAATGAATACGGACTAACCATCTTTGACCAGCCCGTTTTATGCGGACCAGGCTCAACCAGGCTATATGCTGATCGAGTTCGTTTCATCGGTGATCAAGTTGCTCTGGTGGTCGCGGAAACAGAGGAGATCGCAGCACAAGCCCGAGATTTAATCGCTGTGGAATATGAAGACCTTCCGATAGTTACCGATCCAATTGAGGCAATGCAGCCTGGAGCGCCTCTCCTGCATCCCGAAAAGGAAACGAATGTCCTTTTGCACTATAAGATACGCAAAGGCAGTGTTGAAGATGGATTTGCAAGGGCTGATGTCGTTGTCGAAGGGGAGTACCGCACGGGGGCTCAAGAACACGCTTATCTCCAACCAGAAGCTGGGGTAGCATATATCGATGATGAGGGACGAGTGACTGTTCTGGTAGCCGGGCAGTGGGTGCATGAGGACCAGGAGCAAATTGCCCATTCATTGGACCTTCCCCTTGATAAGGTGCGGGTAATTTACCCGGCTATAGGAGGTGCATTTGGGGGGCGAGAAGATATGTCGGTGCAGATCGTCCTGGCTCTGGCAGTTTGGCGGCTGAACCAGCGAGGCATCAACCGTCCTGTTAAAATCATCTGGACGCGGGAAGAATCGATCATCGGGCACCATAAACGGCATCCATATATTATTAAGACGAGATGGGGAGCCACAAGGGAAGGAAAGGTGATTGCTGCTGATGTAGATGTATACGCAGATGGCGGCGCGTATAATTACACATCCAACAAGGTTCTTGGCAATGCCACCCTTATGTGCACCGGCCCGTACGAGATTCCGAATGTCAGGGTCGATTCGTATGCAGTCTATACCAACAATATCCCCGGAGGAGCGTTCCGTGGCTTTGGTGGGCCGCAGGGAGCATTTGCTGCCGAAACCCAAATGAACCGTCTGGCCGAAACTCTTGGTATGGACCCAGTAGAAATCAGGCGCAGGAACGTGTTTCGGGAAGGTTCGATTATTTCGATGGATACACCTATGCCAAAGGGCGTGACGATGCCTGAGGTCATCGAAGAATGCGTTCGAGCATCCAATTGGAATGGTTATGCTTCTTCCCAGGTAATGCCAACACCTGACAGGCGGCGGGAAATCCGCACTGGGCGAGGCTTTGCCTGTGCCTTCAAGAATATTGGTTTCTCTTTTGGCGCGCCTGAGCAGTGTACCGCAAAAGTTGAGCTGCGCGGAGGTGTTCAGATCGAGGAGGCGGTTGTCTATCACGCTGGGGCAGACGTCGGCCAGGGTGCGCACACGGCATTCGCTCAAATGGCTGCAGATGCCCTGGGCGTTTCGATTGAAAAAGTCATCCTGCGGGTATCTGATACGGCAACCTCCGGCAACTCTGGTTCTGCCTCTGCTTCCCGCATGACCTTTATGGCGGGTAACTCGATCAAGGGAGCTTGCGAGCTAGCTCTTGAGAAATGGCGTCACGAAGACCGGCCTGCAATTGCTACCTACCAATATAGTCCACCACCCACCACGCCCATCGACCATGAGACAGGGAAATCGACGCCGAACTTTGCCTATGGTTACGTCGCGCAGACTGTCACGGTCGAGGTGGATATCGAGACCGGAATGGTTCAAATCGTGGACGTTGTCTCTACCGATGATGTTGGGAAAGCAATCAATCCCCAGCAGATAGAGGGCCAGATCGAAGGTGCAGTGATCCAGGCTGCGGGATATACGATCCTCGAGAATTATGTACAGAAGGATGGCGATACCCTCACACGACACTTATCCACCTATCTCATTCCCACCGTTTTAGACGTTCCCGATCGAGTTGAATCGGTCATCCTGGAATACCCTGATCCGAATGGTCCATGGGGAGCGCGTGGGATGGCCGAGATGCCTTTCATGCCGCTTGCTCCAGCTGTTGTAGCTGCTGTCCACGATGCAACCGGTGTCTGGATCCCCGAGATTCCGCTCACCCCAGAACGGGTGCTGAAAAGCCTGGGGCGAATCTAAGCCTCCTAAATTCTCGTGACCGCGCTCCAGCGCGGTCACGAGAATTTAGACTTCGTTGACGCTGAATAACCAGCATGCTAAAATCATGGAAGGGGGATAACTTCTACATACTGGGGATATGAATGCAGGAAAAACTTCAGAAGCGGAAAAATGATTGTATCGTCGAGATTTTCAATCCATTGGACGATAAGCGCACGCCTGCAATATTACGGGATGCACAGGCTGACTACGACCACCTGGTACGAGAGGCGCCAGAACGGTATAAGCTGCAGTACAAGCTTGGTGATTTGAAAGTGCCAAACGCCCTCTTCGAAGGAGCACTGAAAAAGTAGTGATGGAAATTTCGGAGACCATCCATCTTCTCGGCGATGTTCTAGGGCAGGTGATTGCAGAACAAGAATCACAGCAAATTTTTCAAATTGAGGAGCGTATCCGCAACCTATCCAAAGAGCATCGTTCCGGTAGGGATGTCGGGCGTGTGTTGGAAACAGAAATTGCATCCCTGACCATCGAACAAGCCTGGGCTGTTGCTTCCGCTTTTACCCTTTATTTCGATCTTGTCAACCTGGCAGAGGATCATCATCGTGTTCATAGGCTGCGTAAGCAAGAGCGAGAGAAATATCCCCATCCCGTAAATGATTCCATTTTAGAGGCAGTAGAACATCTCAAAAAGGCAGGAGTTTCTGCAGAGCAGTTGCAAGATCTTCTGAATAGTTTGAAGATCGAGCTTGTCCTGACTGCCCATCCAACGGAGGCGAAGCGCAGGACAATCCTTTCCAAAACACAGCGAATCTCAGCGCTGATCGACAAGCTTGACAACCCTGATCTCCTTCCTCGAGAGCTTGATAAGTTGAAGAAAGAGCTGCATGCCCTGGTTACATCTCTTTGGCTTACAGAGCGGGTCCGTACGGTTCGTCCGGCAGTAACCGACGAGGTCCGGACAGGTTTGTATTACGTGGATTCGATTTTCTGGGAAATTCTTCCACAAATTTATGAAACACTGGAATCGGCACTGGATCGTTATTATCCAGGTGTATGTCCGCGTGGAGCATGGCTCACCCTGGCATCCTGGATCGGAGGCGACAGAGACGGAAACCCGAATGTGACAACCGAAATTACAGCAGAGACACTCCGCTTGCATCGCGGCCTGGCAGTGGAGAAACACCGGGCTTCTTTACAGGAACTTGCTCGGAGGTTAAGCCTTTCGGAACGCCAGGTCCCGCCGCTGCTGGAGCTCATGGATTGGATCGAAAAACGCCGCCCATTTCCATTGCACGCCGCTTATATCCAACAGCGTTACGCGCGCGAACCATACCGCCTGGCTCTCTCTTTGCTCGCCTCTGACCTTGCAGAAGCTTCTCAAGAAGATATGAGAGGCAATTTGCTGGCCCGTGAACCGGGTCCGGCGAAAGCAAACCTGGAGGAGATCAAATATCCGCTACAGATCATCGCAAAATCTATCCCCTCCCCGTTATTGGAAAACGAGCTTGCAGAATTCTGCCGCCAGTTGGAGATATTCCGTCTTGACTCAGCTCGCCTGGATATTCGAGAAGATGCCAGGCGCTTAAACAAAGTCCTTGGTGAGACCTTAAGAGCCCTGAGCTTGGACCGAGACCTCCACTGCGGATTTGATGAAGCCTCCCCTGCAGACCGGGAGCATCTTCTCATCCGGCTGCTCTCCCGTGAATCGCCTTCTTTGTCACCTCATCCAGGAATCACACCAGAAGCAGCTGAAACCTGGGCTTTGTTTCAACTAATTGTCCAGGCTCGTCAAATTTACGGCAGCGATTTGCTCGGTCCATTCATCATCTCGATGGCTTCATCATCTGCTGATGTCTTGACGGTGCTCCTCCTGGCAAGGTGGGCTTGCTGCTCGGATGGACTGCACATCGTACCATTGTTCGAAACGATTGACGATCTGGTGAACGCTCCTCAGGTCTTGGAAGCACTTTTTCGGCTGGATGTGTACCGCGAGCACCTGGAATCTTGTGGAAATGAACAAATTGTGATGATCGGATATTCTGACAGCAACAAGGACGGCGGATACCTGACCTCGAACTGGTCACTTTACAAGGCCCAAGAGGCCATTCTGGGTGTCTGTCAAAAGAATGGGATTAAGCTAACCCTTTTTCACGGCCGCGGTGGCAGCACTGCACGAGGCGGAGGACCGACCAACAGGGCAATCCGTGCCCAACCTCCGGGTACGGTAGGCGGGCGCTTCCGATTAACCGAGCAAGGTGAAGTTATCTCCTCTCGGTATTCCAACCCGGAGCTTGCAAAGCGCCATATCGAGCAGGTCGTCAATGCTGTGCTCATTTCCTCTGCGCCAACCCCTGAAACAAAAGACGAAATTCCGGAAACCTGGCGGGAAACGATCGAGAAAATGTCCACCGTCTCTTATAAAACATATCGAGAACTGGTATATGAGACGGAAGGGTTTCTCAATTTCTGGCACTCTACCACACCATTAGACGATATCAAAATCCTTCACATTGGTTCTCGTCCGGCAATGAGAGGTTCTGCGGGCGAGCAAGTCGAGAAGATCCGGGCGATACCCTGGGTATTCTCCTGGATGCAGAGCCGCTCCAACATTCCTGGATGGTATGGGCTTGGATCAGGGTTGGAGGCAGGTGGGAGTCTTCAATCCTTGCAGGCGATGTATCAGTCCTGGCCCTTCTTCCGTACGTTGTTGGATAATGCTGAACTCTCTCTCTTAAAGGCCGATATGGAGATTGCCAGGTTATACATTAGCCTGGCAGATGATAAGGAAAGTGGTGAGATCCTTTACACAAGGATACGAAGAGAGTACGAGCGGACTCGTGAATATCTATTGAAGATCAAAAAGAACGCTGATCTGCTGGACGATGAGCCAGTCATTCAGCGTTCTATTCATCTTAGAAATCCTTATGTCGATCCTCTAAACTACATTCAGGTGGAGATGCTCCGGCGATTGAGAGCACTCTCTGATCAGGAAGACAAAGAGGCAGAAGCCATCCGTGACGTAATCACGGTGACGATAAACGGCATCGCTGCTGGATTGCGGAATACCGGATAGAGAACCCTGGATAGCCTTGTGGGAAATCCTTCAGCGTTTACTCTATCGGGAAGTGTGTATTTTTACCAATCGTCTCGCCGGCTTCCACCACCTGGGCGTCCTCGCCTCTCACCACTACTACCACCTGACCGGCGATCACGGTTGTAGCCACCCGAGCGGCCACCACCACCACCACTACGCTCTTCACGTGGGCGCGCCTGGTTCACAACCAGCTTCCGGTTCATGAATTCCTTGTCATTAAGACCCTGGATCGCAGATTCTGCTTCGCTTTGATTAGGCATTTCTACAAAGCCAAAGCCTCTCATCTGACCCGTTTCGCGATCTTTGATCAATGTCACTGTTGTGACTTCGCCGTACGCTTCAAAAGCTTGCTTTAGTTCATCTTCGCTGATGCGGTACGGCAAATTTCCGACGTAAATGTTCATTTCTTCTCCATCTGTATAACTGAATGAAACGGAACTGTTTGTATCCCTACGGCTTCTCTATTACTTTATCCCACAAGGAATTGAAAATTGTACAGGAATTAATTATAACACTGCACAAAATATTGGTGTTTTTTTAAATCTATGAATTTAACAAAACTGACGAAAGGAGCGAATAAACAACTAACAGTTTTGTCAGTATTGCCCCAGGTTGGTGATCATTAAGCATCTTGTGTGGGAATAGTTTTTCCTCTACAATACATATAGTACTTATTTCCTGGTATTTTTGTTCACAATTATTTGGAGATCTTTTCCTTTGAAACATAAAAACAATCTGCCAATTCTTTTTACTCTGGTGGTAGTTGCGATCATCGTCTTACTAATTGGGAAACCCGAAATTTCCTCACAGATATGGACATGGATTACAGATTTTATCCAGCTATCTATAGACGTGATTGTGGATGTTTTCAAATTTGTTTTTTAGAAACGGTTACCCGGTTCCTCCCTACGAAAGTTGAATTGACGCCGATCTGTCGAAGTGCTAAAATCCTTTTATGGCACTTCTCATTTTAATTCGTGGCGGCGGCGACCTTGGCAGCGGGATTGCTCTCCGCCTCTACCGGTGCGGGCTGCGCGTTGCCATTGCGGAACTGCCCAAACCCCTCGTTGTCCGGCGAAAAGTGTCTTTCGCAGAGGCAGTTTATCAAAATGAAGTGACTGTTGAGGGGGTAACTGCACGAAAGGTGACAGATCCGACAGATACGCTCAGGATGTTGACCGTGTTTTCGAAGAAGCAGATTCCCGTGGCGATAGATCCGGAAGGGGAATCAATTCAAGCCCTGCATCCTGCTGTGGTCGTGGATGCTCGTATGCTGAAAATGCGCGTTCCGCTTCCGAAAACGAAGGTTAATCTGCTGATCGGTTTAGGTCCAGGTTTCGTTCCGGGAGAAAACTGTCACTGCGCTGTCGAGACAAACCGTGGACCTTTGCTGGGGCGTGTATATTGGGATGGGACTCCAGAAGAAAATACCGGTACCCCTGAGCCGGTGATGGGCCATGTGGACCGGGTCCTGCGGGCGCCTGCACAAGGGGAGTTGGTTGGATTATCTGAGATTGGAGACATTGTCCAGGTAGGGCAGGTCGTCGCCGAAGTTAATGGGCAGCCAGTGACATCGCCTTTTACGGGCGTTCTGCGTGGCCTGGTTCACTCCGGGGTTGTCGTCGACAGTGGGGCAAAGGTTGGCGATGTGGACCCGCGAACTGATCCAAAGTTAGCAGAATTGGTCTCCGACAAAGCTTTGGCTTTAGGAGGAGCTGTATTAGAAGCGATCCTATCCAGGCCAGAACTACGACCTCAGCTATGGCAGTGAGAGCATTCAAAAGGCAGCATCCAGTTGACGATTCCCATTTCAAGAGCTCTAAGGATTGAGACTTCAACCAGACTCGCATTTGTTGGAGCCGGTGGAAAGACTGGTTTAATGTTTCAACTGGCTCATGAGCTCCCCGGGCCGGTTTTCATTACAGCGACCACCCACTTATCAACAGCCCAAATTACACAGGCCGATCGCCACTTTTCCATAGACACTCCGGAAGATATTCCGGTATCCAGGCAGAAGCTGTCAGCCGGAATTAACTTATTTACCGGTCCGGTGACAGAACCGGAGCGCACATCTGGTCTAAAACCGGCTTCTCTCGAAAGGCTGCTGTCCCTTGCCAACCGGTTGGATGTGCCTTTGCTCATTGAGGCCGATGGATCCCGTCGGCTTCCTCTTAAGGCTCCTGCTTCACACGAACCCCCAATACCCGATTTCGTCGATACGGTCGTCGTTGTGGCTGGCCTTTCAGGGCTCGGTAAACCGTTAACTTCGGATTGGGTACACCGGCCTGAGCTTTTTTCGGAACTCAGTGGTGCAATGATTGGAGATCCTGTGACACCGGAGAAACTGATGCGGGCCATCCTGCATCCTGACGGCGGAATGAAGAACATCCCTATGGGCTCCCGTCGTGTTGTTGTATTGAACCAGGTTGATACCCCTGAGATGCTTACCACTGCACAGGAGATGGCAGGTAAACCCTATTCAAATCAGGATGGTTTACTCACTGATTTTCATGCTGTCCTGGCTTGCAAAAACGGGACAGCGGAAGCAGTATACGAACCGGTAGCAGGAATTATCCTTGCAGGCGGTGAGGCAAGGCGCTGGCGTGAAAAAGGTGGAACTCAACCAAAGCAGGTATTTCATGTGGGAGGCAAGCCGCTTGTCCGCCGGGCAGCGGAGCTTGCTCTCGCAGCCGGTCTCTCACCTGTCATTGTCGTTACGGGAGCAATTGCGGATGAAATCGGGCGGGCAGTTGATGGGTTGCCGGTAACGCTTGTGAATAATTCGGATTGGTCGCAGGGGATGAGCACCTCAATGAAAACAGGGCTCCGCGCTGTTCCCGAAGAAACGCAAGCAGTTGTTTTTCTACTTGCCGATCAGCCGTTTATTCCTGTCGAGGTTATACGTGGGCTGGTGGAGATCCATGCAAGGCATTTGGCGCAGCTTGCGGCCCCTACTGTTCTTGGGAAACGTACCAACCCAACCCTGTTTGATAGAAGCTTGTTCCCAGAATTACTTAAAATTACCGGTGACGAAGGTGGGAGGTCACTTTTCCGCTCAGACAGCACTTATACGCCCCAGTGGTTGGAATGGAAGGATGCGAGTGTGTTTGCGGATATCGATACTTTCGAAGATTTCGAAAAGCTATCGCGAAATCATAAAGATCCATAGAGAAAGCACTTGCATTCTTCTCCAACTTATGCTATTTTGATATTAGAGAATTCGGTCGTGCGAGCGACTCTACAAAATAGAACAACTTTGTCGAGGGATTGCTCGATACCAATTGTTCGCTGAGGAGCGCTGGCTGAACGGATTTTCTCTATTCGGAGCTAACGAAAGCCCATACACGACCAAGCCGGCCGCGTAGGATGAGTTCAATAGGGCTTGCATTCAACTCTAGAAGCGTCCGGGAAAACAGAAAAGCAGGTTGAAATTATGTCTGTCATTCGTGCTTTTATAGCCATTGATCTTCCTCAGGAGATTCGGCAGCGTTTAGACCAGGTTGCCGCTCAACTAAAGGACCGGTTAGAAGGTGTGCCTGTTCGTTGGGTGCCAGGCTCAAATATCCACCTGACCCTTAAGTTTCTTGGAGATGTTTCTGTCGCTAACCTGGATATGCTGAAAAAGATGTTAGGGAATGAGGTAGAAACGCACAGGCGTTTTGAGGTTAGCGTTGGAGGGATAGGCGCATTCCCGAATTTTCGCCGGTGCAGAGTAGTGTGGGTGGGGGTGGAAGCTCCTCCCGAATTGAACGCGCTTCAGCATGGGATTGATACTGCAATGGCGACCATGGGGTACAGCCGAGAAGATCGACCTTTCTCTGCGCATCTTACCCTGGGGAGGGTTTCACGGAACGCGAATTCAAAAGATGCACATGCGATTGGCAGCGTACTGGAATCGACCAAGATCGGCTTTCTTGGGGTTTCGCAGGTGGAAACTGTTCACTTATATAAAAGTGATCTAAAACCTTCGGGGTCTGAGTACACCCGTTTGTATTCGGTGCCATTAAAGGGGTAGGAAATTTCCTTATTGATTAACTTGGGTTATCTGAATAAAATCAGTGGAAATTCTACCGGAAGCATCCTCAGGAAGCCCGGTCATGATGACCGGTAAACTCTTGAGGCATCATAAAAGAGGTGAACTCTGGATACTTTGGAAGTAGCACATACAGTTGTTGATGCATTAGAGGAGAAGAAAGGGGAGAACATCCTTCTGATAGATATTCGAGATGTAACGGTTTTTGCGGAATATTTTGTTATTTGTTCAGGTACAAGCAATCGAATGTTAAAGGCTCTTGCAGACGGTGTAATCGAAAAAGTCCGCGATGAGCACGATTTACGCGCCCGCGTGGAAGGCTCTCCGGATGACGGTTGGCTGCTGGTAGATTACGGTGACCTGATCCTGCATTTATTCTCGCCTGACCGCCGCAATTACTACCGTTTGGAAGAGCTGTGGAGCCAGGGGAAAGTTCTGCTCCACGTCCAGTAATGGTTTTTATAACGTTCCTTTATACATCCCGCCGTCCACAGTCAGCATGACACCGGTGATATAGGATGCTGCTGGTGAAACCAGAAATACGGCAGCGTTAGCAAACTCTTCTGGTTTGGCAAAGCGCCTGAAGGGACTTTCTGCTGCCTGTTTCCTGGTTTCATCTTCGATCGAGGTCCCGTTCGTTTGAGCCCGGTAGCTCATTAACACTTTTATCCGCTCAGTTTCTGTCCATGCGGGGAGAATGGAGTTGAAGCGGATGCCGTCGACGCCGAGTTCCAGCGCCAGTGATTTCACCAATCCAACCACTGCTGCCCGAATACTGTTGGAGAGTACCAGGTTTGGAATAGGCTGTTTTACAGAGTATGAAGTAATTGCCAGCACACTGGGAGACTGGGATTTTCTCAAATGCGGAAGTGCAGCCCGTATCAACCTGACATGGCTGAAGAGTGAAAGCTCGACTGCTTTCTGCCAGATCTCGTCATCAAAATCCTCGAACTTCCCGGTCGGTGGTCCGCCGTGGTTGGTGATTAAGATATCAAGCCCTCCGAGCGCCTCGACTACCTGTTGAATAATGCGAGCGGGAGCTGCTGGATCGGAGACATCTCCGGGAACGGCAGTTACTTTTGCTCCTGTTTCGTCTCGAAGCAATGCCGCAGCAGCCTCTATGTTTTCTGGATTCCGGCTGTTTATTGTCACACTGGCAGCCTCTCTCGCTAACTGTCTGGCAGTGGCATAGCCCAACCCTCGGCTCGCCCCCGTGACCAGGGCACGCATTCCCTTCAGCCCAAGATCCATATTGCCTCCTTTAATGCCCGTTTATTTAAGCGGTGATTAATATTATAAATGCATTGCCCAAAGGAGAATACCAGTTACACAATCTCAATCGAATCATCCACAACTTCCACATCGTGCCATGAATTTTCCAACCATTTGACCACCGTTTGCAGCGAGCGCTGGATATGAGCAGTATCGCTGCTGATCAGCGCACAGGCAACGACAGATTCACCCCAGGCATCCTGGAGGTCCATCTCAGCCGTCGATATATTGAATTCCCGGTGGAGCCTGGACAGCAGGGGTTTTATCCGGCTGCGTTTTTCCTTGAGCGAAGAACATCCAGGCAGCAGTAAGTGCAGAGAGAGGATTCCTACAGGCATAATAGATGATGACCTCCAATAGATATTGATATAATGTAAGTATGAATAATTCTAAAGATAGCAGCCTCAGATGGTGGGTCCTCATTTTTGGCGTTTTATTAATCCTGAGCATTGCAGGCATTGCAGTTGTGATGGCTGTTAGAAACAGCGTCCAGCAAGCTCAGCAGGCTTTCGCACCCGTCAGCGATCTTTCGAACAGCGTCGGAACACAAGTAGCACAGCTTCTCCACCCAACTCCAACAGTTATACCCGATCCGGTAACAATTATTCAAGAGGTGCGTTCACTGGCACGCCTGGAAACCATACAGTATTCTGTAGAAAAGGTGATTACTGCCGAGACAGGTCAGGGCACTTTCGGTTTTTTGTTCGGTGACCGTCTCCTCTTTGTTGCTCACGGCATCGTAATTGCTGGTGTTGACCTGGAAGATCTGCGTCCCGAAGATTTACGATTGGAGGACGGCGTGCTTTATATCAACATGCCCGAGCCTGAGATCTTTATCGCTACACTAGATAACGAGAAATCATATGTGTACGACCGGAATACCGGCGTATTGTCTCGGGGTGACGTCAACCTGGAGACGACTGCGCGCCGGGCTGCCGAGCAAGAAATAGCCAATGCTGCCAGAGAAGATGGAATTTTGGAAATGGCAGGCCAGAACGCAGAAAGATATCTGGAAAGTTTATTTTTATCGCTTGGATACAATGATGTAATTTTCATCCAGCCGACACCTCAAGCACCATAATGGGGAACTAAGGCGTGGGGGTTGGCGGAGGTGTGTGAGTAGGTATTGGTGTGCGAGTGGGAAAAGGTGTATTCGTCGGTCGGGTCGTACGTGTTGGTGTAGCTAACTGCTGGAGTTTTGTACGTGCCATTACAGTGTAAAGACTGTTTTTATGTTCCCACCACAGGCTAATGTAAGAATCAACTGCATCCCTATCTTGCCCTGCCAGCTCGTTTGATAATCCTAGAATGTACAGGAACTGATCGCAAAAGTTGTAATTCAGGCAGTTGTATCGATCTGACTCTCGTAAGCTCTCTAACCTGTCACTGATGGTCACAGGGTCTTCTCCTGAAAACAGATCCTCGACGGCAGTCTCGAAAATATCTTTGGTATAGGTCGTAGGGACAAAGGAAACTTCGGTGAATGTCAGATAGGCTTCGTTGGATATGGGAGCACGCCTGATAACAAACCCTTGTCCTCGTTCGATTTGAGCAATAGGCGGGTCTTCGACAGGCTCATGAAGCCAGGGTTCAACAATATCCGAATCGACGAAGTTTATAAAGAATGCGCTGGTTCCGGAAGGATTCTTGACCAGGATCCAAAACTCCAACTTTTGCGTGGGTTGGTGCTGTGCCAGTATCCAACGTTCGGGATCACCATCGTTTTCGAAGTCGAAGAAACCTGAGGAGCGAAGAGGTACTCCAAAATCGTTAAGGTACCCTACAACCAGATTGTATTCACTCTCAGGAATAGTAGATACGCTATATTTGAGCGCCATCCGAGGGTCACATTCAGGTGAAGCATTGCAAGCACGGTAAACATCCTGATCGGATGCGTAGATGGATAAGAAGTTTTGAGCAGCCTCGTTCCATTGATCTTCTGGGCCGGCAGGGTTGGCGGTGATTTCCTGAAATGTTTGTACGGATGCCTCTCTATGTCCTGAAAGCGCCTGCATGACTGCCAATTGATAAAGGAAAGCGTTGAGAGCATCCGGAGGAAGTTCTTTTCCTTCGGTATCCGTCTGGGGAGGCCAATATGGAAGAAGAGATTCCATCAATGAAGCGGTAACTTCTGCCTCCCAGATGCTTTCAGAATGCTCAATAACGCTGGTGCAGTGTTCGCTCAGCTCGGGGTCGGGCTGGATCTCGAAGCGCAGCGGCTCCGAATGAAGCTGGTCTGTCTCCCAAACATAATCGCGGGTTATCTCTACCGGGCAGGAAGGAAAGAGCCGGGTATTATAGCGGATACCAGTTTCTGTAACAGTCCACCTGCCTTCAAATTCTAAGCCGGCGTCAAAGGGCGGGGTTTCGATCCGGGGAAGAATCACGGGTTTATCTCCGGATAGCCTGATTACCAGTGGTTCTGGGAACACAGTTGTGCCCGATGCTGGACTTGAAAATGTGATGACCTCAGGGCTCCCATCGCCGGTGATATCCTCGTAGAGATATCCGGGTTGGATATCCCCAGGATAATCAAAATTGCTTGTGATGACGACAGAATCAAAACCATTCCCTGTTTCTTCTA
>Ga0209819_10000343_pt1 | contig 13258 bp, 14 predicted proteins | sample PPLLak2March2015_FD_187248 | JGI IMG/M metagenome (GOLD analysis project Ga0209819, IMG submission 187248) | Freshwater sediment microbial communities from Prairie Pothole Lake near Jamestown, North Dakota, USA - PPLs Lake P7 Core (1) Depth... | ecosystem: Environmental > Aquatic > Freshwater >... | reverse complement strand
CCTGGCCTACTCCAAGGTCATGGACGTCTGGGGAGACCGCATGGTCGCCGGCGACCACGAGTTTCCCTACGCCCGGCTCCGGCAGAGCCACAAGGACGCCCGGCTCATAGTCGATCACGGGGTCGAGCTGGGTGCGACCATGGACCTGGCCCGGGTGGCCCGCGAAGCGCTGGCCGAGGGCGAAGAGACCGGACTGGCCGACATGGACAACTCTTCGGTCATGGAGGTGGTTCGGCGTCGGGCGGGTATTGGTCGGGTTTCCCCCCTCCCCGCCTCCGGCGGTACTCCCCCCTCCGGGGGGAGAAAATGATCCTATATTGTGCATGATATGAGGAGGACGGCTTGAGCCTGGGTTCCGTCATCGACATCCACTGCCATCGGGAGTGCGCCCCGGCGGCGGCTTTGGTCAAACCGGAGGCAGACAAGCTGGGCCGAAAACCCCTCCAGTTCGGCAACGAGCTCACCCAGGAGGTGAATCGGAAGCAACTCGAAGACCTCCGCCCCAAGATGGAGGACGTCGAGGTCAGGTTGGCGGAGATGGATGCGATGGGTGTCGACGTCCAGGCGCTCAGCCTCTCTCCTTATCAGCTGTTCCATTGGGCGGAAGGCGAGCTCGCCGCCCGTGCATTTGCCGCGGTCAACGACGACCTCGCCACGCTCGTCGCCGGACATCCCGACCGGTTCCTTGGTCTGGGCGCTGTCCCGCTACAGGACCCCTCGGCGGCGGTCGCCGAGGTGCGACGGTGCTCGGAGGAACTCGGGTTCCGGGGCATCGAGATGGCGACCCACATCGAGGGCGAGGAGCTGTCCAACCCTCGCTTCGAAAATTTCTGGGGGGTGGTCGAGCAGCTGGGGATGGTCGTCTTCATCCACCCCACCGGGTTCACCGACCCGGCCAGGCTCACCGACCACTATTTCTTCAACACCATCGGGCACCCCCTCGAAGAGACGATCTGTGCCGGGCGTCTCATCTTCGACGGTGTGATGGAGCGTCATCCCGGTCTGAAGTTCGTCTTCGCCCACGGTGGCGGATACCTGCCCGCCTACGCCGGCCGCTTCGATCACGCCTATCACGCCCGCGCCGATGTGCGTCATGGCCTTCCCCGGCCCCCCAGCGAATACCTGTCCAGCTTCTATTTCGACACAATGGTGTTCGAGGCCGACCAGCTGGGTTTCCTCATCGACAAGTACGGAGCGGATCACGTCCTCCTCGGCACCGACTACCCATACGACATGGGTGAGACCGACCCGCTCGGCCTCATCAACAAGGTGAGCGGTCTCGACCCCACCGATGTCGACCTCGTCGTCGGGGGAAATGCGGCCCGTCTCCTTGGAATCGAGCGATGAGAGGGGAGGGTATCGGTCTCGCTGTCATCGGCTGTGGCACAGTGGGCCGCATCCGCGCCGTTCTGGCTCGGGAGCATCCGGCGGTCGACTGGATAGGTCTCTGCGACATCGATGCCGACGTCGCCAAGACCCTGGGCGAAGACGTCGACGCCGACCTTGTCACGACGGATCTCGATGAGCTGCTGGGTCGACCCGAGGTGACAGCCGTCATCATCGCCACCGCCGAGAACGAGCACGTGACGCCGATTCTCTCCGCCGTGGGACTGGGCAAGCCGCTCTTCATCGAGAAGCCATTGGCCACCGATCCGGTGGATTCGGCCCGAGTGCTGGCTGCGATCGAGGCGGCTGGGATCGACGCCGTCATGGGCTACACCCAACGGTTCCGCCGCCGCTTCCAAACGGTGAAGCAGCGATTGCGGGACGGTCAGATTGGGGAAGTGACCAGCGTGGTCACCCGGGCCTTCATGAATCGGATGGTGCCCGATGCCACGCTCCGCAAGACCAGTGAGCGCTCCAACCTGACCCCTATGGTCGTCTCCGGCACTCACAGTCTCGACATGTGCATGTGGCTGATGGAGCCCCATGAGCCTGTGGAGGTATACGCCCGGTCCGTCGATGCCACCCTGGGAGAGATGGGGACCAAGGACGCCACTTTCGGTCTCTTCACCATGGACAACGGGGTCATCTGGAGCATGAACATCAGCTGGGCCCTGCCCACGGTCTGGCCGGGTGCGGTCTACGGTCTGGAGATCGGGATCGTCGGGACCAAAGGGGTGATCGACATCGAGGACACGCATCGCGACGTCGTGCTGGCGACGCAGATTCCTCAGCCGGCCGGCTACACGTCCAAGGGATACGAGCCCGACTCGCAGCGGTATGTCGATTTCCTCGGCAGCTACCCGCCAGGAGACGTTTCCGACGGGTTGTTGTGGGGTCCGATGCGCGAAGAGACGATGACGTGGTTCAACCGTCTCTCCAGCGGCGTAGCCACTCCTCATGCCACCGCTCGGGACGGACACAGGAACCTGATTCTCACCATGGCGATGGACCTCTCGGCCCGGACCGGGGGCCCGGTCGAGCTGCCCATCACCCCCGAAGCCCTCATTTGAAAGGACTCAGCATGGAACCGCTCAGCGTCGGGATCATCGGCACCGGATGGTGCGGCGGGATCAGGGCAGTGGCTGCAGCCAACAGCGCTCTGGTCGGACCCCTTCACCTGGCCGAGATCAACAAGGAGCGTCTCTCCGAGATTGCGACGGAGACCGAAGCGGTAACCGCCACCACCGACTGGGAGGAGCTCGTCGCTGACTCCGGAATCCAGGTGCTGATGATCTCGGCCACCCCTGAGACGCTTCATTACCCGATGGCCAAGGCTGCCCTCGAGGCGGGGAAGCACGTCCTTCTGGAGAAGCCGATATCGATCACACTCGAGGAGGCCGACGAGTTGATCCGCATCGCCGAGGCCAAGAACCTCAAGTTCACCATCGGCTACTCCCAGCGTTTCAATGTCAAGCAGGCCCTGGTCAAGCGAAGCCTGAACGACGGCACATTGGGCGATCCGGTGAGCGTGTTGGTGAGCCGTCACATCACCCGCTCGCTCGGGGCGAAGATCGGCTCTCGTACCAAGCTCTCCCCGGCTGCGATGGAGGCCACACACGACATCGACTTCTCGCTGTGGTGCCTCGAGCCCCGCCGACCGGTCCGAGTCTACTCCCAGGTGGCGTGGGGGGCGCGTCAGGATCAAGGTGTTCCGGACACCCAGGTCATCGTCATCACCATGGACGACGGAGTCACCGTGACCGTCAGCGCCGGATGGTCCCTGCCTCCTGGCTATCCCAATTTCTCCACGACCTGGATCGAGTTCCTCGGCACCGAGGGGGCCCTGATCATGGACGCCAGCCACAAGGACATCGTCCTGAACACGATCAAGGATGGGGTCCAGTTCCCTCTCTCCACCATGCCCGGTGAGTACGTTGACCATGTGTACGCCGGCCCGATGGAGAGAGAGACGATCCACTTCCTCGAGGCCGTTGCCTATGACCGGCCGGTGATGGTCGAGCCGCGGCTGGCCCGTCTCACGATGGAGGTCTATCTGGCGGCGGACCTTTCGGTGGAAACCGGTCAGGTCGTCGAATTGCCCGTCCCGGTCGACGAGAGCCAACCCAGTTTGCTCAGCGTGATCACGGGCTGAGTTCGACGCGGCTGCGCAAGCGGTGGCTGGCGACGAAGGCCAGGCATGCGATGACGCACATCACGGTGACGAATAGCCAGGCTCCTGGGTAGTTGCCACGCCCGGCCAGCCACCCGACAACTAGAGGGCCGATGACGGTGCCGGTCAGGTTTCCCGACAGCACCACTCCCGAGGCCCGGGCAGGCAGGTGAGGGTAGCTGTGGACCACCGTGAAGAAGATGATGCCCGGCCAACCCCATGCCCCGAGCAGGGCGATCGGCATGGCCACCAGATAAGGGCCGGGGGTAGATGAGATGAAGAGGACGAAAGCGCCGATCGCTCCCGCCGCCGTCATCCAGGCCATCTCGGTGAACCCGATGCTCTCGTTGCGGTCAACCAACCACCCTGCTCCTAGCCGCACAAGGACAACCAGCAGCGAGCACCCAGCCAGAACCGCCCCCGCTGCCGCCTCACCGATCCCGATGTCCACCGCAGAAGGGACCACGAACAGAGAGAGCCCATTTCCGCCCATCGCTCCTGCGATGCCCCCGATGGCCAGGAAGACCAGCGACCTCGGTGGCCGGCCGATGGGCCCTTCGTTTCTCGCCGCCGCCCGGGCCATGTCGAGGTGGGGAGCCGATACAGCCAAGGTGAGTGCGATGAAGCCGGCCAGCACAAACGCCCACCGCCACCCGAAGACGAGACTGATGACGGGGAGCGATATGCCGGCGAGGACACTCGCGAGTGGGACCGCGGCCTGCTTGGCCCCGAACCCGACACCCTGCCTCTCCCTGGCGACCCCATCGAAGATGGCCAGGTTCGATGCAACCTGGGTCAGCCCGTTGCCCATGCCACCGATGGCGGTGGCGAGGGGGATGACCCACCAGATGAGGGCTGTGCCGGCGATGAGACAGGCGGCCAGGGTGAGCAATGCCCCGATGCGGAGACTCCGTCCCGGGCCGAGTCGGGCCACCACCCGCCCGGCCGGGTTGGCGCCCAGAGCGGCTGCGCCGAAGTAGGCGGCGGTGGCGAGGCCGAGCTGGCTCACTCGAAACCCAATGTCCTCTTCCAACTGGAGGACCTGGGCACTGACAAGGGCCAGGGGCAACAGGCAAGTTCCCGTGTAGACCACCGCGGTGAGCAGGGGGCGCCGTGCCAGCGTCGAACTGAGTGAGTTGGTCATCTCGCTGCCTCTAGGGCGAGTCGGATCACGTGTAGCGCGGCGATGGTGGCAAAGCTGCGCACCCGCTCGTCGTCACCGCCGAAGTCGAATCCACGAGTTGTCCCCCCGGCCGGGGTGGTCACTTCCATCTCGACCCGACGGGTCGTGCGCGGCCCGCTATCGAGGTCGGGGCCAATCGGACCGACCGTGAGCATGACCTCCGCCGGTGGAGGCCGGCCGGCGCCAATGGCGGATCCTTGGAATACATCCTTCTCGACGATGGCGATCCGGGCGCCCACCTGGCCCAGGGTGGCCACCTCCGAGGTCGCGATCGTCCATCCCCGATCGTGGAGCGAAGTGACCACGATGCTTTCCACGGTTTCCTCATCGACCCCGAAGACAGCGTCACCGAGTCGCGCCCGGATCTCGTTCTCGACAGGTGCGATGAGGGCGTCGGCCGCGGCCAGGGCGACCGCCTTGGCGCTGATGCGGATCTTGACCTCCATGTCGCTGATCAGGAAGGCCACAGACGGGTTGGCCGATTCGAATAGATCATGAAGTGTCTCGGCAACACGCGACTCGCCGACGCCCCAGGTGCGAAGAAGGCGGCTGCGCAAGATGCTCGTCTCGCCGGACATGCGACGGAGCCGGGGAATGACCTCTCCGTCGAGCATGGCCCGCATCTCCACCGGGACCCCGGGCACGGCGAATATCCACTTGCCTTCATGTTCGAGGGCCACACCGAGGGCAACCCCGTTGGCATTGGGCAGACCTTCGGCACCTTCCGGCAGATCTGCCATCCGCAACACACTTGGGTTGACCGATCCGGATTGATTGCGGACTCTGGATTCGATCCAGGCGGCGTGCTCGGGGTCTCGGACCATGAGCCGGCCGGCGACTTGGGCCATAGCCTCTCGGGTCAGGTCGTCCTGGGTAGGCCCGATGCCGCCGGTGAGGACGATGGCGTCGGCGCGGGCGATGGCGTCCCCGATCGCCGAGATGAGTCGGTCCAGGTTGTCACCCACGGTCACCTGGAAGTTGGCATCGAATCCCTCCTCGGCGAGCCGGGCGCCGACGAAGGCAGCGTTCGTGTTGGCGATCTGCCCGATCAAGAGCTCGGTCCCTACTGAGATCACTTCGACGATCAATTTCCCGGCTCCCAGAGACCGAACTTCCAATTGGGATCGCCGGGGACCATGGTTCCTTCGAACTGGCTGGCCACCCCCATCTCCCGGGTCCGAGCCAGGGCACGATTGCCGAGGGCCAATTGTCCCGGCTCCCACTCGGCCAAAGCGGAGAGCACTTCGCCATCGCTGGCGATCAGCGCGTCCCGCAGCGCCCACCCGTCAGCGCAGGCCTTGGCCTGACCGGCGGCGACGTGAGGACGGAGACCGATGGCGGCGTCACCGATCAAACAGAGCCTCCCGAATGCCATATGTGCGCTTTCCAGATCGAACACCGCCTGGATCAATGGCTCATCACAACCCACGACGACCTCGAGCAGTGTTGGCGCCAGGACCTCTGCGGCGGTGGACCTCATTTCCGTCAGATGCTCCTCCTGGATCGTGCCCGGTGGCATCGTCCCGGCGCGTTGCAGTCCGTGCTGGTCTCGCATCAGGTCCTCGAACGGACCGCCGAGCGGGTAGTTGCGATACCAGACGAAGTTGATCACGCGATTGGGCGGAGTCGTCCGACCCTCATGATCGGGGATGGCGTAGACCAGGATGTGGCCGTGGTCGAGCACCTGATAGATCATCGAATCGGCCAGATCGGCCCGGGCCTGCTCGGACAGGGCGGCCTCCGGGGTAGTCCCCCGCCAGGCGACGTATCCGGCGTACGTCGGCATCGCCTCGGGCATGAGGATCGAACGAGCGGTGGAGAGCAGACCGTCGGCGCATACCAGAAGGTCGCCTTTCACAGACGAGCCGTCAGCGAGATGAAGCGTCACCTGGTCGGGTCGGTTGTCGAAGCCAACCACCTCCTTGCCGAGGTGATAGTGGTCAGATTCGAAGGCCTCCAAGAGGGACCGGTAGATCGTGCTCCATCCACTGAATCGGAAATGGTCCGGGTCGGCGCTGAGCACATTTCCTTCCCGGTCCACGTAGGTCCAATAGGTGAGCTCGAGGCTGACCCGATCGTCCTCACCGCCACGTTCTGTGAAGTAGCGCTCGGTTATGGGGAGGACGACTATCCCGGCTCCACGGTCCTCGAGAGCGGCTTGGCTTCGCTCGAAGACATCGACCTCGCATCCCAGGTCACGAAGTAGAACCGCTGCGGTCAGCCCGCCGATCGACCCACCGGCGACGAGGACCCGCGGCCACCCCATACCGGCCCGGTCAGTCCAGCAGCTCGACGGTCACGAAACGAAGGGTGGAGTCGCCGAGGTTCTCCAGGTCGTGGATGAGAGCAGTCTCGTGGGTGTGCTCCAAGTACTTGGTCTCCCCGACCAGGTAGTCGCGAACGACGAAGCTGCCGTCGGCGAACCGCTGCAGACCTCGGCTCCCCTCCACCACCGTCCAGAAGTAGTTGGTGACGTGGGAGTGGAAGGCGCCTCGCTCTCCGGGTTGGAGGAGGATCTCCCACACCCGAATCCGCTCGTTCTCGAACCAGATCGTTGTCCCCACCTCCAGGTTGTCCGGCGCCGCCTCGAGCTCGGCGGCGTAGTCGTCGGGATCGAAAGTTCCCTCCTCGACGATGTCCGGTCGGGCTTCCACTAATTCACCTGATAGTCAGGCTTTCCGCCGGTGAGAACCTTGATGACCTGAGTGGCTGCCTTCCGCTGCGACTCGGCGAGGGCCTCTTCGGAGTAATAGGCCATGTGCGGGGTCACGATGAGATTCGGCACGCCTTCCACCCGACCGGCATCGAGGGGCTCGACGTCGAACACGTCGAGCCCGGCACCACCGATTGTTCCCTTCCTCAACGCGGTGGCCAGGGCATCGAGATCGACCAATGGCCCTCGTGAGGTGTTGATGAGGATCGCCGTCGGTTTCATCCGGGCCAGGGCGTCGGTGCCGATGATCCCCCTTGTCTCGTCGTTGAGGGGGAGATGCAGCGAGACGATGTCCGATCGAGCCAGAACGGTGTCCAACTCGAGCAACGGCGGGAGATCAGGTCCGGCCTGGAGGTAGGGATCGTGGGCGATGACACCGGCCCCAAGTGCTTCCAAGGGGGCGGCAATCCGACGAGCGATTCGCCCGTACCCGACCAACCCGACCGTGAGGGTGGAGAGACGGCGGATGGGTCGGAAGTTGTCGATGCTCCACGTCCCGGACCGCACCGAATCGTCGGCTATGACCACCTTGCGCAGCGAGGCGAGGATCAGGGCTAGAGCATGGGTGGCGACCTCTTCCACCGAGTAGTCGGGCACGTTGGTGACCACGATCCCGGCGTCTGCGGCGGCATTCAGATCGACGTTGTCGAATCCGATCCCGTAGCGGGCGATGATCCGGCATTTCTCGAGACGACCGATCGAGTCGGCGGTCCAAGGGAGATACGTGTTGAGAATGGCGTCGGCGTCGGCCGCGGTGGCGAGGACCGACTCGACGTCGCCGGTCGCGACGGTGAGCTCGGCGTCGATCTCGGCGAGGAGCTCCCGTTCCACTTCGACTGAGGGGAACACCTGGTCGCTGACCACCACCTTGTACGTGCTCATCCCGCCTCCAGGAATTCTCGTGTCGCACTGACGAAGCCGGCCGGGTCCTGGATCTGGGGGGCATGGGCCAGTCCGGGGAGCCTGGTGAGAGACGAGCCCGGAATCAACCCCTGCAGCTCTTCGGCGAGTTGGGGAGGCGTGGCCTGGTCCTCTTCACCGACGAGGATCAACGTCGGGTTCGTCACGCGCTGGGCCGCGGACCGGTAGTCGAGTTGGTGCAAAGCCCGGCACGCAGTGATGAAGGCGGCGGAATCGGTCTCGAGAATGACATCCGACCTCTCCTGGGCCATGTCGGGATGCTGGTCCAGGTAGGTCTCGGTGAAGATCCGACGCAGGGCGATCGGGATGACGGCTTGGATTCCACCGGCCTCGACGGCTTCGATCATCTTGGTGAAGGCGTCCTTGGCCGGCTCGGGAAACCCGGCTCCACACCCCACCAGGAGCAGCTTGCCCACCAGATCGCCATGATGGATGGCGGCGCCCAGGGCAACGAAGGCGCCCAGCCCGTTCCCGATCAGGTCCGGGGAGTCCAGCTCGAGAGTCTCTATGAGTGCAGCGACCGTGTCGGCGTAGTCATCGATATCCGGACGGACGGTCTGGGTGGCGCCGAACCCGGGCAGATCCATGGCGATGAATCGGCCGCCCAGCGGCCCCGTCACCCGGTCGAAAGCGTTCCGGTCGGTGAGCAGGGAGTGGAGGACCAGACGGACAGGCCCTGATCCGGACTCGGAAAAGGACACTGTGCCCCGGGAGGTTTCGACGATGTTTTGGGCGAGAGTGGGCACCGGGCTGATCCTATATCATGCACGATCGACCCAGAAACCCCGTGGAGGAGCAGATGCCCCGTGTCCGCATGATCGAGGAGAGGGGGGACACTTCTCCCTCCCAGGTGGAGGCGTTCGACCACATCGCAGCCAGCCGCGGCGGTCAGATGATCCGTCCCTTCGCCGCGATGATCCACCGGCCGCAAATAGCCCGTGCCGCCGCGGACCTGGGTGCGGTGATCCGGTTCGAATCAACCCTGACCGATCACGATCGTGAGGTGGTGATCTGCACCACCGCCATCGAGCGGGATTGTCCTTTCGAGTGGGAGTCCCACACGCCAATAGCCCGTACGGCCGGCGTCTCGGAGGCCACACTTCACTCGATCGAGGACGGGCGGGAGGTCGAAGATGCGAACGACGCGGTGTTGGTCGAGTTCACCCGCGACCTTTGCCGCACCGGGAAAGTAGGAGAGGCTGTCTTCGAGCGAGCATGGTCGCGTCTCGATGAGGAAGGGACGGTCGAGCTAGCAGCCATCATCGGGTATTACACGATGTTGGCGTTGTTCATGAACGCCTGCGAGGCGTGTTGAGAACTAGGAGGATCGATGAGTGAAAAGGTGAGATTGGCCAGCATCGGAACCGGCCGCTGGGCCGGGGAGCTGGCCGACGCGGTAGCCCGGAGCGGGCAGGCCGAGGTGATCTCGGGCTGGGCTCGCCGCCCCGAGGGCCGGGAGGCGTTCGGCGAGAAGTTCGGATGTCGACCCGCCGGATCGCTCGAGGAGCTGTTGGCCGATCCCGAGGTGCAGGGAGTGATCATCACCACCTCCCATCAGAGTCACCGGGAGATGATCGAGCAGGCGGCGGCCGCCGGCAAGCACGTGTTCGTGGACAAGCCGTTCACCAACACCGTTGAGGACGGTCTTGCCGCCATCGCCGCGGCTCGGGACGCCGGAGTAGTGCTCCAGGTGGGCCATCAGCGGCGACGCACGCCAGCCAAGCGACGGATCAAGGCCATGCTCGAGGCCGGCGAGCTGGGAGACGTGGAGACCGTGGTCACCAACCAGTCGATCCCGAACGGGTTCAAGATGCCCGAGACCGCTTGGCGTTGGGACCCGGAGCAAAGCCCGCTCGGCTCTATGACGTCCCTCGGGGTCCACAAAATCGACACAATCAATTATCTGGTCGGCCCCGTTCGCAGCGTGTTCGCCTTCACCCGTCCCGGCCGCGTCAAGCCCATCGACGAGGCCACGGTCCTGGCATTGGAGTTGGAGAGCGGCGCCCTGGCCACTCTGACCACGTCGTTCTTCACGCCGGTGGTCAACGACACCACTGTGTTCGGCACCGAGGCCGCGGCGTGGAGCACCAAGGGCGGGGCGAAGCTGAAGATCCAGGGCCGGGACGACCCGGAGCCGGTCGAAGTCGAGTTGGAGCCGATCGATGAGCTCGCCGATCAGATGGCCGCTTTCGCTGCCGCAGTGCGTGATGAGGCGCCGGTCGAGGTGGATGGCGAGGCCGGTCTTGCCGTCATCGCAGTCATGGAGGCTGCGGTGGAGTCAGCGGAGTCGGGCCGGGCCGTCGATGTAGCGTCGGTCATGGCCGGAACCTGAAAGGAGAAGGCATGGAATACGCCGAGATCCTCTACGAGAAGCGTGATGACGCCGCCTGGATCGGGATCAACAGGCCGGAGGTGCGCAACGCCTTCCGCGAGCAGACGCTCGACGAGCTGGCCCATGCGCTCGAATCGACTCGACACGATCCCACGATCGTGACCGCCGTGGTCTATGGCGTCGGGGGCCATTTCTCGGCCGGCGGTGACTTCCACGCCATGATGAAGCTGAACAAGGCCAACTCCTACATGTGGAACGACCGCATGCTCAAGGTGGCGATGACCTGCCGCAACCTGCCCATCCCGGTTATCGCCATGGTGGAGGGCGCCTGTGTAGGTGGCGGCCACGAGTTGATGCTTTGGTGCGACCTGGTGATCACAGCCGATGACGCAACCTTCGGCCAGACCGGTGCCCGTGTAGGCGCCTGCCCGACCGTTGGGGCAACCCAGTACATAGCCAAGCTGATCGGGGAGCGCCGGGCCAAGGAGATGATCTTCCTCTGCAAGAGGTATTCGGGGGCGGAGGCGGCAGAGATCGGCTTGGCCAATGAGGCGTTGCCTGCCGCCGAGTTGCAAGGACGGGTCGAGGAGATCGTCCAGCAGATGAAGGGCTACTCGTCGCAGACCCTCCGTGCCACCAAGGTGTCGTTGAACTTCGATTCCGACGCCCTATACCCGTCATGGCAGCACGGCATGGAGTTGCTGGCCAACATCTGGGGCACGGAGGAGAGCCTGGAGGGCATGAACGCCTTCCTGGAGAAGCGCCCTGCCGATTTCCATCAGTTCCGGATCAGGAACAAGGATGCCCTAGACAACTATCTCGACGACTTCGACGAGGGACGCAACCAGAGTGAGGCTTCGCAGGCCGCCCGGAAATGACGGCTGAGGGCGCCCTGACCGGTCTCAGGGTGATCGACCTCTCCCGGGTGCTGGCGGGGCCTCTCTGTACGCAGACCTTGGGTGACCTCGGAGCGGACGTGATCAAGGTAGAGCGGCCGGGCGAGGGCGACGACACCCGCAACTGGGGACCCCCTTACGCCGGGCCGCTGTCCGCCTACTTCATTGGCGTCAATCGCAACAAGAGGAGTCTCGCCCTCGATCTATCCCGGCCTGAGGGGCGGGCGGTGCTCGACCGGCTCATTCGCAGCGGCGATGTGTTGGTCGACAATTTCAAGCAAGGGACACTGGCCCGCTGGGGTTTCGACGACGCTTGGTTCGATGCGAATGCCCCTGCCGTGATCCGTTGCTCGATCACCGGCTATGGATCGACCGGGCCGAAGTCGGAGATGCCCGGCTACGACTTCATCCTCCAGGCAGAGACCGGCCTCATGGCGATAACCGGTGAGCAAGGCGGGACGCCGATGAAGTTGGGGGTGGCCATCGTGGACCTCTGCACGGGCATGCAGGCGACGATCGCCGTCCTTGCCGCCCTAGAGGCGCGACGACGGAACGGTCGGGGACAGCGTTGTGAGGTGAATCTGCACGACACCGGTCTCCACCTTCTCGCCAATGTCGCTTCCAACTACTTGGTGTCGGGCGACGAGGCGGCTCGCTACGGAAACGGCCACCCGAACATTGTCCCCTACCGGACGTATGCGGCGTCAGACGGTGAGTTGGCACTCGCCGTGGGCAACGACCGACAGTTCGCAATGCTGGCGGGGGAGGTCGGACACCGTGAGTGGGTCGAAGACCCCCGTTTCGCCACCAATCCGGAACGGGTCCGAAACCGGGACCTTGTTGATGAGATGGTGGGCCGGGTCATGGCGACCAGGAGTCGGGCGGAGTGGGTCGAGACCTTCGATCGCATCGGGGTCCCGTCCGGCCCCATCAATCGAGTCTCCGAAGCGCTATCCAGCCCACAGACCCTGGCCCGGGAGATGGTGATGCAGAACGAGCACAGCGTCGCCGGGACGGTCAGCACCCTGGGCCTGCCCATCGAGATGTCGGAATCGCCTTCCTCGATGCGTCTCGAACCGCCGATGCTGGGGGCCGACACCGATGCGGTGCTGGGGGAGCTGGGTTATTCGGTCGAGGAGATCGCCGGCTTGCGGGCGGGTGGGGTTGTCTGAGTGACGGGAAAGGGTTGGTCGTCGCTGACAGAGGAGCTTCCAGAATGGATGCTTCAGGCCGGATGGCCGTCGTGGAGCGGTACTTCACCTACTCGGCGGACGAGATGGATCTCGCTCATGAGATGTACCACGACGACTCGGTGCTCGAATTTCCCCAGTCGGGCGAGCGATTCGAGGGGGTCGCAAATTTCAAGGAATGGCGGAACCAATACCCGGCCGAGGTCGAATACCGGATTAGACGGATGGTCTCGAGCGGGGACCATGTCGTCGCGGAGGTCTCCATCCGGTACAACGGCGGGCCCTGGATGTTCGGTGTGGCCCTGTTCGAATTCCGTGGCGACAAGGTTGCCAGAGAACGGATCTACGTGATGGAAGGCTGGGAGGCTGCTGAGTGGCGGGCTCCGTGGCGCTCGACCACTCCGGCCGACCCGCCCGAGGAGTGACTCACCATTTGAGGTCTTCGCACCCGGCCTCCCTTCCCATTG
>Ga0209819_10000342_pt1 | contig 13270 bp, 9 predicted proteins | sample PPLLak2March2015_FD_187248 | JGI IMG/M metagenome (GOLD analysis project Ga0209819, IMG submission 187248) | Freshwater sediment microbial communities from Prairie Pothole Lake near Jamestown, North Dakota, USA - PPLs Lake P7 Core (1) Depth... | ecosystem: Environmental > Aquatic > Freshwater >... | reverse complement strand
TACGGCGCCTCCGTGTAGAGGTGCCGGGTGCTCGAAACCGTCTTGATCGGCTCCCGACTCGCAACTTCCGCCTCCTTGGGGGTAATCAGCTTCTCCGCGACCATCCGGCTAAGGACGAAGTTACGGCGGCGCATCGCCGCTTCTCGGTCTGCAAACGGAGAGTAGCGATTGGGCGCCTGAATCATTCCCGCCAGCAACGCGTTTTCGGCCAGGGTCAGGGCACGGAGGGGTTTTCCCAGATAGCCGTCAGCGGCCTGGCCGAGTCCGACCATTCCGAAAGAACCGGCTTGGCCCATGTAGACCTCGTTCGCGTAGAATTCGAAGATCTGCTGCTTGCTGAACCTCGATTCCACGAGCACCGCGAGGTAAGCCTCTTCTAGCTTTCGGCGCAGGCTCTTCTTGGGAGTCAAGAAGTAGTTCTTGATGAACTGCTGCGTGATCGTGCTGCCGCCTTGCCAGGCACTCCGCGGTTTCATCTGCTTGATATTGACGAAGGCCGCACGAGCCAGCGAAGGCAGGTCCAGACCGTGATGTTGAAAGAACTGCGCATCTTCGGCCGCAAGCACGGCCTTCATCAGCTGATCCGGAATGTCCGCGTACCGAACGTACTTCCGCTTCTCTCGCGAGTTGCCAAACAGGTTGGAAAGGAACCTGGGTTTGAGGGCGGCCTTTTGAACCATCAGGTTTCCGTTCTGAATGCCCCGGACAACCCCGTTGTCGAGTTTGATCGTCAGAACTTCCGGCTTTCCGTTTCGGCTGTGGTAAACGCGGACGCCATTCCGGCCCACTTCATACCACTGCGACCCGTCTCCTCGGGCCTTCTGTTCATAACCGCTTTCCGCGAGTTCTTGACGCAAGTCCTTCAGACTCAGGCGCTCTCCGACGGATAGCTCAAACGGCCGGCTGTAAACGGCGTTGGTGTGAGGCTGTTTCTGCAGCCGTGCATCGAGAATCGGCTTAAACCTAACATAACCAAAGACTAAGCTGATCACGACAACCGCAAGACAGGCGAGGGCTATTCCAGACAGAATAAGCCGCCAGCGGGACTTCAGGGGGATCATCCTTGTAGTATATCGCGTCGGGTCGCGGGTGGTGCACAAACGAGATAGCCGGAGGAAAGGCCCCCAAGGACCCCAAAGACCTCAAGGACAAAGGACGCGAACACGGTTCCTGTCCTTTGTCCTTGAGGTCCTTGAGGTCCTTGAGGTCTTTGAGGTCTTTGAGGTCTTTGAGGTCTTTGAGGTCCTTGGGGTCCTTTCCTCCGGCACTCAACCGCTGGTTCCTCCAGCGCGACTTTGTCGCTATAATACGGACTTTTGGCTTCTTTTATGAAAGTTCAATCGATACGGGGCACGCACGATATCCTCCCTGGTTCCGTTGAGCTCTGGCAGGAGATCGAGCGTACGGCCCGCGACCTCTTCGGTCTCTATGGCTACGCGGAGATTCGCACTCCCGTTCTGGAAGAGACCGAGCTTTTCGCCCGCAGTATCGGCATCGAGACCGACATCGTCCGCAAAGAGATGTACACGATCGAGGACAGCAAGGGTAAAAGCATCACGCTCCGCCCGGAAGGGACGGCCCCGGTTGTCCGGTCGTACATCGAAAATGGCGTCAGTAGTGAAGTTCCGGTCGCCAAACTCTATTACATCGGCCCGATGTTCAGACACGAGCGGCCCCAAAAGGGACGCTATCGCCAGTTCCACCAGATCGGGGCCGAAGTGCTGGGTTCCGATAACCCTGCCATCGAGGCGGAAGTCATCGAGATGCTTTTTCGATCGCTCCAGGCGCTCGGGCTTCAGGACTTCACGCTCCTCATCAATTCCGTCGGTTGTCCGGTTTGCCGCCCGGCCTACGTTGATCGGCTGCGCGAAGAACTCCGCACCCGAGCCGGAGAATTGTGCGAGGAGTGCAGGAGGAGAACGGAAACTAATCCTCTCCGGGTGCTCGACTGCAAGGTGCCCACCTGCCAGCCCGCTATCGATCAGCTGCCCGCCATTGCCGACTGGCTCTGCCCGGAATGCCGCGAGCACTTCTCCCTCTTTCAGAAGTACCTGAAAAGTCAGGAGATTCCGGCGACCACAGCGCCCCGACTGGTCCGCGGCCTCGATTATTACGTACGTACGACGTTCGAAATCGTGAGCGGGCGTCTTGGCCCGACTCAAAATGCTCTCGTCGGGGGCGGCCGTTATGACGGGCTGTCTGAGCTCATCGGGGGGCCGCCAGCCAAGGGTTTTGGCTTCGCGATGGGCATGGAGCGGCTGGTTCTGCTCCTCTCCGGTCGAGCCGACCTCGGCGCCCCGTACAAGCCTCCGGCCCCCGAGATCTTCCTGGTGCATCTCGATCAGCCCGCTTTTGAGCACAACCTCGGCCTGGCAAGCGAACTTCGAAGAGCGGGCATCTTCGCCTATGTCGATTTCGAGGGGAAAAGCATCAAAAGTCAGATGAGACAGGCGAATCGGCTGAACGCCCGGTTTACGTGCGTGGTGGGGGAATCCGAATTGCAGACCGGTCAGATGACCTTGAAACGGATGGCGGACGGGTCACAGACCACGCTTAAGCGGATTGAAATCGCGGAATATCTCCGGAAAGAAAAGTGAGGATATGGATTCACTCGGCAATCTAACACGGACAGCCTACTGCGGATGCGTCGATGAACTGATGGTCGGCCAGAAGATTACGGTCATGGGATGGGCCGATCGGGTCCGGGACCTCGGGAACCTGATCTTCATCGACCTGCGCGATCGCGAGGGAATCGTTCAGATTGTTGCTCACCCCGAGCAGGCAGCCGCTTTGAAGAAGGCCTCTCAAGTCCGCCCGGAGTACGTCCTGGCGGTCACCGGCGAGGTCAAGCGGCGCACCCAGGAGACGGTCAATGCCGCCATCACCACCGGTACGATAGAAGTAGAGGCCGAGGAGATCAAAATTCTCAATGTCTCCCACACTCCTCCCTTCCCGATCGGGGACGCCGGCACGACCTCCGAGGAAACCCGGCTGAAATACCGATATCTCGACCTCAGAAGGCCCAGATTTCAACGCAACTTTCGGCTTCGGCACCAGGTCTGCCTTGAAACGCGCAAGTTTCTTGACTCCCGCGGGTTCCTGGAAATCGAAACTCCCTTCCTCACCAAGTCAACACCCGAGGGCGCACGCGACTACCTGGTTCCGAGCCGGATATACCCGGGCCAGTTCTACGCGCTGCCTCAGTCGCCGCAGCTCTTCAAACAACTCTTGATGGTCTCCGGTTTCGACAAGTACTTTCAGATCGTCCGTTGCTTCCGGGACGAAGACCTCCGCGCCGACCGGCAACCCGAGTTCACTCAGATTGATATCGAGATGTCCTATCCCCAGCCGGAGACCGTTTTCGAGTTAATCGAATCGCTTCTGACGGTCGTTTTTAACCTCATCGGTGTCTCCGTGCCCAGACCGATTCCCCGCCTCAGCTACCAGGAAGCCATGGCTCGGTTCGGGACTGACCGGCCGGACATGCGTTTTGGCCTGGAGTTCATTGATTTCACGGAAATATTCAAGTCGAGCGGCTTCGACGTGTTTCGAGAGATCGCCTCGGGACCCGGCCTGATCAAAGGGATTCGTGTGCCGGGCCGCGCCGACTACTCGCGCAAAGAGGTGGACACTCTGGGTGAATTGGTCAAGAACTCAGGGGCCCAGGCCCTGAGTTGGGTCAGATTAACCCCCGAGGGGCTGAAAAGCTCACTGGGTAAGGTAATCAGTCCCGAAGAGCTCCAGGCAACCGCCGATAAAGCTGGAATGCTGACTGGCGATGTTCTGCTCCTCGTCGCCGGCACTTCTAAAGTCGTCCACGAATCCCTGTCCGCTTTGCGCTTTCACCTCGCTCAAAAAGAGAACCTGATTCCTGCCAATGAATTCAAGTTCCTCTGGGTGTACGACTTCCCGTTGCTCCAGTGGGATGATCAGGAAAAGCGGTATTTCGCGTGTCATCACCCGTTTACTTCTCCCAAAGAGGAAGACATTCATCTGCTCGACTCCGACCCCGGTCGCGTGCGGGCCAAGGCCTATGACATCGTGCTGAACGGTACGGAAATCGGCGGAGGGTCGGTTCGTATCCATCAGCAAAAGATGCAGAAACGGGTCTTCGAAGCCCTGGGCATTACCCCGGAAGAAGCAGAGATGAAGTTCGCCTTCTTTCTCGAGGCGCTCCGCTACGGCGCACCGCCGCACGGCGGGATCGCCCTGGGTGTCGACCGCCTGGTCATGATCCTGGCCGGTGAACGCTCCCTGCGCGACGTCATCGCTTTCCCCAAAACTGCCCGCGCGGTCGATATGATGAGCGGCTCGCCCTCACCGGTAAGCCCCGATCAACTACGTGAGCTGCACTTGAGAATCAAGGAGGACTGAAACGGTTCGGGGTTCTGAGTTCAGGGTTCTCGGTTGAGCGGCAATGGCCTCGTCGTCAATTGCAGAACCGCAACCCAGAACCCCAGAACCCAGAACCCAACATGCACGTTCGCTCCGTCCTCGAAACTTGCCTTTACGCGACTGATCTCGAGGCCGCCGAACGTTTCTACACCCAGGTTCTCGGCCTGACCTTTCTCTCTCGGGTCCAAGGTCGCCACGTCTTCTTCCGCTGCGGCGAGGCGGTCTTTCTGGTCTTCAACCCCGCTGCCACTTCGGCCCCCGGTTTTCCTCCACACGGCGCTACTGGGCCCGGTCACGTCGCCTTCCGAATCCCATCGGGGGACTTCGATGCATGGAGAGATCGGTTGGAGGGAAACGGCGTGGATATAGAAACAGAAGTCGACTGGCCCCGAGGCGGCCACTCCATCTACTTCCGCGACCCCGCAGGCAACAGCGTGGAACTGGCGACGGCCGAAATCTGGGGATTGTCCGACTAGGCACTTTCTATCCACGAATTACACGAATCAGCACGAAACCTATTTCGCTTCGGTTCGTGTTAATTCGTGTTAATTCGTGGACAAAGAAAGTCGCTCACTCCTTCGCAAACAACTTCTCATCTACCGGCGGGTTGATAGCGACCTTCTCGACCTTGATCGTCATCGAAGGCTGTCCGTTAAAAGTCTGGACGGCTGAAAACGGGAGAATTACCGTATCAGCCTGTCTGAAGTCCGACAATGTGACGACGACGTCTCCCCGTGCACCCGTCATATCGGTCCCCCGGTACGCCATTTGAACGATGCGGCCCGATCCTTCCTCGATGCCGACTGTGATGGCTTCCCCGTCCACCTCGACCCGTAACTGTTCCACTCCTTTGCCGTCGACCTCACCCTTGCCGACCGTCCAGGCTTTAAAGCCGGCACCATTCCGTTGCTTCAAAAGACCTATCGCATTGTGGTGAAGATTGTTGCGCCAGTCGGCCTTCATTTCATCCGGCACCGGCCTCACGCCGCCTGCAGCCTTTACAAAAGCGCCCCCAGGGCTATAGACCAGGGTGAGACTGTTGCCGGGCAGCGTGACCTCCTGAGCGAACCGATCCGGGAAAACCATGACCGTTCGGCTCTTGATGGCCAACTCGCCTTGCGGGGTGGTGGCGGCGACCGAGAACGTCTGCTCGAGCGACTGGACTTGATCTACTATCCTGACTCCCCCGACTGCCTCGAGTGCCTTTTCAACCAGGGCAGCGGCCCGTCCGCTGGTTTCGGCGGTGGCTTCGGGGGCCTTCTCCTGCTTTGGTTCGGGAATCGTGATGTCGATTTTTTTCACCGCCCCGAAGGTGCTGAGCGGCTTATCAAGCCCCGTCGGCGGCCCCACCACAAGAATCGCGACCTGCTTCGGGTTGATGTACTTTGCTGCGGCCTCCCGGACCTGGCTCACGTTGACCTTCTCAATCGCCTGCCGATAGCGGGCCAGCCAGTCAAGCGGGTAACCGTAGTACTCGTAGGTCAGTTGCTGCCCCAGAATCTTTTCTGTTGAATCCGAGGTAAAAACAAAGGAGTTGAGGATCGCGGCCTTCGCCTTTTGGACCTCCTCCTCGGTCGGCGGCTTGGCCGTCAGGTCACGGGCCTCCTCAAGGAGCGCTTCTATCCCTGCCGCCGTGGTTGCGGTCTTCGTCGACATCGACATTGTGAAGACGCCCGGGTAGTCCCAGCCGGCCCCTATTCCACCGCTAACGTCGTACGCCAACCCCTTCAACGACCTGACATTGATGAAAAGGCGCGAAGCAAAAGAGCCGGAGAGCACTTGGTTTAGAACGGTCACGGCAAAGTAATCCGGATTATCGCGACGAATACCGAGGTGTCCGACCGCGATGTTCGATTGAGTCACGTCGGCTTTTTCGACCTGGTACACCCCCGTGACGGCTTGATTCGGAAGCGACACCTCGGAGTCTTTCTCCTCGGGACCTTTCTTCCAATCGCCGAAGATCTTCTTAACCTGATCCACTACCTCCGAGGTCTTGAAATCACCCACAAAACCCATGATTGTTCGGTTCGGGTGATAGTACTTGGCATGCCAGGCAACCAGGTCATCCCGGGTGATCGACCCAATGGTCTGGTAGGTCGGGACTCGGGCATACGGCGAGGATTCGCCATACATCAGTTGGTTGAATTCCCGGGAAAGAATGCCTTGAGGATCGTCGTTCTGCCGGGCGATTCCCGCAATCGTTCGATTCTTGGCCACTGCCAGTTTCCCCTCATCGAAGATCGGTTGTCGCAAAACATCTGAGAGCAGTGGAAGAACATCCGCGAAATCCTTTTTCAAACAGGTCATGGACGCGCCACCGGACGATGTTCCGATCGAGGTCTCAATAACCGCCGCCTTGTTTTCAAGGTAATCATCGAGCTGATCGCCGGACATTTTCCGCGTTCCGCCGGCGCGCATCACCGACCCGGCAAGGCCCGCAAGACCTGTCTTTTCGGCTGGCTCCAGCCGAGAGCCCGTGTGGACGAGAACGGTAGCCCGAACCAACGGCAGCTCATGATCCTCGAGCAGCATAAGAACCAGACCGTTGTCGAGCACCAGCCGTGTCGGCTGAGGGATCTTGAAGTCAGCCAGCGGCGGGTACTTCAGCTGATCGACTTTGGAGACCTGCCCCCAGACAGGAATCGTTAGAATCAAAACTGCAAGCCAAACGACTGCCTTCCGTTTTCCATTTCGCATCGAGTGGTCTCCTCTATCGTCCGGCTCCTGGTCCGGTCGCCTGGGCCGCATCCGCGGCGGGTTGCTCGGTAACGATCATTCCCACCGTCCGGTTCGACTCTTTGAGCGTCTCGTTCGCGACTCTCTTGATGTCACCCTTCGTGACTTTCTCAATTTTGTCCAGGTACCTGAAGAGCTCTCGCCAGTCACCAAAAACAGCTTGATACGTGGCCAACTGATTGGCCAGTCCCTGGTTGTCGTCGAGGGATCGTATCAGGCTCGCTCGAGCCCGTGTTTTGAACCGGTTCAGTTCCTCGTCGGTTACCTCTTCCTTCTTCAGTCGGTCAAGCTCCGCCCGGATAGCGTCCCGGACCTGCTCGTTGGTCGCTCCTCTGGCCGGAAAAGCGTAGACGGCCCAGAGGTTTGGATATTTGATACCGGGAAAGGCCGAGAACGAAGCCGTCGTCATGGCGATTTTCTTGTCTCTCACCAGAGAGCGGTAGAGCCTGGAAGTGCGGCCGCTGGAGAGGATATCGTCGATCGCGTCGTAGACCACTTCGTCCGGGTGTTTGACACTCGATTTATGGTATCCCTCGAGGTAAAGGGGCTGCGCCGCATCCTTCAGGACGACGGTTCTTTCCGCGGTTTGAGGCGGCTCAACCGTCCGCAGTTCGGGAGGCTTGTCGCGGCTGGGAATCCGTCCGAAATACTTTTCAAGAACCGGAATTATCTCCTTCGCCTTAACGGAACCGACGACCGCAGTAACCATGTTGGAGGGGATGTAGTAGGTTTTGAAGAACGCCTCAGCATCGGTCCGCGTGATGGACTGCAGGTCGCTCATGTACCCGATCGTCGGATGGTGATAGGGGTGCGCGAGGAAAGCCGTACCGATGAAAAGCTCGATCAAACGCCCGATCGGATCGCTCTCCGTCCGCATCCGGCGCTCTTCCTGCACCACATCACGTTCTTTGTAGAACTCACGGAATACCGGGTGCAGGAACCTTTCCGACTCCAGGTAAGCAAAAAGCTCGAACTTGTTCGCCGGGAGCGAGTAGTAGTAAACGGTTGAATCTGCGCCGGTTCCGGCATTCAGGTCGGCGCCGCCTTCGCGGTCGATGATGTCCCCGAACTCGTTGGTGATCACGAACTGGGCGGCCTCTTCCTGCTTCTTCTGAAAAGCCGCCAACAGCTCTTCGACCCGCTTGGGATCCGGGTTCGCCGAAAGTCTCTCTTTCTGATAGGCCTGGTACGCGGCTTCGACTTCGTCAAGAGCTTTCTTCTCGGCTGCGTAGTTCTTTGTTCCGATGTTCGGCGTTCCCTTGAACGCCATGTGCTCGAACATGTGAGCCAGCCCGGTGATGCCCGGGACCTCCTGGACGGACCCCGCGTCAACATAGGTGGAGAACGAGAAAACGGGCGCTACATCTCGTTCGAGGATCACGAAGGTCCAGCCGTTGTTCAGCTTGTGGACGGTCGTCCTGGCTTCAAAAGAGGCGAGGTCCTGTGCCAGAACCGCGGGCAAACCTAGGAAGCCGAGAAACAGGCAGGAGAACCAACTGATTCTAGTCATTTTAGAATTCTATCAGAGCCGCGCAGCAAAAGGCCTCAAGGACCTCAAGGACAGCAAAGACCATAAGCTGTCCTTCCTCCTTGCCGTCCTTCGGGTATCTGAGGTCCTTTCATCCGCGAGCCGCTGTCATCGCAACCTTCTATAATCCTTCTATGGCCCGCGTGCACGTTTTACCCGAGGTTCTCGCGCACAAAATCGCTGCCGGCGAGATTGTGGAACGGCCGGCTTCCGTCGTCAAAGAGCTGCTCGAGAATTCCCTCGATGCCCGGGCCACAATGGTCGTCGTTGAAGCCGACAACGGCGGCACCAAGCGGATTACGATCCGCGATGACGGCATCGGAATGAACCCGGAGGATGCTCGCACGGCGTTCCAACATCACGCGACCAGCAAGATATCGACTTTTGACGACCTGTCCCGTATCAGCACCCTCGGCTTCCGGGGTGAAGCCCTGCCCTCCATTGCCTCCGTTTCCCGATTGCGGCTCAGAACGGTTGAACGGGGTGACACTCGGAACACTCCTGAGCCAGGCACCGAAATCGTTTTCGAGGGCGGCAACTTGCAGGCCGTTCGCGAGATAGCCTGGCCGGCAGGAACCGAGGTGATGGTCGAAGACCTGTTTTTCAACGTTCCTGCACGCCGCAAGTTCCTGAAATCGATACCCACGGAGCTCACTCATGTCACCCGGCAGGTAATGTCCTACGCGCTCGCCTACCCGCACGTCGAGTTTCAGTTCACGCATCAAAACCGAAAGCTGGTTGAGGCGACTCGGGCCGGCGATCTCAGGGAACGCGTTTATCAGATATTTGGGGAAGAATTCCTCGCCAATCTTGTCGAACTTGACCTTACGGCCGACGGCATCCGAATCCGGGGTTTCACGTCGCTACCCCACGAGCAACGAAGCAATGCCGGATCCCAGTTTCTGTACGTCAATCGGCGAATGGTCAGGGATCGGACTCTCAGCCATGCGATCCGGTTCGCGTACCAGGACCTTATTCCTTCCTCCGCCTATCCGGTGGCGCTCCTGTTCGTCGAGGTCGAGCCTTCAGAGATAGACGTCAACGTTCACCCGTGCAAGACCGAAATCAGGTTCCGCGACAGCAGCCGCGTGCACTCGGCTATTTATCACGCTATCGAGCGAGCTCTGCTTCAGGGAAGAGTAGACCTCTCCACCGTCTCACGCCCCATACCCGGGGGTCAGCTCCAGCCCGTATTCGGCGCAGACTCGCTTCCCCAAGTATCAAGCCTCGGGGAACAACGTCCCCCCGATCGTTGCCAGCTTGGCGGCTTTCGGCTGAGCAGTCCTTACCAGCCGAGCCTGCCGAGTGGGTTTGGGCCCGGCTCCGCTATTTCCGCCCTGGCGGCTTTTTCGCGCGAACCCGATCCGCACGGCGACAATGCGATTCCCGAAACCGCCCACCTGACCCGGTCCCCGATTGTGCTCGGGCAGTTCATCGAGAGCTTTATCGTTGTGGCCGAGCGAGACTCCCTGCTGCTCGTGGATCAGCACGTCGCCCACGAGCGAATACTGTTTGATCGGGCGCTCAAGACCATGGAAAGCGGCGAAAACGTTCCTCAGCAGCGGCTTCTTGCCCCGGCGACCGTCCGTTTGGATCCCCGACAGACAGCTGTTTTTGAGCATCTGGCCGAAGAGCTGAACCGGAGCGGTTTCGACGTCGACTGGTTCGGCGCTCAGACGATCGTCCTGAAAGGAGTCCCCGCGGTCGCGGGACACTGCGACGCCCAGAAACTACTCGAGGAGATCCTGAGTAGTTTCAACACCCGGGAATTCCAGGGAGATCAGGCTGCCGAAGGCCTGCGCCGGCTTAAAGAAAAGCTGGCAATCAGTATCGCCTGCAGGGCCGCGATCAAGATCAATACCCCGCTGTCGAGGGAAAAGATGCAGTGGATTCTGGATACCCTGATGCTGTGCGAGGAGCCCTACACCTGCCCGCACGGACGCCCGATCCTCCTGCGGATGGCAATCGAAGACATTCTGCGGGGGTTCAAGCGGATCTGATTGCGGATGTGGGCGACAGTTCGGGAACTGTCGCCCACATCCGCAATCAAAACTCCATCAGCTTGATGTCATCGGCGATGTGCAGGCTCGCGGCGGTCTCCTTCTTGATCTCGTCCGTCGAGACTCCGGGACGTATCTCTTTTAGTACCAATCCCTTAGCGGTCACTTCGATGACACCTTTTTCGGTAATGATCGTGCTGACGCAGTGCGGCCGAAAGACATGGTTCCGGCACTTGCGGACGATCTTCGGATTTCCGCTGGAATCTGTCTGCGTGGTCACCACCACCCATCTCTCCGCCTGAACGTCCGCTTCATAAGAACCGGGTGCCAGGCAGAGATCGCCTGTTTGCGAGACCTCGGACGCTTCCACGACCGCCAACTTAACGGGAATTCTGGTAGCCGCAGCGTCAAGCCGGAAGAGCTGAGTTCCGGGGAGCGTCTCTCTCTCCACCAGCTCGGGAATGCCGGGGCCAATCGCGACTCTTTGCTTGCCGATGATCTCTCTCACTGCTCGTCGAACGATGACATCCTGGGGTTTCATAAATCACTTCCTGACAGAGCTTCAGGCTCCGGTCCCCTCGCCTGAATCCGCCGAGGCTCGCAACGCCTGATCCAGGTCGGCGCACAAATCTTCGACCGATTCAATTCCAACCGACATCCGGACCAGGCTCTCAGTCACTCCCGAATTCTTCAGTTCTGCTTCCGACATGCCGTAGTGGGATGTCCAGAACGGAGAGGTGACGAGAGACTCCACTCCTCCGAGGCTCGTGGAGATTGGAATCATCTTCAGGTTATTGAAGAAGGTCCGCGTGGCCGGCCAGCCGCCGCGGACGGAAAAGGACAAGACGCCCCCTCCCCCTCTCATTTGCCTGCGCGCAAGCTCGTACTGAGGATGCGACTCCAGGAAGGGGTAATTCACTCCCTCCACGTTCGGATGCCTTTCAAGAAAACGAGCCAGACGCAGGGTATTTTCATTCTGTCTCTCGACTCTGACGGTCAGCGTTTTCGCACCCCGGATCAAGAGGTAAGCCGCGGAGGGGTCGAGAACGCCTCCCAGCCACCGCCGGAACACCGCGATCTGGTCGATCAGTTCCCGCCTCGAAATGATGACCCCGGCCGTCACATCGGAGTGGCCACCCAGGTACTTCGTGGCACTGTGGACAACCACATCCCACCCAAGCTCTAACGGCTTTTGATTAAACGGACTGGCAAAAGTGCTGTCGATGACGCTCTGGATCCCGCGTTCCCTGGCAAAGCGGGCGGTCTCCTCGAGGGCCAGAAGGCGAAGGGCAGGATTGGTCGGAGTCTCGGCAAGAAGAACCCGAGTCGCCGGTCGAACCCCGCGGGCAAGAGACTCCGGCTCTGTAATTTCGAACCAGTCAATCGCAATGCCGTAGCGGGACAGGATGTCGTTCAGTAGGTGAAGTGTGCCCCCATAGAGGCTGCTGGCAGCCAAGACGCGATCACCGCTTCGCAGCAGGGCGAGAAGGGAACAGGCGATGGCGGCCATGCCCGAGCCGGTGACAAGGGCTGCTTCCCCCCCTTCGAGAGCCGCGACCTTCTTCTCGACAACCTCCAACGTGGGGTTTGCGTTTCTGGTGTACAGGTACTGACTGCGCCGGCCCTGGGCCTGTTCCACCATGTCGTCGATAGTGGCGAAGCGGAAATTGGTCGTCTGAAAGATCGGAGGCTGAAACGAGTTAAGCGGATGAAGATCCTCGCCTGCCACAACGGCCAACGTGTCGTCTTGAAGTCGATCGGATTGCTTCTTGTCCATACTCTCAGAAAAAGTGAACAGTTTAGTTGACTGCCCCGGCGATTACAATCCTTCGGTCCGGGTTCCTATTCAACCGGTCCAGAACTGTGGTATACGGAAATCGTCGGAGGTGCCTATGATTCCCGCATCAAATCTCAAATCCGGAATGGTCGTTCGACTGGACGGCCACCTGTGCCAGATACTGACCACGGAGCATCACATGGGGGGCGGGAGGATGGGCAGCCTCGCACATATCAGAATTCGCAACCTGGCGACGAGCGCCGTGGGGGAGAAGCGATTTCGACCCGACGAACGGGTTGAAATGGTTGACGTCGACAAGCAGAAGCTCGACTACCTCTACCAGGACGGCGACCTCTTTTTCTTCATGAATCCGGTTACCTTTGACCAGATTCCGATTCCCCAGGATCAACTGGGCGGAAAGGTCAGGTTCTTGTCGGAAGGAATGGGGGTTACCGGGCTGTTCCTTGATGAAAAGCCGATCGCGATTCTCTTCCCTGATCACGTGGATCTGAAAGTTGTTACCGCCCCTGCTCCGCTTCGCGAACAGGACACGAGCACCTACAAGAAGGTGACGCTGGAGAACCGCCTGGAAGTGCTCACACCGCAGTTCATCAAAGAAGGAGACACGGTGCGGGTCGATACAGAAACGGGAAAATACCTGAACCGTGTGTGAGTGAGTCAAGACAGCCATGAAAAACCTGCGTGCTGCGGCAGTTCAGTTCGAGCATTCGCCTGGAGATAAGGCGGCCAACTTCGCCAAGGTCACTCGCTTTGCCAAGGAGGCAGCAGACCGGGGCGTTCAACTCATCGCATTCCCGGAATGCTGCCTGACGG
>Ga0209819_10000340_pt1 | contig 13292 bp, 11 predicted proteins | sample PPLLak2March2015_FD_187248 | JGI IMG/M metagenome (GOLD analysis project Ga0209819, IMG submission 187248) | Freshwater sediment microbial communities from Prairie Pothole Lake near Jamestown, North Dakota, USA - PPLs Lake P7 Core (1) Depth... | ecosystem: Environmental > Aquatic > Freshwater >... | reverse complement strand
CTACGGTCCACATATCCGGACCATGCGAAAGATCATTCGATCTGGGGAGCTGGGCGGGCTTTGTGCGCTTCATGTGTGGGCCTATACGGATTGGATGCTGCGACCACGGACGGCCGAGGAATTGGATATTAACCAAGGCGGCGGTGTCCCTTACCGCCAAGGCCCTCATCAGATCGACACATTACGGTTGTTGGGCGGCGGCATGGTGCGGAGCGTGCGCGGCACCGTCGGACAGTGGTTCGCTGGGCGGTCGATCCCCGGATATTATTCGGCGTTCATGGAATTCGAAGACGGCACGCCAGCCACATTTATGCATAACGGCTACGGCTACTTTCTGGCATCAGAACTCGTACCGTGGGGCAACCAGAACAGCCGCTATTCCGAAGCCGAGCGAGCGACGATTCGCAAAGCGCTGCTGGACGGTACTCGAGACGAAAACGCCGACAAGGACGAAATGCGTATCGGCGGCTTGCGCGAAAGAGACATCCGCGACCGTAGCAAACCAAAGCCGTGGCTTCCCAACGATCTAGGAATCTTAGTCGCCACTTGTGAGAGAGGCGATATCCGCCAGTCGCAGTTCGGCCTTTACGTGCACAGCGACCATGGTACGAAAGATGTTCCTCTGGTTGGCGGTGGTCAGTCCCGCCGCGCCGAACTCGAGGAGCTTTATAATGCCGTAGTCCTCGACAAGCCCATTCGCCACACTGGCCCATGGGGCATGGCCACTTTGGAAGTTTGCCTGGCGATCATGCAGTCTGCGAAGGAAAGAAAAGAAATTTTCCTCTCTCACCAAGTGCCGGCTCCGGAGGAAGATTAGTTTCGAGTCTTTATTTCTGCTTTCTACTTTCCGGATCGACCGAGAACCGAAATTTGTTTCGTAAAAGGAGGCTCCATGCATAACGGTCAAAAAGTCGTCGATGTCCACGGTCACATGACCACACCGGCCCCATTTCGCCAGTTCCTCGCCGAAACGGTGGCGCAAAATACACCGAACAGAAAACTCGAGATGACCGACGAGCAACTAGAGAACGCCCAGCAGCGCCATCTCAAATTCATGAACGATAGAAACATCGATGTCCAGCTGATTGGTCCGCGACCCATTGCGATGTGGCACTGGATGCGGCCTTTTTTGCAGGACTTTTGGTGCCGGACCGCCAACGATGTCATCGCGCGCATCGTCAAGCTTCATCCCGACCGCTTTCGCGGCGTGGCTCAATTACCCCAAAGCAAGGAGAAGGATACGCGCAACTGCGTGGCCGAGTTCGAGCGCTGCGTGAAAGAACTCGGTTTCGTCGGCGCCTATCTCAATCCCGATCCCGCGGGGGACAAGCAAACACCCGGCGTGCACGAGGAATACTGGTATCCGCTTTATGAAAAAGCGCAGCAACTGGACGTGCCTCTGATGGTCCATCCCTCGATTACCTATGATCGGCGTCTGGAGATCATCCCGGCGAACTATCAGATGAACAACTACCTTGAGGAGTTCGTCGCCATGCAGCTCTTCTCTCATGGCAAGGTTTTTGAAGCTTATCCCAAACTACGGATCGTTATCTGCCACTGCGGTGGTGGACTCAATCGCTTCATTCCAACGGACCATCACATTGCGCAAAAAGACTTGAGCAAAAATCTCTTTTATGACTGCTGCGCTTATGATGTGAATTTTTTAACCGCTGCCATCAAACAACGCGGCGTCGATCAGATGCTGTTCGGCTCGGAATCTCCCGGCTCCGGTGGCGCTGTTCGTCCGGAGACCGGAAGACCATCGGACGACCTGGTGCCTGTCGTCGACAGCCTGGAGTTTTTGAGCGCCGAGGATAAACTGAAGATTTTTCAGAAGAACCCGCTGCGGGTATTCACAAAGGTAAAACTTTAGGACCAAGCCTAATCGACGATTGAGGATGGAGGATCGCCATCTTCTATCCTCTATCTTCGATCTTCGACCAGTGTTTGATTCGGAGGAAATAGATGGCATACAAAAACGTGAACAGAGCGGTACCCCGAATTGAAGGATCCGATAAAGTCTCGGGCAAGATGCGCTATGCCGCGGATTTCCCATTTCCCGGGGCCTTGTCGGCGAAGATACTGCGCGCCTCGCTGCCTCACGCGCGGATCCTTGGGATCGATACGACCAAAGCAGCGAAGCTGCCGGGCGTGCGCGCGATTATCACCGGCGCCGATGTCGCGGGAGTCATGGTCGGCTTGAGAATGAAAGACATGCCGCTCCTAGCACAAGATCGCGTGCGCTACGTCGGCGAACCGGTGGCGGCGGTGACGGCGGATAACAACGAGATCGCCGAGGAAGCTTTAAATTTGATCGACGTTCAGTACGAACAACTGCCGTTCGTCACCGATCCCATTGAGGCGATTCGTCCCGGCGCTCCGTTGCTGCATGATAATCCTGCCGGTTACAAGAACGCGCCGGAACGGGACACGGAGCTTCCCAACGTACAATCCTACGGCAAATGGTCCAATGGCGATCTCGAAGCGGGCTTTAAAGAAGCGGCGCGGATTTTTGAGCATACCTTTCGGACGCCGCTCGGGTTTCATGGCTACATCGAACCTCATGCCTGCACGGTTCAGATTCATGACAACGGCCAGGTGGAAATCTGGGCGTCCAATAAAGCGCCCTTTACCTTGCGTGACCGCTTCGCCCGCGATCTCGGCCTCGATCCGGCAAAAGTCAAAGTTCACATTCTCCCCGTCGGCGGCGATTTCGGCGGCAAAACGTCCGTCGTCGAAGCGCCGGTTTGCTATTTTCTAGCCAAGAAGACCGGCAAGCCGGTGCGTATGGTCCTCGAATACACCGAAGAACTCACGGCGATCTCCCATCGCCATCCCGCCGTAATCACACTCCGCACCGGTGTCGGCGCCGACGGAAAACTTCGCGCCATGCAGGTGCGCGCGGTTTTCAGCGGCGGCGGCTACGCCGCGCTCAAGGCCAATGCCGAAGTCACGGTGCAGGGACCGCGTCGCGCAGCGAGCTATTACCGCATCCCGGCGATCCAGGTCGAAACTCTCTGCGTCTATACCAACCAGGTTCCCTGCACCCAGACCCGCACCCCCGGCAGCCCCCAGACTACCTTCGCGGTGGAATCGCACATCGATATCATCGCCCGCGAGTTGGGTATGGACCCGGTCCAGTTTCGCGTGAGGAACCTGCTCAATGACGGCGACCCAACGCCCTTCGGGCAAAAACTAAAGGGCATCGTGGTTAAGGAAACCCTCAAAAAAGCTCTCGACACCGCCGGCTGGAAAAATCCCAAGGCGAAAAACACCGGCCGCGGCGTGGCCGTTTACGAACGGCCGTCCGGAGCGGGCAAGTCCGGCGCCGCTATTACGATTGAAAAAAATGGCGTTGTCAGCGTGCATTTGGGAGTGCCCGATGTGGGCCCCGGCATTCACACCGTGGTGCAGCAGATCGTCAGCGAAGTCCTCGATTTGCCTCGCGAGCGAGTCATGATCGTCGTCGCCGACACCGACAACTCGCCCTACGATTCGGGAACCGGCGGCAGCAAATCGACCAACAGCGTCGGCACCGCGGCTTACCAGGCGGTCAACGAAGTCAAAGAAAAACTCATCGTGCTGGTCGCCGCGCGGCTCCGCTGCAAGCCCGATGAGATACGAGCAGCGAATGGCCGCTACACCGCTCCGGGAAGAAAAGCGATGCCGTTCGCCGACCTGATCGCTCTCGCCCTCGAACAAAACGGTGCGCCGCTGACCCATCTGAGCGTTTACGAGCCGGCCCGTGCGCCGATCACTTCGTTTGCGGCGCAGGTCGCCGAAGTTGAGGTCGACCCGGGCACCGGGCAAGTCAAGGTGAAAAAACTGACCACGGTGCATGATTCCGGCACCGTGTTGAATCACTTGAGCTATACCGGACAAATCGATGGCGGCGTGATTACCGGTCTGGGCTTTGCTTTGATGGAAGACAATTCACTGATCGATGGCAAGATGGCCACCAGCAATCTGGGTGAATTCAAAATGGCGACCTTCGCCGACGTCCCAAAGCTAACCACCGTATTACTGCAAGACGCGAGCGGGCCGATTCCGTATCAAGGTAAAGCGATAGCTGAGATTCCCAACGTGCCCACAGCCGCCGCCGTCGCCAATGCCATCGCAGATGCCGTCGGGGTTCGGATTTTCGACCTGCCTCTCACGTCTGAAAAAATCTATGCGGCTCTGCATCACCCCTAGATCGCCTTGCGTTCGTTCGGCCACAGCGATGCGAAATCCAGGGGGCGAGTCGTAGAATGCGTGAGTACTTGAGGCTGAGGGAAGCGTCGAGTTAGGCCCCCCGGCGGGGGTCTAGTGACAGCCGACAAGCCACAGGCCCCTGCGTTCTTAAGGAACCGGAAGTGTCGAGACACTTGTATGAACCGCTAACAGTAGTGAGAGAGGATCCCCTTGAATGGTTTATTCGCACGCCTGTTAAGAATTTTCCTTCACCGGATTATGAGCCAATTACCGACACATAGCATCTTACTAGCTGCACAAGGCGAACACCGGTGTTGTACTTGCTTACAATTCTTCGGTCGTCAGAACGAACCTCGTCCGGCGCTAAAATGGCATCCCCCTTGCTCTATTCTTAGAGCATGGGATGGATCTGCCAACATTGCGAAGCGCCATTCGTCGATCCGCCGTATCGGGTGAGAAGCGAAGAGTCGGGCATCGTCTTGCTTGACCTCATCGTTTGCCACCGTTGTTATATACAAGCGCGAGAACTCGGATTGCGCACCGAAAAAATCGAAGTTCAGTCCTTTCCGATCACTGGTCTAGCCGCCAGCGACCAGAAAAAGGCGTAAAGAATGTCAACTTCGCCCGGTTTTCCCGGATTTCCCCTCTGACTCAGATTCAAGTTCTCTGTCGGGTTGATCTTCCTGAAATTGCCGTCGCCCGAGCTTCATTGGGCATCCTAGCGATGGTAACCCTATTTCTACTCTGAAGTATTCATTTGGCGTCCCTTTCGATTTCAGCTTAGGACTGCCTTGCGCTGGTGGTGCGGGGTTGCAACCCCGCTGCTCGATGTCCGCTATTTCTTTCCCGCCAAGATTTCATCCAATAACTTCATCGCCGGATTGAGGTCTTTGGTGTCGGGATCGTCGGTGTCGAAATAACTCATCTTGTCGCGGCGCTGTTCATCCGGCGGAATGTGATCTTTAGGAACGTCCACGCGGCGCGAATTGCGTGCATCCCCGGGCACCGTGATTACTTTTTGAAATAGCGTTTGCCCTTCCCGCGACAACAACCAGTTGATAAACACCTTCGCCGCGTTCGGATGGGGCGCGCGATTCATCAACGCGAGTGAGCCGAATGCCGACGATAAATTGACCCCTTCCTTGAAGTGGTAGGGACTGAACTCATCCACCGGCAAACCCTGGTTTTTTGCTTTATAGACCGTTCCACCCTGTATCGGCATAGCCACGGCAAATTTCCCCGTGCCAAGCCAGTCGACGGCTTGTCGTAAGTCGGCCACCAGTGTGACGTCCATCTCACCGAACAGACGGCGGAGATATTTGGGACCCAGTTCGGAGTAATAATAGAGAAACTGCCAGGGAATACCTGCGCCGCGAACTTTGCGAATGTCGATGGAAAGAATCTTTCCCTTCAGTTTGGGATTGAGCAAATCCCAGTAACTCCTGTACTCGCCCGGATCAAGCAATTGGGTGTTGTAAGCCGCGCCCGCGCCGGCCGATACGTTGCCTTCATAGACGAAAATATATTGAGCTTCTTTATCCGCGTACTTCTGTTTGCCCTCCCACCATTTTGTGGCATCCGTCACCTCCGGCAGGATCAACGCCGACTTGATCGGGTCGAGCATTTTTCCCTGATAGAGAACCTGAAATAGCGAATTTCCACCACCGTTGTAAACGTCGACAAGATATTTGCCGGCCCGCCGCTCCACCGAAATACGCTGGGTAAGGTCGGTCCCGGCGCCGGTAATGTGAGTTATTTTGATCTTGGGGTAAGTTTTTTGAAATACCCCCGAATCGATAATAGCTCCGTACCCGCCGATAGAGACCGTGAGCTGTCCTTCTTGCTCAGCCGCACGTACCGTACTGTCCCATTCCGCCTGCCAGCCGGATTTCGCTTCGGCGGCAAGAACGAGCCGACTCGGATTTATGAGCTGCCATACCAACAATATAACGCCAACGAATTTCATCGCGTCAGTTTTCCGCGGCGAGATATTTCTCACCACCAAGCGCACCCTTCGGTCAGGCTCAGGACACGGAGGTTTCGGAATTATTATATTTCAAATTTCTTCCTTCGGCACTTCGCGACCTCCTAGAAAATACAAGGGGTGGAGGGCCTCGGGTCAGTTTCAGTGCGACTCCTCGATTCCGTCATTCCAGCATGGAGCGCTGGAATCCAGGCCGACATGGATGTCTCGGGACGCATCCTGCGCACCTGGATGCCGGCCATCCATGCCGGCATGACGAAACTCTCCATTTCATGTTCTGTGGGCGAGCGTAAGCTCATGAATCACTGCGTGGCAACTCGTTACTTTGCGTACTCCGCCCGGTTCAAGTTCCTTCACATTCGCTCAGGACAAGCTTTGCGGTCAATTCCCCTTCTGCTGCAACGCCCAGTAAATTTTTTCTGCCGTCAGCGGCAGGTCGAACAACCGCACATCGCAGGCGTCCGCGATGGCGTTAGCGATCGCCGCGGCGGTTGGCGTGTTGGGGTTCTCGGCGATCTGCTTGCCGCCAAAAGGCGTTGGCCCCGTCGGGCTTTCGACCAAGACCGTCTTGAGTGGCGGAATGTCGCAAATACAAGGCAGCTTCGCTTCACCCAGATTCGCTGTCGCGATCTTGCCGTCAACCATGGGGTTCTCTTCCATCATGCTAAAACCGACGCCGGTAACCACGCCGCCGTCGATCTGCCCCGTGAGCGTGAGATGATTTAGCACTGTGCCGGTGTCATGCGCCGTGGTCAAGTTTAAAACCCTCACGCCGCCGGTAGCCGGATCGACTTCAACCTCGGCAATTTGCGCGGCAAAGCCGGTCACCTTGGGCATCTCTTTAGGAACGAAATTAGTCAGATGAAATACCGGCCCGCCATTTTCTTTCACCGCGAGCTTGACCATCGCCTCGGTGGTAGTCGATTTCTTATTGGGCGCCGTAAGCTTTCCCCCTTGCTGTTGGATATCCTCAGGCGTGCAGCCCAACTCCCGCGCCGCCAAACCGATCAATTTCTCGCGCAGCTCGAGCGCCGACAGGTTTACTGCGTGACCGGAGGTATTGGTCTGCTTGCTGCCTCCCGTACCAGGATCGAATGGCAAGCTATCTGTGTCTTTGAACACAACGCCGACTTTTTCCGGCGGCAGGCCGAGGGCTTCACAGACCATCTGCTGGCTTACAGTGTAATAACCGGGTCCGACGTCCGGTACGCCGGTGAGAATATCGATCTTGCCGTCGGCTTGGAGAATGAGCGCTGAGCTCGCCTTTCCCTCCGGCGTGCCGCGATCATAGAGCGCCATGCCCCAACCGCGATTTTTCTTAGCGCCGCCTTTTTTCCACCCGGCGGCTTTGACGGCTCGGTCCAGAACTTCTCCCATGAGGATGTCGCTCCATTTTTCGCCCATCGGATTGGCGTCGCCGTCGTGCAGAATATTTTTCCGGCGTAACTCCAGCGCGTCAATCCCCATCTCCTTTGCAATAATGTCTATCTGCGACTCGAACGCAAACACGACCTGCGGGCTGCCGGGCGTGCGCGTTTGGGTGCAGGGCACTTGATTGGTGTAAGCGCAAAAGGTTTCTACCTCGATGGCCGGACAGCGGTACATGCTCGCTAGGCGCCGCCCGCCGAGCACCGTTACCTGCGGATTGGCCTTTTGCGATCCGTAAGCGCCGCCGCTGAAATAAATCGTTGCCTTTACAGCCGTAAGGGTTCCGTCCTCTGCCACCCCCGTGCGCATGGTCAGCACCGCGGGGTGGCGGTGGCCGCCGGCGAGAATCTCTTCCGTGTAGTCAAAGACCAACTTCACCGGTCGGCCCGTTGCCTTCGACAAGAAGTAAGCAATGGGAACGTCGATGAGAGATGCTTTTGCACCAAAATCTCCGCCCACATGGACAATGTGAATCTTTATCTTCTCTTTCGGCACTCCAAAGTCCTCCGCCATTTGGTCGCGTAATCCCCATGGCCCCTTGTTCGAAGCCCAGACTTCGACTCTGCCGTCGGGATGGACGTGGACGGTACAGGCGCAGGGTTCGATATAGCCGTGATGGGACAGCGGCGTTCGGAATGTGTGCTCGAAGACACGCGCGGTACGATTGAACCCAGCTTCGAGATCGCCGTTTTTCCAAACGACGTAAGACTGCAGGTTGTGCGGCGAAATCCCTTCCGGCAGTTGAGGCGCATTCTTGTACTTCGATCGATCTTCGTGGATCAACGGCGCGCTCGATTTCAACGCTTCGAGCGGATCGTTGACGTTGGGTAGCTCTTCATATTCGACATCGATTAAAGTAACCGCCTCTTCGGCGATCTCTTTCGTATCGGCCGCTACCGCGGCAATGGCGTCCCCGACAAATCGCACCCTGTCGCTGACCAGAACCGGCTGGTCCTTGACCCGCGTGCCAACGAAAACATTCGCGACATCAGCGCCGGTCAATACCCCGTGCACGCCGGCCAAAGCCTTCGCCTTGGAAGTGTCGATTTTGACGATCCGGGCATGGGGGAGCGGGCTACGCAAGACTTTTGCCCACAAAAGGTTCTCGAACGGCAGGTCTGCAGCGTATTTTGTTTGTCCGGTTACTTTTCCGAATCCCTCGACCCGGGGCAATGCTTTTCCGACGGTACGAAATGCCAATGTCCACCTCCAACACTAGAAATTCGAAGCACGAAACCTGAAATTCGAAGCAATTTCGAACGACCAAATATACAAATTCCAAACAAACTGCCTTCGGATTCCGTGTTTTGGATTTCCCGATTAAGCTTTATTTCTATCTTAGTTTGTTTCGAATTTCGATATTCGGATTTCGGATTTTATTATTTAACCACTTTATTCGCCCGCGCGAGGAACTCGGGTGAAAGTGTCAGGCCAATCTGTTTCGCCACCTTGAGATTGATGACGAATTCAAACTTCGTCGCCTGCTGTACCGGCAAATCAGCCGGTTTGGCACCTTTCAAGATCTTGTCCACGTAAACAGCCGCGCGCCGATAATTATCAGTGGGGTCGACCCCATAGTACATAAGACCGCCCTCATTCATATATTCCTTCTGTGGATAAATAGCCGGCAACCAATACTTGCCCGCGAGCTCGACGACTCGTTTTCTTTCCGCGAAAAAACGACGACCGACCAGAAGAATCGCGCCCACCTGATTTTGCTTGAGGCTTTGAAATGCACTTTCTAAAGCTTTCGAGTCCAGTCTAGTGGTTATCTCCTCCAATTTTAGCTTGAGTGCCACAGCCGCAACCCTGACTTCTTTCATTTGAAGTTGGTCTGAAACCGCGGCGTCGCTTGTCGTGGCTCGCGGAATTCCAACTCGCGTGAGCTTAGGAACCGCATCTTTGAGCACCTCCAACCTTTTGGTATTTAGCTCGACCGCTAAATTCGAAACCCCTGTGACATTGCCTCCCGGCTGAGCCAGACTGACGACCAAACCTGCGCCCACTGGGTCCGCAGAACTTGCCATCACGATGGGGATTGTAGTGGTCGCGCTCTTAGCCGCCAACGCTGCCGCCGTCGAAGCACACACGATCACATCAACCTTGACACGGACAAGGTCCGCCGCTAGCTCACGTAGACGGTCACTTTTCTCCTCGGCAAATCGGGACTCGATGGTAAAATTGTTTCCCTCTACCCACCCAAACTTATGGATTTCCTGCCAGAACGCCTCCAGGCGGACCGCACTAGTGCGAGCGTCGCTTGGATCCAGGAGACCGATGCGGAAGATTTTTCCCGGCTGCTGCGCGTGAGCGGAAACGCTAAGCGCAAAGAGCATGGCGCTAAGCGCAAGACTAACAATGTTCTTTCTCATGAAGTCTCTCCCATGTACGGGCTTGGCTCTTTAAGAACTCCGTCGACATAAGAGCGGCGCGGCACCACGATCACGCGCGATCGAGCTGTACAGTCCTGCTGACGAAGTTGATCTGCAAAGAATACTCGCGCAGCAAACGGGTCCCGAGAAGAATACGACTACCAGAAACAAAAGTTGCTTCCGCCTGAACTACCCGCCCGTCAAACGGAAAATCGACAAGATAGACATCTTCCTCGACGCTTTGACCGCCAGCTAAAGCGACCGTCGCACGACCGACGAATTGAGCGTTGAGCAGCTCGCGTAAAGCATCCGGCAATTCCAGGTCACCGTTAAAGCCGGTGTCGATAGTGGCAGGCCAATCTTGTCCAGCAATCGGGAGTATGATCGTCGGCAATCCTTGGACGGACACGACTCCAAGAATCACCGACGAGAACCCTTGTGCAAATAGGCTTCTGAACCGACTCGTTCGAAGTATAGCGGAGAATGCAACCCCTCGGCCTCTCTTTGGGAGACGATGTCGCGAACCGACGCACCAAACCAGACCCGCCCGCTACGAGGATCGATGCCCGCGGTCTGGCCAATGCGAGCGGAGAGATCATGCTGTCGCTGATAATCTATCCATATTTGCTTTGCTTTGGCCGAGTCGCTTTCTTCCCATTTGGCAAGCGCCATAGTCGAACCCTCCGTTAGCGTTCAGGGCGACTGCAATCGTAGCACAGCATGGGGCCAAGACCCAACGCTCCCTCCTGGCCTCGGTAGACGAGTAAAGCGCACAGAGCATAGCGCTAAGCGCAAGACGAATGAAGATTTTCCTCATGAGTTTTTCTGGAGTTTTTTGCTGCGTCTTGCTCACTGCTCTCTGCATGTTTCATTTGATGACTTTATTCGCCCGCGCGAGCAGGTCCGGCGAAAGTGTCAGTCCGATCTGTTTCGCTGCCTTCAAGTTGATTACAAACTCAAACGTGGTTGCCTGCTGCACCGGCAGAGCAGCCGGTTTCGTTCCTTTGAGGATCTTGTCCACGTAGTGGGCGGCCTTGCGGAACAGGTCTTCGTAGTCCGCCCCATACGACATGAGGCCGCCCTCATCGACAAACTCCTTCTGAACGTAAATAGCAGGCAAGCGATGTTTCGCGGCAAGCTCGACGATCCGCTTTCTTTCGGCGAAAAACGGGCGAGCGGGGGACGTCATTATCGCGCCCACCTGCTTCTACTTTGCGGTTTGAAAGGCGCTCTCTAAACCTTTGGCATCCCGCTGAGTCTCGATCACCTCCAATTTTAGCTTCAGTGCCACAGCCGCAGGCCTGAGCTCTTTCAGTGCGGTGTTTGCTCCGACGCCCCGTCCCGGCCCTGCCGACGGCGACGACCACAGAAGTCCAACTCGGGCGAGTTTGGGAACGGCGTCCTTGAGGATTTCTAGCCTCTTTGTGTTTAGCTCGGTATTTAAACTTGAGAGTCCGGTGACATTGCCTCCCGGCCGCGAAAGACTGGCGACCAAACTTAGCCCTACAGGATCGGGAGCGCCCGCAATCACGATGGGGATGGTCGCGGTGGCGCTCTTGGCCGCAAACGCCGTTGCAATCCCTGCGACCACAATTAGATCAACCTTTAGACGAACCAGGTCCGCCGCAAGCTCAGGCAGGCGCTAAGGCTTTTGCTCAGCAAATCGGTACTCGATGGCGATATTTTTTCCCTCACTCCACCCAAGCTTGCTCAGCTCCTGCCGGAACGGCTCTAAGAGAACCGCCGTACCGGAAGCAGTGCCATTATCCAGGAAACCGATGCGGAACATTTTTCCTGTCTGCTGCGCCTCTGCCACGGCCCCACACAGTGCAAAGGCGACAGCGAGGGCCAGAAGCCCCGCCCATTTTGGATTTTGGATTACCGATTTTGGATTGTCGGAAAAAGAGTTCGGGACTCCCTTCGAAGATTCTATTTTCATCCGTCTTCTCCCCTAATCCAAAATCCAAAATCGAAAATCCAAAATTCTCTGATCATCCACCCAGCCCGTACAGCCGCGCGCAGTTGTCCCATAGAATTTTTTTGCGGCTTGCTTCGGACACTCCACCCAGCTCCAAAAATTCCTCGACAGCATGGGGAAAATCCGAGTCACCGTGCGGGTAGTCGGTGGAGAAGACGATGTTATCGTCACCGATCAAATCGATAATCATCGGCAGCTCTTTCTCATGTTCAGTGGAGATCCAGCACTGGCGTTGGAAATACTCGCTTGGTTTCAACTTACCAGCGGTCGGGAAGCGGCCTTTTTCCATGGCGTTGTCCATACGATGCAGTAGGAAAGAAACCCAGCCACAGTAGCATTCCAGAAAGGCCAGCTTTAATTTGGGATGCCGCTCGCACACCCCACCGCCAACCGTATCGACCATGGCGACCATGTTTTCCAGCGGATGGGATACCACGTGGCGGAGCAAGAGATTGTCGTCGAAGCGGTCGCCGATCTGCGGCACTTCTCCGGCAGCCGCCGCGGAATGGAACCCGAGCGGAACTCCCAATTCCTCCAAGGCCGACCACACCGTATCGAAATAGCGCGCGTGCCACGGCATATCGCGCAGCGGCTCCGGCCGGGCAAAAACACCGACGAAGCCGAGCTTGCCGACCGCTCGCTGGGCTTCCTTGACCGCTTCGTTGGGATCGTGGAGAGGCATCATCGCGACGCCTTTCAGCCGCTTTGGATCGGTCTGGCAAAAATCGTAAAGCCAGTTGTTGTACGCCCGCGCGATTGCAGCAGCCAGCCGCGGATCCATATCCGAGCGCATCATGATGCCCAAACCGATCGACGGATAGAGCGCGGCGACATCCAAGCCTTCGCGATCCATCGCCTGCAATTGTGTCTTGGCGTCGAAGCCTTGCGCGCGATAGTCGGCGATCTCTTTGTCAATTCGAGTCGCATCAAAAATCCCGCCGCGATAAGTCGGTTGGTAACCTCGGAGAATTTTCCCTTCGATCATCACCATCGCCGAACTGCGCGCCGTGGAGCTGAGCACTTTCGGCGCCCGCTCGCGCCATTCCGGTTCCATGTATTTGTCCCACAGATCACCGGGCTCTCGAAGGTGCATGTCAGAGTCCATGATCTTGAATCCGGACTTCATTCCTGTGCGCTCCGTTTGTTGTTAGATGATCTCGCGTGGCGATACGCGAGCTTGTACGTTGGACGGGAGTATTGCTATTCAGGCTTTCTATGTCAACCGAGGGGGCTTTAAACCCTCACCCTTCCCTTATATTAACACCGTTGCAGATTGACATAGAGGAGTTCATGTTTATGTGACACCGATTTCAAGAGCTTGCTGGTTGAGGACCAA
>Ga0209819_10000335_pt1 | contig 13402 bp, 8 predicted proteins | sample PPLLak2March2015_FD_187248 | JGI IMG/M metagenome (GOLD analysis project Ga0209819, IMG submission 187248) | Freshwater sediment microbial communities from Prairie Pothole Lake near Jamestown, North Dakota, USA - PPLs Lake P7 Core (1) Depth... | ecosystem: Environmental > Aquatic > Freshwater >... | reverse complement strand
CCGTTCCTCGGCGGCGTCCTGCGCCTCGCGTGCCTCGACGTGGCCCTGCCCTTTGCCGGCCAGGAACCCGACGAGAGCACCGACGAGGGTCGTGACGATGTCAGCGATGGCGTTGACGAGCGACGAACGGTCACCCTCAGGGTCGACGATCATGTCGATGAACAAGCCGACTGTCGCCGCCAGGATCACGAACGCCACGATCGACACGAAGGCGAACACGATGAAGTCGGTCATGTTCTTGATCGGCGGCTTGGGCAAGCCCACGAGCTAGGCCGTGACGCCGGGGCGGACGATGAGCTTGGCGTCCCGCGCAGTCGGCGCGGTCAGCATCGTCACCAGTTCGCCGAGCGGGTCGGAGCCGATGCACACCGCCAGTTCGAACACGCCGATGGTCAGCGCGTCGACCTCCGATTCCTCCCAGTCGTAGGCGACGACACCGGACGTCGGGGCCGGCACCATCGCCTCGACGATGTACCACCCGGTGAGCCCGTCGACGAGCGCCGGTTCGCCGTCGACCGGCCGGAACATGATCCACGCCCGCTGGCCGGTCAGATCGACGGGCCGGCCATCATCGTCCTCGACGACGAGGGCGAGCAGCGGCAGCCGGTCACCGCGGCGCATGACGAACGTCGTCGCCGTCGTCTCGTTCATGCCACGACCACCGCCTCGACGGCGTTGACGATGAACGTGTGCCGGTCGTCGAACGGCAAGGTCAGCTTGCGGGTCGAGGAGAACGTGAGCACGACCGCCGCCCGGTACACGCCGGGCTCGGCGAGATCACCGGGGAGCCACTGACGGGTCAGCCGGCCCGAGCCGGGCGCGCCGATCGTCAGCAGGTACGGGTGGTGATCGTCGAGGCCGGGGCCGGTGAGCACGAGCGTCGCCGAGACGACCGGGGTGAAGTCCATGACACCCTCAGGGGAGCGCACCTGACAGTCGAAGTCGGGCTCGGTGTCGCCTTGGCGGTACAGCCACGACGGCGAGACGGTGGCCCCGGCCGGCCACGGCATCGGCGAATAGAACCGGGAGGCGAGCGGGTCGCTGGCCTGCTGCCCGTACGTCTGCGAGCCATACTGGCCCGAGCCGTAGGTGGCCCCGGCGATGTTGACGCCGGAGGCGAAGCGCAGCCGGTAGCGGGCGGCACGCATGTCAGGTCGCCGCCGTCTCCAGCTCGTCGACGCGGGCGGCCAGTTCTTGCACCGCGGCGACGAGGATCGGGATGAGCGCCGACGCGTTGAACATCTGCGGGCTGATGTTGCCGTCATCGTCGACCGCGTCGGGTTCGCCGACCACCGCCTCGGGGACGACCGGCTGCACCTCGTCGGCGAAGAAGCCGGACATCTCGGTCCGGTCGGGGTCGCCCTTCCACGAGAAGCGGCGGGGGATGAGTCGGCGCACCGCGGCGACAGCATCGGCGACAAGTCCACGCTCGTCCTTCAAGCGGCGGTCCGACGACGTGTTGTAACGGACGCTGGAACCGCCGGTGTTGACGTCGATCGAGCCGATCGGTGAGCTGTTGCCGGTGTTGTCGGCCGCACCGCGGCTGAACCGCATGTAGAGGCCGCCGACACCGCCAGGCACGCCGCCACGGGCGAGGGCGATGTTGACCGTTCCAACCGCGGCGCCGGACGCGCCGCTGATGTAGCTCTGGACTGGCCCATCGGCACGAGCACGGAACCCGTCCTCGCTGGTCGGATCACCGCCGGCCTGTACGAACCGGTTGCCCGCCGCCTGCGTGGGGACGATGAAGTCGGTGTTGCAGAGGACCGGGCCGGTGCCCGCCCCGACGTCGAGCTTGCCAGCCCCCGCAACGGGATGGGTGCCGAGCGTGACCCTGCCGCCGCCTTCGGAGTTGATGAACACTTCGGCGCCGGCCCCGTTGTTGCGGCCGAGGATTTCGTTGGAGTCGAAGATCAGGTTGTTGCCGCCGGTCGGCCCGATCTGGAGGGCATGGTTGACCGAGACGAGGGAGGCATCGGAGACGTCGGTGAGCCGCAGCCGGGACATCGGCAGCGACCCGTCCGTCTTGACACGGTTGTTGCTGACCTCGTTGACGGTGTCGGTGAGGGCGGCGCTGATGGCGTTGTGGTCGCTCGGATGGTTGTCGAACTGGGGCGTGGTGTTGTCGCGCCCGGCGGGCGGAACTACGGGAGGCCACGGCATGAAGGGTGTCCTTTCATCCTCGTTGGCGCTCGATTCGTTCACGGGCTCGCCGGGTGATCTCGGCGATGTTGACGGTGTAGGGGGCGGGCAGGTTGAGGCCACGGAGCAGCGACCGGTTCCACGTCATGTTCTCGTTCTCCAGGTCGCCGATGGCGTAACCAGTCTGGTACCTGGCTTCGTTGCCGAGGGCGAGGTCGCGCAGTCCACGGATCGGTGCCGGCGCCTGCCCGGCGGCGACGTAGCCCAGCTCGCCGAGCCCGCGCACCGGGTCGGAGAACAGGCGGGTCAGCGGCGACGTCGCCTCCTCCTGGCCGTACGGTCCGCGGCGGATCGTGCCGGCCGGCCGGGAGAGCTGATCCCAGGCGCCGATGTCCATGCCGGTCGCGGCGGCGATGGGCAGCTTGATGAGCGGCGTGATGGCCCGGCCGATCTGCGTCGGGAAGAACGGCAGCTCGCCGCCTTCGGGCAGCGGGGACACCGAACCGATGTCGAAGAAGCGGTCGCCGCCGAGCGGCACCTTGGACCCGATGACGCGCAGCAGGTCGTTGGACAGGTCCGGGTCGCGGTACATCGTCGACAGGTTCATGAGGAACGCGGCCCGTGTCGGCGACGTGACCGGCAGCCGCAGATATGCCTGCGTCTGATGGCGCAACCAGGCGTAGAACGGGACGATCTCGCGGACGATGTTGCGTTCGACGGGCGACATGCGGGTGAAGTCACCCATCGCCCGCAGCGTCGTGTCGAGCGCCGCCGCCGGGGGGACACCGGTGCCGATCTTCTCCATGTACACGGCGGAGCGGGTCAGGTTGTCGACGAACTCGTTGAGCTTGAAGGACAAGCCGATCGCTTTGCCCACCTTCTCCCCGCCCTTGGTGCGGAACTCGCGGTCGGCGGTGTCGCGCATGATCTGCCACTCGTTGTGCGACAGGCCGTGGTTGGCGATCTGGTTCGGTGACCAGTCGGGCACACCGGAACGCAGCCACAGCTCCCGGTAGCCGCCCTCATGCTTGGCGATCTGGCGCATCCGCTTGACCAGGGTGGCCGGACTGACGCCGGCATGGACGGACGCCTGGATGACGTTGCCGATGACGTTGCCGGTCATCCACTTCGTCGAGAACGGCAGCACCCACGACTTCCACATCCGGTTGCCTTCGCCCAGTTTGCGCCACCACTTGTTCATGTCGCCGAGCGTGCGGAGCTGATCCTTGATCGGCTTGGGCACGACGAGCGACTGGCCGCCGCCGAGCGTGTTCTCGACCGGTGACCAGCCGGCGTCCTGCACGACACGGTTGATCTCCGATGTCGGCATGACTTCGCCGGGGTGACGTTGATCCCACTCGATCTGCGCCTGGCGGACCTCGGGCAGTTCGTCGGCCCGCTTGCCGAACTCCTGGCCGATCAACGTGCTCGTGTTGTTGTGGATCACGGTCTGCGCTTCGGCCGCTTCCAGCCGGGCGTAGGCGTCGGCGGCGAGGGGACGCAGCCCGGTGCGGCGGGTCGTCTCGGCCCGTGTCTTGCGTTGCGCCAACGAGCCGCCACGGCTGCCGCCACGGCTGGCGTAGCGGGGTGCTTCCCGCCCGCCGATCAGGTGTGTCGGGTCGATGCCCTGCTCGACCAGTTCGGCGAGGGTGGTCATCGACTCCTCGGCGAGCCGAATCCACTTGTCGCCCGAGCCGGGGTTCTTGCGGTTCGCTTCCTCGGCCATCTCCAGCAGGGCGCCGACCTGGCGCCGGTTGTTCTGCGTGATCGTGCGGAACTTGGCCGGGATCGCTTCGGCGTAGTCGTCCATGACGGTCGTCAGGTGCTTGGCCCGTTTCCGGCCGTAGTCGTCGATCGCTTTCTGCGCCGCGTTGCGGACGTCGGCCGGCATGTTCCAGTCGGTCGCGTCGAGGAGCGCCATCACCCGGTACGGAGCGTTGGCCTGGAGCCCGGCCTCCGTCTCGTCGGCGAGCACGAGCGCCATGTCGTGCAGCAGTTGTTCGGCGCCGGCCGAGTCGGTGAGCGAATCGACGTCGATCCGTTCCCTGACGATCTCGGGCCGTTCGGCGATCCGCTGCACGAGGACGTCGGCGATGTCCCGTGGCGGGGTCGGGTCCATCGGCACCCCGCCGAGATCGGTGACCGCGCCGAAGTCCATGTCGTAGTCGGCTTCCATGTGCTCGCCCGCACGCATGGCGTTGCGTCGCATGTCGTCGCGCATGTTGACGAGGTCGTTGAGCACGACGTCATAGACCCCGTACTTCTTGGCCTGTCGGCCCAGCTCGCCGTCGATCCACACGTCGTCGCCCTTGCCGCGCAGCCCGCCGAGCTTCTTGCCGCCCTTGCGGACGGCGCTGCGCACCCGCACCACCGCCGGCCGGTTGACGTCCTCGGTCAGCCTCTCCTGGAACGAGCGACCCAGCTCCGTCTCCATGTTGCCGATCCGTTCGTCGGCCCGGTCGAGCGCCTTGCGTAGCCGCATCGCCCGCGCCTCGTGGTGGGCGGCCAACGCTTCGGTCCCGCCCTGCCTGATCCGCAGGGCGCGCTCCACGCTGCGGTACGTCGGCGCCTCACCGGCCACGCCGGCACGGGGGAACTCGGCCCGCGGCAGGCCGGGCGCCGGCACCCGCGGCCCTTCGATCGGCTGGTTTGCGACGACCCCCTCCTGGGCAACGTCGATGCCGCGAGCGGCGCGCTGCTCGGCCAACGCTGCTCCCTGCTCGGCGGCGTTGAGATCAAGGCGAGCGGCGCGCTGCTCGACCACGTTCTGCTGTGCCAGCGCCCGCGCCCCTTGCACGTCGCCGGCCAGCCGGCCGAGCTGCATGTTCTGTGCCGCCCCGCGCTGAGCACCCACCGCCCGGATCGTCGGGGCGATGTCGCCCTTCTGCATCCAGTTGACGACCTCGCCCATGTCGACCACGTTGGCCGAGAGCAGACCGGCCCGGCCGGTGATGTCGATGGCCGGCAGGAACACCTCGATCAGTTCACCGATCTCACCTGGTTGCAGGTTCTCCTGCCGGGCGACGTCGAGCGCTTCGTCGAGCTGCGCCCTGCGGTCCGCGTCGAGAGCGAGGTAGTCGGCGCGGATGTCGTCGATCGCCTGCTCGACGGGATCGAGGAGGCTGCCCCGGTAGTCGGCGAGCTTGCCGCGCAGCGCCGCGGCGACCTGCTCGACCGGCATGTCCAAGTCCTGCGCCACCCGCTCGATGATCGCCGCCGAGCGGCCCGACTGGGCCTCCCAGTACCGCTCAATCATGTCGACGTACCGCAACGCCGCCGCGGTCGGCGACAGGTCGGTGTTGAGCTGGTCGTTCATGATCGCGGCGAGCTGATCCGGCTCAACCCCGAAGCCCTTGGCACCGCCCATCCACCTCTCGCGCTGCAAGCGACGCCGTACCTTCTGCGGTACCTGGTCCCACCAGTCGTACTCGCCGCCCTTGTAGCCCTTCGGCGGCAGCTTCATCCGGCTCCCGCCGGTGGCGACCTCAAAGTCACCGAGGATGGCCTCGGCCTCGACCTGCCCCAGTTCTTGCGCCCGCTGCCGGACCTGTGTGACGGACTGGGCGCCGCCGACGTCGGGTGCCGGCCGGCCACCCTCGCCGGGGATCGCTTCGACCTCGCCGGACACCCGCGTCAGCGCCGTCGCCGCGTCGACCCGCCGCTCGGCGGTAGCGATCCGCTGGCGCAGGTTCTCGGCCTGTTCGGTCAGCCGGTCGACACGGTCAGCGGCACGACGCACGACGTCGGGTGGTGCGCCTTCGGCGAGCGCGGCGTACTCGTTGACGGCCCGGTTCAGCGACCGCTGCGCGGCGGCGTGGGCGCGCCGGCCGAGCGTCTGCTCCCGGTTGAACCGGCCTGCCGCCTCGCCGGCACGGAACTGTTCCGCCGCCGATGGCGGTTCCGGCAGCTCGTTGGCGATCGCCGCGGTGGCGTCGGCGAGACGACGAGCCTTGATCGCCGCCGCCGACTCCTTCTCCCACTGCCGTTGGATGGGGCCACGCTGCCGTTGCACGGCGCCCTGTTCGCGGCGGACGACGGACGGACGCAGATCGGTGCCGAGCTGCTCCCACTGGGCCGGTTCGGACACTTCGCCGAGCCGAGTCTGGAACTGGCCGGGGCGGGCGCGTTCCTCGACGAGCCGGGCGGTGCGGTAGTCGGCGACCTGGCGCTGCTCGTCGCGGACACGGTCGATCTTCGCCAGCAGTTCGTCGGGCAGGTTGCGGTCGATGTAGTCGTGGAAGGTGCGCACCAGTTCGACGGTCGGGCGCACCGCTTCGGCCTGACCGCCGAACGCCTCTGGCCGGTCGAGCATCTGGCGTAGCTCGGGGTCGGTGAGCTGACGGGCCTGTTCCATGAACTGTGGCTGGTCGACGGCGAGAAGGGCGGCGCCGGCCTCGACGGGCGACAGCCCGAGCGATTCGGCGGTGCGCGCCGGGCCGACCGCGAACCGGCCCGCTTCGACACCGGACCGTTCGATCGCCGCCTTGTACTCGGCGGCACGACGTCCCGTCTCGGTCAGCCCGAACGCCAGCCCTGGCGCGACACGGGCAGCGGCCCGGCCGACGAGGGCGCCGGGGCGGGGCAGACCGACGACATCGAGCGCTTTGCCTCCCAGCTTGGCGGCGGCCTGGTACGGCCAGATCGGGACGTTGCCGGCCTGCTCGCCGAGCGACGTGGCGACCTTCACCCCGCGCCCGACACGGCCCAGTCCGCGCTCCAGCCCTTCCATCCCGGCCCGGCCAGCCATCCCGGCCAGCCCGGTACGGCCGATCGAGACGGGCACCATGTCGGCGGCCGGCGCCAACCGGGTCAGGTTGCCAAGGTTCGCCGCCTGCGGTGGGAGCGGCGCCCTGATCCGCCCGACCGGCTCGACCGCTTCGGCGACGGCGGCACCAACGGAGCGCAGCCCACGGGGGGAGATGGCGGCAGCCTGCTCGGCGGGCAACAGAACGGTGCGCCCGGCGGTACCGATCGCCTTCGACGCCGCCCCGCCGATCAGGGCGACGTTGCCGATGTCCTCGGCGAGCACGTCGACGATGCGCCCCTCCTCGACGGCCTGCCCGTACTGGGTGGGGTTGGTGAGCCGTCGTCCGGTCGACAGGAACGATTCGCCGAGCTTGGCCGGCCCCGGCATGTAGGCCATGATCGACTCGGCGGCGGTGTCGCCGCGCAGGTCGCGGTCCTTCAACAGATCGAAGCCGGCGCGGACCGGGGCGACACCGGTGACGATGGCGTCGGAGGCGAGCCCGACGAGCCCACGGGGGACGCCGAGCACCGACTGGCTGAGCTGCTGCCACAGCGACCGCGGCTTCTCCCGTCCTCCTCCCCCTCCTCCTCCCGCCTTGGACAGATTGAGCCGGGCCGGGGGTGGCAGGGCTTGGGCTTCGACCATCCTCGACCGCCGGGAACGGACACGCGACGTGAGCGGGCGGACACGGCCGCCGCCTCGACCGACACCGCCGTAGCGGGTACCGGTGAAACCTCCACCACCACCACCGCCGCCGGTGAACCGTGGCCGCTCGACGAACCGTGGCGGGGGTGGCGCGGCGGCGCGGAACGACGGCCGCTGGAACAGCGACGACCGGCCGCTCGACGTCGGCAGGTTCAGCGCCACGGCGTCATCCCGAGTACAGCTCCTTCAGGAAGCGGCGATGTGCGGCCGGGATGCCGACGTCGATCATCGCCTCCTCGATGTCGTCGTCGATGAAGTCGACGCCGCGCTGAGCGAAGATGTCGCTGAGTGCCTGCTCGCTCTGCTGGAAGTCGGTCGAGCGGACCACGTCCCACGCCTCGGCGGCCTTCAACCCGGACGGGATCGGTGTGCCCGGATAGCGGGAACGCCACGCCTGGCGGGCGTCGGCCTCGTCGGCGTCGGACATCGCGCCCTGCTGCTCCTCCAGCGCCGCCTGGTCCCGTTCCGCCGCCCGCCGCTCGTCGGCGGTGAGCCCTTCGTAGTAGGACTCGTCGCGACGCCGTTCGGCCTCGATGTCACCGGCGATGTCGAACTCCTCCTCGCCGGTCGGCTGGCCGGTGGCCCGTGCTTGGGCGTCGTACAGGTTGGTGCCCGGCTTGTACAGCTCGGCCTCGCCCATCGCGTTGAGGACGTCGTCCTCGTTGATGTCGTAGCCCTCCTCGATCATCTCCTGCGCCGCTTGCACCATCGCGTTGCGCATGACCTCGCTGGCGTACGGGCTGGCGATGCCCCGCTCGCCGGGCTGACCGCCGATGAGGCGGGCGACGTCGGCCGACGACGACAGCGGGCCGTAGTTGGTCGCACCGAGGATGGCGTCCTGGTCGAACGGGTCGAACATGGAGAGCTGCTCGGGTGTGAGCAGCACCGGCTGACCGCTTTCGCCGTAGGTGGTGAGCGGTTCCGTCGCCATGCGCCGGGTGTTCTCGATCTGGCGGGCGTAGTCCATCGCCAACCGGCCGCCGTACTCCATCCGGCCCCGAATCCCGCCTTGCAGGTTGCCGATCTGACCGCGTGCCCGTCCCAGCGCGCCACGACTGAACCCACCCGGACCACCGCCGAGCCCGAGTCCACCAACAACACGACTGATCGCCGAGCCTGACGGGGGGCGGACCAGCCGCGGCTGCACCGTCGCTTGCTGCGGGAGCGGCCGACCCGTGTACAGCGGGGCATAGTTCCTGCCTCCGACCCCACCGGCACCGGCGCCCTGCGCGCCCCGTCCGGCCACACCGAACGGACTGCCGCCGACCGCCGCCGCCTGCCCGGCTCGGCCGATCATCCCGAACAGTCCACCGAACAGTCCGCCACCGCCGCCGCCGGTACCGCCGCCCGCCGCCTTGCGCTGCTGCTCGGCGATGCCCTTGGCGATGTAGCTGGCCGCCGACTGATCCCACACGTTCTGGTTCCGGGCACGGTTGCCGTAGTTCGTCTGCGCCCGCTGCGCGCCCTGCTGGACCGGCTGGACCCGGCGGTTCACCTGCTGCTGGTTGGCCGAGACGATGTCACGCACCGCGCCCGCCGTGCGCTCAACCCGCGACCTGGCCCGGCTGAACAGTTGCGACTCCAGCTCCGTCTTGTTCACCTTGCGGCTCCCGCCGCCACCGCCGCCGCCACCGCCACGACCACCACCACCGCCGCCACCGCCACGGCGGGCCGCGGCCAACGCCGCCGCCGCCATCTGCGCCTCGACCAGACGCCGTTGCGCGTCGATCGCCGCCACCTTGCCCTCCGATGTGCGGCCGATCGAACGGACCTCGTACTCGCCGCGGGCGTTGATCGGGGCGACCGCCATCGCCGCCTGCTCGGGGATGAACGACCGTGCCCCCTGGACGGCGACGTTGTAGTCGGCGAGCCGGCGGGCGCGTGCCGCCATGTCGGCGCTGAACGCGGCACCGCCCTGAGTGAGCGAAGCGATCCGCTCGTCGTACGGCGCGGTGATGACCCCCTGCTGCGACTGCGCCGCGGCGGCCGGCCCGCCACGGAGCGCGGCCTCCTGCATCGCCTGTTGCACCGCCGACTGGCGCTGCTTGGCGAGCTGCGCCTTGGCTGCCGTGTAGGCGTCGACGCCGGCCTTGCCGGCTTTGGCTTGGGCGGCGAGCAACGCCGCGTCTGCTGCCGGTACAGCCATCAGACCAGCACCCCCTTCTGTGCGTACTCACGCATCAACTTCTCCTGGCGGGTCAGCGCCGCCTCCTGCGCCGCCTTCTCCCGCGCCCACGCCTTGTCGGCCGCCGACTCCTGACGCTGGTAGCCCCGTGTCTCGGCTGCGCTCGTCGCCTTCTGCACGGCCTGTTCCTGCTCGACACCGATGACCCGTTCCAGCGCCGCCTGACGGGCGGCGTCCTTCGCCGAGCGGTAGCCCATCTCGGCCGTCTCGGACTGCTCGGCCTTGGAGCGCAGCACGTCGGCCCGTTGCGCCCCGACATCTTCGGCGTGGCGGGCGTAGCGGGTGTTCGACTCGCCGGAGACGAGCACGCCGCGACGGACGAGATCGGCGGTGACGTTCTGCTTGGTGCGCCCGGCGGTGCGGTCGATGTCCGACATGGCGTCGGAGGTGGCCGCCCCGATCCGCTCGATCGCCCGCCGCTTGACGTCCTCGGCGGTGGACAGGGAGAGCCCGACCCCGCGCAGGTAGGCGAGCAGGGCGGGCGTCGGCTGCGGCGCGTTCGGGTACGACACACCGAACGTGTTGAGCAGGTTCGTCATCGAGCGTTGACCGGCCGCCGTCTTGGCCGCGGCGGCAGCCTTGGCCGCGGCGGCAGCTTTGGCTTGGGCGGCTTTCTTCGCCGCCAGTCCTGCCGCGATCGCTTTCCAGCCGAGAGGGTCTTTCGGGTCGACTGCCACCTTCCCTCCTATACCTGCGTGATCGTTCCGTAGCCGAGAATGAGTGTGCCGACGTCGCCCGGCGGTCCTTGCGGTCCTTCGATGCCTTGCGGTCCTTGCGGTCCAGCCGGTCCAGCCGGGCCGAGGATGGAACCGGCGAGCGCCCACACTCCGCCATCGACGACGTACACGTCGCCCGTCGCGGCGTCGAGGTAGACGTCGCCTTCGCGTGGATCAATCCCACCGACCGGCGGCAGGATCGTCGGTTTCGTGATCGCCCCCGGCGCGCTCATCGTCCACGTCCGGCCCCGCGGGTCGGTGAACACGGTGCCGGTGCCGGGGTAGTCGTTGGCGTCGAACCGCCACAGCACGGTCCCGGCGGCGGGGTCGAGTCCGGTGCGTAACTCGACGGAGTAGATACGGCCGGTGAAGTTCGTGATGTAGGTCGACCCAATGCGAAGCACTTGGGTGGCGTCGGCGACGGTGTAGGGGGCGGTGTCGTCGGTGCCGGTCGTCTGCCAGGTGACGCCATCGTCGAGGGAACGTCTCGATGTGATCACCCCGTTGGGGTGGTCGACGGTGAGGGCGAGTAGCTCATCCCCGCCGGTGGCGGCGGGACCGGCGACAGCCTCGGTGCGGCCCGGCATGAACCAGAACATGTAACCGTCGTTGGCCCGGCGGGCGAGAGCGAACCCTGACGGGTACTGATCGACGAACGCCTGGGTATCACCGAGATCGCCGCCAGTCGGGCCACGCAACAGGTAGACGAACGTGCACTCGTTGGGCAGCGGGCCGGGGTCCGGGGTGGTGACGGTGCCCACGGTCGGGGTGAGGTAGCCGGGCGCTGGTGGGCCGGAGCCGACCAGCCAGTAGGTGCCGGTGTCGCCGGTGTCGCCGGTCGGGCCGGTAGCACCCTGGACACCTTGCGGACCTTGGGCACCGGTGGCCCCGGTCGTGCCTTGCGGGCCGGCTGGCCCCTGCGCTCCCTGCGGGCCGGCCGGTCCGGTCGGTCCGGGTGGGCCGGGCTCGCCAGTGACGAGGGTGCCGAGGTAGTCCTCCAGTTGGCGGTCGCGGTCGTCCATCGCGATCGCTCGTGGCGTCTCGGGGAGGCGCTGGATGAACGGTGCCCGCAGCGCGTACTGGAACGGGAGGTTGTTGGTCATGTCCGTTCCGTCCTCACCGACACGAGCACGACGACCTCGCGGATGGCGACACCGGAGACGAGCGGCAGATGTACCTGGAACCCGTTGCCCCACCCCTGGTCGCCGACGTTGATCCGCCACGAGTCATCGGTGCCGTCGCTCGACGAGCGCGAGCACGGCTCGACCCATTCGTGGGTGATGCCTTCGGTGACACCGCCCGAGTAGCGGCCGAGCGAATCGACGCGGCAGCGGAGCTGGTTGACGGTGTCGGCCACACCGGACGCCCACTTGCGGAACTGGACGATGACGGAACGCACCGACACCTGACGGCCGACCCCGTCGTAGTAGGCGGGCATTGACACGTTGCCGGAGACGAGCCCGCCGACACCGGCGTCGTTCGGGGCGGCGAACTGGTCGGAGGCGTGGGCCGGGCGGTCGAGGCCGTGGTGGAGGGAGGCGACGACGACCGGGTCGCCGACCGTGGTCGGGCGCTGCGCGGCGTAGATGACGTCCTCGGGCATGTCGCTGCCGGCGCGCACGTCGGCCGGGGTGAGAGCGCCGAGACGAAACCCGGTCCGGTGATGGGTCCACGCCGACGTCGCCCACGACCAGACGTGGGTGTCGACGCCGTCGTCGCCGGCCAGGATCAGCCGCCGCGAGGTCGGCGTGACGATGACGGTGTCACCGACGAACGGCAGGTTGCGGGGCCGCATCTCCTGGTCCTCGTCGAGATAGACCCGTTCCCCGTTGAACCATGCCGGCGCTGACTGCACCGGCCAGTAGATGACCCGGTTGTCGGTCGTCACCGAGGCCAGGCGTTGACTCATCGGGCCGTTGCCGATGACGACGTCACGCACCGAGGCGAGGGTGCCGAGCACGCCGGACACCGCCCACCACCCTTCCCGTTTGCCGACGTACAGCGTGTTGAAGATCGGGGTGAGGGCGGTGATCGGATCGTTGTTGCCGATGTCGAGGAAGTTGTTGGCCGGCCACACGTCGAAGTTGGTGCCGGCGGCGTCGACCTGGTTGAACCAGATGCGCCACGGCCGGTTGATGTCGACGGCGACCATGTAGTAGCCCCAGCGGATGATCTCGCTGAACGGTGCCGGGGTGGAGATGGGGACGGTGGCGGTGGTCCCGTCGTGGCGGTACAAGGTGCCGGCGACCAGCGAGTACGCCTTGCCGTTGCCGAACACGAAGCGGACCGGGGTCGTCGCCGACACCGAGTACGGCGCCCATGCCGTCGCCGCCCCGCCGACCTGCGGGAACTGGTACACCCGGCCGAGAACGATGAGCAGCTTGTCGTCCCAGGCGGCGAAACCCATCGGGCCGGGGGCGACGGGATGCGGTGGGAGCCCGGTGACCGGCAGCAGCTTCAGTCCGGCGCGGGGACCGAGCAGACGGGTCCGGTACGGCGCCAGGTTCTCGCCGTGGAACGTGTCCTGGTCGACGACGGCCGGGTCGCGGGTACCCCAGTCACCACCCTTGAAGTCGTTGTAGCGGGTGGCGAAGTCGGCCACGTCACACCCAGCTCCCCGGCCGCACACGGATGCGCAGCGGGCCGGTCGAGCGGCGCAGGTCGCGGCGCATCCGCTGAATCCACCCGGTGTAGTCGGCGAGGTGGACGGCGGCGGCGGCCCGGTTGTCCTCGCGGGTCGACAGCAGCTCGGCCGCTTTGGCGACGATCGCCCCGGTGAACTGCGATGGCATGTCCGGCTGGTCGGAGTCGTCGCGCAACCACACCGGGTCGCGCTGGTAGAAGTGGGTCAAGGTGACGTCGCCGGAGACGAGCGGGCGGACGAGCAGCGAATCGCCGACCGGTGCC
>Ga0209819_10000332_pt1 | contig 13429 bp, 11 predicted proteins | sample PPLLak2March2015_FD_187248 | JGI IMG/M metagenome (GOLD analysis project Ga0209819, IMG submission 187248) | Freshwater sediment microbial communities from Prairie Pothole Lake near Jamestown, North Dakota, USA - PPLs Lake P7 Core (1) Depth... | ecosystem: Environmental > Aquatic > Freshwater >... | reverse complement strand
CACTTCGACGCGCACCGGCCGTCAGAACCTCATGCGCAGCCTCAAGGGCCGCGATCGCCTGCTCTCGGGAAACCGATGGAAACGCGTCAAGAAACTCATCGAGACTATGCCCTCGTTCGAGATAGTCAAAGAGGTTCCGTAGCGGTACACGTGTGCCAACGAATACGGGAGTTCCGCCCAATATTTCTGGATCGCTATGGACGACCGGAGTCTTGTTGCTCATAAAAGCCTCCCATGCCGTAGATGCAGTGTTGATAGCACTATATCTTAAGCGATGCATCCGTCCAAGCACGGTTGGTTATCTTTCCGTGTGTTCGCAAACACCTCTGCCTCTGCCCTCCGGCAGAACTTCCACGTTTCGAGAATTCTCGAAACGTGGAAATGACGTCGTTCTCTAGCATCTGCGCGGCTGGTTCCCTCGCCTGAAACCGCCAAGGTCTTTTAACAAATGGTGCCCGGAGCCGGACTCGAACCGGCACGGACCCTTCCGGGTCCTCGGGATTTTAAGTCCCGTGTGTCTACCAATTCCACCATCCGGGCACTAATTCGATCATACGAAAACAAAACAGAGATTGAAACGATAAGCTTAACAGAGGCGACTGTCACTCTCTTCGAGAATCGGAGTCGGAACAGGAAGGCCTCTCACGCGAGAGGCCTTCCTTTGAGACTAACTTAGTCTAAACAAACAGCGGCGCCAGGACGAGCGTGATCGTGGCGAGAAGTTTAATCAACACGTGCAGGCTGGGGCCGGCGGTATCTTTGAATGGATCACCGACCGTGTCGCCGACAACTGCCGCTTTGTGTGTTTCAGATCCTTTACCTCCGTACACCCCTGTTTCGATGAACTTCTTGGCGTTATCCCACGCGCCACCGCTATTGTTCAACACGGTAGCCATCAGAATTCCGGCGATGGTACCGACCATCAAAAACGCTGCCACGACCTCGGCGCCGATTCCGAAAAGACGGAAAACGACACCCACCGCCACCGGCATCCCGACCGCGATCAGGCCGGGAAGCACCATCTCCTTCAGCGCTCCGACAGTAACGATATCGACACAACGAGCGTAATCGGGCTTGGCAGTTCCTTTCAAGATGTCGGGATTTTCCTTGAACTGCCTTCTCACTTCATTGATCACGTAGTAGGCCGCCTTGCCTACCGCGCGGATCGCCAGAGCTGAAAAGAGAAAAACCAGCATGGCTCCCAATAGCCCCCCAACAAAAACTTCCGGCTTGGCAATATTGACCGATTCCAGCTTGCTGCCGTAATGGGCGACCTCGTCGAGATAGGCCGAAAAAAGGAGAAATGCAGCGAGAGCCGCCGAGCCGATGGCATACCCTTTGGTCAGCGCTTTTGTAGTATTGCCCACCGCGTCGAGACGGTCGGTCTTGTGCCGCACCTCTTCGGGCTGTCCGCTCATCTCGATGATCCCCCCGGCGTTATCCGTAATCGGACCGAAGGTGTCCATCGCGAGGATATACGCCGCCGTGCCCAGCATTCCCATCGTCGCGACGGCGGTGCCAAAAAGACCTGCATGTGGCACGCCGCTCAGATTACCTAAATAATAGGAAGCAAGAATAGCGACGGAGATCACACCGACGGGAATCGCCGTGCACTCCAGTCCTACAGCCATGCCGGCAATGATATTGGTCGCCGGGCCGGTCTGGGAGGCCTCTACGATCGACTTAACCGGACGATATTTGTATTCCGTATAATACTGAGTGATGTAGACGAACGCCTGCGCCATCATTATGCCGATGACGCCGCAGAGGAAAAAATAGAACCACGCCGACGTCCCTTCCGGATGCTTCGCCGGATCCACTGCCAACATCCATTGAGCCGCAAAGAAGAAGCCGACAATGGCCAGCGCGCTGGTCACATAGTAGCCGCGGTTTAGCGCCGCCATCGGATCTTCATTCTCATCGCTCTTCACGATCATGATGCCGATAATCGAAGCGATCAGACCGAAGGCACGGGCAACCAACGGGAAGAGAATGCCCTTGAGGCCGAAGAAGGGGTACAAGCCGACGCCCAGAATCATGGCTCCAATGTTCTCCGCCGCAGTGGATTCAAAAAGATCCGCTCCACGGCCGGCGCAGTCCCCCACGTTATCACCCACCAGGTCGGCAATCACCGCCGGATTGCGCGGATCGTCTTCTGGGATTCCCGCTTCCACCTTGCCGACAAGATCCGCGCCGACATCGGCCGCCTTGGTATAGATGCCTCCGCCAAGTTGGGCAAACAGAGCGACAAAGGAAGCGCCGAAACCGTAACCGACTATGGTAAAGGGAATTTTTTGCGGATCATGTCCTAAAGATTCGAGCCAAGCATAAAGACCGCCGACACCCAGCAAGCTCATCGCCACGACAAAAAGCCCGGACACCGCTCCGCCACGCAGGGCGATTCGCAACGCTTCGTTGAGGCTCGATCGAACCGCCGCCGCCGTTCGAATATTGGCGCGGATCGACACCCACATGCCGACGTAACCGGCAATCACTGAGCACAGCGCGCCCAACACAAAGGAGAGCGTAGTCCAGAAAGCCATTTGTAACGGTGCCACTGGATCCGCTGGACTCGCGGTTCGGACAAAAGCATAGAGGACGAAAATCAATGCGGCCAATACCGCCGACAGTGAGATAATCGTCCGATTCTGCCGCGAGAGAAACGCCTCCGCGCCTTCTTTGATCGCGTTGGAGATTTCCTGCATCTTATCGGTACCCACATCGTGCCGGAGCACGTAACGAGCAAGGTACACGGCAAACAGCAAGGAAAATAAACTAATTGCAATTACGAGTAAGATGATCACGGTTATTGTCCCTTTCTTTCGAAGATGTTGGATTCACTCCGCTCGGCGCCATAAATAGGCCACGCCGATACTCAAGACGTACAGCAATAGCATAGGACCAGCTAAGAGTGATTGATTAATGATATCGGGTGTCGGCGTGAGCATGGCGGCGACAACAAAGATGATAACGATCGCATAGCGAAAACTATGGAGCATGAGACGATAGTTCCAGATGCCCAAGCGAACCAGAAAAAAGGTAAAAACGGGCAACTCAAACGTTATACCGAAAGCCAAAACCATGCGAAAAAAAAAAGTGAAATACTCGCCGATCCGTATGGCCGGGGTTACCCCCAGCGTTCCGTATTGCTCGATGAAATACTGGAACGCAACTGGAAGAACGATCCGATAACAGAAAAAGGCTCCACCGAGGAAAAATGCGGTTGCACAAAAAACAAACGGCAGAACCAGCTTCTTCTCATTACCCGAAAGACCCGGACTGATAAAGCGCCAGATCTGGTAAAAGATAACCGGGCTGGAAAAAAAAACTCCCCCGGCCAAAGCTACCTTTATTTCCGTAAAAAAAGCTTCGGTGACGCCGGTCCCGATCAAACTTTGCCCGGGTTGAAGGCTGCGCAAAAGTGGGGCGACCATGAATCTGAAAATCGATTCCGAAAAAAAATAACAAAGTCCGGAGGCTAAGACGATTGCGGCTAAAGACTTGAGCAAACACCCGCGGAGATCTTCGAGATGCTCCGTAAAAGTCATGTAGGCATCCGTCGCCAAAGCCGTTACCGTGGAACAAGGTTGTAAAAAAGGGGAAGGATAAATACCCTTCCCCTTTTTCAGTTAACAGAAACCGCAGTAAAGCTAATTCAACTTTACTTGGTTTTAGTTCCCTCGTCTTTTTTCTCCATCGGCGCTCCGCCAGAGGGTTGGTCGGCGGGGGCCTTCATTTCACCACTCGGCGCTGCCGGCGCTGGCGCTGCAGGAGCAGGCGCTGGCGGCGGTGGGGGAGGTGGAGCTGGCTCCTCCTTCTTACCGCACCCTGCAAAGGTTAGCATCAAAGCGAAGAGGGTTGTTCCCGACAATAAAACGATTCTGTTTCCCATCCTAAAATTCACCTCCTTTCCCTACACATCTCTGGAAAACCGTTTTGCTAGATAATTTTTTTATTGCACAAGTTCTGTTCGCTTTCAAGGCCATTCACTCAATAATTGGGCGATCCTCGAAGCGGAATAACCGACAAAACGCATCGAAACGCAAAAATTCTCCTGCGCTATGCCTTCGATTACAACGCGTTGCCCGTAAACCATAGTATTGGTTCCATCAAAGATGTCGACTGCAAGCGAAAGGGTCTTTTGACCGATTTGTAACTTCACCAAGTTTGAGCCATAGGCGAAAAGAAACAGGGCGCAACTCCAAGCTCACAAGAACTGTTAGTAACTTGTTGATAAGTAATTCCTGTCGTCAAAGACAGGCCTAAAATAGCGCGGCTCAGCGAAATGCCTATTTTCAAGCCAATAAAACCTGTGTGATTTAAGTAACTTACCAAAGTTATTTAAAACACTCCCCTGTTGTCATTTTCGGGTAACTCTGGCCGCCTCGCGCCCTTTCAAAGCTTTGCGAGGAAAAGATTGACCCAAATGACCCACTGATGCCCCAAGCGGGACTGAACGAGCCAAGGAAGCGACATACTGACCTCCTGCCTATTTTGTTCACATTGACTCCTTAAAACCTAGATGCTACAAACATAACTCATTTGGAGGAGGAACCTTTGGCTGTTCATCCATCGGTCATCAAAAGGCATCAGCAGAGCTTGAAGCGACGAGCAAGAAACATCGAGTCGAAGTCGAGGCTAAGGACCTTGATTAAAAAGGCACGGCAGGCGATCGAGTCGCAAAACTCGGATGCTATTGCCGCTCAAATCCGAGCGGTCAACCAGGCGTTAGGAAAAGCGGTAAGCAAGGGAATCGTTAAACGCAATACAGCCTCTCGCTGGCTTTCTCGGCTATCGCGTTCGGCGGCCCCTCCCGCGACGGCTTCGTAGCAATCAGCTTTGGCGCCGGCCCCGCGGCTCGATAACGACGGGGCAGGACGCATCAAAACATTTCCATTAATCTCTGATGGAGTTCTTGGGCGAAGCGCTCAATCAGCTGCTCGCGCACCCGGCGATTTTCCGTCTCCGTCAGCTGGATATCCGTCAAACTACGCACGTCGTTGGTATTCAGCGTTTGGTTTTGAAACTTCGATGATGTAGTGACAACCGCTGCGCGCGAACCCGGATGGAGCGCGGTCAGCCTTATGGCTTGGCCGCGCCACAGGATTTCGCTCGGCTGTCGTCGCCGCAAAGCCACATCAACAAGCATTACGGTTTCGTACTGCAGCAACTCAGCATCACGATTGACCGACGCCGTGGTGCTATCAAAGGACCGCACCACACCGCTCAAGATCGCATCCGCCTGATCCGGCACGTCGACTACTTGTAGTTCACCCCTGCGATACAACTCGCTTCTTAGCGCCGTGGTCATTTCATGCTCCAAGCCGACGTCTCGGGTTCGATTCAGGAACGGTTCTACGTAAACGGAGCGCACGTCTTTGGGAAAAAGCTCGCTCCGCCCCGCAAATTGATAGCCGCAACCGAGCAGACATAGAAAGGCGAGATAAGTGCACCGGGGACCAAAAATTCGGCGTGCCTGTGGCAATCTCCGTCCCATCTTTCTAACCCTCCACCACGATATTCACGAGCCGCCGCGGCACGTAAACGACTTTCTGGAGTTTCTTGCCATCAACGAAATGTTTGACTCTCTGATCATGCAGGGCCTCTTGTTCGATGCTCGCCTGATCGATATCGGCGGCGACCGTAATTTTGCCGCGCACCTTCCCGTTGACTTGCACTACGATCAACAGTTGTTCCTCTTCGAGCGCCGATTCAGCGTGAATTGGCCAGGGCATTTGATCCAAAGGCCGGCTGTGTCCCAGCTGCACCCAAAGCTCGTTGGCTACGTGAGGCACGAACGGAGACAAAAGAAGGATAATCGCTTCCAGCCCTCCTTTGAGCAACGCAACGCCTTCCTTGAGCGTTTGCTGGTCTTGAGCGATCGAGCTGAGGCGGTTAAATAGCTCCATAATCGCCGCGATCGCCGTATTAAAGTGAAATCGTGATTCGATATCATCGGTGACTTTTTTGATGGTCTTATGAATCGCGCGCCTTATTTCACGCAGTTCCGGAGGAAGCTCTTCCTCCACCAGAGTAGAGCTTACCGACCGCATCAGCTCCTCATGCTGCCCGACAAAGCGCCACAGCCGCGTCAGAAATCGATAGGCGCCTTCAACGCCTTGGTCGCTCCATTCCAGGTCCTTTTCTGGCGGCGCCGCAAAAAGCGTGAAAAGGCGCGCCGTGTCCGCTCCGTAGCGGTTGATCAAATCTTCGGGGTCGACGATGTTCTTCTTGGACTTGGACATTTTTTCGACTCGACCCTTTTCCACGGGACGATTGCATCGAGGACACCTCCACCCCTCCCTCTCCGATCCCACCAGTTCTCCAGGAAAAAGCCAGTTATGCTCGCTGCAGCGATAAGTCTCTTTAGAAACCATCCCTTGAGTAAGAAGGTTAGTAAAGGGTTCGCCCACCGGAGCCGACCCGATATCGCGCAAGGCCTTGGTGAAAAAACGTGCGTAGAGCAAATGCAACACTGCGTGTTCCACCCCCCCGATATATTGATTCACCGGCATCCAATAGCCCGCGTTTTGGTAATCAAACGGAGCCGAGTCAAACCTGGGAGAGGCGTAGCGGAGAAAATACCATGAAGAATCCACAAAGGTGTCCATGGTGTCGGTCTCGCGACGGCCGGCGCCGCCGCATTGGGGACAGCGCGCGCTAAGAAATGTCTTGCTTTCCAGCAACGGCGAACCGCCTTTGCCGCTAAAAGGCACGTCCGTTGGAAGGGTCACCGGAAGCTGATCCTCGGGTACCGGCACTGTACCGCACTTTTCGCAATAGATAATCGGTATCGGTGTTCCCCAATATCGCTGCCGCGAAACCCCCCAATCACGCAAACGATAACGGATTGATTTGTTGCCCCAACCCCTCTCTTCCAGATAAGTGACGATCTGCTCCTTGCCATCGGTGTTGCTCAAACCTGAGAAGGGACCGCTGTTCACCATCACCCCTTCATCCACATAAGCTTCGGTGAGTTCCTCCGGAGTAAGATGCTTGCCTCGCGGTTCGATGACGACACGAATCGGCAGCTGATACTTTAGCGCAAACTCAAAGTCCCGTTGGTCGTGCGCGGGCACCGCCATCACCGCACCGGTTCCGTATTCCATAAGAACGAAATTGGCCAAGTAGATAGGAATCTGCTCCCCCGTAAACGGGTTCTGGCAATACGCGCCGCTAAAGACGCCTTCTTTCTCAGCGTCTTCCGCCCCGCGGGCGGCCTGGCCAGTCTGCTTGATGCGGTCGATGAACTCCTTGACAACTCGTTCTTGGCCGGTTCCTTGACTCAGCGCCAACGCCGACGAGTGCTCCACCGCAATTGAAACAAACGTCGCGCCGTAGACCGTATCCTGGCGCGTGGTAAAAACCTTGAGCGCCCCTTCGCGCCCAATTAAGGGAAACAGAATCTCCGCGCCGACGGATTTACCGATCCAGTTGCGCTGCATGGTGACGACCTTGTCAGGCCAGCCGGTCAACGTTTCCAAATCAGCCAGCAGCTGTTCCGCATAGTCCGTGATCCGAAAGAACCACTGATCAAGCTCCTTTTGAGTTACAGTGGAATCGCAACGCCAACAAACTCCATCGATCACTTGCTCATTGGCCAAGACCGTTTCACAGGAGGGGCACCAATTCACTGCCGAGTTTTTCTTGTAGGCCAAACCACGTTTGTAAAACTGTAAAAAAATCCACTGATTCCAGCGATAATAAGCGGGATCGCAAGTCGCAATCTCGCGCTGCCAATCGTAGGAGAGACCCATTCGTTTCAACTGGTTCTTCATGTAGAGAATGTTTTCTTGTGTCCACGCCTCTGGATGGATTCCCCGTTCAATGGCCGCATTTTCCGCGGGCAAGCCGAAAGCGTCCCAGCCCATAGGATGCAGCACGTTGTAACCACGCATCCCCTTGTACCGGGCGACAACATCGCCAATGGAATAGTTACGCACGTGGCCCATATGAATGCGCCCGGAAGGATACGGAAACATCTCAAGCACATAGTACTTGGGCTTTCCCGAGTCCTCTCTGACTTGAAAGGTCTTCTCCTCCTCCCAGATTCGCTGCCATTTTTCTTCGATGGCCTTGGCCTGATATCGATCTGTCATTTTTCTAGGTTAGATTAATTTGGCGCCGCTTGCGTGGGCGACCTGATCCAACACGCCGTTGATGAAAGTCGCGGAATCGTCGCTGCCGAAGCGCTTGCCGATCTCAATGGCCTCATCCAGACTCACGTTCAAGGGAATATCCGGGCAGTAAATGAGTTCGTAGGTCGCTACGCGGAGAATCACCAGATCAACCTTCGCCATACGCAATAGCTTCCAGTGGTCGGCAGATTGCTGAATGAGTCGGTCAATCTCCGCCCGTTGACTCACTACGCCCGACACCAAACGGCGGGCAAATTCCTTCGCCTCCGCGCTTCCTTCAAAATGACTGAGAAATAGTTCCACCGCCGCGTCCGAAGCATCGCCGGTAATTTCGATCTGGTATAAGGCCTGGAGGGCCAGCTCTCTGCCCTTACGTCGGTTTCCCATGATGAAACAGTGCTTGCGCCCAACTCTTGGTTGGTGACGAGTAACTTCTTGGATTTTTTTTGATCCGTAACCCTAATGCTTCGTTACTGTGGGAGCCCGCGAATCACATGGACCATCTCCAGGACCGTTAGCGCCGCCTCGTAGCCCTTATTCGCGTCCTTGGAACCCGAGCGTTCCATGGCTTGCTCGACATTGTTCGTCGTCAAGACCCCGAAACCCATTGGAATCCGATATTTCGCGATGGCTTCCCCAATGCCTCGGGTCACGGCCTCCGATACATATTCAAAATGCGGCGTATCTCCACGGATCACCGCGCCCAGGCAAACCAGCGCATCGTATTTGCCGCTGGCGGCCATCCGATCGGCCAGCAAGGGTATTTCGAACGCACCGGGAACCCGGATAATGGTAACATCGTCTTCCTCACTGCCGTGGCTTTTTAACCCCTCCAGCGCGCCATCCAGCAACTTTTCCGTTATGAAATTATTAAAACGGCTTACGATAATTCCGATCTTGATGCCCCGGGCATCGAGCCTGCCTTCAATAATCTTTGCCATGAACCTGTGCGACTCGGCGCCGCCGACCATCTACTACCTGGTCGGTTTGGACTCGAGGTTGGAAAAAATATGGCCGAGTTTTCTCTGTTTTGTCCGCAGATAGTGAATATTGGTATCGCGGGGTTGGATCTCCAACGGCACCCGCTCCTCCACTTTAAGACCGTAACCTTCGAGACCGAGGATCTTCTGCGGATTGTTGGTTAACAAACGAATAGTTTGAACGCCGAGATCGCGCAGCACTTGCGCGCCGATACCGTAGTCCCGGAGATCTTCTTTGAAACCGAGCTCAAGATTGGCTTCGACTGTATCCAAGCCCTTATCCTGCAACGCATAAGCCTTGATCTTGTTGGTCAGGCCTATGCCTCTTCCCTCCTGATGCATGTAGACCAAGACACCTTTGCCTTGTTGATCGATTAACTTTAGCGACTGCCGTATCTGGTCGCCGCAATCGCAACGTTCTGAGCCAAAAACATCACCCGTGAGACATTCCGAATGAAGCCGGACCAAGACACCCTCAGCGTCTCGGATGTCTCCTTTTACCAGGGCCATATGTTCGGAACCGTCAACCTCGTTGCGATAAACAACCGCCCGATACATACCGCCGTGTAGGGTCGGGAAAACCTCGTCAGCAACACGCTTAACCAGGCTCTCGTTGCGCAACCGATAGGCGATCAACCCCGTGACCGAGACGATTTTGATCCCTTGCCGTTCGGCCAAACGCTCCAAATCAGGGAGCAAGGCAATGGACCCATCTTCTTGTAGGATTTGACAAATGACCCCGGCTGGCTTGAACCCTGCCAGTCGGGCCAAATCCACCGAGGCGTCCGTGCGCCCTGAACGCGCCAGCACTCCACCACTGCGCGCCTGAAGGGGCTGGACATGGCCCGGAATGACCAGGTCTTCATGCTTGGTTTTATCGGCGATCGCTGCTTGAATCGTGTGCGCACGACCCCGGGCCGATACGCCATGCACGCCTTCCAATCTCACTGAAAAAGATGCGCCGCACAGGAGCCCGGCCAAACTGCTGTTCTCCTCCGGGACCATGGGGATGCCCAATTCCCGAATTCTTTCATCGGTCAAGGTCACATAGATAATTCCTCGACCATGATGCAGCATGTGATTGATGACCTCGGCCGTCACCTTTTCCGCAGGGACGCAAAAGAAACCGTCGCTGTCGGACCTCTCCTCGTTTACCAGGATGACCATCCGACCCTGGCGCAACTCTTGTAATCCCTCGTCAACCGTCGCAATAGACATGGTTTTAAAACAGAAGTGTGTTTAGAGTTTGTCTTGTTGTTTCAGAAACTTGTGAACATATTTGCCGATCAAATCGGTTTCGATATTGACTTTATCACCAACCCGGCGGGTGCGCAAATTAGTGTGTTGCAACGTGAAGGGTATGATGGCGACTGAAAATCTTAGCCTGCTGCATTCATTGACCGTCAGACTGATGCCGTCCACGGCAACCGACCCTTTGGTCACCAACAGCGCGCCGATGGGCGCGGGCACGCGAAAACTAAAAAAGATAAAGTCGCCGGCTTGCTTGATTGCTTCGACGAAGCCTACTCCGTCTACGTGACCGGTGACCAAATGGCCCCCCAAGCGATCTTGAAGTCGCAAAGAACGTTCGAGATTGACCAGACTACCCGCTCCGAGGCCGGAGAGACTTGTCCGGTCGAGGGTTTCGGGTGACACGTCCACGGTAAACGTTCGCCTGCCCTTTTTTACGAGGGTCAAACAGGCTCCATTCACAGCGACACTCGCGCCCAGTTCCAGTGGCCGTAGGGGAAGCCGGGTTTCGACTCCTAGAACCGCCGATCGTTTATTCAGTCGTAGCGAGACAACTTTACCCACATCCTCTATTAAGCCGGTAAACATGAGTCTTGAGAGTTAATCTTGATCCGCCAGGACTTTTGGCCCCGCCAGAACGCGCTTTGCATTGATGCCGCGTGTTTTGATCAGCCTTAAGTCCATGCTGTGCCGGCAATCAATGCTGAATCAGATAGTTCCTGTTTCATAGATAGCCGGAAACCAGAGCATCGGGCCCCGATTTTCGTATTTGCATGTCCCGAATGCGAATCGCCTGCTTGACACGCTTGACGCCAAGCCGATCGATCATGACTCGCCCGTCGCCGCCCAAGATCATCGGCGCATAGAAAACCAAAATTCTATCCACTGCTTTTTCTTGCAACGCCCACGCCGCGGTCGTCGCACCGCCCTCGATCATCACGCTGAGCACCCCCTGCTCCGCGAGTTGCTTGACGATAGGGGCCCAAGGAATTCGCCTCCGCCGGAGTTTTACCTGCCAGACCCGCGCTCCCAGAGCCTCGATAGCGTGGATTTTTTTTCGGCGCGAACGAGCACCCGTCACGATGATGTTTTTTTCCGGATCGGGTTGACGCAAAAGTTGCGCCGAAAGCGGAATGCGAAGGCGCGAATCTAAAACGACCCGCCATGGATTTCGGCCGTTGGAGATTCGGCAAGTTAGCTGCGGATCATCGGCAATCACGGTTCCCACGCCCACCACCACCGCGTCCATTCGATTCCGCAGTCGATGAACCACACGCCGCGAATCCTCGCTGCTGATCCAGCGGGAGTCGCCGGTGGCCGCAGCGATTTTGCCGTCGAGGGACGCCGCCAGCTTGAGGGTGACAAACGGCCGTCGCCGCGTGATATATTTTATATACGCCTCGTTGAGCCTCCGGCATTCTTCTTCCAGGATCCCCGCACGGACTCGGATGCCCGCCCGTCTGAGCTGTTGAAATCCCTTGCCCGCAACGAGCGGATTCGGGTCCTCCATGCCGGCAACAACTTCCTTAATCCCGGCGCTTATCAGCGCTCGTGAACAAGGCGGGGTCCGTCCGTGATGACTACAAGGTTCCAGGTTAATGTAGAGTGTGGCTCCCTTGGCTTTTGCACCGGCGCGCTTGAGAGCAACGATTTCTGCATGGTCTTCCCCGGCGCGCCTGTGAAAGCCCGTGGCGATGACCTTTCCGCCTCGCACCAGTACGGCACCGACCATGGGATTGGGACTCGTCCTGCCGGCGGCTTTGAGGGCTAGACGACATGCCAGCCGCAGGTAACGCTTGTCCAAGTCAGTCGAGGACCGGTCGGACAAAGCGACTATTCCCTTCTGGGGCGGGTTGAATTGATCGCCGGCGCGCCTTTGCGCTCCTTAATGAGCTCCTCCAACTCGACCATGAACTCGTTAATGTCTTTGAAAGACCGGTAAACGGAGGCGAAACGAACATAGGCGACCTGATCGGTGTCGTGAAGTTCCCGCATGAGCGTTTCGCCGATGGCGGAGCTAGGAATTTCCTTCTCGCCCCGCTCTTGCAGATTGCGTTCGATACGATCGGCGATTGCTTCTATGGTGTTAACACTCACCGGGCGTTTTTCGCAGGCGCGCTTTAGCCCGTTGACGATCTTGATCCGGTCATAGCTCTCGCGTCGACCGTCTTTCTTGACCACCATCGGCATCATTTCCTCGACCCGCTCGTACGTCGTAAAGCGACGATTGCAGCGGGAGCATTCCCGGCGGCGCCGGATCATATTGCTGTCTTTGCTCAGGCGCGAATCGATGACGCGATTATCCGTCTCGTGGCAGAAGGGGCACTTCATGCGGCATACCTGATCTGTGGAGTCATCCTGGACCGGCGAACAGGGAAGAGCCGTCGGTAATTACTATCGCTCCCTGGCCTAATCGAATGGCCGTCCGATCATGGACCGGTTTAGTGCCGCGGCAGCCGATGAGGATAGACGGGAAATTTCTCACACAGCGCTCCGACCTCACGGGCGATAGACTGAAGGCCCGGTTCATCGGCAACGTGATGGAGAGCGCGGACAATGAAACCACCGATTTGCTCCATCTCTTTTTCCTTCATGCCTCGCGTCGTCACCGCCGGCGTGCCGATGCGGATGCCGCTGGTTACGAACGGAGAGCGTGTGTCGAAGGGGACGGAATTTTTGTTGACCGTAATGCGCGCCTTATCCAAGGTCTCTTGCGCGACTTTGCCGGTCAACTCCGATTCGCGCAAATCAACCAGCATCAAGTGATTGTCGGTGCCGCCGGAAGTCAGACGAAACCCCTGGGACATCAGCGCTTGAGCCAACGCTTGGGCATTTTTGACGATCTGCTGTTGATAGATTCTAAATTCGGGCCTCAAAGCTTCTTTCAGCGCCACCGCCTTTGCGGCAATGACGTGCATGAGCGGTCCGCCCTGCATCCCGGGAAATACCTTGCTATCAAGGGTCTTGGCCTGCTGTGCCCGGCACAGCACCATCCCGCCCCGGGGACCTCTCAAGGTCTTGTGCGTCGTCGTGGTGACGAAGTCCGCGTAGGGTACCGGG
>Ga0209819_10000331_pt1 | contig 13436 bp, 16 predicted proteins | sample PPLLak2March2015_FD_187248 | JGI IMG/M metagenome (GOLD analysis project Ga0209819, IMG submission 187248) | Freshwater sediment microbial communities from Prairie Pothole Lake near Jamestown, North Dakota, USA - PPLs Lake P7 Core (1) Depth... | ecosystem: Environmental > Aquatic > Freshwater >... | reverse complement strand
AATTCCCAAAACACGCTTCACTCGTCCGATGCGTTACGCGCTTTATGCCGATCTCTTCGAGACTGGATCCGAATGGCATCCGCTGGACCGAGTAATCGACCCCGCCGAGGGCGCCCGGTTGCACCGCGTCATCAAGGTGCCCCAGTACGAGAGGCCGCCGCGTCCGAAGAATATCCATTATATGAAGTTTGGGCCGGATAACGGTCTTCGCCTCGAGGAACGTATTGCTATGTTCCACGCTTACGTTGCGCTCGCGGAGAAAGAACGAGCTGCGGGTTGGGGCTTTATCGAGGACGCTGCGGTGGGGGAGGAGAAGCCGGCTGCTGGGTTGGACTCCGGCGACCCTACTGGCGGGCGAGCCGCACAGGCTCGCACGTCGTGGCGTCGGTTCCTCATTAATTATTTCCGACCCTTTGCCCCAAAGGGATATGCAGAACGGAGCTGATCCTAATAAAGAATAGAGGACGGCGATTGTCGTCTTCAGTCCCCGCTACTTGCTAAAAACTCCTTCCCGATCGAGCCGCTCGACGAAGGAAGCTTCGATCAAGGACGCGAGGTTGACATTCTTTGCCTTGGGATTGGATTCGGCGATGACCTCCAGGAGAATTTTCATCGCGCTCGGGTCGGCGTAGGGCTTTTTTAGCAGCATGTCGCGATAGGTCTCGTAGCCCTCCTCGACCATCCCCCGGTTCTTATCCAGCGGAACCCGCAGATACTTGGCCAAGATTCGTATGTTCTCTTCTTTGTTGGCGCTGTTACGGTAGAACAGCATTCCTTCCGATAAGGCCTCGACAAATTTCGAGATCATGCGGGGTTCCTCGCGCAGAGATTTCTCGGAGACCGCGACGACGTTACGCAGGTATGGAACGTCGAGAGGCGTAAGATCGACGATCAGCTTGAACCCTTCTTTGGCCGCCATGGTGGTGTAGGGAGGATCCAGAATCGCAGCGGGGACCTTGTTGTTCACCAGAGCTTCGAAGCGAGCCGCCTTCCCTCCGATATTGAGGGGAACGACTTGCTCCTTGGTCAAACCCAATTCTTTCAAGCACAGCAGCAAACCAGTGTAGGGCAGGCCCGAGAAGCTGGTGATCGCGACGGACTTGCCTTTTAGATCGGCAGCCGATTTGATCGACGGGTGAACGACGAGGGCGAGGTTCAAGCCGCGGGTCGTCGCCATGACCATTTTCACCGGAAACCCGCCTAAAGCGCTGTGAATCACCTTATCCGGCGAGGTTTGATCGAACTGGATGTCACCTGAAATCAGAGCATTGATGTCGTTGCTGCGGCTGAAAGTGACAATCTTCGAGTCGAGATCTCGTTTCTTGAAGTAGCCTTTTTCTTCCGCGATATAGGCAGGCATATACATGGCGCCGCGAACCCCTTCGCCGATAACGATCGACTTGGTTTGCGACGCGCCGGCGGCCGGCATCAAACAGATCGCAGCCACTGCACTTAAGACAAGGTCAATAAAGCGCTTCATAGAAACTCCTTCCCTGTATCGATCCGCAACGTCATGAACAGTTGCAGCTGATTGCCGCTGAGTTATCGGTTACCGCCGTGGTCTGCAAATGCGTGCCGGTGCGACCCGGGATATAAGCCGACTTGGCGCCCTTGCCGCCGGCAACGACAATCCAGATATCCTCCGGTCGGTCTACAACACCTATCTCTTTGGAACCGTTGCCCCGGAACCAAATCGGTCTTCTCTTCGCCAACAGTTCGAGGTTCTCATCCGAGATTTTCTCGTGCGACACGCGGGCAGCGACAAAAAGCTCGTTCCGAATCGCCGCTTTTGAGTAGCCTCCGGCCGATAAGATCGCCGCATGCTCAGGGCAGATAATCAGCATAGTCTCAGTCGAGGTTACGCCGCTCGTAAGTCCACCTATCATCGTGAGGGCGAATGTCTTGAGCAGGCCCTTGGCCGTCTGGCTCGCCATATCGACGGCGCTATTCACCCCGGTGCAGCCGAAGACGCTGACAACGTCTGTCTCCCGAGACCAGCCGCGCTCGACATGCAGAGGCTCCCAGGGGTTTTCTTCCTCGTTCTCGGCGATGCAAAACGTGTATTTAGCCGGTTGGCCCAGAGTGGCTTTGTCGTAGACGCCAGGCGCTGCGCCACCGATATTGCTCAGCACGAGCCGTAGCGCTCTGCCGATCGTCGAGTTGGCGCGCCAACCCTGTCCCAAGACGTTGCTCGAGTAGTTGATTTGCAGAGTATTGCGACACGGCCCGTTGATAATCACCAGTGGAGCGACGTTGCCGGTGGTTGTTTGCACGCCGTCAAGATTGAAGCCCGGCTGCAGTGCGCCCCGAACCGCGGCCAGCACCAACGGGAAATACTCCGGCAAACAGCCCGCCATCACGGCGTTGGCGGCGATTCTTTCCATCGTGGCGATGCCATTGAGCGGAGGAATGACACCCAGCAGTTCATCTTTTTTCAGGTCGCTGCCGGCGATCATCGCATCGATCGCGGCTTCGGTCGGTGGCAGCACCGGCAAGCCGTCCGACCAGCCCCGATTGATGAAGTATTGAAACATCAGGCCTGGATCGGACGGCACTTCCAAGGTCGCCGCACATTCGGTGGGCCCGCCTTCTTCGTTCAAGGCATGGTCTGAGCGCACCTCACTTGCCGTCAATACCCTGACGATGGAATCAATATTTGACTCCGCCAATGAGCGCAGATATCGAGAGACACCGAGCCGACGGGATGAGGAAGCTCGATCAGCCGCAAGTCGCCCAGTCCAGGAGTTGAAGATTCAGTCTTCGCAAGCAAGAGAAATTCATCCGTAACCATCGTGGCGGTTGGCACGCCCGCGTCTTCTAGCTGAACCGAGTCGTGGATACTCCACGACGTGCAAGAGCCTCAATCGGCAAAAGCGTTAATAACGACGTCGCATTCGTCGGCAAGCTCCTGGAGAAAATCCGCCCCTGTACGGGTCATTTTCCTTCTGGGGATGAGCTCAACACCTTCGTATCGTTGTTTGAGAAGCTCACCCACATGAGCGAGAAATTTATCGGCATTGGGTTTGTTATTGTCCAGCAGACCTATGCGCTTGTGGCGCAAGCTACGATATTTCCTGGGAGCGAGTTTAGTTCGCTTGGATACTCGGGGAGCCATTGGATTGACAATCTTTATAAGTTCTCTTTCCATCTTATGCCTCCAAGGACCGACGGATTTTCATCCAACCGCTTTTTTCTCCCGCCAAAAGATTACTGCGTCGTTCGTATACTGAACCTGCGACGGCCGTCAAGAGGAGCACTTTATGTGAAAAGTGACTCTCAAACTCCAGATCCTTCACGGAGTTTACCCTGAGATCCTTCGCTAACGCTCAGGATGACAGTCGAAGGGTTCAGGATGACGGCCCGTCGAGTCTGACCAGAGCGAAGAATCTGCCCTTCTGCGATTACAGGTTGGACGGTCATCGGCTCACAAGATGACTCACCACCATTTTCCGGATCAGATAGCGCTTGCTATCGAGATTCAATTTGGGCTACGCAGATTTTTGGAAGCGAGATAAATGTAGTCTCGGAGTGCGGAGCAGGCCATATATGAGTCTTTTTCAACGATTCTTCATTAGCCTACTGGTCTTTACTTTCCCTGGCCTGGTGTTCGGCGCGTCTGCTCCCGTCCGAGTCAAGATCGGCACGGCATCGTTCAGCAGCAGCACGCTCAGTCTCTGGATCGCCCAGGAACAGGGGATTTTCACAAAGCACGGCATCGAAGCCCAAACTATTTTCATTCGCGGCGGTCCGACCCTGGTCGCAAGTTTAATGGCTGGCGACATCCAGGTTGCCTTTACGTCTGGCGTATCCGTGCTTGGCGCCGCCGCGCAGGGAATCGACGTCAAAATGCTCACCTCGATATCGAGCCGGGTGAGCTGGAAATTAGTGGCGGCTCCGCAGATAAAAAGAGCGCCGGATCTGCGCGCCAAGCGTTTCGGGGTTCAGAGCATCGTCGGCAGTACCTGGATGTATTCGATGCTCGCCTTGGAGCAGCTCGGATTGGAGCCGAAGCGGGACAATATCACTTTTCTCCCCATCGGCGACCCCGTTACCATGGCTCATGCGCTGGAGACGGGCAGGATCGATGCGGTGGTTCTAGATCCGGTATTGAGCCGCGGGCTCATGAATAAAGGTTTTTCACTTCTGCTGGATCTATTTGAAGCCAAGGTTTCGTTCCCCGGCTTGGGTTTGGGGGTCACCCGGGCCTATCTGGAGCAAAACGACTCCATCGTAGAGAAAGTCGTGACCGCCCTAACGGAAAGTCTCGCGTTCATTCAAGGACCCGCGAACAAACCGGTCGTGCTAAAGAGCATGATGAAAAACTTGAGAATGACCGACCCAGTCGCGGCGGAAAACGGCTACCAGGACCAACTACTCACATTGAACCGGAAGCCCTATCCTTCGTTAGAAGGTCTTCGGAACGCGCAAAGGCTGATGGCGCTGCAAAATCCAAAGATTGCGGCTCTCAAGATAGAAGACCTGATTGATGCGCGCCTGATTCGCAAGCTCGATGAAACCGGCTTTATCGACCGGCTTTTACAGCGCTAACCCGGCTCGATAACCGCACAGGCCTTAAGTAAGCCGTTGCGAATAAGCAAGCCTAATGGGCGAGCGTTCTCGACATCAGTCTTACGCCGGGGTTAGACAGTCACATCAATGTAGGTAGAATAAGAACTTGGCTGGGGAACGCTGTAGCCCTCGTGACGCAATCCCTCAAGATGAAACTCGATTGCTTCACGCATATTCTGTTCAACTTCTTGTTTGGTTGGCCCGGTAGAGACACAACCGTCAAGATCGGGAGAATAGGCCGAGTATCCGGTTGCGGTTTTTTCAATAACAATCAGATACTGCATTTGTTACTCCTTCTTCAGGCCCGCTTGTTTGAAAATACTGTTCAGCGTTCCGGGAGCGAGATCGTCTCCCGGTTTTCCCGGTAATGTTACGAGACCGGCCTTCGTCGGGTGTTTATACTGGCGGTGACTGCCTCGGCTACGGACCACATACCATCCGTCATCTTCAAGCAATTTGAGAACATCTCTGACTTTCACTTACCGTCATCCGCCACCATTCAAAGTCTACCACTCCGACCGCGTAGCTGTCTAACGTTCCGGGTGAGCGCGCGCGAGCTTCGCGCGCGCCGGACTCCGGCCGATTGTTAGCGCGCCCGATACCTCCCGATGGTGGGAAAGACTCCAAGAAGCATCGCTTCTTGCATGATAGAGTCCTAGGGTCAGGTCTCTACTTTACTTTTGTTTGATAAAGCAAAATTCAACACCACACCCCCTCCCGCAGATACGGAAGCGAGCTTTCGCTTCAATAGGGTTATTGCTGTTTTGATCTCGAGTGACCAGTCCAAACCCCAGAAACCGGCAGTCCCGAAATATATATCTTTCTATCGATCTCGTTTATCTCGATCAACGGTTGCGCCACACCGTTTGCATCACAGAAATTTTGGGCGGCTTTTGAATGGTAAGCCATTTGCACAGAGAATTCGGTACTTTTGCCTATCTATCTTATACGCCGGGATCACCCACCTCGCGCTATCCAGAATTCCGGGATTCTTTGATACAGCTTCCACAAAAGGCTCCAAGTGGACCTTGTTGATAATGGACAGATGGGATTCGCAGTGGATTTCTATCAGACTCATATCCTCTGCGTGGCAGCCAACGTACCTAGAGAGTTCTGTAGGATTTCCTTCTCTTAATAACGCTACAATTTCTCTTTGTGCGCCTTCAAAGGCATTCCAGTATTTCTCTGATTTGATTTTCCTTCGTTCGCATTGCTCTTGTAGTTGAGCCCGTTTCTTTTCTTCTTTTTCATCACATGGCGGCGCTGTCGCAACAAGTTCGATCGCTACCAGGAGCATCAAAATTATTATAAGAATTTGGCGACGGATCGTCAGCTTCATCTCTTTTCTCTGTTCACCGTCGTATTTGAAGTAGTCTAACGCCGGGCATCGCCGGGCGCACGAGCCGTACTCTCTGTTTTATGTGATATTGCCTCCGTGCGCTCCGGTGCATACCTTTGTTGTAGACGGCTTGTTTCGACAATGTACGCACCTTATGTTTTGTCCATTCTAGACAACCTTGATCGTCGCAGTATTCGTTTGTGACACGCATACTTTCACGGCGTTATTGCCCTTGCACTTACGCCTTACCTGAGGGTCTGCCTTGAGAACGAGGTCGCCCACAGGACAGTTAGCATCTACCTCTATCTTGACGCTGGTTTTCTCCTCGTCCTTCTTTCTCACCTTGTTGTTCATCTGTGGATTCCCTGTATCCAACTGCCAATTGGTCGTTGTATGTTCGTGGCCTTTCTGACAACCATCGTTTCCCGAGACAGTCAATGTGAGGCTGAATTTCTTTGTGGTTCCATTTTTGATCTCAGCCGGCCCCGTGATCATGCAGACCACCGAGCACTGACATCGGCAGTCTGGCGAGAGAGGCTCCACACGAGTTGAGCCCCTCCGTTTAACTGTCGCACCTTTACGGGCTGGCATATTGTCGCTCCTTTCGTTTGAGATATTCCGATGTTCTCAGCTTGTGGACAGTACTTTGAGCCATCTAACGCTTTGCTCTGCTGCGGGCTCACTGGCGCAAAAATAGGCAGCGAAGTCCACGCACGTCCGCGGCAAAAACTTTGCTAAGCAATGTACCTATTTATTGGTGGTTGAGCCTTCCTCTTAAGCTTCACCAGTGTTACTCCGATAACGTTAGGTAGAAACCCATATGAAGCTTCGTATAGTCCATTAGATCCTTAACTCCTCAACACACCGATTGTTGGCCGATGAATAACGTCCTACCCGTTAGGCGTCATCCCCGCGTGCTGAGCACGGCACTTACAAGGCACGCGCGAGGAACGTCTTTAACGATTCGCCCGTGACTGGCAGCATGACCTTAAGATTAACGTCATCGGGAAAGACATCCCATTGCGACGCTGCGAAGAGACCTTCGTTCTTCACCAATGCGGGAGTGAAGATATGGTAAATGATTCCACAGATCCGAACATCTACCGCCCGCTCCTTGATCGATCGATTTTTCGCGTGCGCGCGCTCGGCTTCACCGGATAGCCTCTGTAGATCATCGTAACGCTCGACGGAATAGAGATTCGTTCCTGGGTTTAGAGCTTTTGAGAGCGATACGGCCACAAATCCGAGCGCGGTTTTCTGATTTTCGGCATCAAGACGGCAGCGAAGTTGGCAAAGTGCCTTCTCCGTATTCGCGTATACGTTGCGCTCGTAGAACGGCCTCTTACACTCGATGTATACTCGTGTGCCCAGGCAGTCGAGGATGATATCGGCGTCTGTCCCGAGGGTTACCGCTCCGCCTGCTTGACGTAGGGCAGAACCGAGCCGCAACTCGAAAGCTGTGTTCCGACCGATATTCGACGCGTTTGTTTCGCGGCTCGGATCGATCGGACCACGAAGCGCCTTCGCGAGAAGCTCTTGCATCACTGCGGGATCGTAATTGCGGAGCCCGCGGAAGATCTCGATGAATTCCTGACCTTCAACAAGTGACCATACGAGTTCGGGAAAATCGGGTCGTTTGTAGAGCGCATCCATGTTATCAGTGAGGCGAGCATCCTCAATCTGGACGATGTTCGCGATGACCCGTCGAAGTCGATCCGACGCTTCGGGGAGTTTCAGGGAAACAACGTATTCTTTAAACGGCGCGAGGTCGGCCAGGATCTCTGAATACGACCGCTGAGGTGCCTGTCTTATCATCTCTTAATGTTGCATAACCGCTAAGGCTGAGCCGCCGAGGGCAGCCTTACAGGCCGGCCAAGGAAGGGCATTCGCCGAGGCGCCGGAGTGCACCCTCGATCTTCTCACGCACTCTCGCAACCAGTCGCTTCCCCGCGCCCCATGCGATGAGCTGTCCTGGATAGACGACCGCAACTGCGACCACTGAGCCTTCCTGCTGTGGTGACACCTCAATCGTGATCTGACCGGTAAAGTGCACGGGCGACGACGGGATGATACCAGTTACCATGAGGCTGCCTCCCGGCGATGACCGTTCGATCACCTCCACTCTGATGCCGTGAGCGACGAGGCCGCAAAGAATCGCCACACAAGCCTTGGTAGGGGCCTGCGGGACAACGAAGGTGTCCTGAGTCGCGGCGCGAAAACCGAGCCTCTCCCCCAGATGCCGTCCCAGCGAGGCTCCGAGACGTATGTGCGGTCTGAGGTACTGCAGGAATTCCTCAGACGTTAGGCCCGGCCGGTGCATGGCTGCGTAATCGCGTAGGATCGCCCTCACATCTTCGGACTCAAGAATGCGGTCTATCTCGGTCACGTCGGTCTCTCCAGAAGTCAACGTATTGCGTTTTATCCCTCAAAGGTTCGAAGCAAGTCAAGTCACAGGCATGGTGGGTAGTGCCAACACGAGGACAAAACGTGTTGGACTAAACCGCGGAGCAGCTGGAAGCTACCCTTTCGAAAACGAGGGCCTACATTCGAGTTTGTCCAGCTAGTCAACAGCGCGCGTGTATCCCGCTCTTTAATTCCCATTCATTTTTGTCTCTGAGGGTATTTACGGTTTTACACATTGGGCAGATCATAAACGGCTGGCCGATTACATCATATGGCGTACCCATGTACTCCAAATATTCTTTACACTTTCCACATTTGATGGACCTATACGTCGGCATAGGTACTTCTGCCTAACCGGTACGGGCGAGCCGCCCGAGTCTTGCGAGCGCGGTCTCAAGCCGGTTGGTTAGGCGATCGTTAGATAGTTGGACCTATTCCCCTTTTTCCTTACTCCGTGACTGAGGATCTTCCTTAACGTCAAAGTCGGCGAGCAAGGCACGGATGTAATCTGCCAATCGGTCTATTTCTTTTTCAGCGTCAGGACTTAATTGGGGAGTTAGCTCATCGGCAGCGGGTTGTTGTTTGACGCATTGCAGCGCCGAGTTCAAAGCGGCAGCCGTCGGAATCATAAACGCCGCGAAACCTCCAGGATCAGTCTCCGGCCGCCGCCCTCCAGGTTTCAGGACTTGCCGCACTGCCTCCCAAACTTGATGGCCTCCTATTCCCGGAGATTTTCTCTCATGCCTCGGTAGGAGCGCTGAGCCCGGCGTAACCTCGCAAGAAGTGCTCTCTGATCTTCCGATGCACCACACAATAATGCGAGGCAAAAAAGATACATGTGCCGTATTGCCGGATTTATAACCGTTAATTGAAAAACAAAGTAAGCGAGCAGGAAAAAGTACAAACGCCGGTAGCCATCCGCATCGATGGTACGACAGTCCACTGCGAACGGAGGCCGTTCGCCACGGTTCATCCCTACGAGCATCCCAACTACAACACTACTAGATACAAAAAGTTGCTTGAAAAGCTCTTGCGGATAACCCTGTGGGAGTAACTGCAACCGCGGCCATAATTCGTTGACGACGTGGTCGTGGTGGTCAGTAAAGTGACGGGTCTGGCCTCGTAAGAGTCTCCCGAGATCTTGCAGCAGCGAATTCACTGTTTCTTCTGACCGATGTTACGTAACGCCATGCCGCTGATCGACCGCGCGCGCACCGCGATAGATCGATACAAACTTAGGAGTTCACGCCCACGGACCGATCCAATGGCGGGTTAGGCACACGTGCCGCCATACAGCATCCGACATCTCACTTCACGCCGACGTCTTCGCTTCAAGATCCCCATGGGACTTCATGAACTTCACAAGCGGTGGGAAGGATACGGCGTCAACCACAGGGAGGTAGAAATGCCCCGCTCGCCCAAGCACCTGCGCTGGTGGAAATGGATTGGTGCTGTTCGACACACCATAGTGCCAAGCGCAAGCACCGAAAACTATGACATATGTCTTTACTCCGTTCACCCGCCCCGCCGCCGATGCCATGACGCAGGGCCTCAAAGGGTCCTCTTGATCCGGGGTGGCGCAAGACAGATGCGGAGACCGGGTAAATCAAATCGCTCGGGACCTCTTCCTTCAGAAGGATGGTTCGCAGATGTATTTCGTGCGGACCCAGTTTCACCAAGCGAAACGCTTCGGAATTGGCGACCCCAGCGCGCCAGAGGACAGATAAATGAAATAGCTTGAATGCATCATATGGGAAACCGGAGACGCAGAAGTGCGGCTGAGTAATCTGCGTTCCGAAGAGGGTCGCTGGCCTCCAAAATCGGCAGAAGGCATCTTCCCATCGACCAAATTTCTGTTCGCACGCCGCGCACAGTAGTCTTTCACGCAGTCCCTTCTGAACGTAAGGAATGGATGCGCGCCGAAGATCAAGTGTGGCAGCGCGATGTTTCGTGTCGTAGACTGGCTTGTAAACGCACTCCGGGATGATGTGTGAGTCGCGGAGGGGTCCGGACCCACCACAAAGCTTGCAGCTTTCGTCAGTCATATTCATGCTGAGCCTAACCACTGAGTATATTGACCACTGATATTGGATGCGCTGAAATCACTGCAACGAAATTTACTCCTTCAATCAATGAGTTGTCAATTATTCCTTTTCGCAAGTATATCCAATATCGCTGGTCAGTGTAGGATCAATATACCTGCACAGCGGCAATCTGAATCACAGGCCGTCGACGGTGACTGCGAACGCTGCGCAAGTTTGATTAAGTTAAGAGCGCGTCATCACCTCGGTGGCAATGGATCGGCGCCGAAAAGCTTTTTGAATAACTCAACGACTTCCGGATCGCGCGGGAGATCCTTGATAACCTTGTCGAGTGCCTCCGGCATCAACGGCGGCGAGTCGTCGCCGGTTTTTTTGTATTCGCTCAGAAACTCGGGATCTTTGAAAGTCCGCCGCATCGCTTCTTGCAGAACTTCGACCCGCTCCTTCGGAGTTCCCGGCGGCAGCACAAACGGAGCGCCCGCCAGTTGGAACGTTCGGTGCATCGTGATCAGTTTCCGCTCCTTGTCGGATCGAGCGAAGCTCTCGAGGTCCGGAAGTTCAGCGTAGCGGGGATAGGGATGCTTTTGCCCTTTGGGCACTTCGATGATCGCATGAACGTCCACAAGACCTTTATCGAGCAGACCTTGGCGCAGCGGGTTATCCGGATGGTTCGACCTGACGTCCACCTCGCCTCGCTGGAAAGCGGTATCAAGCTCTGGACCGCTATATCCGATGACGAATCTAGGCTCCTTGAGACCGATCAGATACACAAACATTCTGCCGGTGTAATAAATGGTATGCCCCACCGATTGCGCGCCGAGCCTTAGTCCGGGCGTCGCGCGCAATTTCTCGAGGCTGCTCACGCCGGCGTCCTTGCGGCTGATAAAGATGTGCGGGTGACCGCTATACGGAGTGTCCAAGTAAATGAATTTGTCGATGTCATAGAGCACTCCGGTTTCGCCGACCACGGCGGCCGGCACGAGCGAGGAGAGCATGGCGCCCATCGTTAAACCATCCGGGCGCGAAGTTCGAAACACGTGATTCGCAGCCTTGCGCCCACCACCCCCAGGCATGTACTCGACAACGAGGTTGGGATTTCCCGGGATATGCTTGCGCAGAAAAGCAACGACGGTCCTTATGCGCAAGTCCGCGGTGCCGCCAGCATCTGTCGCCGCAACGACGTTTATGTTCTTATCCTGATAGAAGGGACTCTGGGCGGACGAAGGATTGGCCCCGAGAAAGGACATCACAAACAAGTAAAACCCGACAGCAGCGTTACGTCTATTCTTGCTCTGCATGTTTTCCCCTCTTCGGAATGGCCGAGATGAAAATATGGTTTCTCTGTTTTTGCTATTTCGCGGATTCTAGGCGAATTGGCACGCCAAAGACAAGGCAGAGTCAGTCAACTCGGGGCTTGCCATCGATCTTCGACTTGGGCTATGACGATTGTCTGGACCAACTAAACGGGTTGTTGGAGTATTGAGGCGTTGGGTATTAAATCCATCCCTCCATTACTCCACCACTCCAGTACTCCAGGTTTAATCAAGGAGACCATTTATGGATTATTTTGAGCCGAAAACAATCAGCGAAGCGCTGTCGCTGCTGGCGAAATATGGCGAGCAGGCCAAGGTGATCGCCGGTGGCACGGATGTGATGGTTGACATTAAGTATAAAGAGGAACCGGGATGCTTGGTGAATATCAAGAAAATCCCCGGCCTGAGCGCGATCCAGGAAAACGGCGGCAGCCTGCGCGTCGGCACCCTGGTAACGATCCGCGATATCGAGATAAGTTCGATCGTGCGTGAGCGGCTGCCGGTGTTTTGGGAAGCCTGCCATCAATTTGCCTCGCTGCAGATCCGCAATACGGCCACGGTGGGCGGCAATATCTGCAGAGCATCGCCTTCGGGAGAAACACTGGCGCCGCTGCTGGTGCTCGAAGCCAAAGCCAAACTCGCTTTTGCCGACGGTGAAAAAGTCGTGCCGTTTACATCGTTTTTTCAGGGGCCCGGCAAGAGTAGCGCCGGAGCCACCGGTTTGCTCACCGAGATCGACGTTCCCTACCCCGCAGCCGGCAGCAAGGGTGTTTATCTGAAGCACGCAGTGCGCGGCGCCATGGATATCGCCATGGTAGGCGTCGCCGTTCTGGCGACACCCGACGCCGCAAAGAGCGGTTTACAAGACGTTCGCATCGGTCTGGGCGCGGTCGCGCCGACGCCGATTCGCGCGACCAAAACCGAAGCGATGCTGCGCGGCAAGCCGCTCAACGCGGCGCTCATCAAAGAAGCTGCGGCGATGGCGGCATCCGAATCGAGCCCGATCAGCGACCAGCGCAGCAGCGCCGAAAACCGCCGCTGGATCGTCGAAGCCTTGACCCGCCAAGGTCTTAAACAAAGCTGGCAGGCGGCAACCGGCAAGGAGGTAGCGTAATGAGTCTCACCATCAATACCAGGATCAACGGCCAGTCGGTCAGTGGCAGCGCGGAGGCGTCGACGTCGCTGTTAGAATTTCTCCGCGACACTCTGGAATACAAAGGCACCAAACTTTGCTGCAACACCGGCGAGTGCGGCGCCTGCACGGTCATTTATAACGGCAAGCCGATCAACTCTTGCGTGACCATGGCCGCCGACGCCAACGGCGCCGAGATCACGACCATCGAAGGCCTGGCGGACGGGGATAAACTGCATCCCGTCCAGCAGGCGTTTATCGACACGGGCGCCGTGCAATGCGGTTACTGTACGCCGGGCTATATCATCTCGGTCAAAGCGCTGCTCGACCGCACCAACAAACCGACCGCGGAAGATATCGAAGAAGCGGTCTCCGGCAACATCTGCCGCTGCACAGGTTACAACAAGATCGTCGATGCGATCCAGCTCGCAGCCGACAGAATCGCAGGGAGGGCATAAACCATGGCCAAAGCAGAATTCAAAGTAATCGGCACCAGTCCCGCCAGAATGGGCGGCATCGAGCGCGTCGTCGGCAAGGGCGTCTACGGCATCGACTTGATGCTCAAAGACCAGTTGCATGGAGCGATCCTGCGCAGCCAGTACGCCCATGCCAAAATAGTCAGCATCGACACCAGCGAG